>OGUK01000785.1_pt1 | contig 24243 bp, 11 predicted proteins | sample 1553151 | NCBI WGS metagenome assembly OGUK01 (sample SAMEA2580208, study PRJEB22360) | human gut metagenome | biome: human gut; feature: human-associated habitat; material: faeces | place: Denmark | collected 2008/2010
CGGCGTCCTCCACGTTGGTGGCCGTCCCCGCGTCCGCCTGCTTCAGCCCCAGCTCCCTCAGCAGGGCGGAGAAATGTTCGCGGTCCTCTGCCAGGTCAATGGCCTTCGGGCTGGTGCCGATGACGGGCACGCCGTGGGCTTCCAGGGCGTTGGCCAGGTTCAGCGGCGTCTGGCCGCCGAACTGGACGATGACGCCTTCCGGCTTCTCCTGCTCGCAGATGTGGAGCACGTCTTCCAGCGTCAGGGGTTCAAAGAAAAGCTTGTCGGAGGAATCGTAGTCCGTGGAGACGGTCTCAGGGTTGGAATTCACGATGATGGTTTCATACCCCATTTCCCGCAGGGCCATGGAGGCGTGCACGCAGCAGTAGTCGAACTCGATGCCCTGGCCGATGCGGTTCGGGCCGCCTCCCAGGATGAGGATCTTCTTCCGGCCCGTGTCGCGCGCCTCGTTTTCATCCCCGTACGTGGAATAAAAGTAAGGCGTGTATGCCTCAAACTCCGCGGCGCAGGTGTCCACCAGGCGGTAGCCGGGCACGATGCCCTGTTCGCGGCGTTCCTTGCGGATGCTTTCCTCCGTAGTTCCGCGGGCCAGGGCGATCTGCCTGTCGGAAAAGCCCAGCTTCTTGGCTTCCCGCAGGTCCAGCGCGTCCAGGCGGTCGCCCGCCTTCGCCAGGTCCCGCATCTGGGCCAGGAACCAGGGGTCAATCTGGGTGAGCTGGTGCACCTCGTCCAGGGAAAAGCCGCTGCTGAACGCCGTCTGAATCCAGAAAATGCGTTCCGCCGTGGGGACGGCAAGCTTCCGCGTGATTTCCTCCGCGGTGGGCTTCTGCGGCGCCTTCGTGTCGAAACCCCAGCCCCAGCGGCCCGTTTCCAGGGAGCGCAGGGCCTTTTGCAGGGATTCCTTGAACGTGCGGCCTATGGCCATGGCTTCCCCCACGGATTTCATGGAGGTGGTCAGGTGCTCGTCCGCCTGCTTGAACTTTTCAAACGTGAAGCGGGGGACCTTGGTCACCACGTAGTCAATGGTGGGCTCAAAGCAGGCGGGCGTTTCCCTCGTGATGTCGTTGCGCAGTTCGTCCAGCGTGTAGCCCACGGCCAGCTTGGCGGCCAGCTTGGCGATGGGGAACCCCGTGGCCTTGGAAGCCAGAGCGGAGGAACGTGAAACGCGGGGGTTCATCTCAATGACGATCATGCGGCCGTTGGCCGGGTTGATGGCGAACTGGATGTTGGAACCGCCCGTTTCCACGCCGATTTCCCGGATGACGGCGAAGGATGCGTCCCTCATGACCTGGTATTCCCTGTCCGTCAGGGTCTGGATGGGAGCCACGGTGATGGAATCCCCGGTATGCACGCCCATCGCGTCAATGTTCTCAATGGAGCAGATCACCACGCAATTGTCCGCGCGGTCTCTCATCACTTCCATTTCAAACTCCTTCCAGCCGATGAGGGATTCCTCAATCAGGATTTCGGAAACGGGGGAGAGGTCCAGCCCGCGGGCGCAGATTTCCTCAAACTCCGTCTTGTTGTACGCCACGCCGCCGCCCATGCCGCCCAGCGTGAAGGCGGGGCGGATAATCAGGGGAAAGGTGCCTATGTCCCCGGCTACCCGGCGCGCCTCCTCCATCGTGTGGGCGATGCCGGAGCGCGGCACGTCCAGGCCGATGCGGATCATGGCCTCCTTGAACAGGTTGCGGTCCTCCCCGCGGTCAATGGCGTCCGCATGGGCGCCGATCATGCGCACGTTCTCCCTCTCCAGCACGCCGCTGCGGTGGAGCTCCATGGCGCAGTTCAGGGCCGTCTGGCCGCCCAGGGTGGGGAGCAGGGCGTCCGGCTTTTCCCGGATGATGATTTTCTCCACGAACTCCGGGGTGATCGGTTCAACGTAGGTGCGCGGGGCGGTCTCCGGGTCCGTCATGATGGTGGCGGGATTGGAGTTTACCAGCACTACTTCATAACCTTCTTCCCGGAGGGCCTTGCAGGCCTGGGTGCCGGAGTAGTCGAATTCGCAGCCCTGGCCGATGACGATCGGGCCGGAGCCGATCACGAGAATCTTTTTGATGGAGGTATCTTTAGGCATAATGGCGATGGAAGAATCCTGTGGTTCTGGACCGTGGATTTCCGCCGGGGGAATTAAGTGCCCGCAGGGCTCCGGAGGAAAGTTTTTTTACGGCCAATGACGCGGATTTTTCTGGGGTTGGTGGTCGGTGGAAAACAGTGGGAAAAAGGGCGGCCGGGACAGGGCGCGCCAAGGCCCCGGAGCCGTGCCTTTCCCTCTGCGGGCAGAGGCTTGCCCCGCAAGGGGGCCGGCAAAGCTCCGGAGCTCGTCGGTGCACCCTAATAGATGAACAGCATTTCCCGGTACTTGGGGAGAGGCCAGGACCGGTCGTTCACCAGGGTTTCTGCGGCATCGACGCTGGTTCTCAATCGGGACATCGCGGCAAGGATGTCCTCATGGCAGCTCGTGAGCGCGGTTTCCAGGGTATCCAGGTCGGACACGACGGAATCCAGGGCGTCGCCCAGCTTGTCCGCCAGCTTTTGCAGGGCGGCGGTCCCGTTGGTCCGCTTGGCGTCCAGCGCCCTGGAGAGCGCGGAAACGGTTTGCTTGTATTCGTTGCGCAGGGCAGGGAGGATGATGGTGGCCGCCATTTCCCAGGACAGGCGCCCTTCAATGCGGATGCGCCTGTGGTATTCCTCCAGGAAAATCTCAAACCGGGATTCCAGTTCCCTGCGGGAGAACACCCCGTACTTCTCGAACAGGGCCACATTCTTCTCATTCACCAGGGTGTGGAGGGCGGTCATCGTGTTTTTCAGGTTGGGAAGGCCGCGGCGTTCCGCTTCCTTCACCCATTCCTCCGAATAATTGTCTCCGTTGAAGATGATTCTCTTGTGTTCGGAAATCCTGCGCTTGAGCGTCTCCTGGAGCTGGGCCAGGAAGGTCTCCGGAGCGAAGGAGGAAAGCTCCTCCGCCAGGGAATCGAAGGCCTCCGCCACAATGGTGTTCAGGGTCATCATGGGGCCCGCGCAGGACTGGGCGGAGCCGGGGGCGCGGAACTCGAACTTGTTGCCGGTGAAGGCGAACGGGCTGGTGCGGTTGCGGTCCGTCGCGTCCCGGGGAAGGACGGGCAGCGTATCCACGCCGATCTGGAGCGTGTCGTTGCGCCTGCCGCGGCCGGATTCCCCGTTGATGATATTCTCGATCACTTCATTGAGCTGGTCGCCCAGGAAAATGGAGATAATGGCGGGAGGGGCCTCGTTCGCGCCCAGGCGGTGGTCGTTCCCGGCGCTGGCTACGGAATTGCGCAGCAGGTCGCTGTGCTTGTCCACAGCCTCGATGATGGCGGCCAGCACGGTCAGGAAAATGGCGTTCTGCTGCGGGTCCGTGCCGGGATCCAGCAGATTCTTGTCCCCGTAGGAAATGGACCAGTTGTTGTGCTTGCCGGAGCCGTTGACGCCCACGAAGGGCTTCTCGTGGAGCAGGCACACCAGCCCGTGCCTGCTGGCCTGCTGGCGCAGGATTTCCATCACCAGCATATTGTGGTCGATCGCCAGGTTCACGTCCTCAAACAGGGGGGCCAGTTCAAACTGGGCCGGGGCCACCTCATTGTGGCGCGTCTTGGCCGGAATGCCCAGCCGCCAGAGTTCCTTTTCCACATCATTCATGAAATTGAGGATGCGCGGCTTGATGGAGCCGAAATAATGGTCTTCCAGCTGCTGGTGCTTGGCGGGCGGCGCGCCGAAAAGGGTGCGGCCCGTCTGGACCAGGTCCGGGCGGTTCAGATAGAAATTCTTGTCGATCAGGAAATACTCCTGTTCCGGCCCCAGCGTGATGGTCACGCGTTCATCCGGCAGCCCGAAGCACTTCATCAGCCTCTTGACGGCGTTGCCCAATGCCTGCCGGGAGCGGAGCAGAGGGGTTTTCTTGTCCAGCGCGTCTCCCGTATAGGAACAATAGGCGGTGGGAATGCAGAGGGTGGCTCCGTTCCCGTGCCTCTTGATGAAGGCGGGGCTGGTGGGGTCCCACGCGGTGTATCCGCGGGCCTCAAACGTGCAGCGCAGGCCGCCGGAGGGGAAGCTGGAAGCATCCGGCTCGCTCACGATCAGGTTCTTGCCGGAAAAGCTCATGATCGGCTCCATGCCCTTGGGGTCCAGGAAGGAATCATGCTTCTCCGCCGTGGAACCCGTCATGGGCTGGAACCAGTGCGTGTAGTGAGTGGCTCCCCGTTCCAGAGCCCACTGCTTCATGGCGTGGGCTACGTCCGCGGCAATGTCCGCGTTCAGCGGCAGGCCGTCCTGGATGGTGGACAGGAGGGTTTTCGCCGTGTCCTTGGGCAGGTACTTCTTCATCACCTCCGTACTGAAAACGTCGGCGCCGTAATAATCAATGCGGACAGGAGCGCTCTCGCTCACCCCGCTCACGGGAAGGGAGGCGATGGCGCTGATGGCTTGTGTTCTTGTCGAGTCACTCATCATGGTTAACTGTTGTATCTTTTTCTTAGCAAGAACCGTGCCAGCTTTTTGAATCAACTTGTGCCGGAGTGGGTATGGTGTTTTAAGAAGTTGCCTATAAATATATTGCAGAAATTGTAAAAGGAAGCCGTGGAAAGAAGAGGGATGAAAAAGGTGAAAGCATTAATTACAAAAATGTAAAATCACGGTAAAAGGGTAATTACGAAAATGTAAAAATATCTGCTTGGGAGAGGGAATTGTCCTTTGCCGCCGTGGGTCCTCTGTCATGCCGGAAGGCCTGTCAAATCATGTAAAACCGGGGCGGCGGCGTTCGGAAAACGGGGAGAGTGGAAGGAGTGCATAATGTTGGCACGGTTTTTGCTATAAGAAAATCAGCTTAACTCAAATAAAACAGCAAACTGATGAATAGTGATCAATTCGAGACAGGCATTCCTGCGCCGCAGGGATTGTATGACTTTGAACAGGAGAGGGACGCCTGCGGCGTGGGGCTGGTGGCGGACCTGAAGAATGAACCGAGCCACAAAATCATTGAAATGGGTGTCACCGTTCTCAAGAGGCTGATGCACCGCGGCGCCGTGGGAAGCGATCCCGATACCGGGGACGGAGCGGGCATCCTGCTGGCCCTGCCGGATGAATTCTTCCGCCTGCTCCTTCCCAACAAACTCCCCGCCAGAGGAAAATACGGAGTCGCCATGATGTTCGGCGGCTGCGGCCATGAAGAGGAACTGGAGGCCGCCGTCACGGAAAACGGCGGCAGGGTGATTGCCTGGAGAGAGGTTCCCGTGGACCGCGACAGCATCGGCGAGAACGCCCGGCGCACCTGCCCCCTGATTCGCCAGCTCTTCATCGACGGCAGCGGCTTTGCGGACCAGGCGGCACTGGAACGCAAGCTCTTCGTAATGCGCCGGGAAATGGAGCGGCGCGTGGAAGGATGCTACGTGTGCAGTTGTTCCAGCCGCAGCATCGTGTATAAGGGATTGTTCCTCGGCACGCAAATTGACGGATTTTACGAAGACCTGCGCCATGAGCGTTTCAAATCTCCGCTGGCCCTCGTCCACCAGCGCTACAGCACGAACACCTTCCCCACGTGGAGCCTGGCCCATCCCTTCCGCTACCTGGCCCACAACGGGGAAATCAACACCCTGCGCGGAAACCTGAACCATCTGAGCGTGCGGGAGCCGCACCTGTCCTCCGCCCTGCTGGGGGATGACTTGCAGAAGCTCCTGCCCCTCATTCCTCCCGGCCAGAGCGATTCCGCCTGCCTGGACAACATGGTGGAACTGCTCGCCGCCGCCGGGCGCGACCTGCGCCACGCCATGCTCATGCTCATGCCGCAGGCCTGGGGCGTCAACTACCATCTGGGGCCGGACGTGCGTGGCTTCTTTGAATACCATTCCGCCCTGATGGAGCCGTGGGACGGCCCGACCGCCGTCGTCTTCTCCGACGGCGTCAACGCGGGCGCCATGCTGGACCGCAACGGCTTGCGCCCCGCCCGCTACACGCTGACCACGGACGATATTTTCATCCTGGCCTCGGAAACGGGCGTAGCGGACATTCCCGCGGAAAAAGTGGCCCGCAAGGGCCGCCTGCGCCCCGGAGAGATGATCTACTGCGACTTGGTGAACCACCGCCTGGTGTCCGATGCGGAAACCAAGAATGAAATGGCCCGGCGCATGCCCTACCGCCGCTGGGTGGAACAAAACAAGATTTCCGTCCGCTCCCTGTTCGACTCTGTCTCCGCCTCCGCGGAAATGCCGGACCTGGCGGTTCATCAGCGCCAGTTCGGCTTCACGCAGGAGGATGTGGAACTCATCCTCCGCCCGATGATGATGAAGGGCGCGGAACCCCTCGGCTCCATGGGGAACGACGCGCCGCTGGCCGTCCTCTCCGGAAAGGCGCCGCTCCTGTTCAACTACTTCAAGCAATTGTTCGCGCAGGTGACCAACCCGCCCATCGACCCCATCCGGGAGGAACTCGTCATGAGCCTGACCACGTACATCGGCAACCATCCCAACATTCTGGAGGAAACGCCGGAGCACGCCCGGCTCATCAAGATGGCGCGCCCCGTCATTACGGACGAGGAGCTCAACCGCCTCTGCAACATCCGGGAAGCCGGCTTCCCTTCCGCCAGGCTCCCCCTCCAGTTCCCGGAAGGCGGGGACGGAAACGCTCTGCGGGAGACGCTGGACAGCCTGGCGGAATCCGCCGTGGGGCTGGTCAGGTCCGGCGTGCGCATCCTGGTGCTGACGGACCGCAACATAGGCCGCGGCTACCTTCCCGTTCCCAGCCTGCTGGCCTGCTCCGTGGTGCACCGCGCCCTGGCGGCCGCCGGACTGCGTTCCGACGTGGGCCTGATCCTGGAAACGGGGGAAGCGCGGGAAACGATGCACTTCGCCCTGTTGCTGGGTTTCGGGGCCACGGCGGTCAATCCGTACCTGGCTCTGGCGACGGTCACCTCCCTGGCCGCGCCGCAGGACTGCCCGCTGGACGTGGTGAAGGCCTCCGGCAACTACATCAACGCCATTGACAAGGGGCTGCTTAAAATCATGTCCAAGATGGGCATTTCCACCCTGCGTAGCTACCGCTCCTCCCAATTGTTCGAGGCCGTGGGGCTGAACCGGGAACTGATTGACGAATTCTTCCCCGGCACCGTCAGCCGCGTGGGCGGCATCGGGCTGGAGGAAATAGCTGCGGAATGCAACCAGCGCGCCGCGCAAAACGCCGGGAAGGAAGGCGGGCTGAATGCGGGCGGCCAGTACAAGTACAGGAAGGGCGGAGAAAACCACCTCTGGAACCCGCAGACGCTCCAGGCCTTCCGTGCCGCCGTTCGCGACAATGACGAACGGAAATACCGGGAATTTGCGGACTACAGCAACCACCAGGCGCAGCACCTCTGCACCCTGCGCGGCCTGTTTGAATTCGCTCCCGCGGACACCGTCCCGCTGGAGGAAGTGGAAAGCGCGGATTCCATCCTGCGCCGCTTCGTCTCCGGGGCCATGTCCCTGGGTTCCCTCAGCCCGGAGGCCCATGAAACCATCGCCATCGCGATGAATAAAATAGGAGCCAAAAGCAACTCCGGTGAAGGGGGCGAGGATGAAGCCCGCTACGAACCCAACGCCAGGGGCGAGGTGCGCTACAGCGCGATCAAGCAGGTGGCGAGCGGACGCTTCGGCGTGACCATCAACTATCTGCGCCACGCCTCCGAGCTCCAGATCAAGATGGCCCAGGGCGCCAAGCCCGGAGAGGGCGGCCAGCTCCCGGCGCACAAGGTGGACCCGTACATCGCCCGGCTGCGCCATTCCATGCCGAACGTCAGCCTCATCTCTCCCCCGCCGCACCATGACATCTACTCCATTGAAGACCTGGCCCAATTGATCTACGACCTGCGGAACTCCAACCCGGACGCCCGCGTCTCCGTCAAGCTCGTCTCCGAGGTGGGCATCGGCGCGGTGGCCGCCGGAGTGGTGAAGGCCCACGCGGACGTGGTTGTGGTCAGCGGCCACGACGGGGGTACGGGCGCCTCCCCGCTCACCAGCGTCAAGCACGCCGGACTGCCGTGGGAACTGGGTCTGGCGGAAACGCAGCAGACGCTTGTGCTCAACAAGCTCCGCTCCCGCGTCCGGCTCCAGGTGGACGGCCAGCTGCGCACCGGGAGGGACGTCGTCATGGCGGCCCTGCTGGGAGCGGAGGAATTCGGCTTCGGCACTGCCGTTCTGGTCGCCATCGGCTGCGCCATGCTCCGCAGGTGCCATGAAAACACGTGCCCGGTGGGCGTCGCCACGCAGAACCCGGCCCTGAGAGCCAAGTTCAGCGGCAAGCCGGAATACGTCATCAACTACCTTCGCTTCGTGGCGCAGGAAACGCGGGAAATCCTGGCTTCCCTGGGCCTCCGCTCCCTGGACGAAGCCGTCGGCAGGGCGGACCTGCTCTCCGTGAACCGCGCCATTGACTTCTACAAGGCTCAGCATCTGGACTTCTCCTCCATCCTGCATGCGGCGGAGGGGGACGGACGCAGATTTGACCCCTCCTTTGAAAAGGAACCTCTGGACAACTACGACCGGCGCCGCCTGCTCCCGGACTTGAAGGGCCTGCTGGAAAAAGGGGAAAAGACCGAACTCTTCCGCGACGTCCGCAATGTGGACCGGACGGTGGGCACGGAGCTATCCGGAGAGCTGGTGATGAAATTCGGCCCGCGCGGCCTGGCGGAGGATACGCTCACGGTGCACTTCACCGGATGCGCGGGGCAGAGCTTCGGGGCCTTTCTGGCGCCGGGCATCACCTTTGAACTCGCCGGGGAGGCGAACGACTTCGTAGGGAAGGGGCTTTCCGGGGGCAAAATCATCGTGAGGCCTCCGGAAAACATCTCCTACGCTCCGTCGGACAACGTCATTGCCGGCAACGTCATCGGCTACGGGGCCACGTCCGGCAGCATCTTCCTGCACGGGCAGGCCGGGGAGCGTTTCGCCATCCGCAACAGCGGAGCCAAGATGGTGGTGGAAGGCATCGGCGACCACGGCTGCGAATACATGACCGGGGGCCGTGTGGCGGTGCTCGGCAAGGTGGGCGTCAACTTCGCCGCGGGAATGACCGGCGGACTGGCCTACGTGTACGATGCGGACAACGACTTCGATCAGAAATGCAACCTGGGCAGCGTGGACCTGGAAACGGTCATGCCGCACTCCGCCGACGAGGCGGAACTGCTCCAGCTCATTTACGAGCACTACATGGCTACGAAAAGCCGCCGGGCCTGCGACCTGTTAAACAACTGGCCGGAGGAACGCGGCAAATTCATCAAGGTCTTCCCGGTGGAATACCGGCATGCCCTGGCCATGCATTCCTGAAAGAAGCATGCAGCAGTTTTCTGTTGTTTGGGTAAGCTGGGGGCCTCCGCGGGTGCGGAGGCCCTTTTTTTGTTCTTTGAAGTCTTATTGGTCTCATTGCCGGAGCGTCCGCTGACCTTTTCAAGGTAGCAGATTGGCCCTGAAAGCAGGAATGAAGTAATTTTCTGAAATCCGATATTAAAAAATAACTTTCCATTTGGTTGACTTTGAATGATGCATCAATTATACAGAAAATATCATAAAAGGATAATGAGTGTCATATTCGGAAATTTATGCAGTGCTGCCGCTATGCTGCTGATTGTTATGGGGATGTGGACTGAGGGGGGAATTGCCTTTGTCCAAGTGCCGGAACAACTGCCGGAATGCCCGGTGCGCTTTATCCGCGGTACCCTGGTGGCGCAGGATGGAGCTATATGGGCCGTGGGGGAGAGGGAAAGCGTTTACCGCCTTCAAGTCGGCGACAGAGCGTACGAGAAGTCGTGGCTCAACATGGATTATTATTCCGGCTTTCCCAAAGGGAAGAATTTCACCTGCATTGCGGAGGACAGGCAGGGCCGCATCTGGGTGGGCACGGACGACAGCGGCGTGGCCGTTTTCAACGGGAGGGAGTGGAAGACGTATGACCGCGGCAATGCCCTGAACGGAGAGCATGTTTATGCGCTGGCCGTCTCTCCCGTTTCCGGGGAGGTGGCCGTTGCCACGTCCGGAGGCGTGTCCGTTTATGATCCCGGAAATGATTCATGGAAGGCGCTGGACCGGTCTACGGGACTGGTGGAAGACCAGGCGGCTTCCGCCGGCTTTGACGCCAGGGGGAATCTGTGGCTGGCCTATGCCTGCGGCGGTATCTCGTATTCACCGCGCAAGTCGGGGTACATGCAGTGGAAGAACGTGCAGGCGCCGTGGTACTGGGACAGCAAGCAGTTTGCCCGGCAGCCGTACCAGCCGTATGGGGACGGGCTGCCTTCCAATATCTGCAATGTTCTGGCCTGTACGGAAAAAGACCAGGTACTGGTAGGCACCTGGTCCGGCCTGGTGTACAGCAACGGCATCAGCTCCTGGCGTTTCTTGCGCGGCCGGGATTATGCCCAGAAGAATAGTAATCTGTATGGTTCCGCTGCGCGGAAGACGGCCGTTCCGGGTGAGGGAAATGCCAAAATGCTGTCGGAAGACTTCGTGTCTTCCATCCTCCGGCAGGGAAAGGATATTTTCATCGGCTACCGGACGCAGGGGGTGGACGTGCTGGATGCTGAAAGGATGACGGTGCGCCGGAGAATCAGGAAGGGACTGGAAAATACGGATGTCCCCTCCCTGCTGGCGCTGAAGGACGGAAGTGTCTGGGCGGCGACGTATGGGAAAGGGCTTGTCAGTCTGAAAAAGGGTTCCCTGTCTTATCAACTGGACAGGAAGCAGCAGGACGATGAGATTCCGTTCCCGTCCCCGTCCCGGATGGAAGACCCTGCCGCAGTCCTGAGGAGGCTGGAAAAGCTGGGAGCGGATGCGCATGCGGGGAAGAGCATTGTGTTCCGCGGGGAGGACTGGTCCACGAAGGGGGACTGGTGCGGGAGGTACGGCCTGACGCGCGCCACGCTGTGCGCCATGAATGCCCCCATGAACAATTCCGAGTTTAAAGCCAAGCAATTACCTGTCCGCATGGAAACGAGCGCTGAAGACCCTAAATGGAAACGAGTGTATCCCTGTTATTGGATTCAGGGACTGATGGGGCTCAACCGCAATCAGGGAGATGGATTGCGCTGGTGGGTACAAAGCGCCAATGTGGCAGGAAACCGCAATGTTCTCTTTGACCCCAGTGATTCCACAAGAACAGAGGCGGAATGGGACGACCACGGGGAAGTATATCCGTCCTTTGTGGACGGTCCCGGTATATGGGTAGCTGTGGAAGTGCCGGAAGGGGTTCATGAAATAGCCCTGTATTTCTATAATCCCAACGGATATCTTCAACATGAATCCAGGCGGGATTATGTGGTAGAAGCCCGGAGGCATCCTTTTTCTTCTTCCATTCAAAGCCTGTTCGACAACAAAGCGGATATTGAAATTGGGAACCGCACTAAAAAAGGGAAGACGCTTGCCGCTTCTATGGAGCAGTGGCAGTCGTTCCCGGTGGAAGCGCGCACGCGCGTTTCCAGGTTTGCGGGGTCCGGAGTTTACAAGCGCTTCATGTGCAGGAAAGGCGGCGTATACTTGTTCCATGTTTGCAGGAACGGTTCCTTCAATACTATTTTAAATGGGGTATTCATCAATGCGCTTCTTCCTCTGGAAATGAGAACGCCTGATGAATTGCCTTATTATGTTGATGGATTATTTGCAGGCATTATTCCTTCCCCCGAGAGAGTTCATTCTTCTGTTGCCGGGCCGGAGGAGAAGGTTCTTCTCAATCAACTGCTCACTCTCCAGTATCAGCCACGGTATGTTACGCCCGCAGGATCTTCCTGCTTGAACAGGTACATTCTTTCCTCATTCCGTGAGGCGGTTGAAGGAAAGAAAAAGAGCAGGTGCTTGGAAGACTGGTTTCAATGGGAAGCCAGAATTTACTCTCCAGATGTACGTTCTTCTTTTGACCAGACCATGGCGGCTGCGTGGGACCAGTGTCAGATTTATTATCCGGATCTCAGATCCAGGGAATGTGTTCCGAATGCCCCGGGCACGATACCTTTTTCCGTAAATGAAGTTTATTTGATGGATAAGCTGGATATTGATTGGAGGCAATATCGAGATGATGCCGAACAACCTCCTGTGAAATCAGTTCAAGAGATGAAGAAACACCTTGAACATGAATCCCAAAAGAAAACGACAACATGAATAATAAAATGATATTGGCTGCGGGAATCAGTCTGTTGAGCATGAACGTGCTCAACGGAGAGATTACCGGGGAGCATACCATGTGGTCAGGAACTCATCTGAATTATGATGGGGTTTCCATTATTAATAAGCCGGCGCTTCCCCAAAAAGGAGTGGAAGCAAAAAAGGGTGTAAAAAATGCCTACAATATTATGCCGGGTAAAGTGACGGTGATCACAAGCCTCAATAAAAATCCTCAGGAAAAACAGGAATGGCTGTACAAAAAAATACATGAAGTACGGATATCCATGACTGGAAATATATATGTAGCGCTGATATTCGCCGATACGAAGAATGATGTCCCCTTCGCCTATGATCCCAATAAATTTGGAACATCGGGAACCCTTTATTCACAAGTCTATATCACGGCCCTGCACAAGGTGACTAAAATGGAGAATAAAAGTGATTTCGGGACCAGCGGAAAGGATGAAGACCCTACTTTTACTTTAGTTAAGAAAATATGACCGGCATTCCGGCAGTATGATGCGGAGGTTTTATTCCTTATCCGGAAAGGGATAAGACTTCAAACAAGGGTTTCCGTATGGCAGCGGCCCTTGTTTTTTAGAGTTGGATATATAGCAAACAGGGGCTGTTCCGCACCTTGCTGGCGGAACAGCCCCTGAATGGAGTCTTCTGTTAATTCAGGAAGCTCAGGCCTTCTTTCTGCGGCGCATCAGCAGGGCCGTGAGGCCCAGCAGGCTCAGGGTGGCCGTGCCGGGTTCCGGTACGGCCAGGCCGGTGAAGGTCAGGCTGCCGTTGTTGTAGGTAACGCCGTCCCAGATCAGGTTCTGGCCGTTCTGCGTAAGCGTCAGCAGGGAATCCCAGTCGATGTTGTCCGCCAGGGATGTGCCTTCGCCCACAGTGATCAGGTCGATCGTCAGGGAGGTAAGGTCAAGCGCCAGGGCACTGTCCAGATTCAGCGTCAGGCCGCCGGTCAGGTTCAGGGTGGACGTTCCCTGCATGTCGATCAGAGCCGTGTTGAAGCTGGAGAGGTTCAGCGTGGCGTTGTTCAGCGTGGCTGAGGTAGTGCCGGAAAGCGTCAGCACCTGGCCTGTGGAAATCATGGGCGCGCCGGAAGCGTTGCCCAGGATTACCGTTGAGTTGTTGATGGCGGCGTTCCCCGTCAGGCTGACGGTGAGGTCCTTGGGAGCGGAAGCGCTGCCGAGGTTCTGGATGGTGCCCGTCTGGAGCGTAATGGCGTTGGCCAGGGCCTGGCTGTTGGCGTTGAGCGTTCCTCCCTGCACCAGAACGGAACCCTGGCCAAGTGCGGTTGCGGAGTTGGTCTGGAGCGTTCCCTGCACGATGGTGGTGCCGCCGGTGTACGTGTTGTTGCCGGAGAAAACGACTACGGAGCTGTTCTTGTTCACCTTCACGCTCATCTGGTGGGAGGCGTCCTTGTCGGAAATGACGGAGGAAATGGTGAAGTTGTTGCTTCCGCTGGAACCGTTGGTGACCAGCAGTTCTCCTTCGCCGGTGATCGTTCCGCCAAGGTTGGTGGCGTTTCCGTAAAGGGAGCCGGAGATGGTCACGCCGGCTCCGGCGGCGTCAACGGTAATGTTGGCGCTGATGGGGGTATCCGCGCCATACGCGCGGCAGTTGAGCATTTCAAATGTGGAGCCGGACTTCATCAGGATATCCGGCGTGCCGCCCAGTACGATGCCTACGCCATTCAGGCTCAGCTTGGAGTTCTGGCCGATGGTGATGGATTCAAACGTGTAGGCGGTGTCGCTGCCGGACAGGTTGACTGTGCCGGCGTCAATGATCAGGTGTGCGATGTCGGAGGCATGGTTGGCATTGATGGTGCCGGTGCCGTCCGTCACCTTGCGGACCGTCAGGGTGCTGTCTGCATGGGTGATGGGAATAAGCGTTCCCCCTTCAAAGGTGTATTCCACGTCTCCGGCTCCCGTCAGGGTGAGGGAGGAGGCGGTGTGCGCCCATGAGTCGTTGGCATTGTAGTTGGCCGCCGCTATGGTCAGGGCTCCGGCGAAGGTCCAGTTGGGATTGGCTGCCGTGAGGGAGGCGTTTTCTCCCAGAGTCAGGGCTCCCGTATAGCGGGAGGCGGTATCTCCCGTGATGGAAATGGAGGCGTTGTCCCCCAGAGTCAGGGCTCCGGAACCGGCCAGGCCCGTCAGGGTGCTGGTTCCGTTCATGATGACGGTGCCGGCCCCGTCCAGAGTAGCCGTTCCGGACAGGCTGGAGGATACGGTGAGCGTGGTGCCTTCTGCCGCGCGGAGGATGCCGGGGCCCGACAGGCTCAGGGTGCCGCCGGAAATGGTGAGGTTTCCGCCGGTGAGTAGGATGGCGTCCGTATGGCGCGTTTCCCCGTCCGCAATAGTCAGGGCTCCCGGGCCGTTGGTGACGTTGATGGAAGCATAGGTGCCGGCTCCGTCAGCGGAGTCCGTCCATGCGGCATCCCCCAGTTGGGAGGAAGTCCACTCAGAGGAGGAGGTGCCATCCAGCGTAGCGGAAATTTTAACGCCCTCATAGGTATTGACGATCTGGATGCCTGCAATGCAGCCGCGGGTGCCTGAACCGCTGGTGTTGCTCGGAGCGGTGATGCTCAGGTTGGGTGAAGTCTGGCCTTCCACATACAGCGTATTGGTCCCTTCCACCGCCTGTCCAAAGGTTCCCGTTGCTCCCCACGCGGCAGAGCCTGCCACGGTGGAAGTTCCGTTCCAGGTGTAGGAAACGCCGTTGACGGTCTTGGCGGAGAAGTTTCCGTTGGCTGTGTCCGTATTGCAATAAATGTAGACGCCGTAGGTCAGGAAATCAACGCCGCTGACATTGATGGTGATGCCGCTGCCGTCGTCCAGGTAGCCCTTCAGCATCTGGCCGTCCCCGGTGGAGGGGGTGTCGCCTCCGCGCCAGGTATTTTTACTGGACCAGGTGACGGTCGCTCCGGTGGCGTCTCCGTTGTTATCCTTCAGGTTCTGGGCCGTGGATTGGGAAGCTCCGCTGAATTGATTCCAGTTGGAGCCGGGAACGGCTTCAAGCCCGGCGCTGGAAGAATCGGAAATGGTGCCGTTTGGTTCGTTGGTACCAAAATTGATGCTGATGCTTTCTCCGGCAGCCTGGGATTGGGAGGCGAGAGTTCCGAAGAAGGCGGCTGCCATAAGCCACGCTGTTAGTTGATAAGGCAAATGAGGTTGCATGAAATTAATACTATAGTAATTTAAATTATTCCATTCAAAATTCAGGAGAGAAAGAAACCCCTGCGATACCCGGTTCTTATCGGATTCCGAATCCGTTGCAATGCCTTGAACACATGAATATCAAGACTGTCAGATAGTTATCATTTAATTCATTTTTTCATTAATTGCTATTTCTCCAATTTTTCCAAATCCAAATTCTTCTAACATGTTTTAAACCAAACTTTCCTGTTGACTTCGGATTCGGAATTCGATGTTGATGAATGTCCGGAAAGAGCATTTTTGAAAGAAGAAAAAGCGGTTGGTCGCCGCTTTTGAGTTAGTCTCCTGCATTTTTTCTGTCCGGGTACAGGAAGGGCGGTGTGTCTTGGGTTTTTCTAAACCTGAATAATTTTTATAACTAACATATATTGAATGACTTATATATTTGACTGTAAACCGATTGTGTGGTTTTTTGATTGGATAAAATTGAGAATAACTTGGAAATGGGGTTGACGTCGGCAAAATACGATAATATTCTCACATAATAATCAGGAAATAATTGGTTATGTTAATTAAATTCAAACATTTCATAGGAACACTCGCATTGGTTTTCCCCCTGCTGGGGGGATGGTCCGCAGGAGAAGTCAAATCCGTCCAGATCCCGGAACAACTGCCGGAATGCCCGGTGCGCTTTATCCGCGGTACTCTGGTGGCGCAGGATGGAGCTATATGGGCCGTGGGGGAGAGGGAAAGCGTTTACCGCCTTCAAGTCGGCGACAGAGCGTACGAGAAGTCGTGGCTCAACATGGATTATTATTCCGGCTTTCCCAAAGGGAAGAATTTCACCTGCATTGCGGAGGACAGGCAGGGCCGCATCTGGGTGGGCACGGACGACAGCGGCGTGGCCGTTTTCAACGGGAGGGAGTGGAAGACGTATGACCGCGGCAATGCCCTGAACGGAGAGCATGTTTATGCGCTGGCCGTCTCTCCCGTTTCCGGGGAGGTGGCCGTTGCCACGTCCGGAGGCGTGTCCGTTTATGATCCCGGAAATGATTCATGGAAGGCGCTGGACCGGTCTACGGGACTGGTGGAAGACCAGGCGGCTTCCGCCGGCTTTGACGCCAGGGGGAATCTGTGGCTGGCCTATGCCTGCGGCGGTATCTCGTATTCACCGCGCAAGTCGGGGTACATGCAGTGGAAGAACGTGCAGGCGCCGTGGTACTGGGACAGCAAGCAGTTTGCCCGGCAGCCGTACCAGCCGTATGGGGACGGGCTGCCTTCCAATATCTGCAATGTTCTGGCCTGTACGGAAAAAGACCAGGTACTGGTAGGCACCTGGTCCGGCCTGGTGTACAGCAACGGCATCAGCTCCTGGCGTTTCTTGCGCGGCCGGGATTATGCCCAGAAGAATAGTAATCTGTATGGTTCCGCTGCGCGGAAGACGGCCGTTCCGGGTGAGGGAAATGCCAAAATGCTGTCGGAAGACTTCGTGTCTTCCATCCTCCGGCAGGGAAAGGATATTTTCATCGGCTACCGGACGCAGGGGGTGGACGTGCTGGATGCTGAAAGGATGACGGTGCGCCGGAGAATCAGGAAGGGACTGGAAAATACGGATGTCCCCTCCCTGCTGGCGCTGAAGGACGGAAGTGTCTGGGCGGCGACGTATGGGAAAGGGCTTGTCAGTCTGAAAAAGGGTTCCCTGTCTTATCAACTGGACAGGAAGCAGCAGGACGATGAGATTCCGTTCCCGTCCCCGTCCCGGATGGAAGACCCTGCCGCAGTCCTGAGGAGGCTGGAAAAGCTGGGAGCGGATGCGCATGCGGGGAAGAGCATTGTGTTCCGCGGGGAGGACTGGTCCACGAAGGGGGACTGGTGCGGGAGGTACGGCCTGACGCGCGCCACGCTGTGCGCCACGAATGCCCCCATGAGCAATTCCGAGTTTAAGGCCAAGACCGTGTCGTTCCGAACCCTTTCCTCCGTTCCGGGTTATCCCGGATACCAGGGGGCCGTGTCTTCTTACTGGATCCAGGGATTGATGGGGCTCAACCGCAACAAGGGGGATGCCCTGCGCTGGTGGGTGCATAGCATCAAGGAGAATGATAACCGCAACATTCTTTTCGATCCCACGGATTCCGTGCGGACGGAGGCGGAATGGGACGACCACGGGGAAGTGTATCCGGGCTTTGTGGATGGTCCCGACATTTGGACCGTTGTGGAAGTGCCGGAGGGCGTCCATGAAATAGCCCTGTATTTCTATAATCCCAACGGTTATCTTTCCAATGAATCCAGGCGGGATTACGTGGTGGAAGCCAGAAGGCATCCTTCCACCTCCTCCCTCGTCTTCCAGTTCAACAATGTGGGAGACCTCGCGATAGGGGAACAGAACAAGTGGGGGAAAGTTCTTACCGCCGCCATGGAGCAGTGGTATTCCTTCCCGGTGGAAGCGCGCACGCGCGTTTCCAGATTTGCGGGTTCCGGGGTTTATAAGAGGTTCATGTGCAGGAAGGGGGGAATCTACCTGTTCCGTGTTTGCCGCAACGGTTCCTTCAATACCATTTTAAACGGCGTATTCGTGAATGAAAAGATTCCGTGGGAAATCCGCATGCCGGAGGAACTGCCCTATTATGTGGCCGGCCAGCTCGCGGGCATTGTTCCCACTCCAGAGAGAGTGAACGGAGCCACCCTGGGGCAGAGGGAGAAGGCCGTGTGCAAGCCCCTGTATGAGCTGCAATACACGCGCAAGTACCTGACGCCTGCGGCGTGCAGCCTTCAGAACAGGTATATTCTCTCCCTGTGGCGGCAGGCCCGGGAGAACCGGGCGGAGGGCGGCTGCCTGGCGGATTGCCTCCAGTGGGAAGCCAGAGTCAGTGACGACCGGGTAAGGGCTTCCTTTGATGAAACCATGAAGCGCTCATGGGACCAGAGCCAGATTTATTACATCGGCAACCGGTCCCGGGATTTCATGCCTAATGCTCCGGGCACCGTTCCTTTCTCCCCCAGGGAACTGCGCCTCATGGCCAAGCTGCGCATCGACTGGCGGCAGTACCGGGACGATGCGAAAAATCCTCCTGAAAAAACTGTTCAGGAAATGAAGGAATTCCTCAAAAAGGAATTATTAAAACAACAACAAACCAGAAAACAACAATGAACAAAATTGCCTGTGCAATTATGGTTTCTCTCTCAGGGACCTGCTTCCTGAAAGGGGAAATAGCTCCGCCGGAAACGGAGTGGAAAGGGGCGCGCCTCATTTATGAAGGGGTCTCCATCCAGAACGAGGTGACTCTCCCTCAAAAGGGGGTCATGTACCATGATGAGGATAAATTATCCTTCAACATTACAAATGCCACCATCGAGATGACTACCAGCCTCTCCAAGAAGCCGCAATGCGGAAAGGAGTGGTGCTACAAGGGCATCAGCCACATCATTATCAAATATTGTGGTCCGATCGCCGAGCCTGATGACGGAGGGACCATCTACTTCGAGCCGACCTACAATCATCACGTTTGGTTTGATAATGACAAGTATGGACAATGGGGAATCATGTTCTCCAAAGTTTATATCATCACCCGCATCAAAAATGCGAATATCGAGGATACCAAAGACTATGGCATCAGCGGGGAGGACGGAAGCATCTTTTTCCAATACGTGGAAAAGATGATGGCTGAAATGTGAGCTGCGCCCGGTTTCCGCGGATGAAGATTATCGTCCGCTGATTCCGGTCATTCAGGCGCCGGAGGTCTGCAAGTGAGGGCCTCCGGCGCCTTTTTAATGCAACCGGAACCCGGGTTGCGCAGCTCCGGGTGAAGGCGGCAGCAATTCCGCTCTGCTTGATGGAAGGTACGGGCTTCCTGTTCGTGAAAGGCACCCTGTGCCTGGGAAACCTGATGGGATTGAAAAAGAACAATGCCTGGGAAGGATAGTCCAAGCGGCAGTATCCCGGTTGCTGAAACAAAAGCCGGAGGGCATGAAGCCCCTCCGGTTTTTGTTGCGGGTTGATTCAGCAGTTTTTAGGGCGCTTCACAGTACACCGTTCCGTAGGAGTCGCTGCCTCCGGCCCCCTTGAATCTGGCCTTGACCGTGTAGGATGCCCCTTGCCTGGCTTCCGGAACGTTCAGGATGTACTGGATATTTTTCTGATCGGTACCGCTCCTGCCCGAATGAGCGTCCCGGGCAATTTCCTTCTCACCTTCATACAGGGCCACGGATTCGATTTCAATGGCGTGTGCCCCCTTGTCGTAGAGCAGGGTCACGGTGTATTTGCCGGGAACCTTGACCAGTTTGGTGACGTCGAACGAATGCTCCTGTCCGGACAGGTCGTCAGGCGTCCATGTGCCGATCTGCGGCGTGTTGAAAAAGTCGGACTTGTCTATCCGGTTGATCACATCCCCGGCGTACTTGATGCCCATCAGGTCCATGCGCCCGCTATATTCCTTCAAGCGCTTTTTAAAATCCGGGAAATCCTTTTTCCCGGCAGGTGTCCAGCCCACTTCCGCAAAGGCGCAGGCCCGGGGGAATGCCTGGTGGTGGAGGCGCTCCGTATTGGCAATCCATTCCGTCCATACCTGCGTCCCCAGCCCCTTGACCCTGGAATGGTACTGTTCCTCCAGGCCCGGGAAAATGGGCTCGAAGCCGTATGCCTTTTGCAGGGAAATTCTGCCGTAGCTGTAATCAAGGTAAGTGGAGCTGTGGAGGGAATTGATGACCTCATGCCCGTCCTTGATGGCGTTTTTAGCCAGGTCCGTATTCCCTTTCCAGAAGTGGATGACGGCGTTCGTGTCCAGTTTGGTTCCGGCTTTGCCTCCGCCGTCCCCGTTGACGTCATGGCCGTAAATCTCATTCCAGCCCATCATGCGGCGCCCTTTTTTGGCGACGATGCCGGACATGCGGTTGGTGAAGTACATCTGGACGTCCGCATAACTCTTCATGTTGTTCTTTTTCATGAACGCCTCAATTTCCGGAACGTCCTTCCATTGCTGGGCATAGCGCACTTCATCGCCGCCGATATGGATGATCCTGCTGGGGAACAGCGCCACGACTTCGTCCAGTACGTCGGACAGGAAGGCATAGGTCTTTTCCGAGGTAGGGTCAAAGGCCGTGTTGACGATGAACGTGGTGGGCACTTCCCTGGGTGATTTCAAGCTCAGGAACGGGTACGCTGTGGCAGCCGCGCTGGCGTGGCCCGGCATTTCAATTTCAGGGACGATGGTGATATTGCGCCGGGCCGCGTATTGAACGATGTCCCTGATCTGCTCCTGGGTATAAAAGCCTTCATGCGGCGTGCCGTCGGACTTGCCGCTGTTCCACGTACCGGTTTCGGATTCCCTGCGCCTGGAACCGATGGTGGTCAGACGGGGATACTTCTTGATTTCAATGCGCCATCCGACGTCGTCCGTCAGGTGCCAGTGCAGGATGTTCATTTTCAACAGGGCCATCTGGTCGATGATCTGCTTGATGGCTTTTTCACCGAAAAAGTGGCGAACCTCGTCAATCATCAGCGCACGCCAGGAGAACCGCGGGTAGTCCACCATGTTGAACGGAGCTCCGGAAATATTCCACTGGACGGCGGATTTGTCCGCCTTCCGGTCGTGGAAAATGACGGGCATCATCTGGATCAGGCTTTGCCCGGCGTAAAAAATGCCTTTGGCATGGGCGGCTGAAAGAATGATTCCCCTGGGGGAGGATTGGATGGAGTAGGCTTCCTCCCCCTTCGCGGCCAGGGCCGGGTCCTTTTTAATGATGATGCAGGCGGCATTCTCCGGTGCTTCTCCGGGCGTTTTAAGGGGGAGGGGCAGTCCGGTTCCTTCGCCGAGCATCTGTTGCAATTGCCTGGCGCGGTTCAGGAAAGCCTTGTCCTGCGTCGCGGTAATGATGGCGGACGCCGGCGTGAGCTGGGCAGGCTTCCCGTGGAACACCGTGATTTCTGCCGGTTTCGGGATAATTTGTTCTTGCGAAAATGCCGCGGGAAGGCAGGCGGACAGAACGAGCGCGGGAATAAGGAACTTCATGAATACTGTCTTGGATACAAATCCTGCTGACACAATCTTTCAATGGAGGTTTGTTTTTTTGCTCTGGAGGCTGCATATTGTTTTTTCCATGGTGTCCCATTTTCAGAAGGCATTTTATCCGGCTGCGGGCGGAGTATCGGCTTGCAGTAAAAAACGGAGCGGGAGTACAACATGGAAGGATGCCGTCCTCGTCCGGATGCGCCGCCCCAGAAAACGCCTGTCCAACCATAAATGAATATGAAAACGAACACTGCGACTCAACTATTGCTGGCGGCCTGTGCGGGTGTGCTGTCATGCCCCGGCGCCTGGGGTTCCACGACGGTTTGCCAGGATCAGTCCTACTACCTGAAGACGGCCTGCCCCCATCCCCTTTCCCTGGCCGGCCCCACGGATGACCGGGTTTATCTGCGCTTCCAGACGGGATGGGCCAGCAAGTACGAGTGCGAGGGTCTTGACCTGTGGGACGGCTCCCTGTGCATGTTCGTTCCAGAAATACAGTACAAGGAATGGGTGGGGAAGATATGGTACGGCGTTTCCACGGACCACCGGAACCATGCGGAATTAAAGTACCGGCTGGATTACATCAAGGAGCTGGGGAACTGGACGGTGATGCCCTGGTATGAGCACAGCTTTGTTTTTCCGGGGGACAAGGGCATCCCGCGCCCCGGCCTGAAGACGACCTATCATTTTTCCGACCGCTGGTTCGGCGGCACGGACCTCTACTGGCAGTATAACAACCATACGTTCCGCGGCTATTACGCCGTGTTTGCGGGGCTGCACGAGGAGATCGCGGATTGCGTGAGGGTGGATGCCGTGGTGCGTTACGGCTACAACGGGGGGTACGTGGGCCCGGTGGTGCACCACGGATCCAACGCCCTGGATTACAACCTGAGTTTTACCTTCCGCGCTACCTCGCGCCTGACCGTGGAATTGTTCACCAACTACAGCCAGGCGCTGACCGTGGTGAAGCAGAGGGACCTGGGGGATGATTTTTATTACGGCATCAACCTGAAATATACGTTCTGACGCCCGGGCCGCTCCGGTGCCGCCTGGGGGCTTCCGCGCACTTTCACGGCCTGGCGAACTGGAAGTGCATCCAGTCGTAATTTCTCTCGCGTCCCAGGGAAAAGGCCCCCTCCTTTTCCACGATGGACCAGAAGGCATCGTATTCCGGTCCGGAAAAGACGGCTTCCGGCGTGCTCATGTACAGGGTATTGCGTTCGGGGTCCATGTCTATCGCAATGCCCCACGCGTGCAGGGACGGGCGGGAGCCTCCGCGGATGGGGCGGTTGTTGAAGCAGCCTCCGTAAACGTCCAGCCGCAGTTCGCGGATGCGCTCCATGCCGTAATGTTCCAGCGTTCGCTGGAAAATCCTGGTGAGCGGCACGGCGATGAAACGGTGGCAGGTAATGGACGCAAGCTCCGTGTCCGGGGACCAGGACGGCCTCAGCGGATAGGGCAGCGGAACCGTGACCAGGGAGGCCGGGTCCCCCGGCTGTCCGAAGATGGAATGGCCGGAAAGCACTTCCCGTTCCGCGGGCCAGACGGAGGCGGGATGTTTGAGGCCGTACAGCTGGCTGCCTGAAATGACGCAGGCAATCAGCAGAAGCGCCTGCTTCCGGAGGCGCGGGGATAGCCGTGGCGGAGGTTGCGGCGTGCGGTCAGGCATGGGAAAAGGGGTTGGGGTTCTTCCGGTGTAGCAGGTTTCCGGCGCGGTGCAAGACCTTTGCCGGGCAGGCGCCTTCTCCGGAGGGAGCGGCCTTCCGCGTCTTGCGGCCCTTCACGGATGAAGCACTGCAGGTATTTTCTGCGGCATCGAACATCCGGAGGCGTTTTTTTGTCACAATGGAATAATATTGCCGCTTTGCCCATGAATTCTCCATCCCCCCAGCCCCAGCCGCCGCCGGATTCCGTCTGGTACGGGTGGATTTTAAGGCTGTTCCATCATTGGAAGGTGGGGGAAAGGCAGGTCACTTACGTGTGGGCCGTGATCGTGGGGGTGGTGGGCGCCAGCATGTCCCTGTTTTTTGAGTGGACGGTGGAAGTGATTCAATGGCTGCTCACGGGCATCTGGTCGGATTCCCGCGTAGGCACCTTTTCCCAGGTGGAGCCTGAGTGGCGCATGTTTATTCCGGTGGTGGGCGGCCTGGCGGCCGGCTGCATCCTGCTGTTCCTGAAAAAAAGGATGCCGGGACAGGCCACGGAATACATGGAGGCCATGTCCATCGGAAACGGGCTGATCAAATTCCGGGCGTCCGCCCTGAAGGTGTTTTCCGCGGCATGGAGCATTGCTTCCGGAGCGGCCATCGGCAAGGAAGGGCCTATCATCCAGTCCTCCGCCTTGATCGCGTCCGCGGTGGGGCAGCGGCTGCACGTATCCATTCCGCGGCTCCGGCTGCTGGTCGGCTGCGGGGCGGCGGCCGGGTTCACCACGGCGTTCCATGCCCCCTTTGCCGGGTGCCTGTTCGTGAGTGAAATCATCATCGGCACCGTGAGCATGGATATTCTGGCGCCTCTGCTGATTGCCTCCTGCACCGGGTTCGCCATGCTGCACCTGCTGGGGGATCCCGCCCCGCTGTACAGTTCGCCGTTTGAAAGCTTTACCGTCTTTTCCCAGTCCCTGTGGTGCATTGCGCTGGGAGTGGCGGGGGGGCGGGGGCGCGGGGGGGGGGGGCGGGCGAGCGTGGGCGGTCAGCCTGCTGGATGTAGCTACCAGGTATTTGAACGGCCGCCAGTCCCTCCTGCCGCTGCGCCTGATGGCCGCCGGACTGGTTGTGGGGGTGCTGGCGGTTTTTTATCCGGAGGTGGTGGGCAACGGGCAGGCCCTGATTACCGGGCTGGTGGATGAAGATTACAGCACGCAGCAGGCGTTTATCCTGCTTCTGGTGAAGGTGTCCGCCGTGGCGATCGTGTTCGGCTGCGGTACGGTGGGCGGAGCCATGA
>OGUK01000814.1_pt1 | contig 23613 bp, 18 predicted proteins | sample 1553151 | NCBI WGS metagenome assembly OGUK01 (sample SAMEA2580208, study PRJEB22360) | human gut metagenome | biome: human gut; feature: human-associated habitat; material: faeces | place: Denmark | collected 2008/2010
TGAGAACCCAGTGGACAACGCGGCTGTCCATCCGGAAAGTTATCCGATCGTGGAGAAAATGGCAAAGGACTTGAAATGCACTGTAGAAGAGCTGATCACGAATAAAGAATTAAAGAAAAAGCTGGACCTGAAAAAGTATATCACCGACAAAGTCGGTATGCCGACCCTGCTCGATATTATGGAAGAGCTGGATAAACCGGGCCGTGACCCACGCCAGGCTATTCAGGTGTTCTCTTTCGATCCGACGGTTAAAACGATCGAAGATTTGAAAGAAGGACAGGTTTTACCGGGAATCGTGACTAACATAACGAACTTTGGATGCTTCGTCGATGTTGGTATAAAAGAAAACGGACTGGTTCATATCTCAGAACTGGCAGACCGTTTCATCAGTGATCCGACACAGGTCGTATCCATCCACCAGCATGTAAAAGTGAAGGTATTGAGTGTGGATCTGGTCCGTAAACGGGTTCAGTTATCTATGAAAGGATTGTAATATGAAGATTAACAAAACGAATGTAGCCCGGCTGTTGGACAAAGCGAAGATTGCTTATCAGCTGGTTCCTTATGAAGTAGACGAAAATGATTTAAGTGCCATCCATGTGGCAGAGCAGTTAGGAGAAAATATCGAACAGGTCTTCAAGACACTGATCCTTCACGGGGATAAAAGCGGATATTTTGTCTGCGTAATTCCCGGAGCCGATGAAGTGGATCTCAAAAAGGCGGCCAAAGTATCCGGAAATAAAAAGTGTGAGATGATCCCTGTGAAAGAGTTACTGCCTCTGACCGGTTATATCCGCGGCGGATGTTCGCCCATAGGCATGAAGAAACATTTCCCTACCTATATTCATCAGACGGCAGAACAATATGAAAAGATATATATCAGTGCCGGCCAACGGGGATTACAGGTACAGATTGCCCCGACAGACCTGATTCGCGAAGTAAGAGCGGAGAGTGCGGATCTGATAGCCGAAAAAGAAGAGTGATAAAAAAAGAAGGTGTGTCGAAAGTCGGCGCACCTTCTTCATAAAAGGGTCAGCGGAAACGTATCCTAAGGGATAGTTTCAAACAGAGGATCAGCCCGTGCCGGAGAAGACGGCACAGGACTCGGATAAGATTCGATAACATCGGGTGTTTCATCATCCGGTACAGATTTAAAGTGAAACAAAAAGTTAAGCAAAGCCAGGATAAATTCGATGATTCGTTTGAATTTGGACATAAGAAAATGTTTATTAGAATGAATAATTTAACCTATCACTGAATAATCGCCATCACCGCCCAGATCGTCCGTTCGATACTGACGAGGCTAGCTCGGTAGACCTCGCGGCTGTCCCCATTGAAAATATAGTTCGGTAGACCTCGCGGTCGTCGCCATTGAGTTCGCTGATGTAGGGGCTGTAGGCAATCTCTTTAGCATAGGCAGCGATGTCGTCGCTCACCGACCAGGCGGAACGGTAGTTGTTACGGATCAGCCGGGCGAAATCGAGGAAAGAGTTCCCGCACGTATCGTAGCGGCGGAAGTCCATCGAATAATCGGCGGCCTTTACGGTCGTTTTCCCGCCATGCCAATACTCGTTGGCAGCTCCATAAGCTGTCAGACCGAAGAAGTTATTATATTTTTCCGACAGGTTACTGGTTCCCCATCCGCTCTCGAACGCCGCCTGCGAAAGGATAGCTACCGGATTCATGTTGAAAGCTGCTCCTGCCGACACGGCTGCCGGCAGGAGTTTTTTTACGAAATTGATTTGTTGTGCAACCATAGCTTTACGATTTACTGTTACTCACTTACAAATACTTTTACGCAATCACAGGGCGGTCGTCTTCACCGTCGCTGCCTCCGGAAGAAGAACCGGTTTCCGCATCGATGCGTTCGAAGCTCACTTTGTCGAGAATCTCCTTCAATTCGACGCCCGGACGGAATACGATACGGGGCTTACGAATCAGAGCGGCTTTAAATTCCTTGGCAGTAGCCGTACCCGTACTGCCGACGTTGATCTGGAAATTCCCGATTTCCCCCATCTGCACGATCTCGCCGCGCAACAGGGCATCTTTCATGAAAAACATCAAGCCGTCCAACACCACTTTCACATCGCCGGGCGAAGCCGTCGAATAGGCGGCGATCGACTGACACATCTGCTTGAAAGGCAGCGTACCGTTGTTGTTGACGGATGCATAATACTTTTGTGCTCCCGCAGGAGCATCTTTCGACAGGTCCTTACGTAAGACCAGTTTGTACCTTACTGACATAATTTTAAATTTAAGGGTTAGTGTTTTAATCAGTTGACAGTTGACAACTGACAGATGTAATCATATATATGTATAGAGGGCCTCGTATTTGATTACATTACAAAGATACGACACGGCAAGGCGCCGGGACGGTCATAGTCAGCCACAGGAGTGTGTAATGGGATATTTAATGGTAAAACAGGATAGAGTAATCCGATACCATATTAGTAACAGAGACAAAGCTATTATAAAGAAAACAAGGCAACCTCAAATGAAGCTGCCTTGTCTCTTTACATATTTATTGTGAATATCATAATGTCTGTATTTCCATCTCACTGAGGCCGGTCACCTCTGCGATTGTCTGAAAAGGAAGTCCTTTCTCTTTCATTGCCTTTGCCATCGAATAAACGCCTTCTTTACGCCCTTGAGCCACTCCTATTTCGAGACCTTCCTTTCGTCCTTCTTTCCGTCCTTCCTTTCTACCTTCTTTCCATCCTTTTTCCAAGCCCCTCTCTTCGGCATAGTCTATCGTATTCTTATAATCACGATAACGCTTCAAGGCTTCGTCATACAGGACACGCTCATCCTTGTTCAGATTAGCCACATCCGCCACTTCGAGCAGTTTGTCGAATACGGCCTTTTGTGCCTTGAAAGGCATTCTGTCTAATGTATCCATATGCTTTAATAAATATAACCAACGTTCAAAATCTGTTTCGCAATCATCAGCTTCTTTCGTGAACCAGGGTAACTCCAAATATACCTGCCGGATCTTGTCGCTAAACATCTGTCCGGTATCACGGTCTGCCAATATAACATCTGTCCGGAATTTGGAGTTCATTCCCATCTTATAGTTTAACAGGAAGATTCCGTATACCGGGCACAGGTTAAACTTCCAGTCTTTACCCTTCTCCCCCTGATTACTAATAGCCCGCGATAAGTAGTAGATACCCCGGTCGTAAAAATAGGGTTGGGCTCCGTTCTGCATTTCGACTACAAACCAACCACCTTTGTCATCCTTGCAATGAATATCGAATATCACTCCCCGGTCTTCGATCGTTTCCGGTTGGAGGATCGGGTTTTGAAAGGTGATATCGGTGATATGGCGTTCGCCTTCCAGCAGTTGATTTAAGAAATCGATTAATAACTCTTTGTGTACCTCCTGCCCGAAAATCCGGTGAAAACCGAAATCGGTGAAGGGATTGATAAATTTCCCCATAGCTTATATATTTTGGCTGCCGCCCAATAACAGGCGGTGCAACAAAGATAAAGAATATTTCTGTCGGACAAAAAAGAAAGGAGATTATTTTAATTGACAATTGGGCTTCGCGCTCGGAAGTAGAAAGTTTTGAACCTACTTTTCCCTTGATGGAAAAGTAATATTCAAATCTGATAAATAGTGAACTAACGATGTATATTCCTATATTAATTATGTATATTTGCAAAGTTACTAACATAAAACACTTAATTATGAAAGAATTAGATTCAAAAGCTATGGCAGAGACTGAAAAACAAGAGTTGCAAGATCGATATATTCGATTTGACTGGGCCGTAAAGCGTTTATTGCGCCAAAAGGCTAACTTCGGTGTGCTCAACGGTTTCCTGACCGTCATGCTGCGGGAAGAGGTGAAGATCCTCGAAATACTCGAAAGCGAAGGCAATCAGGAGAGTGCCGACGACAAGTTCAATCGTGTCGATATCAAAGCGTTGAACAGTAAAGGCGAAATTATCATCGTCGAGATCCAGAATACCCGCGAAGTGCATTACCTCGAACGTATCCTCTACGGCGTAGCCAAAGCCATTACCGAGCATATCTCGCTGGGTGAAGGCTATCAGAAAGTAAAGAAAGTCTACTCCATCAGCATCCTCTATTTTGACCTGGGTGTGGGATCGGACTATATCTACCATGGCCAGAACCATTTCATCGGCGTGCATACCGGCGACCGCTTGCGTATCAACACCCGCGACCGCGACGCCGTCGTTACCCGCCTGCCTGCTGAGATCTTCCCCGAATACATTCTGGTTCGGGTGAACGAGTTCGACAAAGTGGCCACCACGCCGCTCGACGAATGGATCACGTACCTGAAGGATGGTACGATCCGTCCCGACACGACGGCGCCCGGCCTTCGTGAAGCGCGAGAGAAACTGAAATACTATTCCATGTCTACACAAGAACGTCATGCCTACGATAAACATCTGGACACAATCATGATCCAGAACGACGTCCTCGACACAGCCAAATGGGAAGGCCGCATGGAAGGCCTCGCTGAGGGGAAAGCTGAAGGTCTTGCTAAAGGTTTTGCAGAGGGTGAGGCTAAAGGACTTGCCGAAGGGGAAGCCAGAAAGGTCGAAGCTCTACGCCAAGCGGCGGCTAACATGAAACGTATGGGAATAGGGCCTGCCGATATCGCAAAATGTACAGGTCTGCCGGTAGAAGAGATAGAAAAGTTATAGAATAAGGTTTCACCTTTTTTTGTCCCGGGACAAGCCCGGGAGGATAGGACTGATGCTCTGAGTAAATTCATTACCAGTTAAAAACGAAGAGAGTGAACTCCTCTAACCGGAATCCACTCTCTCATTCTTATTATGAAGTATATCTTTTTCTTACTTCTTGTTTTCTTCAATCCACTTGCGTGCATTTACGAAACCTTCGATCCACGGAGTTACTTCGTCACCTTTACGGTCAGCAGGATAATAACCGCACTGCCATGGGAACAAAGCACGTTCCAGGTGAGGCATCATAGCCATGTGGCGTCCGTCGTGTGAGCAGACACCGGCAACCGACCAGGGCGAACCGTTCGGGTTGGCAGGATAGCCTTCATAGTTGTATTTAAGAGCAATATGATATTCTTTCTCTTCGTACGGGAAGCTGAACTTTCCTTCTCCGTGTGTGATCCAGATACCCAGCTTCTGTCCGCTCATCGGACCGAACATCACCGAATGGTTCTTCGGAATCTCTACAGAGATAAAGTTAGACTCCAGTTTGTGAGAGTCGTTATGCAACATCTTATGTTTCTTTTCGTGTTCCGGATAAACCACACCCAGTTCAGCCATCAACTGGCAACCGTTACAGATACCCAGACTCAACGTATCGGGACGTGCATAGAAGTTATCCAATGCTTTCTTAGCCTTTTCGTTATACAAGAAACCACCGGCCCATCCCTTGGCAGAACCTAAAACGTCGGAGTTGGAGAAACCACCGCAGAAAACGATCATATTCACATCTTCCAGTGTTTCGCGTCCCGAAGCCAGGTCGGTCATGTGAACGTCTTTCACGTCGAAACCGGCCAGATACAATGCGTAAGATGTTTCACGTTCGCACTGGCAACCCTTTTCACGGATCACAGCAGCACGGATACCGCTCTTACCTTTGCGGTCGGCAGTCAGGCCGTAGTCAGCCAGCTTACCGGTGAAGTTCTTGCCGTATTTGAATTCCAGCGGCTGCATCTTATAGTTTTCGAAACGGTTACCTGCACATACGCTACCGCTCTGCTTGATATCCAACTTGTAAGACGATTCGTACCATACGTCACGCATATAGTCGATGCCGAAGTGATACTGAACACCTTCTTTTTCCACCAGGATATGACGCTCGGCAGTCGGCTTGGCGATGATAGCGAAACCGACACCGGCTTCTTCCATCAGCTTTTCGAACGCCTTCTTGTCCTTCACCTGTACCAGGATACCCGGGTTTTCAGCGAACAGGATTTTCACGATGTCTGTTTCAGACAGCTTATCCAGATTGACTTCCAGACCGCCTTCTACGTTTGCGAAACACATTTCAAGCATGGTAGTGATCATACCACCGGCAGAAATATCGTGTCCGGCAAGGATCAGACCTTTCTCGATCGCATCCTGTACGGCGTTGAACGCATCTGCGAAATATTCGCTATCCTTCACGGTCGGCACTTCATTACCCAGCTTGTTCAAAGCCTGTGCAAAAGCAGAACCGCCCAGCTTCATCGTATCGAACGAGAAGTCTATATAATATATGTAAGAATTCTTTTCGTGAGCCAATACCGGAGAAACGATCTTGCGGATATCGCTTACCTCAGCACCTGCCGAGATAATTACCGTACCCGGAGCGATCACCTTATCGTCGCCATACTTCTGTGTCATCGACAGAGAGTCTTTACCTGTCGGGATATTGATACCCAGTTCGCAGGCAAAATCAGAAGCAGCCTGAACAGCCGTGTACAGACGAGCGTCTTCCCCTTCGTTGCGGCACGGCCACATCCAGTTGGCACTCAGAGAAACACCGGCCAACTTATCGGCCAGCGGAGCAAATACGATATTGGTCAACGACTCGGCAATAGCCATTACCGAACCGGCAGCCGGATCGACCATGGCCACCTGCGGAGCATGACCGATGGAAGTAGCGATACCTGCCTTTCCGCGGTAATCCAATGCTACGGCACCCAGGTCGCTCAACGGCAACTGCAATTCACCCTGACACTGCTGACGGGCGATCTTACCTGTTACGGAACGGTCTACCTTGTTGGTCAACCAGTCTTTACATGCAACAGCTTCGAGCTGAAGTACGTTTTCCAGGTAATGATGTATTTCTGAATCTTTGTAAACCACAGGAGCATAAGTTTCGCTCACTGTATGGTCTGTCATGATTGTTCTAGGCGGTTTACCGAACATATATTCCAGCTTAATGTCGATCGGTTTCACACCGTCGGCCTGCTCGAATACGAATTTCATATCGTTGGTCGTTTCACCTACTACATACATCGGAGAGCGTTCGCGGTCGGCAATGCGGCGTACGCGGGCAACGTCTTCTTCCTTCATCAGTAAGCCCATACGTTCCTGGCTCTCGTTTCCTACGATTTCCTTAGCAGAAAGCGTCGGGTCGCCAACAGGCAACTGGCTCATATCGATATGTCCGCCGGTAGCTTCCACCAACTCAGACAGACAGTTCAGGTGACCGCCTGCACCGTGGTCGTGAATAGAGATTACCGGATTGTTGTCAGATTCGGCAATCGCACGGATCACGTTCGATACACGTTTCTGCATTTCCGGGTTGGCACGCTGTACGGCGTTCAACTCGATACCGCTGGTGTACTGTCCTGTATTTACAGAAGATACGGCACCACCGCCCATACCGATACGGTAGTTATCACCACCCAGCAGTACGACCTTTTCACCCGGCTGAGGATCACCCTTCAAAGCATCGCGCATATTGGCATAACCAACACCGCCTGCCAACATGATCACTTTATCGTACCCATATTTCTTATTGTTCTCTTCATGTTCGAAAGTCAGTACCGAACCGCAGATCAGTGGCTGACCGAACTTGTTACCGAAATCGGAAGCACCGTTGGAAGCCTTGATCAGGATCTGCTCCGGTGTCTGATACAACCAAGGGCGCGGGTCCAGTATCTTTTCCCATTCACGGGCACCTTCCGTACGCGGATAAGCAGTCATGTAAACGGCTGTACCAGCGATAGGCAATGAAGCTTTACCTCCGCCCAGACGGTCACGGATCTCACCACCCGAACCGGTAGCAGCACCGTTGAACGGTTCAACCGTTGTCGGGAAGTTATGTGTTTCAGCTTTCAGGGAAATAACCGATTTAATTTCCTTTGTTTCATAGAAATCAGGCTGATCGCCGCTTGCCGGAGCAAACTGTTCGATCACCGGACCTTCGTTGAAAGCCACATTATCTTTATAAGCAGAAACCAGTTTGTTCGGGTTTTCTGCCGATGTTTTCTTAATCAGGTTAAAGAGAGAGCTTTCTTTCTCTTCTCCGTCGATAACGAATGTACCGCCGAAGATCTTGTGACGGCAGTGTTCCGAGTTTACCTGTGCAAAACCGTACACTTCGCTGTCGGTCAGCTTACGTTCCAGCTTCTGGCTTACTTCGTTCAGGTAAGACACCTCTTCAGCACTCAGCGCCAGCCCTTCCTGTTGGTTGTAAGCTGCAATATCTTCGATATAAACAATCGGATCCGGTTGTTTACTGATCGTGAAGATATCCTGGTTCAGTCCGTTGTAAATGCGTTGCAGCATCGGGTCGTGGTCTGCCTCACCGGAAGATACAGGGAAGTATTCTTCGATACGTGAGATACCGCTCAATCCCATGTTCTGGGTGATTTCCACGGCATTAGTACTCCACGGGGTGATCATTTCCCGGCGGGGACCAACATACCAGCCATCCAATGTTTCCGATTGAACGGGAGTTGCTTCACTAAACAACCAAACGAGCTTTTGAACATCTTCAGGAGAGAAAGCATGTGCCGCCTCAACAGCCAGCACCGTCTTTGTTGGAGATTGAAAGAATAGAATCATATCGTCGATTTATTTAAGTATTCTTTGTGTCGCGACGGATTTCCGTCCTATAATTCGCGGAGAAGTTACCCTCTCGCTAACAGAGCACAAAGATACGAAATAAGTTGGACTCCTCTATCCAAAATCAGAGAGGAAATGAGTCAATACTTGTTCTCCGGATATTTTTAAAGTAAAAGGACCGCCCAATATTTCATAGACAGTCCTTTTATATTAGTTAGCGAGCATGCTATTTGCCATGTACTTTATTGCCCACTGAACGGGTTTTGATCAGCCTCACTGATTACGGAATTGTTAGAAAACTCCTTATGAGGAATTTGTATGATAAAACGATAATCGTTTGAAGGCAATGTACCTTTCGGTTCCACATCGGAGCCATTATAACCATCCAAATTACCCAAACCGGAAGCGAAGTGTCCTCCCGGATTAGAAGCAGAAGAACCATAACGAACCAAAGGCTGTTGCAAGCGAAGCAGGTCGTATATACCGGTCAAACCTTCACCCAGTAACTCTTTTCTACGCTCCACATAGATAGAATTTAGTAATGTTTGCTTGTCGGCAGCAGTAGTCAGTTTGGCTTCACGAGCTGCCTGAAGCGTATTCAGATAAGTCAAAGCCTGTCCCGTATTACCCAAGTTGGCTTCTGCCTCAGCCATGATAAGCAACATTTCCGAACCGCGCATCAATGGAAAATCAATATCGTATGAATGCGATTGTTTTGCACCACCGCCATCACCATAAGACTTTATTTTATTGTAAGCCCATTTTGTATTTATTTCAGGATCGGCATTACCTGTGCGATGCCAAAACATCACAGCCTTTTCATCTTCATCTGTTACACCAGCCGTCTTGTCACAACGTGCTCCACGGTAATCTGTTTCATCAAACAGATCCACATATTTCTGGTCTACCAGCAAATTTATAAAGTTGTAGATCGGACCGTCTTGCATACCTTCACCATAACTGGGGTCTTGATTATACCAGAAATTGAATGATGTACAAGTAGACAAGTTACTCAAGTTGGTGAACTTAACGCCCCAAACCAACTCCTGGCAATTATTAGCCACCAAGTCGTCGAAGCCGCCATACCATTCCTCTTTCGTCATAAGTGTACCATAGTTTTGATAAACCGACGAAGCTTCGGCAAGCGCATTTTGCCAATTTCCCATAACCTGATAAACGCGTGCCAGGATACCGGAAACCACATTTGCATCAATTTCCCATTTTTCACTGCGCTTAAAACCTGACAAAGCAGCCTTAGCCCCGCTCAAGTCACTTACGATCTGATCATAACATGCTTGCACGGTGGAAAATCCCATTTCATCCGGATCACTGGCTGAAGTACGCAAAATAACCCCTCGCTTGTCTTTAGCAATAGCATATGTCTGCTGGTAATTGACAATCAAGTTAAAATAGCTGATACCACGCATAGCCAACGCCTGTCCCTCAATCTTGTTCTTTTCCTCTTCGCTGCCTGTAGCGTCAGGAAGCGCATCAAGTATTTGGTTCACCTCATTGATGATCTTATACATTTTACTCCACAAATAGTGAGCATGACCTGTAGCCAGTGTACGATCCTGAAGATATTTATAAGATGCATCCGGAGCACCGCCATAATTACCAGTACAAAGAATGTCCGAACCGCCTACATCATAATGCATAGCCAAACCAGGCATACCTGTATAGTTAGCTGTCACCTGGTCGTAATAAGAACTACCACCCAACAATAGTCCGTAATACCCCGACCTTAACACCATATTCAATCCTGTCGTACTTGAAAGTACAGTTTCTGAAGAAACTCTCTGAGCATCATCCGTCGTAAGTTGATCGTTACAACTACCTAACGACAACATCAAGAAGGCTAAAGGAAGAACCCCTAATGTTTTATATATCTTTTTCATATCGAAATCTTACTTTAATTAAAATGAAACTTGAATACCACCCATGAATACACGTCTTGCTGTTTGTATACCGCCTGAGTTACCATTGTAGTTGTCTCCATCTATTTCTGTTTCAGGATCCGTATGACGTTTAGCCGCAGAACCTAATGTAAATAAATTATCGCCCGTCAAATACAAACGGCAATGAGACAAATGTAATTTTTCAGTCAATGCTTTTGGAAGAGTATAACCGACAGTCAGGTTACGCAAACGGAAGAAGTTGTTTTTGAACAGATAAAAATCCGTTGTTTTACGTGTGCTTGAATAATCATCTCCTGACCAACGGGGGAACAATGCTTCGTCACCCGGTTTCTCCCAAACCTTGCCTTCGACTTGATCCCAGAAAAGACCGCAACCATTACGAACAGTTGTTCCCTCTAACCATCCATAGTCGAAAATCTTTCCTCCGAAAGAAGCATACCACATCATGGAAGCATCGAAGTCCTTCCATTTAAAGTTATTGGTGATAGATCCGAAAGCTTTAGGAATGGAAGAGCCCAACCATTGATAATCGTCAGTAGTCACATCAGAGAAATTCTCGGTTGTTTTCCAGCCGTCCTTGCCATCTCTGATCCAATAACGCATATTACCATTCTCCGGATTGACACCTGCATTTTTCGGCATATAAAATTCATACAATGATTTACCCTCTTCCATACGATAACCCGCACGGGATGAATAATTGTAAGGACCGCTTGGCAAATAAGTAACCTTATTGCTCAAAGTTGAGAAGTTGAAATCGATTGTCCATTCGAAGTCACGATTCTTTATTGCAGTAGCGTTCAAGGTAATTTCAACGCCTTGATTCCTAACATTGCCCAAATTAGTATTGATACCATTTGCATCACCTACCTGAGCAGAAAGAGGCAATTCTTTATAATAAAGCAAGTCGGCAGAATTACGAGTGTAGAACTCAACGGTACCGCTCAAACGACTCAAGAAACTGAAGTCGACGGCAACATTGAATTGCTTGTTTCTTTCCCACTTCAAATTAGGAGTAGCAATCGTCGATGGCTTGTAGCCAGGCATACCATACAGGTTGTCACTTGTAAAATAAGCCTGATAAGCATACCAAATCTCATTGCCACTACTATACAATTTATCATTACCGGTAGTACCGTAACTTGCTCGCAACGCTAAGTTATCCAACCAGTCATTCGTTCCTTCCATAAACGCTTCTTTGGAGATACGCCAGGAACCACCAACAGAGAAGAAGTCACCCCAACGACTATCCTTGCTGAATCGGGAAGAACCGTCGCGACGGTAAGAAGCAGACAGATAATAACGATTCGCATAGTTATAATCAAGTTTACCGAAGAATGACAGCAATGCATAACGTATGCGGTTTGAAGTATTGCTCCAGTTCATTGTGGTTGAAGCCAATTCATATTGTCCCAATTGCATGATGCCTTCACCGTAAGCTTCCGTATACTGCTGATTGAAGTGGTAATACTCATGGCCAAGCATCGCATTAAGATTGTGATCGCCGAATGTCTTATCCCAAGTCAACAGGTTATTCCATGTTATGGAAGTTGTCTTTGTTGTTTTACGCGTAGCCGAACCACCGTTTGTCTTGACTGTCACGCCATAAGGGGCAAGCTGTCCGCCGTCACCATGAATAGCAGAATCATATCCATATTCATTCATTGTGTTATCATCCAAATTAACACCTGTACGAAACTTCAAGTCAAATGGAAGTTTTACTTCTGCAAAATATTTAGCAGACACCGTTGAGAACTCGCTGCTGTTAAAACTTTCATCATTCGAATTATTCCAGTAATCACCTCGACCTACCGGATTCTCTCCAAAGAAATATGCGTTATTATTAGCATAGTCATACATGCGTTCACCTGTTTTCTCTGAAACACACCAAGCTGTGTTGTCTGCATTACGCAACCAAGGAGAGTTCATCGTATTGGAGAATACCAAAGCACGTCCGTATCCCCTCGTATTCTTACGGGCATACGAGTAGGCTACGTTTCCTCCCATCGACAGCCAGCTGTTGACTTCTGAAGTTACATTCGCACGGAATGAATAACGTTTATAAAAGTCATTATTCGCATATCCCTTGTCATCCAGGAAACCAAGAGAAGTAAAATACTGCGTTTTGCCATTCTGACTTGACCCGCTTAAATCCAAGCCATATTCCTGGCGAAGTTTCTTATCGAAAACAGCATCATACCAATCGTAGTCCTTTTCGTCCCAAACCATCTCCAAATCAGGATTGGCCCAGCAATTACCCTGACCATCATGCAACACGTATTTGGAAACATCACCTATCCATTTAAACGGTGTGACATAAACAGTCTCTCCTTTTGAATTTATACGGGGTACGACGTGGCGCGAAAGCATAGTCTGAGAAGCAAAATCTCCTGCTTCCTGCATGCTCTTACCATATTTATAATATTGGTCGTTATAAATAGATCTCCAAACAGTAGTCATCTGCTGATAAGGATCAGCCTTGGTTGGATGCGGCACAGCCAGGTCGGAAGTACCCCAGGATCCACGGAAACTGATTGTCGGCTTTCCCTGTTTCCCCTTCTTCGTAGTGATAACAACTACACCGTTTGCAGCACGTGAACCGTAAAGGGAAGAAGCGGCAGCATCCTTCAGCACGGTCATAGATTCAATATCTGAAGGGTTAATCGAATTCAATGCGCCATCATAGGGCATACCGTCAACAACATACAAAGGCACTGTCTTACCGGACATAGAACCGATACCTCTGATTTGGATTCGCGGATCGGCACCTGGGGTTCCTGCATTATTAGACACATTTACACCAGCACTCATACCCTGCAACGACTCAACAAAGCCGGAACCGGAAATCTTTTCCAACTGCTCGGCCTTGACAACTGATGCGGAACCTGTAAATGAAGACTTTTTTGCTGTACCATAAGCAACAACAACAACCTCATCCAGATCTTGAGTGTCACTCTTCAACTGTATGTTCAACGCACTATGACCATCCCAAGTGATTGTCTGCGTAGCCATACCTACAAAAGAGACCTCCAACACAGTACCTTTAGACACACCATCGAGAGAGAATTTACCATCCATATCTGTGATTGTACCATTTGTAGTACCTTTAACAACGATGGATGCACCAACAACGGGTCCCATGTCGTCTTTCACAACTCCTGTTAGTTTTCCATTCTGCTGTGCTATCGTCGAAGCAGAAATAAATGGATTTACTGCTGCACTGGCTAATCCCGTCGTTCCAAACAAAACGGAAAGCAGCAGAACTTTTGCCATTTTTGATTTTTTCACCATAAACACACAAAAATTAAATTAATCTACACTCTTTCTAATACAAAGCTTAGTAAAAGTTCCTTAGAATTTGGCGTTTCTTAAATCTTTAGACATAGTTCTCTAAGAACTGTGTCGTATGTATATTTACCATTATACTGTTTCTCTGTCACTTATAATGACTGCTCAATAACAACAAACCTGTTTTTGACTAAATTTTCATTTAGTTTGCACAATCTTTTATTATGCGTAAGTTAACATATATTGTATCGACAAGTAGGGATTAAATGCTGTATTTGTATTTAAATTGTTAAAATATTAGCTTTTTATTGCTTTTTTGACGTAAAATAACGATATATAATAAAATATTAATACTTTTGTCGAAAGTGTTTAGTAATAGAGTTCTTAGAGAACTCTGTCGTATGTTACATCCGTATCTTTTCTCTATTTAAGATTCATCATTCATGCTCATTATTCAAGAAAGGAAAATACTATTACAGCCAAAGGAACAACCCTTTTTATTACTAACTATAAACCGAGTCAACCCTTTTTATAGATTGGACAGAAAGTAGTCAACTAAAATCGTTAAACTACACTACCTTTTTGTTTCACCCTAGTGAAACACTTGTTTCATTACGAAGAAACAGTTGTTCCATTAGGGTGAAACACTTTTAAGCATCTAGTTTTTACCACTCGTACTGTCCAACATATTCATCAAACACCGGAGCCTCCTGAAGACCTCGTTTAAGGAATAGTTGGCGAACATATTCCTGTTGTTCGAGAGTGAAAAAACGTTCTTTACGCCAAAGGCGGTAAAAATGTGTCCGTCCGAAATAAGCCAGCATCTGCTGTTTGATAACAACCGCATCGTTATGGGGTATATGTGCCAACAAATTGGTCATACCCAAAGCAAATTGCTGTACCTGGTCGAGCTTGAAGAAGGGACATTCTTCACTTGCAGGATTAGTTTGCGCCGGATTAATGATAGTAACCGTTCTGCGTTCCGCCGGTATATACTGTGTTGCTCTACAACGAAGACACTCATTGGCCAGTTTACACGTGTTATTCAGACAATGTGCAAAATCATGCGGCAGTAAATCGTAATTGAAGTCTTTATCCATAATATTATAGTTATCCACGAAAGTACACCTTATTATTCAATCACAAAACAAATTCCTAAAAAAAATATAAAGTTGCCTTACCAATATTTATCGTATATTTGTCACAAGAAAGAAATCACAAACATCATAATGGATTCTGCCACCGAAAAAGGATACATAGAAGCTGTCAGCAAGGGCGATGAACAAGCATTCAAAGCATTGTTCCTGCATTACTTTCCACGAATAAAAGGATTCATCAGCGGAATCCTGCAAAACGGAGAAGAGGCTGAGGATATTTCGCAGGATATCTTTGTATCCATGTGGCAAAACAGGGAGCGGTTAACCTGTATCGATAACCTGAACGCTTATCTGTTCCGCATAGCAAAAAATACCGTTTTCCGCCATATCGAACGTAGTCTGTTATTTAAAGACTATCAGGAACAGCAGACCGAGCGTTCCTTATTATTCCCTACTAATAATGACAGCATTGAAGAAGAAATATATGCAAAGGAGCTGGAATACCTCATTTCTATTGCTGTTGAAAAAATGCCGTCTCAACGAAAACGGATTTACCAAATGAGCCGTATGGAAGGATTATCCAACGAAGAAATAGCAGAACGGCTCGTAATCAGTAAACGGACTGTCGAAAATCACCTCACGCTGGCACTGGCCGACATCCGCAAGCTTATCGGTTTCTTTATAATCACTTATTGGGGAAATATCATCTAAAATTATTTTGAAAAAAGTTTCTTTTTGACCGTGTGTGTTTCCCGCTTCACGTATCCTATAGTAAACGGAAAGCATACACACATGTCGAAAACATATAAAATATTACATAATCTGGTCAATCACACTTTCGATCCGGAACTCCGGAATAAGGTATGGCACTGGTTGATCGCTCCTTCCAAAAAGAAAGAAAAGGAAGAAGTACTTTTTTCTATTTGGGAAGAATATCCGACGGAAGCTACGGCAGAAACTTACCGCTCACTGAAAGCGACACAAGAAAAAATAGGATTAAAGAAGTCTCCACAGAAACAGTATAGTCTGTCATATAAACTATTGAGAATTGCCGCAATCCTGATCATTCCATTATTATCCATGGTCGGTTCATACCTGTATATCCAGCACAACAAATCAGATCAGGAACTGATCCAATGCTTTGTACCGGAAGGGGAAAAGCAGGAACTGACACTCCCCGACGGTTCAAAAGTAAATATTAATTCGGGAAGTATCCTTATCTATCCGAAAGAGTTTAAAGGAGATACTCGTACTCTCTTTCTAATAGGTGAAGCGAACTTCACTGTAAAAAAAGATCCCAAACATCCTTTCATTGTCAGTACAAGTTACCTGAGAGTACAAGCTCTCGGTACAAAATTCAATATACAGGCTTACTCTGAAAGTGACAGGATTACAACGACTCTTGAAAACGGGGCTGTTAAGGTCAATAAAATTGATAACACAGAAAATGCATTCTTTTTATCCCCTGATGAACAATTGGAATATAACAGTAAAACAGACATGTTTGAAAAAAGACATATCGATGCCACTCATTATTCCAGTTGGATAAAAGGAGAACTAGTTTTTATCAATCAGCCACTTAAAGAGATACTGGCCAGTATCCAACGAAATTATGCGATAGATTTCGTGATCAATCCACATCTGTTTACCCAGGATCTATACACCATAAAGTTCCGTCAGAATGAAGATATTAATACGGTTATGAAGATTCTAACTCTGACTGTGGACGGATTGAACTATCATATAGAAGACAATATAATCACTATCAATTCACTAAAGAAGAAAGGAGCAAAATAAGATGCAAAAAAAGGGACCGGAGAATAATTGCGACACCATTCCCGGACCCCCGAAATCAAGAACTCAACACTTAAAATCTTAGGGATCTTAAATTTAATATTCATTGATTAATTTACAAATGTATGAAAATAAACAATCAAAAGAGTTATAAAATGCTCACAAAATTCCGTAGAGTATTCCTTTTAGCCTTGTTAACCTTCTCTACTACAATGATATGTATTGGGCAGAATCAGAAAATCACGATTTCCGGAAATAACAAAACATTATTAAATGTATTCGGGGAGATAGAGAAACAAAGTGGCTTGAGTATTTCCTACAATCAAACAAAATTAGATGTCAATAGGAAAATTGGGTAGAATTTCGACAATCAAAATCTGTCATCCGTCATGGCTGACATTTTAAAAGGTACGAATTTTACTTACCGGATTGAAGGAAACTATATCATCATCACATCTGCCGCGACTTCCTCTAAAAATGAATCTAAAAAGATATCAGGTATTGTTCTGGATGAAACAGGCCAGCCTATCATCGGTGCCAATGTCATTGTCAAAGGAAGCACGAACGGGGTTATATCAGACCTGAACGGTTCTTTCACACTGGAAGTTCCTCCGGGAAGCAGACTGCAAATCTCTTATATAGGCTATCAAACAAAAGAAATAACAGTTGATGGTAACAAAACCAACCTGACAGTCCAGTTAAACGAAGATTCACAAGCATTGGACGAGGTCGTTGTTGTTGGATACGGCACTGAAAAGAAAGTAAATGTAATCGGTTCCATCGCCCAGATCAACGGTGAAAAATTGCAGAATCGTTCAAGTCCGATGCTTTCCAATGCACTGACCGGGCAAATGTCAGGTGTCACTGTTATCCAACGCTCGGGACGTCCCGGCCAAGGTGGCGGAGAAATCCGTGTACGTGGCGTAGGCTCTTTCGGAGGAGAAGACAACAAATCGGATGCGCTGGTCCTGATCGACGGAATACCCGGTTCACTGAATGACATTAATACGGAAGATGTGGAAAGCATATCCGTATTGAAAGATGCCTCGACTGCTGCCATTTATGGTTCAAGAGCTGCCAACGGCGTTATTCTTGTTACGACAAAAACAGGTAAAGAAGGTAAAATATCAGTTAGCTACAACGGATATGCCGGTTTCAATACGGCAACTGAATTACCGGAATTTATCGACACCTGGCAATATGCGACATTATACAATGAAGCGACAGGAAGAGAAGTCTACACTGCCAGCGAAATACAGAAATTAAAAGACGGAAGTGATCCGGACCATTATTCAAACAGCAGATATCTGGATGAAGTCTTTTCCAGAAAAGGTTTTCAGACTGGGCATGACCTGACTTTAAACGGAGGGAATGCACAAAATAAATATATGGTTTCTTTCGGCTACATGCGTCAGAATGGACTTGTAGAAAAAAATGATTATAGTAGATACAATGCACGCGTCAATCTGATCAATGAGATCATCCCCCGTTTGAAACTGACTACCCGTCTATCCGGAGTGTACGGAGAAAGAAATGAGCCGACAGGACCCGGAACAGACGGAACAGATAATATGATGAAAATTATAGAATTTGCCCTTCGTCATCCGGGCATTTGGCCTAGCGTCTTATCAGACGGCACATTCGGGGTTGGACGTGACCTGAACGGAACACCTCCCGGCTGGGTCAAAAGTTCATCTTTCTACACAAATCCTAAGTTTTCAGTCAATGCCAACATCCGGCTCGATTATACACCGATAAACGATTTAAAAGTATCAGCTATAGGAGCCTACACATATACAAACGGAGAAGAGAGAACCTATCGTTCTACAATGAAACTTGCAGATGATTTATCAGTTAGTCCTTCTATGCTGACACATAAAATGACAAAAACCATCTATAAAACATTTCAGGCAACTGCTGACTATAATAAAACAATCAATAAACACAGTTTTGGAGTTTTAGCAGGTTATTCATGGGAACAACAGGATTACACTGATTTACAAGGATCAAGAGACAAGTTTCCAGGAAACGACCTACCATACCTAAATGCAGGCTCACCGGATAATCAAAAATCATCTGGTGGAGGTAACGCTTGGGCTATACAGTCTATATTTGGTCGTGTTAAATACAATTTTGATGAACGATACCTAATAGAATCGACATTACGTTATGATGGTTCTTCCAGATTCCCTAAAAATCAAAAATATGGCTTCTTCCCTTCCATAGCCGGAGGCTGGAGAATTTCTGAAGAAAATTTTATGAAAGACCATGAATCACTCGACTGGATTTCCAATCTGAAACTGAAAGTGTCGTGGGGACGGTTAGGAAACCAGAATATCGGCAACTATCCGTACCAGTCTGTTTATGAGTTAGGACAGAATTTTCCGTTCGGTGAAAGTTTCAGCCAGGGTGCTGCTATTAAAACAGCTACTGATCCAACCATCAAATGGGAAGAGACTGAGACGATCGACGGTGGATTTGAAAGTATCTTTTGGAATGGTTTATTAAGTTTCAACGTATCCTATTTTTACAGAAAGACATATGATATCCTATATAAACCCAGCGGAAGTGTTTCTTCTATCCTGGGACTTGAGATTTCGGAGATGAATACCGGTAAACTAAAAAACCAGGGGTGGGAGTTTGAAATAGGCCACCGAAACAAGATCGGTGAAGTATCCTATAATGTCAATGCAAACCTGACAGTCATTAAGAACAAATTGTTAACCCTTGGCGTAGGTAACGTCGAACAGTTGAATGGTATGGTCGGTAACGGTAGTAATTTATTTATAGGTCAGCCTATACAAATGTATTACGGATATTTGACTGACGGTGTATTCCTCGACCAGGCAGATATTGATGCGTGGTATGATCAGAGTAAAGTAACTCCGAAACCTCAACCAGGCGATATCCGTTATAAGGATATAAGCGGACCGGACGGAGTTCCCGACGGCGTGATCGATCCGAATTACGACCGTGTTCCATTAGGTTCACGTATTCCTAAATTCACATTCGGCCTGAATCTAGGAGCAGAATACAAAGGTTTTGATATTTCAGTACTGATCCAGGGAGTAGCCGGCGTAAAAGGATTGCTGGAAAATTATGCAGGTTATGCTTTCAGACAGAACGGAAATGTTCAGGTATGGCAGGCCGAAGGACGTTTCGATCCGGCTAATCCGACACGTTATCCGGCTTACCCGCGATTGGAAGAGTTAAGTAATACGATCGGTCCGAATATCCAAACATCCGATTTCTGGATATTAGATGCTTCCTATATCCGGTTAAAAAATATCCAATTGGGCTATTCGTTGCCAAAGAAACTCATGCAAGCGGCAAAACTCGGAGGATTACGAATCTATGTACAGGCTGAAAATCCATTAACATGGAATAAATACAGAAAAGGATGGGACCCGGAAATCAATACCGGAGGTCAATATTACCCGATCCTGGCGACTTATACATTTGGTGTAAACTTTAATTTCTAATAGATATGAAACGCATACAATATATAATTTTACATGTAATAGCAGTATTCTCTTTACTGACTTCCTGCGATCTGGAAAGAAATCCGTTAGATAAATATGCAGAGAACGCATTCTGGACAGATGAAGAAAATGCTCAACTGGCTCTCACCGGACTATATCGGGGAAGTATCAGTTTCAATGCTGCTGAGTATAGTCCCGGCGACTGGTGGTCTTACGGCGGTTTGCTCTTTTTTGAATTTCCGACTGATAATGCATACGACAGACGCGGCTCCAGTTCCAATTTTCATAAAATGACAGATGGAACCCTTATGCCTAATAATGCTTTTATCAAAAACTACTGGAGTAACTCATATTCCAAAATCACCCGTTGCAACTATTTTCTGGAAGGAATAGATAACCTGAACTCCGCCCCGGAAATCGTAGCCAGATTCAAAGCCGAAGCACGCTTTTTACGGGCGACCCAATATTTCTACCTGTCACAATTCTTTAGAGATGTACCTTTAGTTACCAAAGTGCTGACACGTGATGAAGCGAATATTGTAGAAAAAACTTCCCAAAGAGATATCCTTTCTTTTATTACACAGGAATTTAAAGAAGCCGCCGCCGATCTGCCCCGTTTTAAAGATTTGAAATCGGACGAGGCCGGACGTGCAAGCAAGCAGGCTGCTTTAGCCTTTCTGGGTAGAACTTTCCTGGCTACAAAAGAATATCCGGAAGCGGCAAAGGCATACGAAGAGATCATCTCATACGGGGATAATAAAATCGACCCGGATTATCAATCCATTTTCCTTCAGTCCAATGAAAGAAGCTCGGAAAATATCTTTTCTATGCAGTACTTACAGGATATGGCAGGAAGTGCACTGCCGCAGCATGCCTTCTCCCGGACAGAAGGAGGTTGGTGCCTGATCAATATCACAGCCGATCTGTTTGAAGCTTATCCTTTTAAAGATGGCACACCATTCAGTTATGACAGCCCGCTATACAACCCTGATAATTTGGGAGAGAACCGCGATCCCAGACTGGATTACACGATATTGTATAACGGTGCACCTTTCAGGGGAGGCATCTACAACTGTCACCCTGATTCTGAATTAGGATCCGATCGTATCGGCAGCGGGCAAACTACGCAAACCGGTTTCCTGATGAGAAAATATATGGATGAAACCTACACCGGGAATGTACTTAGTTATGGTGGAGATCTGCCTATCATACGTTATGCAGAGGTATTGCTCAGTTATCTGGAAGCTAAGCTGGAAGCTGGCGAAGCGATCAGCCAGTCCCTTCTGGATGCAACTATCAACCAGATTAGAGGGAGAGCTTCAGTAAACATGCCTCCGGTCACGGAAACAAATCCGGATAGACTCCGCCCGATATTACGCAATGAACGTCGGATCGAACTGGCAATGGAAGGAATCAGATACTGGGATTTGCTTCGCTGGGGTATTGCCCATGAAGTTTTAAAAGGTGATATCTATGGAGCACCATTCCCCGGTTCCATTAGGACAAGCCCGAACAAAAACGGGGAAGTAGACAAATATGGAAGATGGTATGTCAACACACGTGCCTTCCGCAACAATCAGGATTATAGATGGCCTATTCCTCAATCAGAACAAGACATCAATCCGAATTTAAGATAATCAATTTATGAAGGTGTTGCAAAAAGAATATGACCTACCCCAATACGTTCCCTGGTTATCACGGGAACAGGCCGTATTTTGTAACACCTTCTTTTATACATAAGCAAGTATGAAAAATATCAGAAAATTATCCTTCATATCTCCGCTCTTAATAACAGGAGCGATAAATATTGCGGCTCAGGAGAAACCCAATATTTTAATTATCCATACGGACGAACAAAATTTCCGTACACTAGGTTGTTACAGGCAATATTTATCCGAAGACCAGGCTTTCCCATGGGGAAAAGAGGTTGCGGTAGAAACACCAAATATAGATGCCATGGCATCCAACGGGGTTCTTTTCATGCGCTGTTATGCCACTACGCCAGTCAGTTCCCCCAGTCGGGGATCATTCCTCAGCGGATATTTTCCTCAGAATAACGGAGTATTAACAAACGACATGATTCTTAACGTACCGACCTTCGCTGACATATTGAGAGAACACGGATATGACACCGGTTATATAGGCAAACTACATTTAAACGGCAAAGGACGTCCGGAATGGCATCCTCACAAAGATTATGGCTTCTACGATAACCGGTTTATGTATAACCGGGGACACTGGAAAAAGATCATAGAGACCGAAAACGGACCAGAGTTTATCACTAAAGCGGATATGTCCGAGACCGATTCGACAAATTTCCCAACCGATTATCTGACCGGCAAAGCAATCGATTATATACAGCAACACAAAGATACAACCTTCTGCTGTGTATTAAGTTTGCCGGATCCCCATAGCGCGAATCTGGTCAGGTCACCTTATGATACGATGTACAAACATTTTACATTCCAACAACCTCGAACAGCGCAAAAAGATACGACCAACCTACCCGCATGGTCACACGGAGCCAACCTGCCCCAAGACCGGATGGAAGATATGGCACAGTACTTCGGTATGATCAAATGTATCGATGATAATATAGGTAAACTTATCCAAACACTTTCCGATTCAGGCATCCTGGAAAAAACAATCGTCATATTTACATCCGACCATGGAGACATGTGCGGAGAACATGGATTGATAAACAAAGGCGTTCCACTTGACGGCTCTTCCCGTGTACCTTTCGTCGTACGTTATCCGAAAGGAGTAAAAATAAATCATAAAATAGACCATGTCATGTCCGTAGTCGACTTCACCCCCAGTATTTTATCTTTCTGTGGAATACATTCACCGGCTAAACTTGAAGGACGGGATCTCTCCCCATTATGGAAAGGAGAAAATCTTCCAAAGCAAGTTGAAGATATTGTTTTCATGCGTTCGACTACGCAGGTTATAAAAGGAGACTGGGATGATCCGGCTACCAGCAACCGTAGTTTATGGATATCGGCTGTAACTCCCGACTATAAACTAACTTATTCCGAGAACGAACAGGATGTTCCCTGGCTGACCGATCTGAAAAAAGACCCGGATGAATTGATCAATCATTATCGGGATCCGGCATATAGAAAGGTTGTCTCAGAATTAGCCTCCCAATTAAATAAGTATGGAGAAAAATACAATGATCCAAGGATAAAGCATCCTAAAATTCAGCAGGAAATCCAGTCTGCCATTTTAAATAAATAGACTATATCCGTAAAAAAGCAAAAGATAGTAAGGCTATTATTAAAAAAATGCAGATATTTATGAGCTAAACAAAAAAAGACAACTTACATAGACTAAAAATATCATGAAATCAAACGTACTAATCGGTTTCGGACTGGGAGCATTCCTTGTCTCCCCGACCACCTCCCATGCTCAAAAGGCAAAAGAGACAAAAACTCCGAATGTCATTTTCATCTACGCTGACGACCTGGGTTATGGCGACCTGGAATGTTACGGCGCGACCCGCGTACAAACACCCAA
>OGUK01000824.1_pt1 | contig 23370 bp, 31 predicted proteins | sample 1553151 | NCBI WGS metagenome assembly OGUK01 (sample SAMEA2580208, study PRJEB22360) | human gut metagenome | biome: human gut; feature: human-associated habitat; material: faeces | place: Denmark | collected 2008/2010
AAGCCGGACCGCAACGCGATGGCCGAGGCGCTCCAGTCGCTCTCCCTCTTCCGCGGCACGGGCAGCGGCATCGGCAGCGGCTATGAGCTGGAAAAGACTCCCACCCGCGCCGAGGCTCTCATCATGCTCATCCGTATGCTCGGTGAGGAAAAGGCCGCGCTGGCCTGTACGGCCTCCCAGCCCTTCATCGACGTGCCGGATTGGTGCGCCCCCTACGTCGCCTACGCCTACGAAAGGGGCTACAGCAACGGCGTGGGAACGGACAGTCTCGGCCATTCCTACTTCGGCACGCAGCAGACGGCCTCCGCCGCCATGTATGTGGAGTTCATGCTCCGCGCGCTCGGCTACAGCTCCACCGCCACCACCAATATTTCCGATGCGCTCGACCGCGCCGTGACCGCAGGCGTCCTGACTGCCGGCGAGCGCACGGCGCTCCAGTCCTCCGACTTCCTGCGCGCGGACGTCGCTTACCTCTCCTACTACGCGCTCTCCGTCCGCACAAGCGGCGGCGCTGCGCTGAGCCGGAAGCTCATCGACGCGGGCGTGTTCACCGATGCAGACTACCGTGCCGCGCAGGCACTCGTCAAAACCGCGCGGATCGCCTGACACTCTTTTGCACGAGGCGCATACTATGGATTGAGACCGCCACGGCGGCGGCTCTATCTTCATGGGAGGTTGCTTTTATGTGCAATAACGGTTTTGGCGGCGGCGGGTGTTATATGCTCTAAGTGACTTCTTAATCACGATTTTTTCTCATGGTTAGTGAAGCAACACTTAGAGCATATTTCATTTCAGGAGGACAACGCTATGATGAGATCATCAACACCCCCAACATTCCCACCGTATCGACCTTTTCCACAGGACGGTAGCATGAAAGGTTCCAGAGCATACCTGTATTACCGTGTGGCACACAATGACGGTTTTTCACTGGAATTGCAGAAAGAAGAACTCCTGCAATTTGCAGAGCAGGCCGGGCTTGAAATCGTGGGTATTTCCGCTGAATATGCTGGCGGAAGAACTTTAGGCCGTGGCGGGCTTAATGAGGTCAGTCAGGCAATTTGCAGCGGCAAGGCTGACACAGTGCTGGTGAAAAGCACTTCCCGTATTGCAAGGGATATGCCGCAATTCCAAGAGTACATCTGGTTTTTGGACGAGAATGGAGCAATGCTTTGCTGTATGCAGGAACGGCTTGTATTCGGAGGGAGGTATCGTCATGCTGAAAACTAAAATAACACCTTTGTACGAAAGATTGAGCCATGACGATGAACTGAATGGAGAATCCAATTCCATCAGCAATCAGAAATCCATGCTGGAGGACTATGCCAGACGCAACGGTTTTCCTAACCCGACCCACTTCACGGACGATGGGATTTCAGGAACCCGCTTTGACCGCCCCGGATTTAATGCCATGATGGAGGAAGTCGAGGCTGGCCGTGTGGAGGCAATCATCATCAAGGACATGAGCCGATTAGGGCGCGACTATCTCAAAGTCGGTCAGATCATGGAGATTCTGCGAATCAAGGGCGTGCGTCTCATTGCCATCAATGACGGTGTGGACAGTATCAACGGCGATGATGATTTTACCCCTTTCCGCAACATTATGAACGAGTATTATGCCCGTGATACCAGCAAGAAGATCAAATCCGTGTTCAAGGCGAAAGGCATGAGCGGAAAGCACCTGACCGGCACTGTCATTTATGGCTACCTGTGGGACGAGAAGCGGGAACACTGGCTTGTGGACGAAGAAGCTGCCGCCGTTGTCAGGCAGATTTTTCGGCTGACAATGGAGGGATTCGGCCCGTACCAAATCTCACAGCTTTTGAAAGAGCAGAAAGTGGAAATCCCGTCCGTTCACCTTGCCCGATACGGCGAGGGCGTGAACAAAAATAAGACGTTCAAGGACATTTACGGCTGGGGATCGTCCACTATCGTCAATATCCTGAAAAAGCGTGAATACTTAGGCCATACCATCAATTTCAAGACCCGCAAGCACTTCAAAGATAAGAAAAGCCACTATGTCGATGAAAGTGAATGGACAATTTTTGAAAATACCCATGAAGCGATCATCGATCAGGAAACCTTTGATAATGTGCAGCGTATCCGGGGGAATGTGAAGCGATACCCGGACGGCTGGGGCGAGGCCGCTCTGTTGACCGGACTTCTCTACTGCGCCGACTGCGGCGCAAAGATGTATGTCCACCGCATGAACAACGGCAAGCGCATTTCGCAATATACCTGTGCCAATTACAGCAAGACGCCGGTGGGCGTCCTCTGCCCCACACAGCACCGTATCAATGAGAGCGCGGTTCTGAACCTTGTCTCCGATATGCTCCGGGCGATTGCCGATTACTCCAAGAACAACCGCACCGAATTTGTTCGGACGGTTCAGGAGACACAGGCGGCACAGCAGGCCAGCGACATTTCCAAGAAGAAAAAGCGGCTGGCCATCGCACAGAAACGCGCCGGGGAACTGGAAAAAATGATGTGCCGGATTTATGAGGACAACGTGTTAGGCAAGCTGCCGGATGCCCGGTACGCTGCCCTTGACGCACAGTACGCGAAAGAACAGGGAGAACTTTCCAGTGAGATCGCGGAGCTGGAAAAGGCAATCCGGGATTATGAGCAGACCCGGAAATCTGCGGAGAAGTTTATCGCGCTGATTGACAAGTATGAGAATTTTGACAATTTGACAACAACCATGCTCAATGAGTTTGTAGAGAAAATCCTTGTACATGAGCGTGACCGGAAAGGCAGCATTGAAACCACACAGGAGATCGAAATTTATTTCAACTTTGTCGGGAAGTATGTGCCGCCCCATTTCGGGGAAGTCGATCTGACCCCGGAGGAATTAGAAGCTCTGCGGAAGAAAGAGGAACGCAAAGACAGGCTTCATCAGAACTACATGAAGCGGAAAGCCAGTGGCGCGCAGAAACGGTATGAGGACAAGATCAAGGCGAAGAAAAAAGCAGCAATGGACGCTAAGAAAGCGGCCATCCGAGCGGAGGATATGGCAAAGGGTGTGTTTATTCCGGTTAGCCAGTTACCGAAGCAGGAACCGCAGAAAGCCCCGGCGCAGACCCGCGCCGCTGTATGACAAAGGAGGATTTCACATGAAAGAACTGACCTATATCCGTGTTGGAGATTACTACATCCCGAATCTGAAGCTGGCAGAACAGCCGGACAAGCCCATCGGCAAATATGGGCGTATGCGGCAGCGGTATTTGAAAGAATACCGCCCCGCCCTTTACAGCAGCCTGTTACTCTCCGAGAAACTATATTCCCACCTGTTAGAAATTGACGAGGCAGCAAATGCGCGCATGGACATTCTCATGCGGCAGCTTATGAAAGCCGCCGGTGTGACCGAGGAACTAAAGGCCACCGATCAAATGAAATGGGTGGGGCTTGCGAATGATTGCAGGGCGCAGGCGGAGGAAATTGTACTATCAGAACTGATTTTTGATTAGCTTTGTCATTTTTGCGGCCTCTGTTTATTTTTATAACACGTTCAGTGCATTTCCCACCTTGCACTATTGTGAAAGGACAAAGTATAATAAGGACATCGGTAATCAAATGATTAAAAATTGCGGAGCATTTGCTTTCATGACAGGTTATAGCGCAGGCAGCTGTGTTTACGGGCTTAGGAAAATCTTAATAATTTCTCATGCAAATCATTGAGACTGACAGCCTAACGTCTGCTATACTTGATAAAATAGTAACTTAGAATGAGGTTGATGATATGGCTGAAAAGATATTAGTTGTAGACGATGAACGGGATATTGCAAACCTGCTGGAAGTCTATTTACAAAACGAGAACTACATTGTTTATAAGTATTACTGCGCCCAGGATGCCATCCAGTGCATTGAAAATAGCGAGATTGATCTTGCAATACTGGATATTATGCTCCCGGATATGAGCGGCTTTTCTCTTTGCCAGCTTATTCGCGAAAAATACACCTATCCCATTATCATGCTAACGGCTAAGATCGAAGAAACAGACAAGATTACCGGGCTTACGTTAGGCGCTGATGATTATGTGACAAAACCGTTCCGCCCATTGGAGGTAGTAGCCAGGGTAAAGGCCCAGCTAAGACGCTATAAAAAATATTCTGCTCCCGCAGTAGAAAAGAAAGCAAAGCCGGAGCTTTCCTACCTCAAATTGCGGCTGAATATCCAAACGCATGAGTGCCTGTTGGATGGCAAAGTAGTATCGCTCACCCCGACAGAATTTTCAATCTTACAGGTTCTCTTGGAAAACGCCGGAAATGTTGTGAGCATTGAAGATTTGTTTCATGCGGTCTGGAAAGACGAATATTATTCCAAAAACAGCAGCACCATTACGGTGCATATCCGGCATCTGCGCGAAAAGCTGAAAGACACCTCTGATACGCCCCAATATATAAAAACGATCTGGGGCGTAGGCTATAAGATTTGAGAGAAAGGAAACCGAATGAATAAAAAATTGAAACCGTGGGTGTCAGTTTTTTTCTTAATTTACCTGGCACTTTTAATCTGGATTATACTATTCAAACTGCAATTTTCCATCAGCGATCTGGACACGCTGCGAAGTGTGAACCTGATCCCATTCCGCTATGACAATGAAATCGGCGTAGGATTCCACATAAAAGAAGTGCTTGAGAATCTTTTGATTTTTGTCCCTATGGGAATCTATTTGCAAATGCTTTTGCCAGAAAGCCGATTCCATGTAAAGCTGGTTACTATCGCCGGAACGAGTTTATTACTGGAAACGGCTCAATATATCCTTGCCGTAGGCCGTTCTGACATTACCGACTTGCTTACCAACACCGCAGGCGGTCTTTTAGGGATTGCTTTATATGGTATTGTAGTTCAACTGCTCAAAAGCAGGTTCAGAGCGGATAAACTGTTTTTTATTCTTGCCGTAATCACAAGTGCTGCTGTCGTTGGCTTACTGGCGCTCCTTTTGTTTGCAAATTGATGGAGGTAGCTTATGCAAAGCAAAAAAAATATTACAAAAAAGCGGCTTGAATTGCACTTATATCTGTCATTGTTCTTATATGCCGTGGCAATCTTTGGTCTGACGTTGCTTCTGGAATATATTTTTTCAAAATCTGACAGTGCAATCTTGTCATGGCTCTATTGGCGGGCAGATGCTATTTTTATTATCTGTTTAGTCATCGGCTTTATCTGTATTTTCAATAACTTTTGGAATAAGCCCTGGGGGTATCTGGATGAGGTCATTTCTGCAACACAAACTGTCTATGAGCAAAGCGATCAGCCGGTGGAATTATCAGACCCGCTGAAAGAATCAGAGCTACAATTAAACCAGATCAAGATGTCCGTTCTATTAAGCAGACAGGCCGCAAAACAGGCCGAAGATAAGAAGAATGAGCTTGTGATGTACCTGGCCCATGACATACGCACACCGCTCACAACCGTAATTGGCTACCTGAGCCTGCTCCATGAGGCGCCAGATATGCCGGAAGCACAGAAAGAAAAGTATGTCAAGATTGCGTTAGATAAGGCTGATCGGCTGGAAAAACTGCTGAACGAGCTTTTTGAAATTACCAAATACAACGCACATACGGTTTCATTGAAGAAAGAAACCATAGACCTGCATTGCCTGTTTGCACAGGTAGTAGATGAAATCTATCCATCGCTTTCTGCAAACGGTAATACAATCACCGTTACAGCGGATGATGATTTATCCGTAAATGCCGATCCGGAAAAACTGGCGCGGGTTTTTAGTAATCTCCTGAAAAATGCGGCAGCATACAGTTACCCGCAGACAGAGATCACGATCACAGCAATGGAACAGGGAGACTGTGTTCGGATTGTCTTTGAAAATCACGGAAAGACGATCCAACCGGAGCAGCTTGCAGGCATATTTGAAAAATTCAACCGTCTGGATGAAGCCCGGCTTTCTGATACAGGAGGCGCAGGGCTGGGACTTTCGATTGCGGAAGAAATCATACATTTGCATGGTGGAACGATTACTGTTACCAGTGAAAATGAAACGATCTCTTTTGTAATCATACTCCCCGTTTCCACTTAGGCAATTTGAAGTGAAATCTTAGGAATTACTTAGGAAATTTCGTGTCCAATCTTTGAGATTGCACTGCCCTTGTTCGGTACAATAGGTACTGAACAAGGGCAGTATTTTTTGTCTAAGCGAAAGGAGTAACCCTATGGAATTAAAAATGGAGCATATAAGCAAACAATTCAAGGATAAGACTGCTGTTGATGATGTCAGCCTTACCCTGACGACCGGCGTATGGGGGCTGCTGGGTGCAAACGGAGCGGGCAAGACCACCCTCATGCGTATGATTGCGGATATTATGACGCCGAGCAGCGGGAATATCTATTTTGACGGAACAGACATTCACAAAATGGGTAAAGATTACCGCAGTCTTTTTGGATTCTTGCCGCAGGATTTTGGATATTCCCGTGATTTTACCGTCAAAGATTATCTGGAATATATTGCCGCACTGAAAGATGTACCGGCCCGCGAAACAGCTAAGAAGATTGATTATCTGCTGGATGTCCTGACCCTCTCCGATGTGAAAAGGAAAAAGATTTCAAAGCTGTCCGGCGGCATGAAGCGCCGTGTGGGGATTGCACAGGCTATGCTAAATGACCCGAAAATCCTTGTGATGGATGAACCCACGGCTGGCCTTGATCCGGGAGAGCGGGTACGGTTCCGAAATTTCATTTCCGAATTTTCCCATGACCGAATTGTGCTGATCTCTACCCATATCGTTTCTGACATTGAGTATATCGCAACCCGAAACGCGATTATGAAAGCGGGTAAAATCATTGATGTGGGAACGACAGGGGAACTGGTAAGGCAGATTGAGGGCAAAGTCTGGAGTTGCGTGGTTCCGGCTCAGAAGATGATGGAATATGAGATGTCCCTGCGGATTATCAATCAGCGCGGCGAAGATAACAATCAGGTGTCCATCCGCTACCTTGCAGATCATTCCGAAGTGGATGGTTCTTCTCCTGCAGAACCCCGTTTGGAGGACTTGTATCTGTGGCTGTTCCCACAAGAGAATTTAGAAAGCTTCCTGTATACTTTAAATAGGTCAAGAGATTGACACAAAAAAATACCTCAAGTAAATTTAGATTATTACTGACCTGCCAGTTGGTAAAAATCTAAAGAGTACAAGAGGTATCTAAAATGAATGTTAACGGCAAGAGAAAGAAAAATCAAGTAGTAACAGCAAATATTTTTGAACAGCAGGAGCTTTTGAAAAAAGCGGAGGTGATCAGAGAGAATCTCACAGCTTCCACATGGCGTGAGTTGGAAACCAATGGTAAGTTTGATAAAAATGAAAAACTCTCTTTTATCAGCGATGACATGCTTATCTTAGGATGCGATGTAGGCAGTGAAATACATTATCTGAGAGCTATTGATACCAGAGGCAGAGAACTCAGTAAGTCCGCATTCTCATTCAGCAATGAATCTGAGGGATTCCAGAGTGCAAAGGAATGGGCAGTAAAAATAGCTGCTGAGCATAACAAGAACCAGATAGTTCTTGGCCTGGAGCCGACTGGTCACTACTGGTTCTGCCTTGCGACATGGATGATTTCAAATGGAATCAGCGTTGTTCAGGTGAATCCATATGCTGTAAAGCAGACAAAAGAAGTGGAAGATAACAGCCAGATGAAGGATGACAGGAAGGATCCGAAACTGATAGCAAACCTTGTCAAGGATGGAAACTTCGGTATGCCCTACCTTCCGGAAAAACTCTATGCGGAGCTTCGCAGGTTATCCATGTTCAGAGACCAGTTAAATGAGGACAGAATCCGTACAATCAACCGGATGCACAGAGAAATGAAGATATATTTCCCGGAGTATAAGGATGCATTGGGAAAAGTGGATGGTGCATTTAGCCTGGAACTGCTGAAACAGGCACCATTTCCGGAAGATCTGACAGCACTTGGTGAAGATGGAATAGGACAAATCTGGCATGATGCTAAGCTTAGAGGACGCGGTTATAGCAGAGCCGGAGCAATCTTACGGTATGCGAAAACAAGTGTAGGGATCAAGGATGGAGCCGCTGCAGGTAAGACAGCTGTAAAGTGGTTTGTCCAGAAAATCATGGAGCTGGATGTTGAACTTGCTGTTATAGAGGAACAGATCAATCAGAAATGTCAGGAAATACCGCATGCCGGTAACATTCTGGAGATCTCAGGAATCGGAGAAAACACACTTTCCGGAATTCTTGCAGAGATGGGAGACATTTCGAGGTTTGATGATGTTAAGGAGATACAAAAATTAAGCGGATTAGGCCTTGTGGCATGCAGCTCAGGGAAGCATAAGGGAGAAACCAAAATCAGTCACAGAGGACGAAAGCGACTCAGATATTGGTTATTTCAGGCGGCAAAGTCAGCAGTGGCCCATGCGGAGGAATTCAAAGAACTCCATATGTACTATACGACACGAGCCGATAATCCGCTGAAAAAGATGCAGTCATTGATTGTGATAGCCTGCAAGCTTCTGAGGATCATCTACACGATTCTGAAGAATGGAACGGTCTATGATCCGAAAAAGATGCTGATGGACATCAGACGACCAGAAAAGAAGGAAGCGATTGCAGCGTAAGACAGTCGACAGCATTATTTATTCCAGAGCCTTGCCGGGTTCCGGATGATTCCGAAATCGGGCAGGGTTCTGGAAAGAAACCCGATAACGATGGAGTACTACAGAGGTATTGCATCATCACAAAGACCAGCTAAACGAGGCAGGGTAATGCGTCCACGGAATATCCGTACCCTGTGCGGAATGGGCAGGTCAGTAAAATCAATATACAAACAAGAGCTGTAGCTTGCAGTAGTTCTCTCCGTAGGGCATGACCCTGTTAGAAAGCTTAGCGAGCACTCAGTGTATGAGCAGGTGGGACGAAGGAAGTTGGTACACGATACCATTAGGCACGGAAGGTTCACCATCATAGTTAACAGAGGATTTATAGCCTTTATAAAGCAAAACAATGGGACGCTTTATAAACTGCACCCTCTTTTGGCTGTTCAGTACAAGATACAATGACTGTCATACACTTCTAGCTCTGTTTTATGAGGTAAATATTTAAAGAAAAGCCTGAAAAATCAATGATTTAGGGCTTGACATTATAGGAAGGGAGGGAAAGTAATATGCGTTTGTTTTGGTTAGAAGTAAAGCGCGTCCTGAAATCGCGCCGTACCCTGATCCTACTTGCCGTTGCTTTGGTTTTGTCCGTCGCAATGGCGTATCTTCCGGTTGCCTTTGAATCCATCAACCGTGTTAATCCAGACGGCAGCAGAACCGAACTGGACGGTATTGCGGCAATCGAATTTAAGCGTGATTTGTATGCTTCTGTGAACGGTGAAGTTACCCCTGAAAAAGTGAGTGAAGCCCTGAAAACGTATCAAAGTCTGGTAAATGAGTATGGGCCTGTGGAGGGCGATTCGTTCCCTCTGTCCGTCAACATTGAGCAAATTGTTCCTATCCGCCCTTTGCTTAGAGGATTGTCGGAACTGTATGCTGATCCGCTGACCGGGATTGGGGCCGACCTTATGGATATTGACCCCGAAGATGTTGCACAGAATTATTACGGGCTTTGCAAAACCCATCTGGCTGATGTCATGCGGAATGAACAACGTAATTACCCGGCAGCCCAGCAGCAGGCTATGGAACAGTATGAAAAAGTGGATATTCCGTTCCAGATTTATCCCGGACTTTCCAGAGATGCCTTTGATTACATTGAGTTTTATATCCTAATCCTGGCGTTTTTATGTGTTGCCATTGCATCCCCTGTTTTTTCGGGCGAATACCAGACCGGAGCCGATCAGATCATGCGCTGTACCAAGCATGGGCGCACTCGGCTGGCAGTCACGAAAATTGCAGCCTCCAGCGTAATTTTTATCGTTTCTTTTGCGGTTGGAATGACGATACATCTGCTGGTCTGCAATCTGTCTTTTGGAATAGACTGCTTGAAATCATCCATGCAAATGCTGTTTTCCATTATCAACCTGCCGAATATCAATTTGAGGCAGTTGCAGATCATCATTGTTCTTGCGGGTTTGCTATCTATTATGGCCTGTGTTAGTTTCACATTCTTTCTGTCTGCTAGGTGCAAAGATTCTTTGACGGCATTGTTGATTTCGATTGCCGTAGTCCTGATTCCGTTTTTCGCCTATACAGCATTAGGTGTCAACTGGATTTCTGCGGTTTTGCCATCGGCGGGGATTGGTATGCAAAATAACTTCCTGTATCAGCTTATCAATTTCAATTACCTGCATATCGGGAACATGAGCTTTTGGACGCCGTATGTCATTCTGATTTCAGCGGTGATTGAGATACCTGTTTTCCTATTATTGACAGTTCGATCTTACTGCAAACATCAGACAGCATAACGGGTGAAAAAGCAAAGCAAGAAAAGAAGCAATCCATCTATGAGAAGCAAATATTGACCGTTCTGCCGGACGACGGCAAAAGAAAAAAAGCCGTCGCATAGCAGAAGTATTTTCACGCGCCTACACATTTTTACGGCGGCTTTGAGAAAAATCAAGGCCGCCGTTTCTTTTGCCCTCAAATGGAATGACGCGCTGGCAGCTTCGGCGGCTTTAGGAGGGAGCCGCCATGACACGATCTGACCGCCGACAAATTCTGACGGGATTTTTACCACCGTCAAAAAAATCCAGACCGCCCATTGGGAGCAGTCTACCGGCGATTGCGAAAATCGTCGCTTTTTAGTTGAATATTTTGTTTATCGCGCTCGAATAGCTTTATGCTGTCCGGGCGTTTTTCTATCCTCTCCCCGGTGCCGTTCCCCGCCTGCCCCGTTCAGATTTTTCAAAAAAATTCTGAACGGAGGAAAGGCAGATGGAAGTCACCATCAATTATAACGGACAAGCCCTGTCCGTAGAGGTCACAATCGAGGTTTACGAATACCTTGACCGCGCCGATCACAAGGAAGAAAATCTCGCCCATGAGCAACGGCGGCATTGGGACGGACGGGAGTTTGACGAATACATAGCATTTACCGAGGGCATGGGCGCTTACAGCGAAACGCCGGAGGAGTATCTTTGCCGGAAAGAAACGCTGAATGAATTGCTTTCGGTTCTGGCAGATTGCACCGAAGTGCAGCGCCGCCGGTTCCTGCTCTATGCGCTGGACGGATTGAGTTATGCAGAGATTGCCGCCTTGTGCGGCTGCTCCAAGTATGCAGTACGAGATTCGATTGTTGCGGTTAGAAAAATTTTTCAAACTTTTTTGAGAAATCGCCCCCACGATTGACCTATTTTCAGGCTATCCAGTGAGAGGAAGATTTTCCCTCACATCACCAGAGAGGACAAGCAGTTTAGAAGCTGCCTGTCCTCTCTCCATTTCAGGAGGTCAGCCCATGAAAACGATCAATCTAAGAACCTACTACTATCCCCACTACACCGAGGATGTGTTTGTGGAAGTCAGTGACGAAGTGGCGGAGGTCATGCTTCTGTCTGTCCGGGAGATGGAAAACTACCGCCGCCGGACTTGCCGCCATAAGGCGTACTACTCGCTGGATGCCTTTGACTGGACAGAGAACTACGCGCTGGAACACAGCCCGTCCCCGGAAGAATTGCTTGTGCTGCAGGAGGAACAGGCCGCCCATGACAGGCTGCTTGCCATGCTGGACGAAGCGCTCACACAGGTTACAGAGATTCAGGCCCGCCGCATCCGCAGCTATTACTTACAGGGATTGAACTTCCCTAAGATCGCCCAGGCGGAGGGTGTCAACAAAGATGTGGTGTATCGTTCCGTTCACGCCGGTTTGAAACGCCTGCATGAGTATTACCGCCGCCAGCGCCGGACGGAATGAGGTGCGGCCTATGCAGACGGTCAACCTGAAAAACTACTATTACGAGCTTTACAAGAAAGACACGTTTGTGGAGGTCAGCGACGAGGTGGCCGAGGCCCTCTTGCTCATGCTCCGGGAGGAAAACAACCGTGTCCGAAAAATCTATTACCATAAAGCGTACTTTTCCCTTGACCGGGAGGACGGAATTGAAAATGATGCGCTGTGCGGATTTGAAAAATCCCCAGAGGATATTTTCATGGAACAGGAGGAAGAACGGTTCTTTCGCCTGACACTGGAACGGCTGAACGAGGCGCTTTCCCATCTCACGCCAGCACAGGAGCGGCGAATCCGCGCCCGGTATCTGGCCGGGAGGAAAACACAGGAGATTGCGGACGCCGAGGGCGTGAGTATCCATGTAATCTATGAATCTTTGCAGCGAGGATTAAAAAACCTGCAACGCTATTTTGAGAAAAAGAAATGGAGGGAATTTGAAGAATGAATTTTACACAAAGCGAATTGGAACTGATCTACCAGTACGCCATGCCAGCGGGCAAGGATGCCACTCTGACCGAATTGCGGGCTGTCCGGCGGGCGGCGAAAGAACCGCTGACAAAGGCCCTTGTGGAGAACACCATTGACAAGCTGTTGGAAGTGCCGGAACCGGAGTGCAGCCGGTTTATAGCCGACACGAAAGCCCGTTTTTTGGAGAAGCGCGACCAATCTATCCGTGACCGGCTGGCCGCTGTCAAAGCACAGGAGCCGCCCATGTTGGGGCATGACCTGTTCGGACTGGAACGCCATTCTCCCCATACCCGCCACATGGTTATTGTGGATATTCTGACCTCTGACAGCCCGGTGGGATTCCCCGGCGAGCGCTACCGCTTTTTTCTTTCTGACGAGGGTTACAAGAACGCCAAGAAAAGCGCGGAGCGTGGAGAAATCAGAATCCACAGCCATGCTGCTGTCGGCGCCGGGAGGCTTTACCACGACAAGAAGCTGACCGGCCCAGAGCGCTGAAAGGAGCGGCCATGAAAGAATTGGAAAAATTGCAGGCAGAGCAGGAAAAGGTACAGCGGGAAATCCGACAGCTTGAGAACCGCCAGAAAATCCTGCTGAACAAGCAGACGGATGCGGAACGCAGGGCGAGGACGCGCCGACTGATCGAGCATGGGGCGATTCTGGAAAGCATTTTCCCCGCCCTTTCCAGTCTGTCCGGCGAGGAAGTCAAGGCGTTTCTGCTGGCCGTTTCATGCCTGCCGGGAGTGCCCAAGCTACCGCAGGACAAGCGATCAATCCCAGATGTGGAGTAACTATGCAGATTCCAACGGCGCACTTATGCACCGTTACCGGTGCTGTGCGCCCTGCCGGGGGCTGTTGCGTACTTCGTCCGCGATGGGGAGCTACACTCCCCAAACCCCTTGTGCGCCCCGCGCAGAGGAACACCCGCCTTGCGGCTGTCCCTCTCCACGGAGCCTATATATCCCCGCCCGAAAGGAGGTCTGACCTGTGGCGATATATCACTGTACCGTTAAAATATTTCAGCGCAGCAAGGGCCGGTCTGCTGTGGCCGGAGCCGCCTATCGCAGCGGCACGAAGCTGACAAACGAATGGGACGGACAGACCCATGATTTTACCCGCAAGCGCGGTATTGTTCACACCGAAATTATGCTGCCGCCCCATGCCCCACCGGAATTTTCTGACCGCTCTACACTCTGGAACAGTGTGGAGCAGATCGAGAAAGCAAAGGACAGCCAGCTTGCCCGCGAGGTGGAAGTGGCGCTGCCGGTGGAGCTTACCAGAGAACAGCAGCTTGCCCTTGTCCGGGCCTATGTGAAAGACAATTTTGTGGACAAAGGGATGTGCGCAGACTTTGCCATTCACGATAAGGGGGATGGAAACCCCCACGCCCATATCATGCTGACAATCCGCCCACTGAAAGAATCCGGCGAATGGGGAGCCAAGTGCCGCAAGGTCTATGACCTGGATGAGCGCGGCCAGCGCATCCCGGACGGAAAGGGCGGCTGGAAAAACCACAGAGAAGATACAACCGACTGGAACGATAGAGGAAATGTGGAATTGTGGCGCAAAGCGTGGGCGGACTATACCAACCGGGCGCTGATTGCCGCTAATCAGCAGGAACTGGTAGACCACCGCAGCTATAAGCGTCAGGGCATTGATAAAATCCCCACCGCCCACATGGGTGTTGCCGCTACTCAGATGGAAAAGCGCGGCGTTCAGACCCGAAAGGGAGATTTGAACCGTCAGATTGCCGCAGACAATAAGCTGCTGAAAGAGATCAAAGCCCGCATTACCCGGCTTTACAACTGGTCTAAAGAAGAAGCTGCCAAGCCGCAGGGCAAGGGCAGCATTATGAATCAGCTATGGCAGGCGCAGCATGAAATGAACCATAGCGCCGCCCGCTCTAACTATGGCAAAGCGAAAGCCTTGAAACAGAGTGCTGCTCTGTTCAATTTCCTGCATGGCAACGGCATCACTTCCATGCAGCAGCTTCACGAAAAAATCTCCGCCATGAACGGCGCTTACTATGACCTGCGCGGCCAGATCGTCAGCGGGGAGCGCCGGTTAAAAGTGCTGGACGAGCATTTGAAGATGTGGGCGCAATATGAAAAGCACAAAGGAACCCGCCGCCAGTTTGATAAAGTGAAACCCGGCAAACGGGAACTGTTTCAGCAGAGGCACAGTGCAGAGCTTGCTCTATACGAAGCCGCTGCCCGGTATCTGGAAAATCTGAAAGCCAACGGCGAACTAATCACACCGAAGAAATGGCAGGCCGAAGCTGAAAAGCTGACCGCGCAGAAAGATTTACAGTATCAGCAGATGAAAGCCATGAGGGAGGAAATCAAGGCTGTGGAGGGCCTGCGGAAAGCGGCGGAACAGCTTGCCAAGACCGAGCAGACCACGAAAAAAGAAGAACATGAGTTATAAGCACAGAAACGCCGCCGTACAGAAAAACTTCCTATACGGCGGCCAGAACCTTTTCTATTTACCGAACAAGTCGCTGTGTGTCCCGGTACGGGCCAAGGTCAGCACCAGTACATCGTCCTCAATGCGGTAGACCAGCAGCCAATCCGGGAGGATATGACATTCACGGTGTCCCACCCAATTCCCGGACAAGGCGTGATCTTTGTTCTTTTCCGGGAGCGGTTCGCCCATTGCAAGAGCAGCAACCACATCCTCTAACAGCCCAATTTTTAACCCGCGCTTCATTGCCAGCTTGTAGTCCTTTTTGAATTGCGTGGTGGGCTTAACAGTGTACTTTGTTTTCCTCATGCTTTCAGGTCTGCGAACAGCTCATCCAGATCGGTATATCCTTTCACAGACGGATCTCTCGCAATCCTTTCCGCTTCCAACATGGCGGCAATCGTTTCCTTGTTGGGCTGATTCAAAGAAATGTCAAAAGGAATCCTGCCCTCACGGAGCGACTGGCGGACAAAGATATTGAACGCTGTGGACAGGTTCATACCGAGTTCTCCAAACAGGGCATCGGCCTGCGCCTTCAAATCCGAATCCATGCGGATGCTGATATTTGTGGTAGAGCCAGCCATATAACCATCTCCTTTCGTGCTGGTGATTATAGTATATGCTATTTGCACGAAAAACACAATGCTTTGCACGAAAAATTAACAGCAAATTCATTTTCAAGGAGGCAAAATGCAGAAATTGATTTTAACAATCTCGATTACCATACAAATCCCGGAGCCGCCCATGCCACCCACGCCGACCAACGCGAAAAAGCCGGAGCCGGTTCTTGCAAAGGAGCAGCCGCCTGTGTGCCGCTGCCATGTGCGCTATGGAACAAAAGCGGCATAATTCTGTTCCCGTCATGGACTACCGGCAATACCGGCGGGCGCGGCGGCTGGTGCATGAGTGCTGTAACTATGATTGCGGCAACTGTATCGCGTTGGACGATGGGGAGGGATGTGTCTGTGTCCAGAGCATTTCCTACTCCCTGTTGTGCAAATGGTTCCGGGCGGCGGTGCTGCCGCTGGATAAGGAACTGGAAACGGCCCTGCTTTACCGGCTGGACGCGAAACGGTGCGCCGTATGTGGGGCGTTGTTCCGGCCCGGTTCCAACCGCGCCAAATACTGCCTGGAGTGTGCCGCTGCTATGAAACGAATCAAGGCCGCCGAGCGCAAACGGAAACAAAGGGCCAAATGTCACGCTTTAGGGGCTGAAAAAGCCTTGTAAATCAAGGGCTTTTCCGAGGGTGTCAAAGGGTGCGTGATACATTTATCCTCTTGCCCTCAAAACGGCCCTCAAAATGCGTACAGACCCCATAACAGACCCAAAGGAGCAACCTATGTCAGACAATCGAAAATATTATTACCTGAAGCTGAAAGAGAACTTTTTCATTGACGAGAAGATGGTGATTCTGGAAAGTATGCAGGATGGGCTTTTCTATTCCAACCTGCTGCTGAAAATGTATCTCATGTCGCTGAAGCACAACGGCGTCCTCATGCTCAATGACCGACTCCCTCACACGCCCCAGACCATAGCGACCTTTACCCGCCACCAGATCGGAACCGTGGAGCGGGCAATCAAGGTCTTTCTGGAATTAGGGCTTGTGGAGGTCTTGACAGACGGAGCCTATTACATGGCCGACATCCAGCTTTTGATCGGCCAGTCCTCTACCGAGGGGGAACGGAAGAAAAAAGAGCGTATGCGCTTGAAGCGTCAAAAACTGCTCCCGACCGGCGGCGCGGACATTTGTCCACCATATAGCCGGGGGGACATTTGTCCACCAGAGATTAGAGATAAGAGATTAGATATTAGAGATAAGAGTATAGAGAATAGAGAGTGTGATACCACACACGCCTATGGCCGTTACAAAAATGTTTTTCTTCGTGACGAGGAATTAACAGAACTGCAAACCGAACTGCCGACCTTGTGGCAGAATTACATTGACCGGCTATCCGAGTATATGGCATCCACCGGCAAACAGTATCAGAACCATGCCGCTACGATCCGGCGTTGGGCTGCCGAGGACAAAAAGAAAGCCGTACCACAGGGCCGGAACCGGGATTACAGCGTACAGGAGGGTGAAACCGTATGATTGAAATTACCGCAGAAATCAGAGCCATCATTGACCGCGCCGCCGCAGAGCTGACGCTGGCAGAGGACGAATACATAGACCAAGCTGACGGGCTTATTCACTGTAAACATTGCGGCGGGAACCGCCAGACTGTTGTTCCCTGCTTCGGGAAATCCGGCTATTTTATGCCCCGCTGTATCTGCCCTTGTCAGGTGGAGACGGAACGGCGGCGCAAAGAAGCCGAGGAACAACGGAACCGCATGGAAAGCATTAAGCGCAGACGGGCGCAAGGGCTTCAAGACCGCTATTTGTATGACTACACTTTTGCCAATGACAACGGGCAGAATCCGCTGATGAAGAAAGCCCGCGCCTATGTGGACAACTGGAAAGAGGCATACAGGGATAATACCGGGCTTCTCCTGTTCGGGGATGTGGGGACAGGAAAATCCTTTTTCGCCGGTTGTATTGCCAATGCGCTGCTTGACCGGAACATCCCGGTGCTGATGACAAACTTCCCCTCTATCCTGAACCGGCTGACCGGTATGTTTTCCGAGGACAGGGCAGAATTTATCGCCAGCCTGGGAATGTATGACTTGTTGATTATTGACGATCTGGGCGTGGAGCGGAACACGGAGTATGCTATGGAGCAGATGTTCCATGTGATCGACTGCCGCTATCGCAGCCGGAAACCCATGATAATCACAACAAACTTGAAGCTGGAAGAAATCAAGAACCCGCCCGATCTGGCCCATGCGCGCATCTATGACCGCATACTGGAACGGTGCGCCCCAATCCTCTTTGCCGGGAAGAACTTCCGTGAGGAAAACGCCGAGACCACCAAAGCGGCGGCAAAGGGAATTGTATCCCAGAAATGAAACCGTAAACTGACAGATTGGATAATTCCACCGCCGCCACCGGCGGGGCATCCGGGAAAGGAGTATATGACCCTATGAGCAAAGCGAAAAACGCCCCTGAAATGACAGCAGCACCCCAGACAGGCACAGAGCATAAGGACGCGCCTGCGCTGGTAAAGAAGATCGGAAAAACGACTTATGTTGTCCGAGTACATTTCAGCGAAACCAGCAAGGAAACCATGAGTGATAAGATCAAGCGTATGCTGAAAAACGAGGTTGAGCAGATGTAACCGCCTGATAAGATTTGTCCTCTTATGCTAAACTGATAGCGGTACACACCAAAATTTCAATCAAGGAGGACACGAAAATGGTTTACACAAAGCAGGAAAAAGAAGAAATTGAGCGGGTACGCAAGGTATTTGCAGAGCATATCCGACAAAGCCCCAACTATGATCTGCTGTGGTCTGATAAGGTGGGATACATCTGGTTGAGCATTGGAATCAACCCGCTCTATGTAGACACAGGCCGGTGGATAGAATCTGCCGCTGATCTCTGCGGCATTCTGTTGGATGATGTGGCAGACGATGTGTTTGAAATGACCGGGAACGATCATTCGTTGGAAAATGCTGACCCGCTGGAACTTGCCGAGATCAAGCGGCGCTGGAAAGTCTATATTGACCAGTTGCCGGAATATGCGTATCTCTGTGAAAAGCTATTGAACAGGAACAAGTAACTGATCCACGCCGGAGTATCAGGAGCTTCAAAGGCTTCTGGTACTCTTTTTTGTGGCTTTTCTGTGAATTTGATTAAAAAGTCCTTGACAATTCGTTTCTGGCAAGACCGCTAAGTCGATTTTGATTTCCTGCGGCGCTCGTCTGGCTCCTTTTGATATTCAGGAGGTCAGAGATGTGACTGCCTATGACGAGTTGCAGTTGGATACTCTCGGAGATAAGAAAACGGCGCTCTTTCTGATTATGTCAGATACGGATGCGACGTTTAATTTTTTGATCTCCATGATTTACACACAGCTGTTCAACTTGTTGTGCGAGAAAGCAGATGATGTGTACGGCGGCAGACTGCCGGTTCATGTGCGCTGCTTGATTGATGAGATGGCAAACATCGGTCAGATTCCCAATCTGGAAAAACTGGTAGCGACAATCCGAAGCCGTGAAATATCGGCTTGCCTTGTTCTCCAGGCACAATCACAGCTGAAAGCCATTTATAAAGACAATGCCGATACCATCATCGGCAACATGGATTCCCGAATTTTCCTGGGTGGTTCTGAGCCAACCACGCTCAAAGAACTGAATCAGGCATTGGGAAAAGAAACTATCGACACCTACAACACCTCCAACACCAGAGGTAACAGCCCGTCTTACGGCTTGAATTATCAGAAGTTAGGCAAAGACCTTGCGAGCGTAGATGAGCTTGCGGTTCTGGATGGCAGCAAGTGTATTTTGCAGTTGCGTGGTGTCAGACCGTTTCTTTCTGACAAGTACGATCTGACGCAGCACCCCAATTATAAGTACACATCAGACTTTGATAAGAGAAATGAGTTCAACATTGAGCAGTTTCTGAGTCGAAGGTTGAAGCTCAAGGCAGGTGATGAGTTTGTGGTAGTCGATGCGGATTAAGGAGGTTTCTGTTTGGAAAATCTGAAAACGGTATCTGCCCTGGTTAAGAACATCTTGGAACACGACCACAAGGCAAGAAATACCGACAATCATTTGTACCTGATGGTACTGGAACACTATTCCGGTCTGCGTGGCATCGACATTCATGCCATGACGGTTCCTGTGTTTTTGAAGGAACTGGATAGACGCAGCTTTCCGGGGTTTGAAACTGTCCGCAGAAGCAGACAGAAAGTGCAGGCAACCTACCCTGACCTTGCTCCCAGTGAAGCCGTAGGCAAGCGCAGAGCAAAAAATGAGGTTGTATATCGAGAATTTGCAGAAAGCGAGGTGTAAAAAAAATGACTTGGTGGATCACGGATACCTCTATTGGGCAGCGATTGAAGTTCGTTAGACGATTTCGCCGCCTTACCCAGAAAGAGCTTGGACTCCTGATGGGGTATTCCGAGAAAACAGCGGATGTCCGTATTGCTCAGTATGAGAAAAACGCTCGAACCCCTAATGCAGAAACCACAGCGAAACTCGCAGAGGTTCTGAAGGTTTCACCTGTCGTTTTTTCACCGACAATCTGTGCTTCTCGTGAAGATTTGTTGCAGTCAATGTATTGGCTGTTTCTTATGAAAGGTGGTGGTGATATATATGATTGTGAAACTGAATATGCAAGAAGCAGAATGGAACAGAAACTTGACGTGATAACCGTCGAGGAGTTCCTTGAAAAGATTCTCGTAAACTAAGCCTTCCGTCCGGTTTTGATGCCGGTAGTACGGAGGGCTTTTTCTATTCTCAAAACAATTTCAAATTTTAGGAGGAAAATATTATGGCATTTTTCAATAGCGCAGTAACCGTTCTTCAGACTCTCGTTATCGCTCTGGGCGCAGGTCTTGGCATCTGGGGTGCAATCAATCTGCTTGAGGGCTACGGCAACGATAACCCCGGCGCAAATGCTCATGTACGGTAGAGAAGCACAAAGCAAAACAAAGACAGCCAGTCCTGCCACTATTCCGAAGTCAGGGGAACGCAATAGAAAAATTCATAGCTGTATGCTATACTTAATTAGCATTTGAACATATCAAGCTGACACAGCAATCTCTTTACTTGCCGTTAATGCGCGTCTACCAATAGTCCGCACAAAGCAAGAGTAGCGTAAAGGTATAAAAATTTCAAACTTCTTTGTAACGAAATTCCGATTTCTCCGTCTAACCTATGAAGCTGAAGGAGGTGATGACAAGTATGGACTATGAAAAGCTCTATAAAGCCTACTATTTACAGGTATACTCGTATACTATTTCTCTTGCCAAAAATCGTGAGATAGCAGAGGAAATCACGCAGAACACATTCTATAAGGCTGTTTCTACAACATCACAATTCAAAGGTAAGTCAGATGAATTGACATGGCTCTGCTCCATAGCAAAAAACCTTTACCATGATGAAATGCGAAGCCGTCAGCGAGTAGCTGATGTGAGTGAAATCAATGACTTGCCATCAAATGAAAATGTTGAGAACTCAGTTGCAGATTCTGACATGGCGTTCCGCATACACCTCGTTCTTCACCGTTTGGAAGAACCATACAAAGAAGTCTTTCAGCTTCGCGTATTCGGGGAACTATCTTTTTCACAAATCGCTGCAATTTTTGGAAAAACAGAATCATGGGCGAGAGTTACTTATCATCGTGCAAAGCTAAAAATTCAAGAAAGGATGGATGAAAAGCATGAGTAAACAATGCGATATTGTTCGAGATATTCTTCCGCTGTATGTTGACGGTGCTTGCAGCGAAGCAAGCGCAGAGATGGTAAAAGAGCATTTGAACGCCTGTGCTGACTGTAACGCAATTTATCAGAAATTGCTTTCTCACACGAGCGAAGATGTTCTTCACGAAGAAAGCGAAAGCGTTATTATGCGCCATGAGGCAAAAGAAAAGCAGAGAGGCAGAAAAAAGATAACGATTGCTGTTCTCGTTTCCATCGCTCTTTGTATCATTGCAATTTTTACAGCTCTCTTTCTGTTACCTATAAACATTGCTTATGAGCCTGTCAAAATCGACTTCCCATTTGAGGTTGAAGATGTCGAAAACGTTGAAATGTACCACTATGACGGAGTGCCTGCATCAGCAGAAAAGAAAGTAGTTGTTGCTGAAAATGATATAAAGACCCTGTATGATAAGTTCAAGGGCTTATCCCTAAAAGACAAAACGACTGAGGAAACTGCCGGAGCAGATGTGACCAGCTTTAGATTTAACCTCTCAGATGGAACAAGCTACGATTTGATTTACGCCTGCTATGGGGTTAAAAACGGCGAATTGAAGTCAGCAGCAGGCGGTTTTAAGTATTTCACAAGTGCGGATATCGGCTCTTATTGGAACAATTTGAATACGGAACTTGAGGCAATTCCTATCAATGAGAGTGAATTGCCGTGAGCAGATAGCAAACCCAGCCGAGCCTGTCAACGGTCAAGATGAACGGCGCAAATGCGCCGCCGTTGACAGCCCCGCCCGTCTTTGCTGTTCGGTAATCAAGAGGGCGACAGCACAAGATGCTGCCGCCCTCTGCCATTATTCAGAAAGGGGGATTTTCCATGACCGAACACGAAAAGTATCAAGAACATATCCGGCATACACACGATGCCTTTTGCAAGACTGTTATTCGCCACGCTGCCATAGACGCAGCCCGGAGCATACGGAGCCGCCGCAAGCGGGAAATCTCGCTTGAATATCTGATAGAAGAAAAACACTATCCATTCAGTACCACAGATAAATACTTTGCGGAGCAATCCGGCATGACCAGCTATCCGCTTTTCGTCTGTGGTCAGATGGTGCTTTTGGAAAGTCCAGAGCTTGCCGCAGCCCTGTCCGCACTATCACAGATGGAACAGGAAATCATTTTCTTGTACTACTTCCAACGATTGACGCATAGGGAGATTGGACGGAGATATGGACGGGCTGGCAACACAACCGGGCGGCGTATTCAGATGATTTTACGGCGGCTACGGGCAGAGTTGGAGGGTTTGTCCTATGAGCCAGCTACTTCCCTATGAGACAATCGTTAAGGCAAGCGAGGGCGACCCGGAAGCTGTTGCCGCCGTCCTATCCCATTATGCGGGATATGTCCGCTCTTGTGCGAAAATGGACGGACAGATTAACACGGATATGCAGGAGCATATCGTCAGGCAACTGATAGAAAGCCTGTTGAAGTTCCGCTTTGACCGCTAAACAGAAAAGTTGTATAATTAGAGCCTGACAAATTAAACTTCAATGAGGGTAGAGCAAATGGAACAGATTATCAATTATAGAGACATACCCACAGATAAAAGGATTGACATATTAAATGCTCTTGAGCGAATAGGTTTTTTTCCGGCATACGGCGGCGTGAGAACAATGCAGCAAATTATGGAAAAGTCAGTTCCAGGTTCAGGCCCACAATTCTATTTCGTTTTCCGTGAAAATGAGTTGATAGGGTACAATTTTCTCATTGGGGACACTAAGAAATATAAAGCGTTCCCATGGCTTGCTATTAGCAATATGGATGAGCAGAAGTTGACTGTTTGTGAAGAACTGATGAAAATACAAATTGCCTTTTTTGAAGAACTCGGAATGCAAAAGATAGCAGATCATTGCGTTAGGATTATGGAAGATTACAGAAAAGGAATTGGAAAGCAGAAAGAAAGCGATTGCAGATAAATTCCATTTGAAAAACGGCTGACAATTTAATACCGCCGCCCATCACAGCGGCAGATAAGCAGTAAATCTTGAAAAGGTTTACTGCTTTTTTTGCGCCCATTTTCAAAAATCTTTGGCAAACCACACCGCCGGATTGTTGTAGGGAGCAGACAGGGAAAATAAAAAAATTTTCGCTGCGTTTGCCAAAACGCCCCCTTTTCACCGTTGTAGTGGTGAACAGCGGGCAGAACACGCCGCCGCAATCGCTATATTGGTGGAGCAAGCCAGTATATCCGCAAACCAGAGCCGCCGAGGAAAGCGGTAGTTTTTTAGAGCAAGATTCTACCACGGTGCCAAAATCCGCATATCTGCGGTTTTGCCCCC
>OGUK01000853.1_pt1 | contig 22739 bp, 10 predicted proteins | sample 1553151 | NCBI WGS metagenome assembly OGUK01 (sample SAMEA2580208, study PRJEB22360) | human gut metagenome | biome: human gut; feature: human-associated habitat; material: faeces | place: Denmark | collected 2008/2010
TCCTGTTTTGTATTGGAAAAACAGAGATCCTCGATTTAATGTGACTATCGCTTATAACAGCTGTACATGGGAGTTGAGCGGTAAAGCCGGAAGAAAGCAGTGGACGTATGTGGGGGCTGAGTTGAATGCTCCTACGGCAACAGGTTTTTATTGTAGAAAGGCTGTTGATCCGAGTTATACATCTTATTATACGGAAAGAAGTAGTACCGACTGGATTGAGATTCGGCATGCAGAAGTTTTGCTGAATTATGCGGAATGTGCAGCTATGATGGGTAAAACAGAGGAGGCTTATGATCTATTGAAAGCGATCAGGGCAAGAGCTGGTATACTCGCGGGGGATAATGGCATGTATGGGCTCAAGACTGGCCTGTCATCAGGGCAAATGATCGATGCGATCATGCTGGAGAGAAAGCTGGAATTGTCTTTCGAGGGTAAACGTTATTGGGATTTGCGCCGCCGATGTTTGTTTGAGGCAGAATTGAACGGGAAAGTCCGTCATGGGGTTCTGCCCAAGCTGAATATACCGGAGGAAGAATTCAATAAGATAAAGGATACGGCTGATTTTGATAACAATTATGCTACGTACTTCAGAGACTCGCTAGTTATTCTGGATAAGAACTTTGCTATTGATTTTAAAGATAACTACTATTTCTATGCGATACCTAACAAGTATTTGGAAACGAACTCCAAGATGGAGCAGACACAAGGCTGGAGCGGTGGTACATTCAACCCGTTAGATTGATTTTATAATTATAGAAGGCAGGGACCTGTGTTTCTGCCTTCTTTTAAATAGGATATATGAGAAAATATTTTGTAGTAATCTGTACTCTTTGTATTTTGAGTGCATGTAATAATTCTCCTCAACGAAAAGGGGGAGTCGAGTGGAAAGAAGAGACTGCAGGGGTATGGAACGTATCTGTAGGTACTCCTGAGAAGGTGAACTTGCTGAGTGAATTGAATATAACTCCCAAACTTGATGCTATCGGAAAAATGGGGGAAGCTTCCTTACCTATATCTCGGGAAGATATCACTTTTGAAGTAGTAGACGGAAAAACCTATATCCGTTTCCCGCTTGAAAAAGAGGAAAAGATATTCGGTCTGGGACTGAATTTCAAGACGGTTGAACAAAGAGGACGTATTATGCGGCTGCATGTCGATCATTATACTGGAAAAGATGATGGGCGTACGCATACACCGGTTCCTTTCTTTGTTTCGTCGAGAGGGTATGGTGCATTTATAAATTCAGCCCGTTATATTGATACCTGGGTGGGTACGAGTGTGCGGAAAGACAGTAAAAATCCACCGGTCATTAGGGATAGGAATACGGATAAGCATTGGGAAGCCCAACCTTATTCGGATAATCTGGAGTTCCTGGTTCCTGCAGAAGGGGTTGAGGTTGTCCTGTTTGCCGGGCCGACTATGCTGGATGTCGTACGTCGTTTTAATTTGTATAATGGCGGCGGGGCATTACCTCCGAGGTGGGGGCTTGGTTTCTGGCATCGTGTGCCTTCCTTGTTCTCCGATAAAGAAGTCAATGAAGAAGTATCTCAGTTTGAAAAGCGGGGTTTTCCGTTAAGTGTGGTGGGACTTGAACCCGGCTGGATGAGCCGTTCTTATCCGTGTACCTACGAATGGGACAACACCCGTTTCCCGGATCCGGATAATTTTGTGAAAGGCTTGAATGACCAGCATATAAAAACGAATGTATGGATTAATCCTTATATCTCACCGGATGGCGAGCTGTATAGTAAAATCGAACCCTATACCGGGTCGCATACGGTATGGTGTGGGATTGTTCCCGATTATTCGATGCCAGCGGCGCAGAAGATTATGGTGAAGCATTTTGAAAAGCATCAGCTGGATAAAGGTGTCAGTGGATATAAGATGGATGAAAATGATGGCTATGATTCATGGCTTTGGCCGGATGTCGCATCTTTCCCTTCCGGAATATCGGCGGAGCAGATGCGTCAGATATATGGTTCGATGATGCAGAGTGTTACGATGGACATGTTCCGTAAACGCAATACACGAACGTATGGATTGGTTCGTGCCGGGAATGCAGGGACCAGCTCGTATCCTTATGTTATTTATAACGACTATTATGCCCATCGTGATTTTATAACAGCATTGATAAACAGTTCCTTTATCGGTGTTCTTTGGACGCCGGAGGTAAGATCTTCCGCGACGGGGGAAGAGTGGTTAAGACGGATGCAGACAGTTTGTTTTTCTCCTGTGGCTCAATTGGATGCCTGGGCAGATGGAACGAAGCCCTGGAGTTTTCCGGAAGTGGAAAAAGAGGTGCGTGCGATCGCACAATTACGTATGCAACTAATCCCTTACCTCTATACTGCTTTTGCTGATTATGCCTTTGAAGGGACTCCTCCTATTCGTGCTATGAATCTGGAAGAAGGTTATCAGGCGGATTCGCAAACAGAAAAAGGGGTGTTGGATGCAACTGCTAATCCGTATGCGATGGCTGTAAGGAAAGAGGTGAAGGACCAGTTTATGGTAGGTCCGAGCCTGCTTATCGCTCCTTTATTTGCAGGAGAAAAAGAACGCCAGGTAATCCTGCCACAAGGTAAATGGTATGATTTTTATACAGGAGAATTTGCTGGAGAAGGTGAGGTGATAACTGTTTCTCCCGGTTTGTCAAAAATTCCGGTGTATGTGAAAGAAGGAGGGATTATCCCTTTGTGGCCTGCTGTGACAAAGGTGAAGGATGAAAAGCTACCGCTGGAAGTACGTCATTATGGTAAAACTTCTTCTTCTTATAATTTGTATGATGATGACGGCAAAAGTTTTGACTATGAAAAAGGTGATTTTTCCCGTATTGTTCTGAAAGTAGATGTAGATGCGGATGGAAATAAAACGGGAAAAGCCGTCATTCCAGAAGGGGCTAAAGTCTGGTCATTCAGTGATTATAATTTCCGTTTTATGACATCTCAATAAATATTGATAGAAATAATAGTTCTTCGGTGATCAAGATGTAAATCTAAAATATCATACATTCGGGATTAGAGTGAAAATGTAATTAGTATCTCTAATCTCGGATTATGCAAAATAAATCTCGTATTTTATAAAAATCTCAACCGGATTTGTTTCCTATTTTTACCATTTCAAAGTTGGGAACCCTAATATAACTGAAGATGAATAATCATGTATCGAAAATTCTAGTGATAGCACTACTTTTACTAAGTGTTAATCAGCTCGTAAAAGGAAAAAATGCAGAGGGAGTTGATGCCATGTCTGGTGCTACCCCTGTAAAGTTGAAAGTAGAGGCGAATGCCGATAAACAATTGGTGCTGGATGTCTCTTATGAGGAAAACTCAGTTATCCGGGAAGCCCCTTTGGGTTTGAATGTCGACCACCGTCAGCTGGGGAAAGACGTTCAGCTGCTTAACAAGGAAAAAAAGGAAAACAATACACTTGTCTATGAGTTACAGCAAGCCGATGGAAGTCGTTTTTATATGGATATCCGAATATTCCCGGACGGGATTGCCTTGCGGTATCGTATCCCGGCAGAGGGACCAGTCTGTATTTACGGAGAGGAAACATCATTTATCTTTCCGTCACAGACGAAAGTCTGGTATGCCAGCGGCCCTTTCCAATATGGCTGGTTACAAGAGTACCAGGAGTGGGAGACCGACCGTATAGAAGGTGAATTACTGGCTCCTCCTGCCACTTTCCATCTGCCGAACGGGATTTATGCAGCGGTCACGGAAGCGAATCTGTTCAATTTTCATGGAGCGGTACTGTTTGGAACAGCTCCGAACAGGGTACAATTCGGTTATGTGGAAAATAAAGGACATATGGAAACGGGGATAATAACCGGTCTTCCACCTACAAAATTCTGGCATGAAGAAGTTCGTAATGTCCCGTGGATTGTATCTCCGAAAGAGCGGAGTCAGGAAATCGTAACTCCCTGGCGTGTTCTTATGCTGGCTAAAGATCTAAATGGCCTGGTGAATAACCGGATTATCGCTCAGGTATCCGACCAGCCGGATAAAACGCTTTTCCCGGATGGGGTGAAGACCGACTGGATCAAACCGGGCAGAGCGACGTTTACCTGGTTGGTGGAAGGCAATGACCGGCTGAGTGTTGCCAATCATAAAAAATATGTAGACGGGTGTGCCGAACTGGGTATTGAGTCTGTAGTGGTAGACGACGGCTGGGAGTTGTGGCAACAAACGGAAAAAGAGGCAAACGGACGGACCAAGTGGGAGATGTTGAAAGACCTGGTCGATTATGCCAAAGCAAAGAATGTGGATATCTGGGTATGGCGTTCTTCGTCTCCACGCTTTGGAAATAAATCAGATGTGGGGCTGGTAGATGCGGAAGAGCGTGCCGATTTTATGAAGAAATGTGCGGAAGTAGGAGTGAAAGGTTTGAAAATCGACTTTTTCCATACGGAGAATGCTTTTACGGTCAATCTGATGGAGAATATTCTGAAAGCTGCTGCCAAAGAGAAACTCATGGTTATCTTTCATGGTGTGAATAAACCGACCGGCGATTCGTATACCTATCCGAACCTACTGGCGAAAGAAGCTGTAAGAGGACTGGAATGTGTTGGCGGAGAGGATAGCTGGGCTCCGGGTCCGCCCTGGCCTTATCATAATACGGTATTGCCGTTTACCCGCTGGCTGGTAGGAGCTGCCGATTATACACCTTTGAACTTCCGCGGCTTTTGTCATCCGTCTGTGACCTTTGGACATCAGTTGTCATCGATCTATATGTTCACTTCCCCGATGTTAATCTTTGCGGCAGACATGGAAGATATGCTGTCGTGTCCGGGTCGGTCATTCATAGAAAGTGTACCGGTAACCTGGGATGAAACGATCGTTTTGCCGGAAAGCGAGATCGGTCAGTTGGCTGCTTTGGCACGGAGAAAGGGAGATGTGTGGTATCTGACCGTTCTCAACGGAGAGACAGCCCGCACGTTTGATGCGAAGCTGGATTTCCTGTCTAAAGGAAAATATCAGATGGAAATAGCTTCGGATGTCCCCGGTAACCGGAAACAGATCGAAGTGAAAAAGAGTAAAATACGCTCCGGACAGCGAATAAAGGAAGAACTAATGTCGGGAGGAGGCTTTGTTGCGCGTATATCTGTAAGCGGTAAACAATAATAATCCACGGAATAGGCAATTTTTTGCTATTTCCGGAAGGAATATGAAAGTCTATTTTTGTATTAAATATCATGCACTACCATATGGGAAAAAAGATATGTTTCTTATCACTATTTATTATGTTGTTAGGTTGTTGTCCGGCTATATGCCGGGCAACGCCCTATAATATCGCCCCGCAGGCACGGGCATCGGCCTCTTCTTCGATCGATGCCGGTCATGATGCGGCAAAGGCGACCGACGGAGTGATACGCGTACAGGGAAAAGGCGAATGGGTGTCTGCCAGTACCGAAACATTCTGGGGACAGATCGATTATCCCTGGATACAGCTGGACTGGGAACGTCCCGTGAATATCAATAAAGTTATTTTATATGACCGGCCGTCTATGGAGGCACATATTGCCGGAGGCGTGTTGCATTTCAGTGACGGTAGTAAGCTCAACGTCTGGGGAATGGCGAATGACGGAGCTCCCAAAGAGATCGAGTTCGAATCGCGGAAAGTGGAATGGATACGGTTCGAAGTGACGGATGCTGCCGGTACGCAGGTCGGTCTTTCGGAGATCGAGGTCTTTCCTTCTCCTGAAGATTATACGGATCATGTATCCTGGGTCAATCCGTATATCGAGACTGCCCGGGGGCGCTATTTCTTCTTTATCACAGGCAATCAGCCGTATGGGATGATAGGAGCTGCACCGCTGACGAGAAATAAAAATCAGTACGGCGGCGGTTACAATTACAACTCTTCGGAAGTGCTGGGCTTTCCGCAGATCCATTGCTGGATGCTTTCCGGGCTGACGGTGATGCCGGTGACGGGAGAGGTAGACCCGACAGGTGGTGAACAAGCCTGGAAATCTCCTTTCCTGCATGAGGGGGAGATCGTTCAACCTGGTTATCACAGACTTTTTCTGGATAAATATAACGTATGGGTGGAACAGACGGCTACCGATCGTGTCAGCTTCTACCGGTTCACTTATACGGAAGAAGACGTGGCGGATATATTGCTGAACCTCGGCGGTTATGTCGGGACTTCGACCATGGTCAATGCTCACGTCAATAAAAAAGGAACTCATGCTGTAGATGGTTATTTTGATACGACCGGACGCTTGTGGGGAGGGCCCGATGTGGTCAGGATCTATTTTGCCGTTACATTCGATACGCCTTTTCAGTCACTGGATGGCTGGGTAGGTCCGAAGCAGTTCAAAGACATCGATGAATTGCAGGGAGCAAAAGAGAGTACGCCGAGAAATCCGGGAATGAGTTACCATGATGCACCTGTTTCCGGTGTGAAAGCAAATTACAGCGTACAGCCGGGAGAACAGTTGCAGATGAAGGTGGCTATCTCTTACGTAAGCACGGAGAATGCCTGGGATAACCTGAAGCAGGATTGCGACCATTGGGATTTTGACCGGGTACGGCAGGCATCCCAGCAGGAATGGAATGAATGGTTAGGCCGGATCGACGTGAAAGGAGGCAGTCATGATCAGCGGATGAAGTTCTATACAGACTTATGGCACTCTTTACTGGGAAGGCATAAACTGGACGATGCCAACGGTGAATATCCGGATTATACGGATGGAAGCCGGGAAGGGGCGCATACGAAGAATATCCGTTTCCATGTGCGTCAGCTGGAGAAAGACGGACAGGGAAAAGTGAAACATCATATGTACAACTCGGATGCATTCTGGTTGACACAGTGGAATCTGAATACGCTTTGGGGACTGGCTTATCCGTCCGTATTGGATGACTTTGCGGCTTCTCTGCTGGAGTATGATGTGAATGGAAACCTGCTTCCCCGCGGACCTTGTGCCGGCGGATATTCGTATATCATGTCCGGATGTCCTGCTACCTCTCTTATCACGAGTGCTTTCCAGAAAGGACTTGTCCGGAAATGGGATCCGCAAAAGGCTTTCAAGGCTATGAAACGAAATCATTCCAAAGGAGGAATGCTGGCATTGGGAATGGATAAGGAGCTGGACTTCTATGTCCGTAACGGCTATTGTCCCGGTAATGCCGGTCTGACCATCCAGTGGGCTTTCGAGGACTGGGCTTTGGCTGAAATGGCCGCTAAAATGGGAAAGAAAGGAGATTATAACTACTTCCATAAACGGGCTACAGGCTGGCCGGCTTCTTTCAATAAGGAACTGGGACTGATCCTGCCGAAGAAAGCCAACGGTGAATGGCTGCATACCGATCCTTTGAGCGGAAACGGATATGTGGAGGCTAACGCCTGGCAGGCAACGTTCGGACTTTCGCATGATATCCCTGTATTGGCAAAGCTGATGGGAGGGAACGACAGTCTTTGCAGTAAGCTGGATTTTGCTTTCAGGGAGTCGGAGTCGACGGATTTTGTCTATGGATACGGCAGCGGGTATGTGAGTTATGCGAACCAGCCGGGATGCTCGAATGCTCATGTCTTCTCGCATGCCGGAAAACCCTGGCTGACCCAATACTGGGTACGCCGTGTGAAAGAGCAGGCTTATGGGGCGGTAACTCCCGACAGAGGGTATGGCGGACATGATGAGGACCAGGGACAGATGGGCGGAGTAAGCTCTCTGATGGCGATCGGATTATTTGCACTGGACGGCGGTTCTTCCCGCGATCCGCAATATGATCTGACAAGCCCTGTATTCGATGAGGTGACTATTTCGCTGGATCCGGATTATTATCAGGGAGGAACCTTTAAAATAAAGACGTATAATAACTCGAAGACAAATTGTTATATCCAGCGTGCCCGTCTGAACGGGAAAGAGTATAATTCTTTCCGGATACCTCACACAGCTTTCGCAAACGGAGGACTGTTGGAGCTATGGCTGGGAGATACGCCGAATAAGGATTGGGGAAAATGAAAAAAGGGAGTTTATTCATAATAGCATGGACCGGCCTGCTACTGGGCAGCAGTTGCCGGTCTTTGTCTCCGGAAGAGGACTGCCGGTATCGGTCGGAGGCAGTTGACTTACAGATCGTATCGGCTGATAGTTCGCGAGTAGCCGGACATTCTTGTTTTCAGGTAGATAATCATTTCGTTTGGGGGGCTTCTCCTATTCAAGGGGAAGATGGTAAATATTATCTGGTTTTTGCCGGGTTTGAGACGGGAACGTATCGTTTTTCCGATGCTTGGGTGCTAGGCTCCAAGTTGGGGCTGGCCGTATCTGACAACCCCGACGGAGGGTATCATTTCCTCGGATTTTTTTTGAATCAGGACGGATATGCCCCCGATACCTCTTCCTGGGATGCGCAGACCGTGCATAATCCGCATATTCGTAAGTTTGATGGCAAATATTATCTGTATTATATAGGTGGGGCAGATCCTATCGGACTGGTTCCTATCCGCTGCTCTTCCGGTGAGCTTGACCGACGTAGCCGTATTCAGCAGAGTTTGAAAATCGGCGTGATTGTGTTCGACTCATTCGACCAGCTGTTGAAAGGAGATTATACACATTCCACTCAGCCCTTACTGACTCCCCGCACCCGGGTGAAGGAGGATGCTATCGTAGATCCTTCTCCGGAGGGTACGCAACCGTTGCCGGATAATATTATCGTAGTGAATCCTTCCGTCGTCTACCGTCCGTCCGACCGGAAGTATCTGCTTTATTTTAAGGGGAATATTTATGACCCTACTTGGCGGGGGGTGCACGGAGTGGCTATCAGCGACTCACCGACGGGACCGTTCGTTCCTCTCGACCGTGAGATATTTACTATAGAGACGACGGACGGCGGGAAGTTATCTGCCGAAGATCCTTATGTATGGTATAGTCAGGATGATCAGCTCTTTTATGCCATATTCAAAGACTTTACCGGGAAGTTTACGAAAGGAGAACCCTCGCTGGCCCTTATGTATTCGAAAGACGGTATCGACTGGCTGCTGCCTGAACATTCTCAATTCCTCAAAAAAGAACTGATACTGAACTCCGGCGATACCATTCGGGTAGATCGCCTGGAGCGTCCGCAGCTTTTGTTGGATGAGAAAGGAAATCCTTTGATATTATATGCTGCCTGCTCTGTTATCAATGTCAACCCTCGTACGGACGGAGGATGTTTTAACGTACAGATTCCGCTGAAGAGAGTTGCAGGGAAATAAAAACAATCGATAAATCATAATCTCCCCGGAGATATATTTGAGTATCTTTGGGGACTTATACATATTCTTATTTTACCATGAAAAAGACAATTTCTTTATTTCTCCTTTTGGGAGGATTTTTCTTGTCCGGGCTGACTGCAAATGCCCAGAATACGCTCTCTTTGCCGGAGATGGATTTATCTTTAGCCTATCAGCAGTATGGTTCGCCTATGAAGAATATGGCGGTTACCGGCGAGACGCTGACGATAGCCGGTGAACAGTTTAAGCAGGGAATCGGTGTACAGGCAAACAGCAAGATCAAATTGAGCCTGCGTAACAACACTTCGCAGTTTACCTGTAAGGTGGGGGTGAACGACCATTCGCTGGATTATAAAAAAGAAGATTTCAGTAAGATACCGATGACGGACGGGACGATGTTGTTTTACCGGACGGATGGAACCGGAGGAAAGAAACAGTTTGTCGGAGTGGGTTCCGGTGACGGCTCCCTGGGAAAAGGAAGTGTCGTTTTCCGCCTGGTAGGCGACGGGAAAGAAATGTATAACAGCGGAATGGTACGTGGAGGCGAGAAAGCCCGTGATATTTCTTTGGACGTATCCGGTGTGGACGTTCTGGAACTGATCGTAGAAGATGGGGCGGATGGTGTCAGTGGCGACCATGCCGACTGGATCGAGCCGGTCTTCTCTTATAACGAGATCAAGCCTTCGCTGGTGAATGCCGACTATAAAGGGGCTATTGAAACTATGCCGGCAGCAATAGAAAAGAAATTAAGGAATAAGATCGCAGCATTGCCTGTTATCGATCTGCCGGTGGCACGTCCTGAGAAGGATTGGCTGCTTGATGCCAAAGGCGTGAAAGCAGGTATATACCAGGCGCATAACGGGAAAGATATTGTGCTATCCAACGGTCTGATAAGCCGTATTTTCCGTGTGTACCCGAACCTGGCGACTGTCGATCTGATCAATCAGATGACCGGAGAAAGTATGCTGCGTGCCGTCAGCAATGAAGGTATTCTAAAGATAGACGATAAAGTATATACGTTAGGCGGCCTCGACGGGCAGTTTGAATACGGATATACGCAATACAAATGGGTCGACAGTCTGACCATCCTGCCGAACTCGTTCCGGGTGACAGGATTCGATATCACTGAGTTGACTCCCCGTATCGATTGGGCGAATAAACGCTGGTCGCTGGTAAAGCCGGGTGAAACGACGGGTAAGGTGCTCTCTTTCTATCTCGAAGGACCGGATTACCTGAAAGGCGTAAAGGTAAAACTGAATTATGCTTTGTATGACGGTATCCCCTGTATCAGTAAATGGATGGAGATAGAAAACGAGAGTGACATGAACATTACGCTCGACGAGTTCACCCTGGAGCAGTTGGCTATGGCGGAACCCGAATCTCCGGTGGAAGCCAAACGCCCCGAACAATTCCTGAAACCCAATATCCATGTCGAAAGCGACTGGGCGTTCCTGGGATTCACTGAACGGGAAGCCGACCGTACTGAGTTTTGGAATACCGATCCGCGTTATACTTCCCAGTGTAACTACCCCTTGCTCACCCCCTGCCTGCTGGAGGTAAAGCTCCCGATGGGACCGGATGAAGATATTGCTGCCGGTGGCAAGTTCCGGAGTTTCCGTACCTGGCTGATGCCTTTCGACAGCGATGACCGTGACCGGAAAGGTCTTTTCCTGAAACGGATGTACCGTAAGATCGCTCCGTGGACTACTGAAAACCCGATTTTCCTGCATTGCGTATCGTCAGACCCGAAGGTGGTGAAGACAGCTATCGACCAATGTGCAGAAACCGGTTATGAGATGGTTATCCTCAGCTTCGGTTCGGGATTGAATATGGAAGATGAGAGTGAAGCGAACATCGCCAAGTTCAAGGAATTTACCGAATATGCCAACTCCAAAGGTATCGAACTGGGAGGTTATTCCCTGTTGTCGAGCCGCTGGATCAGCGACGAAGTGGATGTTATTAACCCGGAAACAGGGAAGCGCGGAGGCATGATTTTCGGCAGTTCGCCTTGTCTTTCCAGCGAGTGGGGATATGACTACTTCCGTAAGATACGCTCTTTCTACGAGAAGACAGGAATGACGGTTTTTGAGAACGACGGCTCTTATCCGGGCAACGTTTGTGCCTCGACCAGTCATGCCTATCATAAAGGTTTGAAAGACTCCCAGTGGAAACAACGCCAACAGATTGTAAACCTTTATCAGTGGATGTGTGAAAATGGCATTTATACCAATATCCCCGACTTCGGTTACATGCTGAATGGCGGAACGAAGGTCGGTATCGGTTATCGTGAAGTGAACTGGTCGCTTCCCCGTGAACGCCAGCTTGTGTTGGGACGTCAGGTAATGTATGACGGCCTGTGGGAACGTCTGCCGGGTATGTGTTGGACATTCGTTCCGCTCACCCAATATCATGGTGGTGGTGCCGCTGCTACCCTCGAACCTTTGAAAGATCACATCCCCGACTATAAAGCGCACATGATCCAGAACTATGGAGCCGGTGTACAGGCTTGTTATCGTGGTCCCCGTTTATACGATACCCCCGAAACGAAAGCTGCCGTGGTGGAGGTGATCGACTGGTACAAGAAATACCGGACTATCCTCAACAGCGAACTGATCCACTTGCGCCGTGCCGACGGACGTGACTGGGATGGTTTCATGCATGTGGACCCACAAGGCAAGGAAAAAGGCTTTGCCCTGTTGTTCAACCCGACCGACCAGGTTATCACCCGTACGATCCGGCTTCCACTTTATTACACCGGTATCTCCGATGTAGCGAAGATCAGGGAAAAAGAGAATGCTCTGGTTACTTATAAGCTGAATCGCGATTATACGGTAGATATTACGGTGACTATTCCTGCCCGTGGAAATACCTGGCTGGTGATAGAGAAATAAATAGGCTCTTTTACATCAATATTGTTTAATATAACTATCATACTATCATTTATGGCTTTATATATGTTGAATATCAATATGTAAAGGCTATGATAGTTAGTGTGATAGTTCCATTTTCTACTATCATACTATCATAAAACTGCCTGACAAAACTTCCTGTCTATAGGACTTATTTTCAGCAAAGTAACTAATTATCTTTTTTGAGACCCAGGTGTAAAGGGTGTCGGGACCCGGGTCTTAGCATCGTTCAAACCCGGGTGTAAAAGGATATAAAATGGGGGGCTGAAGGAGAAAAATTAGTTGTTTTCGTGAAAAAAGTAGGTATAGTTGAGTAAAAAATATAGGGTGCTATGGAAAAAATGGTCTGTGTCTGATAGTTTTTTATGTCTATTTTTACGATGCTTTACCTTAAATAGATCGTTTTATGATAGTTGAATGATGATTTGTCTTAATCGGGAACATTTTGTTTTATGTAAAATAGATCAATAAACGCATTTTAAGGTTAAATAGGTAAATATTCTATTTGTGTAAAACGTACTTTATATCAGTCTGTTATTTGAATATCAAGATAAGAACACGTTATAACCTTTCTTAAGCAACTGATTTAGTCCGATAAGAACTCACTCAATTTTTTGCCAAATATAAAAAATACACTAATATCGGTTTCTCATATTAAAAAAAATAAGAATTTAACACTCTCCCCACTCAAATCTTTATGAATGGAACTCCTCTAAAGCCTTTTTTACATATTTCCTTTTTTAAGATTTATCTGTTTTGAATGAGTTCTTATCGAACTCAGGTCAATTATTGGTATTCTGACAAGTTTACTGTAAAGGGTGATACAATTGTAATGCAGATATAAATCTAATAATTCAAGTTTATGAACAACGCTTTACTGAAAGACAATCTTGCTGCAAGAGCAGTGGATTCTCAGACGCGGAAGGTGTTATCCAGGTCCGGTCTTATAGCTGGATTATGTATATCTTCCCTCGTTTCTTCGTATGCTATTCCGGGCGGAGTGGATGCAGCGAAAGCAAAGAATGAAAGTGTTATGATCACTCAACAGGCTAAAAAGGTGTCGGGTGTAGTAACGGACAGTGCCGGAGAGCCTATACCAGGTGCTAATGTTGTGCAGAAAGGAACCACAAATGGTACAGTTACCGATCTGGACGGTAAGTATACCCTGGATGTACCTAATAATGCAACTCTGGTTGTTTCTTTTATTGGTTATACTACGCAAGAAGTAAAGGTAGGTAGTCAGTCAGTGCTGAATGTCAGTTTGGCTGAAGAGGCAATTGGTCTGAATGAGGTTGTAGCCATTGGTTATGGTTATGTAAAGAAGAAAGACTTGACAGGTGCTGTTTCTACTGTATCGGCTGATGATATGGTAATGGGCGGTACGGTAAGTAATGCAGCTCAGGCTTTGCAGGGTAAGACTGCTGGTGTGCAGGTTTCACAGAGTTCTAAAGCTCCGGGCGGTACTATTTCGGTACGTGTTCGTGGTAGCAACTCTATTTCGTCTACCAACGAACCGTTGTATGTAGTGGACGGTTTCCCATCTTCTGAAGGTTTGAACATCAATCCGAATGATATTGAATCTATGCAGATTTTGAAAGATGCTTCCGCAACAGCTATCTATGGAGCCCGTGGTGCCAATGGTGTCGTATTGATTACGACTAAACGGGGTAAAGCCGGTGAGAATAAGATTTCTTACAGCGGTTATATGGGGGCTCAAAAGATTGATAATCCATTTACATTTATAAATGCGAAGGATTATATGAATTTACAGAATGCGTTGTATCAGGAAATTGAAGGACAGGAAGGTAATCCGAATGGAGCCTATACCCCTTCTCAGTTGCAGTCTGACGTAGATACGGATTGGTTGAAAGAAACAACGCGTGTCGGTTTGGTACATGACCATAATATTCAATTCCGTGGTGGTACGGAGAAAACAAAGGTATTGACCAGCCTGGGCTTCTATCAGCAGGAAGGTGTCTTGAAGAATACTGACTTTAATCGTATTTCCGGACGTATCAATGTCGATCAGACAATCAACGATTACATCAAGGCGGGAGCTACGATGTATGCACATCGCGAACAGTCAAACTATCAGATGTATAGCGGAAGTATTGTCAACTCAAACGTATTGTTGAGTATTATGGACTATGATCCGACAGTGAAGCCTTATAATGAAGATGGTTCTTATGGTCGTGTACCGGGTGGTCGTGGCGATAACCCATTGGCTAATTTGTTGGAACGTAAGAATGATATGACCAACGATAAGTTTAACGGTACTGCTTTCCTTGAAGTGCACCCGTTCGAAGGTTTCACTGCCAAGGCGACTGCCGGTGTGGAGTTGTTGAATAATTTCAAAGGGACTTATCTGCCGAAATCGACTTATCAAGGAGAAATTGAAGGTGGTGTGGCAACAACATACGATTTCAGAGCTACCCGTCAGGTATTTGAAGGTATCTTGAATTATATGAAGACCTTCAATAATATGCACGACCTGAATGTGATGTTGGGATATTCTTATGAAAAATACAATTCAGAATATCGTCAGACTGAAGCAAAAGGATTCTCAACCGACTTGTTCCAGTGGAACAATTTGAGTGCTGCTTCTACGAAAGATATTATGTCTAATAAGACAGAGAATATTTTGGCTTCTTTCTTTGGACGTGTGAATTATACATTCAAGGATAAGTATTTGGCAACGGTGACGGTTCGTCGCGACGGTTCTTCCCGTTTCGGTGTAAACAACCATTGGGGTACTTTCCCTTCCGGATCGTTGGCTTGGCGTGCCAGTGAGGAAGATTTTATTAAGAATTTGAATCTTTTCAGCAACTTGAAGGTTCGTGCCGGTTATGGTGTGACGGGTAATGAACGTATTGGTGATTACGCATCTTATGCATTGATTTCAACCAACCGGATCACCCTGGACGGTTCAAGCAACAAGCCGGGTACGCATCTGAACCAAAGCAGTCCGGAGAATGCCAGTTTGAAATGGGAGACAACTTCTCAGTATAATGTCGGTGTGGATATGGGATTCTTTGACAACCGCTTGTCTGTGACATTGGATGGTTATTGGAAAAAAACAGAAGACTTGCTGCTGAAAGTATCTTTACCCTATTATACAGGTTTTACTTCCGGGCAGCGTAATATCGGTGCTATACAGAACCGTGGTTTCGAAATCGACATTACCTCTCATAACCTGACAGGTGATTTTACTTGGGATACGAAGTTTAACTTGGCCGTTAACCGTAACAAAGTGTTGGATTTAGGTAGCAGCACAGATATTTATATCACATCTTCCAAGCCGATGGGTACTGTGTCGGAAGAGGCTTATGCCGTTGTTCGCGAAGGTGAATCATTAGGTTCTTTGTTCGGTTATAAATATATAGGTGTATTGCAAGAAGGTGAAACATACGCTCCGCAACCTAACTCCAAACCGGGTGATCCGAAGTTCGAAGATGTGAATAAGGATGGTAAGATTGATTCTGACGATCGTACAATCATTGGTAATGCAAATCCGGATGTGATTTTCGGTTTGACGAATAACTTTGCCTGGAAAGGTTTTGATCTCTCTATCTTCTTCCAGGGATCAATCGGTAACGACTTGTTGAATATGACTCGTATGAATCTGGAATGGAAACGTACACCGGATGCACTGAACCGTTGGACTCCGACGAATACCAATACAGATATTCCGCGTAATGGTTTCTACTATTCTCAGTACGGAGGTTATATCAATGATCATTTTATCGAAGACGCTTCTTTCCTGCGTTTGAAAAATTTGACATTGGGCTACACGATTCCGTTTAAGAAGGTGGTAAGTTCCTGCCGTGTGTATTTCTCTGCTGAAAACTTATTCACTATCACGGGATATTCCGGCTGGGATCCTGAAGTGGATACTAAGGCTAACGAAGCGACTCAGTCTGGTGGTAGCCAGCAGACTGCAAATGCCGGTGCCGGTCTTGACTTCAATGCGTATCCGTCTACACGTACTTATACGGTCGGTTTGAATATTACATTCTAATAAAAAGAGGAGATTTTAAATATGAAAATAAAAAGATATTTGTTAGGCTTAGCGGCAGCAGGGTTGTTTTCTGCTTGTACCGATCTGGATCCGGAAATATATAGCAACCTGACGAGTGCGAATGCGTATGGCACGGAGTCGGATATTGAAGCGGCCGTTGTCGGATTGGATTCAGACATGACTCCTTATCCGGGAGATGCCTGGTTGCTGTATGGCGGTTATATGATCATGATGACTGATTATGCAACTGATATGGGGTATTCGACTGCCGCTGGCGATCCGGCGAAGTTGAGTAATATGACGTATGATGCCAACAACCGTTATTTCAGTAATAACTGGCGTGATTTGTATAATGTCATTTCTAATGCCAATGTTATTTTGGATAAGGTGGATGCCGTAGACATGTCAGAAGAGAAAAAAGATCTGGTAAAGGGGCAGGCTATGTTTTTACGTGCTTTTTGTTACCGTGACCTGACAGATGCTTTTGGTGCGGTACCTTTCTTTACCTCTTTGGTGGATGATCCTTTTTCAATGAATGATGTTGATCTGACACCGGTTGCACAGATTGAAGAAAAAATAATTGCCGATTTGAAGGAATGTATCAATTTGTTGCCCGCAAGTTGGGAAGGTCAGGATTTGGCACGTGCTACCAGTGGAGCAGCTGCTACATTGCTGGGTAAGATCTATTTACGTAATCATGACTATACTAATGCGAAGACTTATATTGATATGGTGCTGAACAGTGGCCAGTATGAGTTGGAAAGTGATTTTAAATATGTATGGTCTGAGAATAATAAGTATGGTAAAGAGATGATCTTTGCTATTTTGCATGAATCTTCTCAAAACGGAGGTGAGATTGCCAACCACTTTGGTCCGAGTGACCATCCGGATGTACCGGGACGTTGGCAATATTATGGCGTATCTCTCCCGTTCTGGCGTAGCTATGATAAAGAAGACCCGCGTCGTGAATTCTTTTATTATGACTATACGGGTGTTGCTGCTCGTGATGACCAGTCTGAATATGGTTTCCGTTATATGGTACCGGAAGAGGGTGTGACCGTGGTTCCGAATGATACGACAAAATACATGCAGAATGTTTCTACAATGAAATATACGTACGATATGCTTTCGGAAGCTTACTATGATGGTCGTACCATCTGTCTTTTCCGTCTGTCGGATGTTATTTTGTGTAAGGCTGAAATCGAAAACAATTTGAATGGTCCGGCTGCAGCCCTTCCATATTTGAATCAGATCCGTGCCCGTGCCGGTGCTCCGGAATATGGCAAGCACGATCGTTTTCAGACTCCGGCAAGTAAAGAAGCGATGAATGAGGCTATCTTGAAGGAACGTGGTTATGAACTGGTGTTCGAATTTCAGCGTCGTGCAGACTTGATCCGTTTCGGTAAGTATGAAGAGGTGGTTAATGCACATCTGAAAAAACTGGGTATTGCCCAGCCGACGAATGTGACACCTAGCTTGCGCTATTTCCCGTATCCGTTGAATGATGCGCAATTAAATTCAAAAATGGCAGCCGAGAACGCTTCTCGTTTACCATAATAAAACACTGGAGAGGGTGTGCCGTCGAATAGGTGGCACTCCCTTCTTTTTTACTAAATTAATCTGTGTTGATATGAGGTGTTTGATAAGTTTTGTAATTGTCTTAGTATGCGGAGTGTCCGCATTTCTCTATTGGAACACACGGAATAGCTTACTTGCTGTTACGTTGACTTCGCCGCGTAATACGGCTATGTATAATAGAGTGGATGTATCGTTGGCCAAACCTGCACCGGTGTATGTGGAATATACTGATAAAGGCACCGGAAAATCGTATCGTACACGTACTTCTCCTGCCGATACGCTTCATCATATTGATTTGTTGCTTCTGAAAGCAAATACAGAATATGCTTATCAGGTAATCATAGATAACCTATTTAAACAGCATTCTAAAGAGCTGACCTTTAAAACCCGTGAACAATCGTCCTGGTTGGTCAACCGTTGGTTTACAGATAAACGACCTCATGATAAAACCGCTTTAGGTGATGGAATGATATTACTGTGTTTTGGACGCTTGCCCGGCTATATGATGCTGATTGACAATGAAGGCGAAGTTCGTTGGTACTGGCAAGTGGATGATATTGGCGTGCGTGCTGTTTCTCTGACGCCTCGAGGGACTTTTCTAGCGATGCTGCGTCCCTTTGTAAAAGACTTTGTAGATGATTATGTGATGACTCCGGAACAAGTACGCAACGACGAACATAAAAAACCGATGCGGCGCGGTTCGATCGGGTTTGCCGGTGGAACCGGATTGGCGGAAGTGTCGTTGACGGGCGAAACGATGTGGCGCCTTGACTTGGATAAGGTAGAAAAGGAGAAAGATTATCAAGTGATTCATCATGATATATTAATGGATGAGGATCATCATATACATACATTGTACCGCCCGAAGAAAGTGGCAACGATTCCGGTCAATGGTAAAATGGAGACAGATACGCTGGGAGGAGATGGCATTATGGTCATCGACACATTGGGGAATGTATTGAAAAAATGGTCTGCCTGGGATGTATGGGATATTGAGAAGGACCCGTATATCGCAGAATACTGCTATGACCGTTTCCATATCAACGGGCTTTGCTTTGATAAAGATGGCAATTATTTATTGTCGGCTCCTATCGAAGACCAGATTTGGAAAGTGGATGCCGAAAGTGGTGAACTGGTCTGGCGTTTTGGACGGGACGGTGATTTCCAGATGGATACAACGGCTTATTTCTCTTTCCAACATTCACCTTATATTATGGAGAATGGCGATCTGATGCTTTTCGACAACGGCTTACACAATCAGCGTTCCGGAGGCAAAGCATTCCGGTTGGATGAAGAGAACCGTACGGCCGAGACAACGATAAATGCCTTATTGCCTGCCGATAAATATACTTCCCGTATGGGAAATGTATCTATGTTGCCGAATGGGAATCTGTTACAATGTAGCTCGAAGACCGGTTCGGTGATGGTGACGGACAAGGAAGGAAAGGTTCTTTGGGAAAGTATCCTGCATTTTGCCCCTTATCGGGCAGTGTATGTTCCGGTAGAAACCTGGGATCAATATTTTAAAGAAATCAAGTAATATGGAACGTGCATCGCTATCCTATATCTTCTTTACATTCCTGAAATTGGGAGCTACGGCATTTGGCGGTTATATGTCGCTAGTGGCTATCGTACAGAAGCAGTTAGTGGAAGTAGACAAGAAACTGAAAGAAGAAGATTTGCTGGATGGGATTTCCCTGACCTCCGTACTGCCGGGACCCGTAGCCGTAAATACGATTGCCTATGTCGGGTACCATTTAAGGGGGATACCGGGGGCGGTTGTAGCTTTTGCCGGGATCATTATTCCCTCGTTTTTACTGGTTATATTTCTTTCGTGGTTGTATTTCTCCTATGGAAATATACCTGCGGTAAAGAATGTGTTCAGCGGAATCACTCCGGCTATTACCGCTTTGATCGTTACGGTGGCTATCGGGATGGCACGTAAGACGATCAAATTACCTGCCCAATGGGTTCTTTGCCTGCTGGCGGCTTTGTTGCTGATTTTTATCGGTGGTTTTACGGTTACTTTTCTGTTGATTATCGGTAGCGGGATAGCCGGCGGTTTCCTGTTTCGCCAGCCTGTGGGACAAGGGTTGATATCAGATGGGGAGAAGCGGACGGGTAGCAGGCAGCTGATGACTTCCGGGATTGTTCTTTTGCTTTTACTCTGTATCTTACTTTGGGGAGGACAATATCCGGGTGCTCCGGAAAGTATTCAGATCGTATCGACCTTTTCCGGTATCAGCCTGACTTTGTTCGGAGGGGGATATGTTGTTATTCCGGCTTTGCATGAGTTGTTCGTGGAGAACTTGAACTGGCTGACCTCGGCAGAGTTTGCCGACGGGATAGCGATAGGGCAGATCACTCCCGGACCGATATTTATTACAGCGACCTTCATCGGGTATAAAGTGGCAGGTATCATGGGGGCGTTGCTGGCAACGTTGGCGATGTTTACTCCACCGGCTGTATTAACCGTCTTATTATCCCGTTTTGTAAAGATTCTGAATCAGTCATCCGTTGTAAAAGCAGCCATGAAAGGGATACGGGCGGCTGTTATCGGAATGATCTTTGCTTCAGCCGTTACGATCGGACAGACGATTACGCTGTCGGTTGTTTCGGGTATTATTTTTCTGGTTAAATTTTTTTTTTTACTAAAATACACAATCAGTCCGGTTTACCTGATCATCGGAGCAGGCGTGGCGGGCTTTATCTTATTCTAATTCTATGAATACAATACAAGGTATACAAATGATTGGAACCCAGCGATCCGGATCCAATCTGTTACGTGTCATGCTGGACGGAATCCGGGAGATTGCTGCTCCCCATCCTCCGCATATTCTTCAGCGTTTCTTACCGTTGCTTCCCAAATATGGCGATTTGACGGATCAGTCTAATTTTTATCGGTTGGCACAGGATGTGTGCGAGTTAGTCACAGTGAATCCGGTTCCCTGGGAAGGTATTACGATTCGTGCAGATGAAGTGGTAGCAGCCTGCAGGCAACAAACGTTGTATGAGTTGTTCCGGGTGATTTATGAATCGGCGGCCCGTCAGACCGGAGCATCTTTCTGGCTATGTAAAAGCATGAAAAATATGCTGTATGCAGAAGGCATTGAATCTACCGGGATTTCTCCTTATTATATCTATCTATACCGGGACGGTCGTGATGTCGCTCTTTCGTTTAAAAAGGCTATTGTCGGAGAGAAACATATTTATGCACTGGCTGAAAATTGGAAAAAGGATCAGGAAGCTGCTCTCCGTTTGAAAGACAGGACGGCGGCCGATCATTTCTTTATGCTGAATTACGAAACACTTATTGCCAGTCCGGAAAAAGTGATGCGGCAGCTTTGCGATTTCCTGCATCTTACTTATTCTGATAGGGTGATGGATTATTATAAGAGCCGCGAGTCTGAAAATACAGCGGTTGCAGGCAAAATGTGGGCAAATGTAACCAAACCGATCCTGAAAGACAATACAAAAAAGTTTCTGCGTGAATTATCTTCCGAAGATATTGCTATCTTTGAATCCGTAGCCGGAGATCTATTGCAGCAACTGGGGTATTCTTTATGTACACCGGCTGATTTACTGAGAGATAGCTTTTCTGACAAGGAGATCACTTATTTTAATGAAGAGAATATTCGTCTGAAGAATGATTTTATTCGTGAGGCTGATCCGGCCGATCTGGCGAAAAGACGTCCGCAGGATGAATTGATCAATCGTATAAAGCAATATTAAAGATAAATACTAGTACACATGAAACAATTGCTATTTACACTTTTTTGCCTGTTTACCTATAGTAGTTTGCAGGCACAGGCTGTACCCACAGACGAACTTTATGGGGTGGGTACATGGAATGCCGATTCATTGGGAAACCATCGGGTAGTTGTCGCTGTAGATAAACCGGCCGATGCCGTATTGGCAACGATCGACTGGCGTCGCCGTGATCTGAACCCGGAAGCAAAAAATCTGATCGTTGTGGATGCTGCAACCGGTGAACGTATTACGAATGTATGCCGCTTTACTATCGACCGGGAGCGAGGAGAGGTGGCTTTCCAGCCGCAGACTGTTCCGGGAGAATATTATATTTATTATCTGAAGAATGTAATGAGCGGCAGCCCTTATTATCCTACCGTCAATTACCCGGCTTTCGAGAATACGGCTTCGGCTGACTGGGTAAAGAAAAATAAACTGTCCGGGAAGAAAGCACCTGCCCTTCCGGCGGCTAAAGTCGTACAGTTCCAGGCAATCAATGAGCTGAACAGCTTCTATCCGATGGAAGTGATCGCTACATCGAACGAGACTGCCCGCTTATTAAAAGAACGTCCTGGGGAAAAATATATTCTCTTTACGGAAGATCGCAAATTCCCCATCCGTATGACAACGGATATTCCTTATAAATGGATTGCCGACAACCGTCATGATTTCTTTAACGGGCAGGCGGATAAGGGAGAGTATTATGTCTTTCAGTTAGGTGTTTGGGCGGCACGTTCGAATGTAGAGAATCTGCATGTCGATTTCTCTGCCCTTACGAATAAAGCGACCGGCGAGCAGATACCGGCCTCCTCATTTACCTGTTTCAATACGGAAGGGACAGATGTGACCGGTACCGTTTTTGAAAAGAATTGCTCTGTGGATAAGGGTAAGGTACAGGCATTATGGGTTGGAACCCAGTTGCCGGAGCATCTTTCTGCAGGCACTTATCAGGGAACAGTGACTGTCTCTGCCGCCAATGCCGAAAGCAAAGCCGTACAAGTTTCTCTGAATGTTTCGGAAAATGTAATTGCCAATCATGGAGATAATGAACCTTGGCGTCATTCCCGTCTGCGTTGGCTGAACTCGCAGATCGGTTTTGATGATGAGGTGATTGCCCCTTATACGCCGCTGGTGATGAAGGATAAAACGATCAGCTGCCTGGGACGCGAGGTTAAACTCTCTGACTTAGGTTTGCCGGAGCATATTACCAGTTATTTCAAAGAGACTATGACGGGCATCGGTACGAATGGCCGTAGTGTATTGGCTGC
>OGUK01000857.1_pt1 | contig 22735 bp, 26 predicted proteins | sample 1553151 | NCBI WGS metagenome assembly OGUK01 (sample SAMEA2580208, study PRJEB22360) | human gut metagenome | biome: human gut; feature: human-associated habitat; material: faeces | place: Denmark | collected 2008/2010
CATCGAGCCGTCTGCAAGACCGCAATTTCACCGGAACGGTGTATAATTGCGCCCTTTATTCTAAAGGGTTTTGGACGTTGCTGCGTTCGTGAACGTCATGCACCATCTTTGCAAGTGCCAGCACGACTTCCGGTTGACGGAACGAGATTTTCAGCAGTTCCATCACCTGATCATCGGTCAGTTCTCCCGGACAGACCAGAAAGCTTTCCAGCATTCCGGCACGGGTACAAAGGCGATGCACACGCTCTCTCCGGTTCAGTTCCGACATCCGATGTTCAAGGATCTTCTCCCGGTGCTGGCAAGAGCGCAGCTTTTGCTCTGCTTTGGCTTTTTCGTTGCGGAGATAGGCTAGGTCGGTTTTGGGTTGAGTCATGGCATCACGCTCCTTTACAATATTAGTGGTATTCGACATTTTTATTGGTTCGTGGTACACTACACACAATCAATGTAGATAGAGGTGATTGCGTTGCTTGCGTTATATCTAAGTGTGCTTGATGATCGAAGCTTTGAAGAAGAGTTTACCGAGGTATACAATACATACAAACGGCTGGTTTACCATACCGCTTACAAAATCATGGATGATTCGTATTTGGCAGAGGACGTGCTACAAGAGGTGTTTTTGTACGTTGCAAAAAATTTTTCTAAAATTCATCGAGAAAACTGTCACGAACTCGCTGCCTATCTCGTTAGTTGTAGTAGAAGCCGTGCGTATGATCAGCTTCGCAAGCGGCGCGAAGAATCGCTGGAAGAAATCCCAGATATTGAGGATAATGCGCCAGTGCCAGATGATGCAATAATCAGTGTTGACAATATCGAGAGGTTGACAGAACTGATTGGACAAATGAAACCGAAATATCGTGACCCATTACGCCTTTTGGCAATGGGATATACAAATCGTGAGATTGCGAAATCGCTGGGATTAACGGACGAAGTGGTACGAACACGGCTCTTTCGAGGGAGAAAACTATTATGGAAGGAGTTGAGTAACCATGAGTGAGCAGACAAACATTTCATTTGAAGCGGCCTTGATGATTGCACTTCGTGCAGATGCACAAAAGGAACTGGATACACTGCCAACACCAGAACAACTTGAAGAACTTTACCCGGATACTTCTCAATGGGATGAACGAATGGCAGTGGCATTACGGAGGAAAAAACACCGTCCGATGTTGAAACGGGTGTTGGTTGCAGCCTTGACGCTGGTGGTGCTGACCCTTGGCGCACTTGCGGTCATCGCAGACTTCCGCAAGGCAGTCTACACGATGATTCAAAAGTTTCTGCCCATTGAGATGCAGTTGACTTATCAGGTGGATGGCGAACCGCTGGAACGATTGCCGGATGGATACAGCGATCATTATGTGCCGGACGGCTTTGAAATGGACAATGCGCAGAAATTTGAACGAGCAGAAAACTTTTTACATGTTTACTCGTCAAAAGAAGCAGAAGAAAGCTACACTGTCCGTTGCTCAATTATCCAGCCGGGGCAGCAGTCCCTATTTGATAATGAGCATACAGTGTACGAAACCGTAAAGGTCGGAGAAGCAGATGGTGTACTTGGAACCAGTACGGATGAACATGGAAAGAATGTTTATACTCTAAGTTGGGAACATCGGGGGATTACTCATACCGTTATGGGAAACATTCCATACGATGAGATTATGAAAATTGCAAAAGGCATCCGATAAGAAAGCCGGGCACTTGTGAGAGTTCACAAATGTCCGGTTTTCTTTTTGTCTGAACTTACAAAGATGGAAAATTTGAAAAAATTTCTCCTGAAAATTGAAACGAAGCGGATGCGAATTACGTTGATTATACAAAGGCTCTTGATAGGAGCGAAAAAACGGAGGTGTATGTCTATGTCGAAAAAGCGTTTGTTGTCCATTGTTATTTCAGCGGTGATTCTCTTGAGTTTTGCTTGCACCGCAATGGCCGTTGAAAAGTCTGAGCGGTATGTAGGCGATAGTACGGTCAACGGATCTATTTACCAAACATACTATCAAGTTGATGCCCAGACACGAACTGGAGTAAAGAAAATCAGCGTTTCAGGCGTTCTCTATGAAAAGGGAACAATTGGAACATGGCAAAAAGTAAGCAGCTGCTCAAACAGCAGCACGACCTCAACCTGCGTGGGGAGCGGTAACTTTAACACTAAGCCTGGAAAATCTTACAGGCTGGAGTATTCTGCAACCTTTAGCTATTCCGATGGGCGGAGTGAAACGATTACTGGAAGTACCAGTAGATAAGTGAAGCTTGTTATATATTTCAGCAAGTTAGAAAGGTGTGAGGTAATTATAAAGGCGAGATCAACGCACGTTATCCGATACCTAGCTATAGTCGCACTGTGCTTGCTTTTGGGCTTTATGCTTGGAAGAAAAAGCAAATATGAAAAACGAGATTATTTGAAACAATTCAAAATTGGAAAAGCAACATACTCTGAATCGTTGATATATGAGGCTTATGGCGGATTGCAAAATGATGGGATAATGTTAGCGGTATACTACGATGTGGATGCAACCAAGATTGTTCATCAACTCGATTCATGGGAGAAAATTAATGATTCCCCAACTATATCTTCTATATTAAAAAATGTGTCGTCATATTTTGGATTGGATTTTAAGATTCCTGAAATTGCAAGTGGAAATTTTTTTCTTTATGATAATAGTCAACATAAGGAACTATGCTCGGAAGCCGAAATGAATACATTGCTTTTACATTCTGAAGATGTGAATTTTAGTCTCGTTGTCTGGGACGATGAGAAGCACACAATTTATATAGTAGAGTACAGAATTTAAGGAGGTTCGTTATGAAGAGGTTCGTATCATTAGTTCTTTCGGTGTGTTTTTTGTTTTCGATAAATACTGTGTCTTATGCTGCTAATACAAGCAGCCGTAAAGCTAGCAATCCTGTTATTCAAAGCATGAATGATAAGTATCATGTTGATTTTTCGGGAATGTCGATAGATGAATTAAATAAGTTTATCGATAAGATGAAAGATGAAGATCAAACACGCGCATCTGGAAATTTGTTAAATAATACACAGCTTGCATGGTTGGCAGCTGCGCAAATTGCACGGGATAAGGGATATGAATGTGCGGCTCTTATGGTTGAATTCTCTGTATATAATATTGACTATTCTGAGAGTGTGACGGACTCTTCGACGCCATTGCTTGACAAGTTAAACACGACAACAGTTTTTAATAATTATAAAAACAAAGTACTTAATAGTGGCTTGAAAGATTTTAGCGGAGGAAGTTGGTCTTTTACAATTCAAAAGTCTGATAATGCAGATTTATTCTATGCATTGCATAGGGTAAGCACCTCTGGAACAGGCTTCATGATTGGTAATTCTATAATGTATTATTTGATTACCGTTCATGACACATTTGATTTTGCATATGACAACAACTATGACGACTTGTTTACTACTACAGTGAACAATTGGGCTTGGTTGTGCCAGCAGACGCATGTGTTGAATCCCATAGAGATAAATCTTAGCACGGCTATTGGATAAAAAATCAGTGGTATTTATTTTTTACGAAAGTAAAAGTTGAAACCTAAAATAAGGATGGCTCTAACGTATGAAAAATTTTACGGAGGCGTTTCCAATGCAGAGCAACTGATGTATAAGAAATCTTGTGTATACTCTAAAAGTAAAGAAGGAAAATTAAAATGGCTAGTGAAAAAATATCTCGTAGAATTTTTTTTGAAAGCAAGTGGGATTGTGGCTCTTTCTTCAATGGAGCTTAACTCTGGGCTGACTGCTTTTGCAGATAATCAAAGTGATGGAAGAAAATCTCATATCGAGAGATACCATAGATACGATTTTGATACAAAAGAAGAATCTATAGAGGAAATTATAGTTGAAACCAATTCCTTCACGGATGGAGAGACAACTGCAGGCTATTTTCCAAATGGAAAGATTTCGGATATTGATCTACCCGATCTGTATGCGATTATCGGAAGCAATGATATCACTGTTGTTGATAATCCAACAGCAACACCATATTGTAGCACGGTATGCCTACAGATAACGACCAATAATGGAGGGACAAATTATGGTTCTGGATTTATGATTGGGCCTAATGCACTTGCAACAGCAGCACATAATCTATATAGTATAAAGGAAAAAGCCTACGTTAAGTCGGTAAATGTCGCACCTGCTCGATCTGATAATAGTAAACCTTTTGGAAGCGAAAATGTATCGGCAAGTTCGATGATTGTTAGTGGTTCTTATCTTGCTGGAACAAGTTCAGAGGATTGGGCAATTATTACGCTCAAGAATAATTTAGGAACGAAAACGGGATGGCTTGGGTTACATTGGCAGTCTAGCAATTATTCATCATCACAGTTGGTGTATGCTTATGGCTATCCGAGCCAAATAAATGGTGCCGATGCGAGATATCGGATGTGTAAATCTTCTGGGTATATTAGAAGTCAGACTTCAAAATATCTCAAGGGCGATTGGGATTTGACAGGTGGCTTTAGTGGTGGTCCTCTTGTAGAATATATTTCTGGAGCTGGGTATGTAGCTATCGGAATCCATAAAGATGGAAGCACAATTGATGGTTCTTCATATCCGACTTCTTATACAGGGGCATTGAGAATAACACAATCGCTTTATACGCTGTTCCTTTCATACAGAGGTTGATAAAATGAAATGCAAACGGAAGATTATGGTTGGCATAGCATTTGTGGCAGTGGCTCTCTGCATTCTATTTCAATTGAATACATCCGGAAGAAAAAAATCGGAACTTATAGTTGAAGAAGTTGACCTGAAGAACAATTGTATTTATGCGACTGCAAAAAATCAATTATATGATACGGATGACAATTATATAATTTATGGCGCATCAAACTACTTGAAAGGAAATCTTCAGTTGTCGTATCTTAAAGAAGGCGAAAGCATTCTTGTGATATCAAACGGTAAGGTGTTGCTATCAGATCCGTATCAATTTGATAAAATATACAGTATTCAACTGTTGCAATAGCGTTTCATTTTCTCAATAAATAATATAGGCTATTTACAGCTGTCTCCTCTGTTAAGTGGTGGTGCAGTGCTTATTCTCAATAACGATGCGATTGATGAAAATGATAGACCTTTTAGGAATTTAGAATTTTCTCAATAATCAAGCCACCCAAATGGCAAACTTGAAATCATCGAGAGATACATAAGATATAGGGTTGAATCGACTTTCGTGTCGAAAAAAACAAGTGCTAGAAATAGCAAAATCCATTGAATTTTAGAACGACATTTATAAGAAACCAGTAGATTTGCCTGATGTTTGTGATTTCTTTGACCGTTGGGCCATTGATTTTGCACTACTATGAGCAAAGGAAAAACTTAAAATAAGCCAACAACCCGCCATTTGCAGCGACTGCAAGTAGCGGGTTGTTTGGCCTATTTAGAGGTTAGTCTTTCAGTTTGCCATGGTCACAACCGAGCGTGAGGTAGTGCTCTATCTCCCCGCTCAGCACCATCCGTGCGTACTCCAGCGGATTGTTGTATAGCAGCCAATCAAGTTCAGCTCGCTGTGCCGGGGTATTGCCGTACTCGTCCTCAATGGCGATACAATCAATGGAAAGGGTTGTGCCATCTTCAAATCGGGTTTCCACCCGGTTGGTGTCCATGTTGTAGCGGCAGGAAAGCGCTTTTTGAGAGTGATTAAGGTCGAAATTCTGATTTCGTTTCATTTGAATAGCTCCTTTAATGATTTTGAAATTTGATTTTCAACGAGATGAGGTCTCTTTTTTCTTTCTCCTAAGTCACCCAACCGCACTACCCTGCATCGCAACTGTTCACGATGCTGTCTACGTCCGGGCGATTCATCAGCTTTTGCAGGATACCGAACTGCTTTTTGGTGGACGCTGACACCAGATACTGCCACTTTTGCGGCAGGATGGGCAAGTCTGCGATGCTCCACTTGACGTATTTGGCATCGTAGACATTGGGCGGTGCCAGTTCCACCAAGTGCCCTACGCACCAGCTTACCAGATAACCGTTGCCCTCAAGGTAGCCATCCTGACGGTTGGTGGCACCGAGGACTTTAGCGTAAGCCATAGCAACGGACGGCTTTTCCGTCACGATCAATTTAGCGATAATAACCCCTCCAATCTGTTTTGAATTGCAATATGTAGGCGGCAAAACGCCGCCTTAAAATCAGATGGGTTCGGTATCCTCCTCGCCGGTGTCCTCAGGCTCATCCTCAGTGGGAATCTCAAAATCGCCCTTGTCCTCGGTGTAACCTGCATCGGGGTCAAGGGCTTCTTTTTCAGCCTGCTTTTTCTGCTTCTGCTTTGCGAAAGCGTAGAAGCCGCCGCCTGCCGCCAGCGCAATCAGCACGACCACGCCCAGAAAGCCGGATGCGATTTTTGTGACCTTGTTCTCCTTGGGCTGTTCCGTGCCGGATGCCGCTGCTTCTTCCGCTACTTTCTTGGCTTCTTCCTCGGCTTTCAGCTTATCCTGTTCCGCCTGCGCCGCTGCTTCTTTTTCAGCGGTATAAGCATCGGCAGCATCTTCCTCCATCAGAGCCAGAAGGTCGGCTTCGTCCACAAGGTTCATAAAGTGGACGGTCTGCTGCCCCTTGGCGTTGCGGTCAATCACCAGATAGAAAGTCGCACCCGACTTCGACACCAGTGTAATGAACTGCTGTCCGCTGCCATCCGAATAACTGGTGTGGTAATCGTCCACCATCGTCAGATTGCCCTCCGGGGTCAGAGCACCGGTTTCCTCATCGGTCACGGTGACCACATCTTCTTCATCGGTGGTAGAAGTCAGGACGGGCTGTTCCACTTCCTCCACAGGCTCACCGCCATAGGCAAAAGCAGGAGCCGCCATGCCAGCGCACAGTGCCACCGACAACATCAGGGCACAGAACTTATTCATCATCTTCATTATCAGATTCCTCCTTGTTGAACGTAGCACCGACTGCGGACAGCGCAGCCGGGGTCGGGGTGGAAGTTGCAGACTGGCGCAGCAGGGCGGCAAGCTGTTCCGGCGTGACCTTTGCAGTCCGCACCATCTCGTTGACCTCGGCGGAATCCTCCTCCTGAATGCGCCGTTCCAGAATCTCGATGCGGTTGTTCAGTTTGATGCGGCGTTCCTTCTCTTTTTCCAGCATCGCCCGCAGCTTATCCGATTTTTCGCTCATCGTAATCCCTCCATTTCATTTTGAAAGCCGCCCAAAACCGGACAGGTATTTCTGCCAGTAGGACGAGTGAATGTTTGCGTACTTGATGGGGTCTCCGGCACTGACCATCATGCCATTGCCGAGGTAGATTCCAACGTGACTTTTTCCGGGGGTATCATACGTTCCCTCGAAGAAAACAAGGTCACCGGGCTTTGCTTCTGACTCGCTGATGTGCTGGCTCTTGTTCCACAAACCGTTGGCGGTGGTGCGCCCCACATCGTAGCCGTTCTGGTTGTAGACCCAGCAGACATAACCGCTGCAATCGAACCCGGTTTCCGGGGTAGAACCGCCCCAGACGTAGGGCGTACCGACGTATTTCTTTGCTTCGGCGTAGATTTTGGAAAATTCTTCGTCAGTCAGGGCTTCTGCCGGAACCTGATAATCAATACCCGGTGCGCCGGAGCCATCCGAACCACCGGGCGGCAATCCGCCGTTGAATAGATAAGGTCTACCGCCCAAGGTATCTTGGAAAATCTCGTAACGTTTCCATTGGTCGTTATTCAGTTCTTCCCGAATGACCACTTCCAAGCCACGGTTCACCAGCTTGGTGTGGAAGATGCGGTACTCGTAGGGCACCTGCGTGGGGACTGGGATTCCTGCGGGAGTCATGACCCACACAGTCATATACCGGGTCTGCACCTCTACCCATGTGGTCAGCTTGTACTGCTTTTTGAAGGTCTCCTTCAATTTTCCTTGTACCTCGCTGCGGGTGTAGTCATCATACAAGGTGGTCAGGAACGAAGTGAGCTGCCACGGGTCATGCTCGATGGGGTCGAGATGGTACTGGTACTCGTTGTAGCCGGGATGGTCGGTAGGGGTGCGCTTGATCTTTTTATCCAACTCCTTCTCCAGTTTCTTGTAGTCCTGCTCTGCACCGCGGATGTCCCTGTCCTCGGCGGAGTACATGGTCTGCCCGGACACCTGTGTGCCGCCGGAAAAGAGGATGCCGCAGGAGGAAAAGCCGGACATCACCATGAGGATGAGCAAAAGAAAAACGCCCACGATCACCAGAACGTGTGCGTTGCCCTTGGCGGCATTCATCAGCCCCTTTACGGCGGTGCTGACGGCAGTTTTGCCTTTCTCCACCGCCTGTTCCACGCCGGACCGGGCAGCAGATGCACCGTTGGATACCGCCTTACCGCCTGCGGTCTGCGCCGCCGTGCCCGACCGGGCGGCGGCATAGTAGCTTTTGTGGATTTCTTGCCGCTGTTTCCAGCGTGAAAGCCAGTTGGAGCCACCTTCACCGGTGCTGGATGCTCCTGCATCTTGTGCCGCAGTCGGTTCCTGTGCAGAAGATCTTGCGGTTTTGGTGTCTTTCTTTCCCTGTGCCTTGGCTTTCTTCTTGAGTTTGCGGGCATAGCGGCTTTTGGAAATATCACGGACATTTCCTGCCGCCTTTTCGCCCTCGCTCAGAGCCTGTGTGCCCACATTGTCATCCTCGTATTGGTCAACCTCCCGGTGCACCGCAGAGCGGGCGGCATGGGCAGCGTACATTTCCCGTTTCTGTGCCTTGCTCAACCGACTCAACTCATCCGGGGTCAATTCTGCCTTGCCGAACCGCAGGTGCTGGGCTTTCTCTGCTGCCTTTTCCGCATCGGTTTTCAGCTTTTTCCTTTTGGGCACCGTCTGCTCTACCTTGGCTTTTTTCGGGGGAGAACGGGTCTTTTTTGCGGACGTTTCCTCTTTGATGTTCAGCTTCGGTTCACTCATTTCTGCACGCCCTCCGAGACTTCACCCAACTTGGTGGTCATAATGCGGTAGAGTTCCAAATCAGTGGGGAATCGGTCCACAAACGGCAGAATGACATTGCCGAAAAACAGCAGCCCTTCGCCCTCGCCGGAGTGAGTGACGTAGGAAAGCTGGTGGGGCGAAATATTCAGCTGTTTTGCGAGAATCTGCCGGTCTCCCGCCGCCTGATTCAGCATGATGATCATGTCACTGTTCTCGAAAATATTCTCGACCTCACGGGAAGAAAGAAGGTCGTAGGGTAGGGTAAAGGCGCCTTGCCGCCGTTGGCGGTAGGTTTCCTACACCCTCCCTCGGAACCGGACTTACTCCTCTCGAAGTATCCGGCTCCCCATTAGTAATTAACGTATTGATTAGTGTCTGTGTATTCTTTCATGGCACTTGCTACAAACAACAAGCGTTTTCCGCCGCTTCTTTTTCATCACGGTTTCCCAATCAGAATTACCCAATTCGTTTAAGTTCCGTATAACGTGAACCTCATACAAATCGGCTTCTTTACACCCACATAGTTCACAAACTCTGGCATTGAGTCGTTGTCTAATAGTGGTTTTCCAGCTGAATTTCTTTCTCTGATAAATGATGTCACTCGCTTCGCCACGCTTACAATCTGCGATTTTAACAGGGCGAACACGTTTTGTTCCTGCTTTAGTTTCATAAGGGACAGACCATGTTTTCCCGTCTTTATACTGGCGAATGATTTTGCGGATACTGGTTTTGTGCTTATTAGCAATCGTCTTTAAGCAACTGTACTCCATAAGATAGCAGAAGTAGTCCAGCGTGTGATAATCACAAGCCAGATTGTAATAGTTGCATAATCCTCTTGCTTCGGCATTGTACTGTTCCACAATCTCATAATCCGCAAGGTTGAGAAGTCCGGCTCGGTGTATCGGCTGAAACTCCCCGTTTTCCTTTTGGCGAATGACTTTCTTTGCAAACATGAATTTCTCAATCTTTTCCGTATAAGCCACAACAAGATTTCAGGAGGACACGAACATGAAGTATGATGAAAGCGTTTGCAAGTTTAATATAGATACCGGGTGTGTGGAGCTGCTGTTCCGGGATGGGAGAAAGATTTTCATCGACTGCACCGGGGTCGAGGATGCGCTGGATGCGACCATTGCACAGAGGTCAGAACTGGACTACCTCATCTACAATGACCCGCTTGGCTATGCGGATTTGATTCTGAACGGTGACCCGGAGGAATATTTGAAGAATATGGCTGGAAGCCATGGACTAGAAATCTAAATGAATGCTGGATATTACTGCTTTTCAACTGGTGATGTCCAGCATTTGTTATTTGGTGTTGCCCGATCAATTTTAATGGAATCTTTATACTTCTACAATTTTCTTTACGGCTCCTTTATCTATTCCATGCTAATCTTTATGCACACGGATAGGTAAAGGAGCTTTTATGATTCAATATCCTCGTTACAGGCAGCACCGTTTTTCTTCTTTTCAGGTCATTATTGCAGGTTTTGCGGCAGTTGATCTGGTGGGCGCGTTGCTTCTGATGCTTCCAATCGCTGCACAACAGCGGTGCGTTACACCGTTCCATGAGGCGCTGTTTACCTCCACTTCTGCCCTTTGCGTGACCGGCCTTGTGGTACAGGATACCGGCAGTTACTGGTCAGCATTCGGGCAGAGCGTAATTCTTCTTCTGATCCAGATCGGAGGATTGGGTGTCATTACGGTGGGCGCTGCCTTTGCGCTGCTTTCCGGGCGAAAGATCTCTCTCAAGCAGCGCAGCACGATGCAGGAAGCTACGGCTGCCCCGCAGATGGGCGGCATCGTGCGGCTGACAGGCTTTATTCTGCGGATCACCGCCCTGTTTGAACTGGCCGGTGCTGCACTGCTGCTGCCGACATTTTGCGCCGATTATGGTTTGCGCGGGATCTGGTACGCGCTGTTTCATTCCATTTCGGCGTTCTGCAATGCCGGCTTTGACCTGCTGGGAACAGAGGGTGCAAAATTTGTTTCGCTGACACGGTATGCAGGAAACCCATTGCTTACCACAGTGATCGCGGCCCTGATCGTCTTTGGCGGCCTTGGTTTTCTGACATGGGAGGATATTTATACATATCGCCTTGATTTTCACCGTTATCGGATGCAGAGCAAGGTGATCCTTGTCACAACGGCGTTTCTTCTGGTACTGCCGGCGCTGTACTTTTATTGTTTCGAGTTCACGGCAGGCTCTGCCCGACAGCGCATTTTATTGTCGATGTTCCAATCCGTTACCCCCCGTACTGCCGGCTTTAACACCGCCGATCTTGCTGCGATGGGCAGCACTTCACAGGCATTGATGGTGGTTCTGATGCTGTTGGGCGGTTCGCCCGGCTCCACGGCAGGCGGCATGAAAACCACAACATTTGCCGTTCTGCTGGCCAATATGTGGGCGACCTTCCGCCGCAGAGAAGATGCCGAATTTTTCGGGCGGCGCATAGATGGTTCCGCGGTCAAGAATGCTGCTACGATTGCAGGGATGTATTTGACGCTGTTCTTCCTCGGAGCCTTTGTCATTGCTGCGGCCGAGCAGCTGCCGATGTCAGTCTGTCTGTATGAAACTGCTTCGGCTGTGGCAACGGTAGGTCTGACATTGGGCATCACGCCGCAGTTGGGCATCCTTTCGCAGGGGGTGCTGATCGCACTGATGTTTTTGGGACGTGTTGGCGGATTGACGTTGATCTATGCGGCATTTGGCAGCAGCCCTGCCCACTCTCGTCTGCCGCAGGAGAAGATCGCAATCGGATAAAGGAGACAACTATGAAATCGATTCTTTTGATTGGGCTTGGCCGTTTTGGCCGCCATATTGCGCAGGAACTGAATGAGCTGGGTCATCAGGTCATGGCGATAGACAGCAACGAAGACCGTGTGAACGCCGTGCTTTCCTATGTGACGAATGCACAGATCGGTGACAGTACCAGCGAATACTTTCTGCGCTCCCTTGGTGTCGGCAATTTTGATGTGTGTATCGTAACCATCGGCGGCAATTTTCAAAGTTCACTGGAAACGACATCACTGCTTAAGGAGCTGGGTGCAAAGCTTGTGGTCTCGCGTGCAGAGCGGGATGTACAAGCCAAGTTTCTGCTGCGCAACGGTGCGGATGAAGTGGTCTACCCGGAAAAGCAGCTGGCGAAGTGGGCAGCGATCCGATACAGCTCCGAACACATTCTGGATTATATCGAGCTGCAGGACGACCACGCCATCATGGAAGTGACCATTCCGCCGGAATGGATGGATCGCACGATTGGCGAGATCAATATCCGAAAAAAGTATAACATCAATATTCTTGCACTGAAAAAAGACGGAAAGCTCGATATGAACATCACGCCGGATACGCAGCTGTGCCGGGATGAAAGTATGCTGGTTTTGGGAAAATACGCATCGATCCAGAAGTGTTTCCGGCTCTAAAAAGATAGGACGGATCATATGGATGTCGCTTTGTTATTGATGGTTCTTGGAGTCATGTTGAGTGGTTTTTGGGCAGCAGATGCGCTGGATCACATGCGGAAGGAGATCATTCGACAGGAAGGAAAAAGACGTGGCTGGTGGTCGTGACCATCAAATTGTGCTATACTGTGGGCAAGGCAGGTGATCTTTATGAATCAGAACGACCCACCCACTGAACATATTCTGGCGTGTCTGTCGTCCTCTCCCTCCAATGCAAAGATCGTGCGGACGGCAGCAACGATGGCAAAGGCGTTCGGCGGGACCTTTACAGCTCTGTATGTCCGGACTCCGGATTCGGATCAGATGGGAAAAGAAGACTGTCGGCGTTTGCAGCAGCACATTCGTATGGCAGAGCAGGCAGGTGCCGACATTTCTACGATCTACGGAGATGACATTCCACAGCAGATCGCAGAGTTTGCCCGCATCTCCGGCATTACAAAAATCGTACTGGGGCGCTCCAGCGTACATCGCCGCCATTTCTGGAGTGGACCGTCACTGACTGAAAAATTGACGCTGACTGCGCCTAATCTGGATATTTATATCATCCCGGATGCTTCTGCAGAGAACAGCTACGGTTCAGGACGGAATCTGTTCACCCGTCCGCTTCTGCCGTCTGTCTGTGATCTGCTGATCACCGCAGGCATCCTGAGCTGCATCACGCTCATCGGCTTCTTTTTCTTGCAACTGGACTTTGCACGCTATAATATTATTATGCTCTATATGCTGGGGGTGCTGTTCACCGCATTGTGTACCAGCGGTTACACCTGCGGTGTGCTGGGCTCCATTGCCAGTGTTGCGCTATACAATTTTTTCTTGACGGAACCGCGCCTGACATTCCATGCGTATGACCCCGGTTATCAGGTCACATTTGCCCTGATGCTGACCTCTGCGATCATTACCTGTACGTTGACGACACGGCTGAAAGACCATGCAAAAATGTCCGCGCAGGCAGCATTTCGGACAAAAATACTGTTTGATACGAATCAGCTTTTACAGAGAGCCAAAAGTGAAGAAGAAATCTTTTCGCTGACAGCTTCCCAGCTGATAAAACTGCTGAACCGGAGCCTGATCGTCTACCCGGAACAAAACGGAGATCTTGGTTCAGAACAGTTTTTTGGGGTTGACGGGGAAACGGCGCAAAACATCTTTTCTGCACCGGAAGAACGGGATGCAGCAAATTGGACATTTGCAAACAAAAAGCGTTCCGGCGTAGGCACGGATAGCTACCCGGACGCAAAGGGACTTTATCTTGCACTTCGGACCGGAGGCGGCGTGTTTGGAGTGGTTGGGATCGACCTGTCTGAAAAACCGCTGGATGCCTTTGAAAACAGTGTGCTGCTCTCCATTCTGGGCGAAGGTGCGCTGGCCATCGAAAACCGCAGAAACGCGCTGGAAAAAGAGCAAGCTGCATTGCAGGCAAGGAATGAAGAGCTGCGGGCAAACCTGCTGCGCACGATTTCCCATGACCTGCGCACCCCGCTGACCTCCATTTCCGGCAATGCCAGCAATCTGCTTTCCAACGGAGAAACGCTGGATACAGAGACCCGGAACAAGATCTGCACCGATATTTTTGACGATGCGCAATGGCTGATCGGTCTGGTGGAAAATCTGCTTTCCATCACCCGCATTGAAGATGGGCGGATGAATCTGCAGATCTCGCCGCAGCTGATGGACGAAATGATCGAAGAAGCACTGCATCATGTCAACCGGAAAAGCTGCGAACACACCATCACAACACAGTATGGGGACGAGATCCTCTTGGTCAATGTGGATGCACGGCTGATCATGCAGGTCGTTGTCAATCTGGTGGATAACGCCATCAAATACACCCCCGTGGGCTCGGTCATTCAGATTTCGGCTTACCGGAAAGACCATCAGGTCGTAGTGGAAGTTGCAGATAATGGTCCCGGTATTCCGGATCGCGCAAAAGCACAGGTGTTCGAGATGTTTTATACCGGGCAGAGCCGCATCGCAGACAGCCACCGCAGCCTTGGATTGGGTTTGCCCCTCTGCCGAGCGATCCTGACTGCTCACGGCGGAACATTGACCCTGCGTGACAACATTCCCAATGGCAGTGTCTTTTCCTTTGCATTGCCGCAAAGTGAGGTGAATATTCATGAATAAGCCGACCATTCTGGTCGTAGAGGATGATGTTCCTGTACGGTGTCTCATCACAACGACCCTGAAGACCCACGGCTATAAATATCTGACTGCTTCCAATGGGGAAACGGCGATCATGATGACTACCAGCCACAATCCGGACATCATGCTGCTGGATCTTGGGCTGCCCGATATAGACGGCATCGAGGTCATCCGCAGCGTCCGCACATGGTCGAACCTGCCCATCATCGTCCTGAGTGCCCGGAGCGAAGATTCTGATAAGATCGAGGCACTGGACAACGGCGCAGACGATTATCTGACAAAGCCGTTTTCCGTGGATGAGCTGCTGGCAAGACTGCGTGTAACGCAGCGCCGATTGAATCTGCTGGCTTCTGACGGCATAAATAGTCCGGTTTTTGTCAATGGTCCTTTAAAGATCGACTTCTCGGCAGGCTGCGTCTGGCTGAGCGAGAATGAATTGCATTTGACCCCCATCGAGTACAAACTGCTGTGTGTGCTGGCGCATAATGTGGGCAAAGTGCTGACGCATACCTCCCTCACGCAGAAAGTATGGGGCAGTACGCAGGAAAATGACATTGCTTCCTTGCGAGTTTACATGGCATCCCTGCGCAAAAAATTGGAACGATACCCGGATGCGCCGCATCTGATTCAGACCCATGTTGGTGTTGGATACCGGATGCTGCGCGCAGAAAATGATGAAGCGTAGTAAAAAAAAAACAGGGTGCGCCCACCCGGACGCACCCTGCCATCGCAATTCACGATTTGATTCGTTGGCAACAACCGTGAATTGCATATCGCAAACAAGTTGTTGAGAATTGCACTGCTTGTAAAACTTGCGATTAAAGCCACAGACGATAACGATATGTACAACAGGGCGTTCCCCGGCGGGAACGCTCTGTTTCTCTTTGTTGGCGGTGTGATGAGCCTGTTCGGCCTGCCATAGGCAAGCTCGCGTTTGCGAAGCGCAGCGCAGCAATGAAAGCCCCAGTGGGACTTTTGAGCGACCGAACGGTCTTGCGTTAGCAAGATGGAGGGGCCCCCGCCCCAACAAGTGACCACTGACCTTCCTCGCTGTTCCAGCAGGCAAGGATGGCCGGGTAAAATGCTCGTGCCAGACGGTCGATGACTTCATCGGGATAGGGGGAAGTGTTTGTGGACTTTTTCTTTTTGTTCAAACGCACGCTCCTTTGGACATCGGTAAACAGCATATCTATGAAAAGGTCTTCTACGCTGATGTCCAGACCCTTGCAAATACGTTCCAGCGTGTTCAAGGTTGGATTCTGAATGCCGCGCTCAATATGCCCAACGTATGCGGCATTCATGTCACAACGTAAAGCAAAAAGCTCTAGGCTTAACCCCTCTTCTTTGCGTATCTTTCTGATCCGTTCTCCAACAAGGGATGCTAGTTCGGCTGGTTCAGATTCAGGCTGATCTTTCGCTTTTTTTTCACAGAGAACACCTCATTTGCGGGCAATCATCAGATGCCACGGAACGTAAAGGTGAACTCCACAGGCTTGGTCACATCAGGAATATACTCCGGGTGGACATTGGCACCCCAGCTGTCATCACCGCCGACGCCCATCTGCTCGCCGATGGCACGAATCACCGTGTAATGGACCGGGGGCAGCTCGTAGGGATGCTTGGCACTCTCCATTTCATGGGGAGTGTAGGGCAGCGCAGAGAAGAACATGGGCTTTGCGGCATCTGCGGTAAACAGCAGCCCGCGACCCTTGCGGTCCACTACCTTTGCCCAGCGCACAGCGGTCTTTGCACCGCACTCCTGCGGCACAAGGTACTGTGCCATGTTGTCTGCGACCTTGTTCTGGTAAATGCCCAGCTTTGCACCATGCTGACGATCCCAGTAGGTCTCCGCAGGGCCGTTTCCGTACCACTCCACCGTGTCGTAGTCAGCGTCGATCTTGAACAGTACGCCGAACTCCGGCATTGCTGCAAGTCCTTCCACCGGGTCATAGTGCAGGGTGGTCTGGATGCGGCCATCACCGAACACACGGTACTGCAGGCTGCACTCTGCTGCGGGGCTGGTCTGGAGGTTATAGAGATAGGTCACGACCACGCTGTCGGCTTCCACCTCGCAGGTGGGGTTCTGGAGGATGGTGCCGCCATGAACAGACGGAATCTCCTTGCCGATGCCCTTGGCGGTAGCGTACAGGCTTGCCAGCTTCCACTGACCGCGAACGCCGCCCATGTTGTTGCCGCAGTCGTTGTCGGTGGGAGCGCGCCAGAAGTTGGGACGGGGAATCTCCTGAATCATCTCCTTGCCGGCATAGCGGTAGGAAGTCAGACCGCCGTTCAGATCGGAGAACAAAACATCGAAATTCTCACCCCGGACACCGATGTTGTGTGTACCGTGCGTAACGGTAAACGGCGTGACCTTCTTGCTGGGAATGGAACGGACCACAGCGATCACACCCTGTCCAAAGGCGACTTCATGGCCCTTCTTTGCCCAGCTGGTGTCCTCCTTCAAACGGAAGCTGATGGTCACTGCATATTCACCGGGGAGCGCAGGAACTATAAACGGTAGCGGGAAGCTGGAACGCTCTTCGGGAGCAACATCAATATTGGTCAGTTCCTGTTGCTGATACAACTTTCCATCACGATGCAGCAGTGCAACGCAGTCGAAAGCATCCGTAGAGGTGAACAGGTTCTTATTCCAGACTTCGAAGCCAGAGTTGTCGATGGAAATGGCGATGTTCTGATAGCAGAACTTGACCTCCTGCATCTTGGGAGAAGGAGCACGGTCACCACCGTAGGCAATGCCGTTTCCGCTGAAATTATAGTCGGTAGGACGCTCACCGAAATCGCCGCCGTAGGCTTGGAACCACTTGCCGTAGCGGTCTTTTTTCCAGATGGACTGGTCGATGTAATCCCAGATAAAGCCGCCCTGATAGCCGCAGTCCTTCTGGTCGGCAAGTTCCGTGTACTTGTATAAAGCACCGTTGGAGTTGCCCATAGCATGAGAATATTCGCACTCGATATAAGGCCGCTTATCGCCCTGTGCCAGATACTCTTTAATGTCCTTGACCGTGCTGTACATATGGCTCTCGATATCGGTGGTTTCGAGGAAGCGGGGATCGTTGACCACACCTTCGTAATGCACCAGACGGGTGTCATCAAAGCGGTGGACCATCTCGGCCATCTGGAGCAGGGTCTCACCGCCAAACGATTCGTTACCCAGAGACCAGATCAGAACAGCAGGATGGTTTTTGTCACGCTGGTAAGTGGAATTCATGCGGTCAAACATGACAGCTTTCCACTCCGGCTTATCATTGGGCAAAACGCCCTCGATGCCGCGAATGCCAGCCTGATGGATGTCCCATGTGCCATGGGATTCCAGATTGTTCTCTGCGATCAGATACAGACCATACTCGTCGCACAGGTCGTACAGTGCATCCTGATTCTGGTAATGGCTGGTGCGGATGGCATTGATGTTGTTCTGCTTCATGGTGATGATGTCCCGAAGCAGTTCCTCATGGGTGTGTACGCCCACAGCACGACCCGTAATGGAGCTGAACTCATGACGGTTGGCACCCTTGAACACGATGCGCTTGCCGTTGAGCAGCATCCGATTGTTCTTCAACTCGAACTTGCGGAAACCGACTTTCTGCCCGGTCACCTCTACCAGATGGCCTGCATCGTCCAGCAGCTCGATTTCCAGTTCATACAGAGCCGGGTCTTCTGCACTCCACAGGTGGGGGTTCTCCACCGCATGGCTGAACAGAGCAGAGCCGCCGTTCAGTGCGATTTTTTCGGAGAACACTTCCAGCTCACTGCGGCGCAGGGTCAGACGGGCTGCGCCCTTGCCCTCCACCTGCAGTGCAACTTCCAGCGTGGAATGAGTAAAATCATCCCCGGCAAACAGCGTCTTGACGGATACATCTTCCAGATGCACGGTGGGGATGGCGTACAGCCACACGCTGCGGAAGATGCCGGAGAAGCGGAAGAAGTCCTGATCTTCGCACCAGCTGGAGGAAGTCCACTTGAACACCTGCACAGCAAGTTTGTTCACGCCCGGCTGGAGATAGGGAGTCAGATCGAATGCGTGTGCGGAGAAGCTGTCCTCGGTGTAACCCACATAAGACCCGTTCAGCCAAAGAGCCATGCCGCTTTCCACACCCTCGAACTCGATGTGGACGGGCTTGCCCTGCATGGATTCCGGCAGTTCGAAGTATTTTACATAGCTTGCCACCGGATTGAACCGCTGCGGGATCTCACCCGGCTGTACTTCTTCACGGCCATCCCACGGATACTGAACATTCGCGTACTGGGGAATGTCGTAGCCCTCCATCTGGATGTGTGCCGGAACATGAATGTCATCCCAGCCGCTGCAATCGTAATCCGTCTTTTCAAAGCCGGGGATGGCACTGGTGTAGTTCTTTGCGTAGGCGAATTTCCAGATACCGTCCAGCTTCAGCGCCAAAGAAGAGGAACCTGTCCGATATTCTTCGCGGGAAGCGTAAGTACGGAAACTTGCATGAGCATTCAGCACGTTTTCCTTGAAAAAGGTGGGGTCTTTTACTTTTGCAAAATCAAATGCAGCCATAGTATTTCCTCATTTACCTTTTATAATTTTATAATATTTCTCCAGCCTCCCCGGAGGAATCGCTGGATTCCTCCGGGGAACAGCAGATGAAGGAGAAATGATAATGGCTTGTTATCAGACTGCTGCACGCAGTTTTTCATTTGCTTCTTCGACCTTCATACGAGAGAGAAGGAAGGTAATGATGGCATCCAGAGCAAACGGAATCACCAGATACATGATCTTCAGCATCGAGATGCAGGATTCGGGCTGGACAGCCAGCGCACTATCGAAATGGCTTGCAGCCAGCAGCCAGCCGGTGATGGCAGTACCCAGACCGCCGCCCAGCTTCACACCGAGAGAAGTGCAGGAGTACATCGTGCCATCCACGCGCTTATGCTTCGTCAGCCAAGTATATTCAGAGCAAGCAGCAATCACAGCGTTCATATCGCCCTGCCAGGGACCCTGACCAAGAGCTGCGATTGCAGTAAAGAGCAGCATCAAGGTCACATTGCCGCTGCCCATGTAACCAGCTACAGCAACCAGTGCACGAGAAATCGTTGCCAGAGTATAGCTCATTACATTCAGCTTATACATTCCATTCCACTTTGCAACCAAGGTCGGGGTGAACACCAGTGCGATGATCAGAGGAATGTTGATTGCCCAAGAGAATACACCGAACAGATTCTGGTTGCCAAGGATGTAGGTTGCATAGTAGGTGCCCATGCTGATCATGGCACCGTAGATCTGCTGCAAAATGTAGGTGACGCAAATCATCATATAATATTTGTTACCAGCAAGCAGCTTTGCAGCCTGAACCAGATTGTACTTTTCGTCCTGCTCGATTTCCTTTTTGTCGGTGGTATCCACCAATTCGCCTTCCGGCAGTTCCTTCACGGAGAAAACGGAGAGGGTGTTGACAAGCAGACCGATGATGGCGTAGATGATTGCAACAGTGCGCCAACCGGCAGCACCACCGCCCAATGCCGTAACAGCACCCAGCGTGATGGACTGGATGAGCAAACTGGTGGCAAAGGCGAACATGAAACGCCAAGAACCCATCTCGACCTGTTCGGCACTGTTCTTCGTGACGAGAGCAGTCAGTGCAGAGTAAGCAATGTTGTTGGCAGTGTAGAATACAGCGTTCAGCAGAGTATATGCGATCAGGAACCATGCGTACTGTGCAAACTGTCCCAGATTGGTCGGGATGGCGAAAATTGCCACCAGCGTAATGGCACAGCCAATGTAGCCGTACAGCATCCAAGGACGGGCTTTGCCCATCTTAGAATGCGTTTTGTCAATCAAAGAACCAAAGAAAATGTCCGTCACACCGTCCAGCAGTTTGGAAACTGCAATCAGAGTGCCGACAATACCGGGGTTCAGGCCAACGGTGTTGGTCAGATAGATCATGACGAAGGAGGACAGGAATGCATACACCACGTTGCCTGCAATATCGCCTGAACCATAGCCGACTTTATTATACCACTTTAGATAACGTTTCTCAGTCATTGTGCTTTCTCCCATCTTGCTTGTTTTGTGTGGGCGCGACCAATCTGCTGCGCACTTCAGACTGGAATCCTCATTACGCAAGTTGCCCAAATCTCTTGCGTTTCGTCTGAAAATATTATAGAATCTAATGGAACGAAAAGATATAGACAAGATGGAACAAAATATGCACAAAATCAAAGAGTTTGTAATTTTTTGATAGAACATTTTCCAAATCACTGTAAAATCTCTGAAGATGAGGAGGACGCAGGGATGTATTTCAACTCAGGATATTTGAACAACTCCCGTTTGGATTTCAAAGACTACTCAAAGCCGCTGGTCGTAGGCAGCTGCGGCACTTATCGCTTGAAAAAACGCCCTAAGCTACCTACTTTTTGGGCGAAGGGTCGCAGAGACTATCAAATCCTCTATGTGGCATCTGGTAAAGCACACTTCTGGTTCGATGGTGTTGAGGAAGTGGTGACTTCTGGACACATGGTGCTTTATCAGCCGAAAGAAATCCAGAAGTATGTCTACTATGTAGAAGATCATCCAGAGGTGTTCTGGATTCACTTTACAGGATACGATGTCAAAAACATCCTGAACTATCACGGAATACCCTTGGACAAGCACGTTTTTTACAGCGGCACACTGCCGGATTACAAAATGCTGTTCCGAAAGATCATCCGGGAACTGCAACAATGTGAATATGGCTATGAAGACTATATTGCTTCTCTCTTCAACATCATTCTGCTTTTAGTAAGCAGGCAACAGCAGGAAAGCGAGAAAACAACTACAAGCATCCCCGAAGAAATCGAAGCCGCCGTTGCCTACTTTAACGAGAATTATAATACAAAGGTCAGTGTGGACGATTACGCAGAATCGCTGCATATCAGTACGAACTGGTTTATCCGTAATTTTAAGCTGTACATGAAAATAAGCCCTGCACAATACATCCTGTCCCTTCGGATGGTAAATGCACAAAGCTTATTGGAGAACACCGAATACAATATTGGAGAAATTGCAGAGATCGTAGGGTATGATAACCCACTCTATTTTAGCCGGGTATTCAAGAAAGAGTATGGTGTCAGTCCGGCACAGTACCGAAAGAATCTGGAAGAATCTACTGAAAAATGAGAAAGATACCTTATAAATAAGGAGAGTAGAACCATGCCGATAAAAAATGCGATCCACAGCCAACAAGTCTATGACCCCACGGATGAATCCATCATGGCAGAGCAGGAACTTTGCATGGAGCGGCTGTAATCGTGATGTGCGTGAGGCTTTCCTCTGTATAGGATTTGAAGAGTCAGGAAGACCGATATGGCATCTTTTCCAGACCGATTTCACAGAGATAATGCTGCTCTTCTGAGATGTGTTTCTTCTTTTTCATACATTCCCTCGCTTGTATAATGCCGGGCAGATGTTCTTCGGCGGGGCTTCTTCCAAGAAAAATCACTCGTGAAGATTGAAACGGGAGTTTTACGGTACGCAGTGCCAGCAAGCAATGTTTTCGTCTATACAAAAACACTTTTTGCGTTGCAAAATGCTTGTTGGGAAAGTGCCCCAAACCCCTTTGTTCTGCATTTTTCAATGCAGGCTGCGCGTCCCGGCGGGACACTTTTTATCCGATGATACGTTCAGGGTCATTGAGAACTTGCATAAGGTGCGATGCAGCTTCTGCCAGAGAAGCATACTTCATCTGTTTATTACAAGTGACCTCTACGAGTATACCTTCCAGATTCTTCAAAGAATCGATCACCGGTCTATGAGTCGAGGCTCAACTCAGCCGCTGATCACTCAAGGCGATATGAGTAAAGTATCAATTTTATTACCGGATAAAAAGACTCTTTTAAATTTTGAGTCTATTGTCGGGCAACTCATGGAACAGTATCAGGCAAATTTACTTGAAAACGATAAACTTTCTGAATTGAGGGATACCCTTTTAGCGCAAACTATAAGATGATTCTGAAAAAGAACGGTGTCCACCTGATCTCCGTTATGGAACCCATTGCCGAGGGTTCACAGGGCATTCTGGTGGAAACGCTGCTGGAAGGTATGGCAGAATACTATTCGGCAGAGCTGTCCGAAAAGGTGATTCGTGGCCAGACCGAGAACGCCTTGAAGGGTAAGTGCACTGGCGGTACGGGAACCATCGGCTATAAAATCGACGATGCCAAGTTCTATCATCTTGACCCGTTGACTGCTCCGC
>OGUK01000860.1_pt1 | contig 22680 bp, 19 predicted proteins | sample 1553151 | NCBI WGS metagenome assembly OGUK01 (sample SAMEA2580208, study PRJEB22360) | human gut metagenome | biome: human gut; feature: human-associated habitat; material: faeces | place: Denmark | collected 2008/2010
CGACATCAAACCCACCCAGTCGGCCATCTGCGCCGTGATGCTCTACGACGCCAAGTTGTCGCAGGACTTCGCCGCCAGGCTGCAGGACGAGGGCGTATTCGTCACGGGATTCTACTATCCCGTCGTGCCGAAAGGCCAGGCCCGCATCCGCGTACAGGTATCGGCAGGCCATACCACCGACCAGCTGGATCGTTGCATCGCAGCCTTCACCAAGGTCGGCAAAGAATTGAATGTCATCAAATAACTAATCCTTATATGCCTAAGACCTCATTAGACGCAATCGACCGCAAGATCCTCAAATACCTGATCAAAAATGCGCGCATGCCCTTTCTCGAGATCGCCCGCGAATGCGGTATTTCGGGTGCTGCGATCCACCAGCGCATCCGCAAGCTCGACGATTCGGGCGTGATCCTGGGCAGCCGCCTGATCGTAGACCCCAAGATGATGGGCTTCGACGTCTGCGCCCACATCAGCATCACGCTCAAAGACCCGCAGCTGCTCAAGCAGACCGTGGAACAGCTCAAGGAGATCCCCGAAATCGTGGAGGCACATTTCATCACCGGATCGGGCAACATCCTCGTGAAACTCTACTGCGTGGACAACGAGCACCTCATGCGTACGATTTTCGACGGTATCCTGCGTATCCAGGGCGTCGCCTCGACCGAAACGCAGATCTCGTTGCAGGAGGCGTTCCAGCGCCAGGTGAACATCGACTTTATCGAGGAGTAGTCCGCACGACGACCCTTTCGCAAAGGCGGAGGCCGGGAATCCCGGCTTCCGCTTTTGCGTCCGTACATGCCGGGGCACAGGCCGCTGTTCCCCCGGCCCCGGCGGCACAAAGAAAGTACCCCGCCCATACAGGCGGGGTACCCGGCAAACAATCGTTTAACTGATGATTATCCCGGAAGCTTACTTAGAGGTAGCCGAAGCTTCCGATGCGGAGGAGGAGTTGCCCTCACTTGTGCTTGTACTCTCAACCTTGTTCTCCTCCTTGGCTGATTCTCCGGCAGTCGAATCAGTCTTATCCGCATCGCCGGACTCCGATTTCTCCTGTCCATCGGTAGCCGGGGACTCCGTTGCGGGAGCCGCAGCTTCGGTCGCCGCGGAGGCGTCCTTCTTCTCGGGTTGCTGTGCGCATGCGAATGCGCTCCCAGCCATCAGCATCAAAGCTGCCATCGTTACAATTGTCTTTTTCATAGCTCTTAATGATTTAAGGTTCCACTTCATTTCTTCAGGTTCGTAATTTGTCCCGTCGACCTTTCTGACTTTGGAAAGTCCAAGAGGCGTGCCATGCGGACAGAAAACGGAAAACCGCTGAATTACAGCGGTTAACAAAACGTGCCACAATCGGCGGTATGTGGAAAAGTGTGGAATCGCGCCACAGGTATGTGGAAAAATTCCACACGCAGGCGCATCACTCGATCCCGTAGAGGTGCAATTTGTTGTAAAGGGTCTTGCGGTCGATGCCGAGCAGTTTGGCGGCCTGCGACTTGTTCCCCCCGGCCAGAGCCAGGGCACGGCGTATCTGCTCCTCCTCGCCGGCCGGGTTGCGCAACGGCACCGCAACCGCACCGGAAACCCCGGCGATTTCGGCCGGCAGTTCGCGGCAGGAGATATAATCGCCCCGGCAGAGCAGCGTCGCCGACATCACCGTGTTTTTCATCTGCCGCAGGTTTCCCGGCCAGTCGTAACGCACCATGGCTGCAGCGGCTTCGCCGTCGAACCCGACGATATGCTTGTCCAGCTGGCGGTTGGCCTGGTCGAGGAAAAAATCGGCATACAGCATGATATCCTCGCGCATCTGCCTCACTTCGGGCATACGGAGCGTAAATTCGTTGATCCGGTGGTAGAGGTCGGCCCGGAACGTCCCGCGCGCGATCGCCGCTTCGAGGTCTTCGTTGGTCGCAGCGACCAGCCGGATGTCGACCGCAACTTCACGGTTACTGCCCACGGGACGGATGCGGCGCTCCTGCAAGGCCCGCAACAACTGCACCTGGGTTTCATAGGTAAGGTTCCCCACCTCGTCCAGGAAGAGCGTGCCGCCGCTGGCCGCTTCAAAGGCGCCCGTCTTATCGCCGACAGCCCCCGTGAACGACCCCTTGACATGGCCGAAGAACTCCGAAGCAGCCAGGTCGCGCGGAATGGCGCCGCAATCGACCGCCACAAACGGCTTTCCGGCGCGCTTGCTCTGGCGGTGGATCAGCTGCGCCACATGTTCCTTGCCCGTGCCGCTGGCGCCGTTCACCAAGACCGACATGTTCGTCGGCGCGACGAGCCGCACATATTCGTAGAGCTGCCGCGCGGCATCGCTCTGCCCCTCGATATAGTTGGGCATATCCCCGCCCGCAGCCCGGGAAGTCTCCGGCGCCTTTTCCGGCGTTGCCGGGGGGACATCGCCTACGGGCGCCGGGGCATCAAGCGCCTCGCGGATCTTTTTCAGCAATTCGTCGGGATTGACGGGCTTGGCGACGTAGTCGCGGGCGCCGAGTTTCATGCAGCGCACGGCGTTCTGGATCTCGGCATAGCTCGTCATTACGATCACGGGCACTTCGATCCGCTGCCCCGACATCCACTGCAAAAGGGCGATTCCGTCCTCGTCGGGCAACCGCATATCGCTCAGCACGAGCGAGAACCCTCCTTCCGCAAGAGCCGTCCGGGCTGCCGCCGCACTGGCTGCGGTCTGTGTCCCGAACCCTTTTTTCGAGAGCCAGGTCTTGAGCATCAGGCCGAAGGTGATGTCGTCGTCTACGATCAGAATCCGTTCCATATTCACGACAAAGATACCTTTTTTTGCGCTTCCGCGATAATCGCACGGATATTTTCTGCCGCCGTGCGTACCTCCCGGCATAACGTGTCGGTCAGGGGGCCTTCCCAGCTTTCCGCCGTCCGCAGCGCCGCCGCCACCTGCACGGCCCCGAGCATCGTGAAGATCGGCGCCATCTTGTGCGCCACGGCCTTCAGCGCCGCCGCATCGCCTTCGTCCAACGCCCGCTCCAGCAGGGCACAGTTGGCCGCGCCCTGCTCTGCGAAGGATTCCAGAATTCCCCGTGCCGCCGCCGTGTCGTCACCCGCATAGGCCGTCAGAGCGCTGAAATCCACTCCGTCCGCCTGTTCCGCCCCGGCCGCGGAAACCCCGCCCCCGGCGGGTGCCACCGCGGCATCCGCGCCGCAGACGGTGTTCAGCACGGCAACCAGTTCATTCGCCGTAAACGGCTTGCGCAGGCATCCCGCGAACCCGCGTGCCGAGAAATCCCCGGCATCCATCTCCCCGCGCGCCGAAACGGCCACCACGGGAATTGCAGAGTCGACCCCGCGCACCGCGGCCAATACGCTAAACCCGTCGGCCGACGGCATCTGTATATCGGTAAAGACAGCGTCGAACACCCCTTCGGCCACCAGTTTGTCGGCATATTCGGGATACTGGCAGCACTCGGCAGCCACCCCGGCCTGGCGGCACATCCCGGCAGTCATCTCCAGTTGCAGCGGGTCGTCGTCGATCAGCAGTACCTTCAAGTCCGGGCGGGCGGCCGTGCGGGCAGGCTGCTGCGCCCCGCCGCCGGGTTTCTTCCCGCTGCTGCGGCCTACCGGTACCGAGACGATGAACTTGCTGCCCTCGCCCAGGCGGCTTTCGAGCGAAATGCTGCCGCCGAGCAGTTTTACCAAGCGGTCGACGATCGAAAGCCCCAGCCCGAACCCGTCGACGCCCTGCGCCGAACGCAGGCGCACGAACTCCTGGAAAATGCGTTCCTTCTCCTCGCGGCCGATGCCCCGCCCGGTGTCGCGCACGGAGAATACCAGCCGTCCGTCCACGACGTCGGCCCGAATCGTCACGCGGCCCTCGTCCGTAAATTTCAGCGCATTGGATATCAGGTTATCGGCAATCTGGCGGATCCGGAAAGGATCGCCCGTCACCTCGTCCCCGGCCCCCGGCCCGGCATCGAGCACCAGGGCGATGCCCTTTGCCTGGGCCATGGCCGCAAACCCCTCGCGGATCGTCTCGAACAGTTGTGCCGGGCAGAACGCCACGTTGTCGACGTCGACCTTGTTGATATCGAGCCGGTAGAAGTCCAGCAGGCTGTTGACCAGCGCCAGCAGGTGTTCCGACGACTCCTTCATATTGTGCAGGTAAAGTCCCTCGCGTTTGCCCGTGGTGAGGCGCGAAAGCAGGTCGATATACCCCATCACCGATCCCAGCGGCGCCTTGATGTCGTGCGTGATGGCCAGCATCAGTTTCTCACGCGCCGCCAGCAGCGCCTCGTTGTCGCGGTTGGCCCGTTCGAGCGCCCTCCGGTAGCGGGTGCTGCGGTTGATATCACGCAGCAGGATACCCACGAACAGCAGCATCAGCACGACAGCGACGATGGCGATACCGCCCAGCACGTACGACGACCGGCGGCGGATAGCCTCCGTCTGGTCGATCTTGCCCAGCAGGAACGCCGTATCCTCGGCTTCGAAATCCATGATGAGGCGGTAAATCTTCGTATTCACCAGTTCGTTGCTGTAGCGGAGGCGCATCCCTTCGTCCCACGCCCGGTCGTAGATGCCGATGCGGTCGCTGGTTACCCGATCCTGCAACGTCCTGAGGACGATGGCGATCGTATCCTTCACGGCCGTCGCGGGGAGCGAATCGACGACCCGCTCACGGTGGGAGATCACGATGCTCGAATCCTCTTTGGGAGGACTGAACAGATCGGCGAAACGGCGGAAAAAATTGCGCTTGCGCCGCGGCACCGCCACGGACAGCGTATCCTGCACCACCGTACGCACCGACACACTGTCGCGCAGAACCCCCACGCTGTCCACACTGTCCGCCGGGCCGATCAGCTCGCGGATATTCTTGTCCAGCAGGCTGGCCGTAGCCGCCGAACGGATCGTCCGCCGCAGGTTCATCGTCCGCCGCTCCTTGTCGCCCAGCAGCCTCACAATGCTGTCCAGGCGCATCGTCTGGAGCGAATCCTGCTCCCCGGCCAGGTTGCGCAACGAGTCGATATAGCCGCGCACGGTGCGCAATTCGCGTTTGTACCGCGCCTCGTAAGACTTGTATCCGGCGATCATCAGCTGGCCGTAACTCTCGGCCTGGTAGAGGTGGTAGAGGGTTTGTCCCACGACATTGCGCTTGGTGTGCAGCAGCGAATAACTGCCGTCGGAGGTCGAAAAACGCACCACCGCACGGTAAACATACCCGACCGAAAGGACGCAGACGGCAATCAGGATGACATAGCCCGCGACGATCTTGGTTTTGACGAATTTCGACTCTTTCATACCCCCAAAGATAGTAAAAACCGGGAAAATCCCGGCACCCGCCGATTTCGCACGGGGCGGACGGCCCGGCAGCACGAAAACAAACCGGGCCGCACGACAACGTACGGCCCGGTTATTCCGCGTCTCGCGGTGCGGACTAATACTTATACCGCATCCACTTGTACAGCTCCTTGAACGTCGGCTTTTTGCCGTACATGAAGATACCCACGCGATAGATCTTCGCCGCAAACCACACCATCGCCGTAAACGAGGCGTAGAGGATCACCAGCGAGAGGATTATCTCCCACAGGGGGATGCCGTAAGGGATACGCGCCATCATCACCACGGGCGACGTGAAGGGGATCATCGAGAACCAGAAGGCCATCTGCGAGTTGGGGTCGTTCACGACCGATATCATCACCAGCAGGGCGAGGATGATCGGGATCGTGATCGGCGTCTGCAACTGCTGCGCGTCCTGGATGCTGTCCACGGCCGAACCCACCGCGGCGAACATCGCCGAATAGAACAGGTAACCGCCGAAGACGAACAGCAGCAGGTAGGCGAAGATGCGGAGGATAAAGCCGAAGTCCGTAACGGCCGCTATCACCTGCAACATCTCCGGGTTCACGTCGATCGCAGCCGCTGCGCCGGGAACCCCCTGTTGCATGGCCTGCACGCCCTCCATCATTTCGGGCGGCATCATCTGCGCCACCGCAAGCGCCCCTACGACGCACAGCGCGCCCCAGATCAGCACCTGCACGACGGCAACCGACGCCACGCCGAGTATCTTGCCCAGCATCAGGTCGAAGGGCCTCACCGACGAAACCATCACCTCCAGCACGCGGCTGTTCTTCTCCTCGATCACAGACTGCATGACCATCGAACCGTAGATCAGCAGGAACATGTAGAGGATCATGCCCAGCACGAAGCCCGTCCCCGTGGCTACCACCGACGATTTGGCGTGCGCCTCCTCTTCCTGCGACTCGTCGTTGCGGAAAGTCTGCATACCAACGCGGGTCTTCACCTCCTGAAGTATCTGCGACAGGTTTTCGATGTTGTACGATTTGAGTTTCTCGGCCTCTATGATATCCTCGATCTGCCCCGTGATGTTGCTTTCGACCGACAGCGACGACGACGAATTGGCATACAGTTTCACGTTGTTGGGGTTGGTGAGGATGTCCGAACCGATGTAGAGCACGCCGAACTTGTCGGTCAATTCCTTACGCGCGGCCTCGGTCGAAAGGTCGGTGGGCTCGAATATCAGCTCCTTGCCGCTTTGCAGCCTGGGGGCTATCAGCCCGCTCTCGTCGATCACGGCGATATGTTTCTCGTCGCCGCCCGAATACTTCATGATGAGCATCGGGGCGAACATCAGGCCGACCATCAGCAGCGGCATCAGCAGCGTGGTGATGATGAAGGATTTTTTACGGACGCGCTCGTTGAATTCGCGTCCTATGATGATACCTACTTGTGACATGGTTTTACTTGTTTTTATGAGTTTTGTTCCCGAAGAGATTGATTAGCTGCGCCGCGACGAGCAGCCCCACGCAGATGTAGACCCACGGCGCAACCCGCTCCCCGGCACAGACGTCGTAAAAGAGGATGCCCAGCGCCACGACGGCGAAGACGGAGCTGACGATCTTGCTGTTCATGGCCGGCTAAAGGTTCCCGCTGACGGCGCGGATGAATATGTCGTTCATCGACGGGATGATCTCCTGGAACGAGCGCAGCTCGACGGCGTCGTTCACGGCGGCGATCACTGCGCGCACCTCCTCGTCGCGCTCGACATGGAGTTTGAGCGTAGCGTATACCGACTTGTCCTGCGAACCTTCGAGTATCTCGCAGCGGCCTTCGACGGCACGGCGCAGCGCCGCCTCATCGCCCCGGTAGGCCACTTCGAAGATGTTTGCCCCGTGCCTGCGGCGTATGTCGTCGACACACCCCGAGAGGATGTTGCGCGACTTGTTGATCAGCGTGATGTGGTCGCAGATCTCCTCCACGGACGACATGTTGTGCGTCGAGAAGATGATCGTGGAGCCCTTGTCGCGCAGGGCGAGGATCTCCTCCTTCAGGAGATTGGCATTGATCGGGTCGAAGCCCGAGAAAGGCTCGTCGAAGATCAGCAGTTCGGGTTCGTGCAGCACCGTGACGATGAACTGCACCTTCTGGGCCATGCCCTTCGAGAGCTCCTCGATCTTCTTGTCCCACCAGTCCTGGATACCGAACTTCACGAACCACTGCTTGAGCCGCACGACGGCTTCGCGGCGCGAAAGCCCTTTCAGGCGTGCGAAGAAAACGGCCTGTTCGCCGACCTTCATCTTCTTGTAAAGGCCACGTTCCTCGGGCAGGTAACCGATACGGTAAACATCCGCAGGCGTGATCTCGCGGTCACCGAACAACACGCGGCCGCTGTCGGGCGCCGTGATGCGGTTGATGATGCGGATCAGCGTCGTTTTGCCGGCCCCGTTGGGGCCAAGCAACCCGTAGACCGAACCTCGGGGGATTGCGAGCGATACGTCGTCGAGGGCCTTGTGCCCGGCGTATTGCTTGGTGACATGTTCTACTGTAAGTAAATCCATGGTCGCTGAGAGTTATTTTTAAGATTTGTTCGGCGACAAATATAACAACAATTTTTGAATATCAAAAAATATTTATCGTTTTTCGATATACTCGACATTACAACCCGCCCGGCAGGCAAACAAAAAGGCGGCCGGGATCACCCGGCCGCCGGCATATCGATCGGAACGGAACCCGCCTACCAGATAACCACGCGTTCCTCCTCCGGCATGAACATCTCCCCGTCGGTCATACTGAACGCATCGTAGAAATCCTGCAGGTTACGCAGCGTGGCGTTCACGCGCCATTTTCCCAGCGAGTGTACGTCGAGCTTCGTAAGGCGTGCGATCTCCTCGTCGCGGATATTCTGCGCCCACAGCGTAGCGTAAGCCAGGTAGAACCGCTGGTCGGCGGTGAATCCGTCGATCGGCGCGGGCTCGGTGCCGTTCAGCGAGTTACGGAACGCCGTATGGGAAACGCGCAGGCCGCCCTGGTCGGCGATGTTCTCGCCCAGGCTGAGGGAGCCGTTGGCCATAATCGCAGGCTGGCCGTCCTTGGCGGGCAGCACCTCGATCGCGTCGAACTGCTTTACGAGGATGTCGGTCTTGGCCTTGAACGCAGCAGCGTCCTCCTCCGTCCACCAGTTGTTCATGTTGCCGTCCTTGTCGAAGTTGCGGCCCTGGTCGTCGAATCCGTGGGTCATCTCGTGGCCGATCACCACGCCGATGGCGCCGTAGTTGACCGCGTCATCGGCATCGGGGTTGTAGAACGGCGGCTGGAGAATGGCCGCAGGGAAGCAGATCTCGTTGGTCGTGGGATTGTAGTAGGCGTTGACTGTCTGCGGCGACATGAGCCATTCGTCCTTGTCGACCGGCTTGCCGAACTTGCGCAGATTGTCGAGCGTGCCCCACAGGCTCGCGGCCTTGATGTTCTGCCAGTAGCTCTCGGAGGGATCGATCGTGAGCGTCGAATAGTCCTTCCACTTGTCGGGATAGCCGATCTTGACGTGGAACGACGCCAGCTTCTCCTGCGCCTTGGCCTTCGTGGCGTCCGACATCCAGTCGAGAGCGGCGATGTGCTCGCCGAGCGCCGTTTGCAGGTTCCCGACCAGTTCGAGCATCCGCTCCTTGTCCTTGGCAGGGAAGTATTTGGCGACGTACATCTCGCCTACGGCCTCGCCCAACACCGAGTTGGGGATCGACATGGCGCGTTTCCAGCGGGGACGCTGCTCCTCCTTGCCGGCCATCTGACGGCCGAAGAAGTCGAACGAAGCGGCATAGAAGTCGTCGCTCAGGTAGGATGCCGCGCTGGTGAGGTATTGAGCGGCCAGGTAGTAGCGCAGCGTCTCGATCGGGGTCTGTTTGACCAGTTTGTTCATCCCCTCGAAGAAACTCGGCTGTCCGACGATGGCACGGTCGATCCCTGCGACCTGTACCTTGCCCAGTTCATCGAAAAGCACCTCCCAGTCGATGGCGTCGTATCTCTTTTTGAGGTCGGCGACGCTCATCGGATTGTAGCTGCGGGCGATGTCGCGCAACTCGACGTTCGACCACGAGGCGCGGGCCAGTTCGGTTTCGAAGGCCACGACGTCGGCTGCGGCCCGCTTCGCCTCGGCCTCCTCCGTGCCCGAAAGGACGAAGAGTTTGGCGAGCAGCTCCTCGTAGCCTTTTTTCAAGGCGGCGTTCGACTCTTCGAGGTAGTAGTCGCGGTTACCCATGCCCAGACCGCTCTGTTCGAGATAGAAGGCGTTGGTGTTGCTGTCCATCAGGTCGGCCATCACGCCGAAGGCGAAGAGCGGATTGCCCACATCGAGCATCATCTCCGTGAGCGCCTTGGTCAGCGCGGGTCCCTTTTCGACCTGCATGATCGCGGCCAGGTCGGCCTTGACCGGTTCGGCGCCCTCCTTGTTCAGACGTACCGAATCGAGCCCCATTTTGTAGAGGTCGGAGATCTTCTGGTCGACCGAACCCGGCGCGGCCTCGATCTTGGTCATCTCCTGAAAGAGGTCGTTGATGCGCACCTCGTTGTTCTCGCGCAGCACGTCGAACGAGCCGAAGCGCGAGAATTCGGGTTTCAGCGGGTTCTTGGCCTGCCATCCGCCGGTGGCGTACTGGTAGAAATCTTCGTTCGGGGCGACCGACAGGTCGAAATTCGACGGGTCGATGGCCGGCGTTTTGGCTGTTTTGTCGTTGCAACTCATCATACAGGCGAGCGTTGCAAAAAGAATGACTTTTTTCATCTGGGTTCTTTGTTTTAAACATGAAAGAGCCGCCTTCGGCAGAAGGACAGCTCTTTCGGACATCAGCGTTCGGGACGCATTATTTTTTGCAGATAGCGGCTACGCCCGGAAGTTCCTTGCCCTCGATGGCTTCGAGCAGCGCGCCGCCGCCGGTCGAGATGTAGGATACCTGATCGGCCATGCCGAACTTGTTGATGCATGCCACCGAGTCGCCGCCGCCGATAAGCGAGAAAGCGCCCTCGGCCGTCGCCTTGGCGATCGCTTCGGCGATCGCGCGCGATCCTTCGGCGAACTTGTCGAACTCGAATACGCCGGCAGGGCCGTTCCACAGAATGGTCTTGGCGCCTTCGATCGCGGCGGCGAAAGCCTTGCGCGATGCGGGACCGGCATCCATGCCCTCCCAGCCGTCGGGGATGTCGTTCACGGGGCAGATCTGCGTATTGGCGTCGTTCGAGAAGGCGTCGGCCGCCACGCAGTCGGTGCCCAGCACCAGATTCACGCCTTTGGCCTTGGCCTTGGCGATGATGTCGAGCGCCAGTTGCAGTTTGTCGTCCTCGCAGATCGAGTTGCCGATCTTGCCGCCCTGCGCCTTGGCGAAGGTGAAGGTCATGCCGCCGCAGAGGATCAGGTTGTCGACCTTGTCCATCAGGTTCTCGATGATGCCGATTTTGGTCGATACCTTCGAACCGCCCATGATGGCCGTGAAGGGTCGTTTGATGTCGCTCAGGATGTTGTCGACGGCCTTCACCTCCTTCTCCATGAGGTAGCCCAGCATCTTGTTGCCGGCGTCGAAGTAGTCGGCGATCACGGCCGTCGAGGCGTGCTTGCGGTGCGCCGTTCCGAAGGCGTCGTTGATATAGCAGTCGGCGTACGAAGCCAGCGTCTTGGCGAACTCCTTCTGCGAAGCCTTCATCGCCTTCTTGGCCTCCTCGTAGGCGGGATCCTCCTTCTCGATGCCCACAGGCTTGCCCTCCTCTTCGGGGTAGAAGCGGAGGTTTTCGAGCATCAGCGCCTCGCCCGGTTTGAGCGCCGCAGCGGCCTCGGCAGCCTTGACGCAGTCGGGAGCGAACTTGACGGGCACGCCCAGTTTTTCGCTCACGGCGTCGACGATCTGGCTCAGCGAGAACTTGGGGTTGACCTTGCCTTTGGGCTTGCCCATGTGCGACATGATGACGAGGCTGCCGCCGTCGGCGAGCACCTTTTTCAGCGTGGGAAGCGCCCCGCGGATGCGGGTGTCGTCGGTGATTTTACCGTTTTCATCCAGAGGCACGTTGAAGTCCACGCGGATAATCGCGCGCTTGCCCTTGAAATCGTAGCTGTCGATCGATTGCATAATACCAAAAATTATTAGGTTAAACTTTTTAAATATCTTTAAGAATTCCCCAAAGTTAAGCAATGTCTCGATATTTTTTCCACTTTATTAGAATTTTTTCAGGGAAAAACGTAACTTTGCTTATAATTAACTTGGGTGGAAAGGCCCGAAATTTACGGAAGGAGGAATATGGCAAAAATTTCACTGGATGCAGTCGACCGCAAGATACTGGGATTTCTGATCAAAAACGCACGGATGCCATTCCTCGAGATCGCGCGGGAATGCGGCGTTTCGGGAGCAGCCATCCACCAACGGGTCAAAAAGCTGGAAGACGCCGGCGTCATCCTCGGCTCCCGGTTACAGGTAAATCCGAAAGCGATGGGCTACGACGTCTGTGCGATCATCGGCATCCGGATCTCCGACCCGACGAAAACCGTACAGACGGTCGAACACCTGCGCAAAATACCTGAAATCACCGAATGTCATTTCATTACGGGCAAATACAACATCCTGATCAAGCTCTACTGCACGAACAACGAACACCTGATGCATACGATCTTCGACCATATCCTGAAACTGCCCGAAGTCTCGCAAACCGAAACGTTCATCTCGCTGATCGAATCGTTCGACCGGCAGGTGGAAATACCCGATCTGGAGGAATAACACGATGGCAGCAATTCGACTTACCAAGGAATTTTCGTTCGAAATGGCCCATACGCTGGCCGGATACGACGGTCCGTGCCGCGAAATCCACGGCCATTCCTACAAGTTGTTCGTCACGGTAAAAGGCGAGCCGGTCGCCGACGCCGCCGAACCGAAATACGGCATGGTAATGGATTTCGGCGAGTTGAAACGGATCGTGGGACGGCTGATCGTCGACCGGTACGACCATGCGCTGGTCATGCGGGCAACCGCCGATAACGGCGAACTGATCCGAACGCTGCGCGGCAACTACGCGAAAATCGAAGTCGTCGACTACCAGCCGACCTGCGAAAACATGGTCGCCCGTTTCGCCGCCGCGATCGAAAAAGAGCTGCCGGCAGGGGTCGAACTGTTTTCGATCCGCCTGCACGAAACGGCCACCTCGTTCGCCGAATGGTTCCGCTCGGACAACCGTTAATTCCGACCGCCATGCAGCAGCCCGTCGTCTATCTTCAAAAAACGTTTTCGAAAGAGGAATTCCCTTTCGAAAACCTGTCAGGGGCCGAATTCGAACGATGCAGCTTTACGGAGTGCGATTTTTCGTACGTAAACCTGTCGGGGGCGCTGTTCACCGGATGCGCTTTCCGGTTATGCCGTTTCGTGGTTCCCGACCTGAAACGAGTCCATCTGCAAAGCGCCGTTTTCGAAGAGTGCCAATTGTCCGGCGCGGATTTCGGCCAGTGCGAAGCCCTGGGATTCTCGGTAGATTTCCGGCATTCGAAACTGGACAACTGTTCGTTCCGCAAACGCAAAATGTCCGGAACGCCGTTTTCGAAAAGCGTCCTGAACGACTGCTTTTTCACCGAAAGCGACCTGACGGGCGCCTCGTTCGACGACTGCTCCTTGCCGGGAACCGTGTTCGATCGCTGCACGCTGAAAGGGGCGGACTTCCGCTCAGCATCGGAATTCGCGATCGACCCGGCGCAGAACAACCTGCGGAAAGCCAAATTTTCAACCTATAACCTGGCCGGACTGCTCTCCGGATACGGCATCGTAATCGAATGACGCCCGGCCCGCAAACGAAAAGATGAAAAAACTATTCCTGATCGACGCTTACGCGCTGATATTCCGATTCTATTACGCATTCATTGGTCGTCCGATGCGGAACGCCGACGGCGTCAACACCTCGGCTGTTTTCGGCTTCGTCCGCTACATCAACGAGATCATTCGCCGCGAAAACCCGCACTACCTCGGCGTGGCGTTCGATCCGCCGGGCGGCAATTTCCGGCACGAACTGTTCGCCGACTACAAAGCCAACCGCGGCGAAACGCCGGAGGACATCATCGTCTCGGTTCCGTACATTAAGGAGTTCCTCGAAGCGATGCGAATCCCGGTGATCGAAGTCCCCGGATACGAAGCCGACGACGTGATCGGCACGCTGTCGCGCGAAGCGGCCGAAGCCGGATTCGAAGTGTTCATGGTCACACCGGACAAGGACTATGGCCAGTTGATCCGTCCGAACGTCTATATCTACAAACAACGCAAAGGCGGCAACGAAGGAGTCGAAATCATCGGCTGCGAACAGGTCTGCGAGCACTACGGCATCGACGACCCAAAACAAGTAATCGACATTCTCGCGCTGTGGGGCGATGCCTCGGACAACATCCCGGGCGTGCCGGGCATCGGCGAGAAGAGCGCCGTGAAGCTGATCTGCCAGTACGGTACGGTCGAGAACCTGCTCGACAATACCGAAAAACTCTCCGGCAAACAGCGGGAGAATATCGAACGATTGCGCGAACAAATCCTGCTGGCCAAACGGCTGGCAACCATCGAACAGCACGTTCCGGTGGCTTTCGAACCCGAAAAAATGGTCATGGAATCGCCGGACGCCGACCGTCTGGCCGAGGTTTTCCAGGAACTGGGGTTTCGCTCGCTGCTGCAGGAAATGCGGCAAGGACATCCCGACGCCGGCATTCTGACGGACGGCAAACCCGCGCGGCCCAAATCCGGCGTTTCGCCTTCCGCACCCCAGACGACCGGGGCTCCGAACCTGTTCTCGGCGCTCGAACAAACGGCAGGCGGGAGTTCCGGACAGGCCGACCTGTTCGGCGCAAGCACCTACGAAACGATCGACACCGTCGCGCACACCTACCACATCGTCGAAACGCAGCAAGCGCTCGAAGCGCTGCGCGACCGGCTCGCCGCCGTCCGTGAATTCTGTTTCGACACCGAAACCACCGGCTTCGACGTATTCGGCGACCGGCTGGTCGGTATTTCGGTCGCCGTCGAACCGCACGAAGCCTGGTACATCCCGTGCAACCCGGAAAACACGAAAAGAATCATCGACACGCTACGCCCGGTTTTCGAAGACGAGCGAATCGCTAAAATCGGGCAGAACGTCAAATTCGACATCATGATGCTGCGCAGCGCCGGCACCGAGGTGCGCGGTATGCTTTACGACACGATGATTATCCACTACCTGCTGGACCCCGAATCCCGGCACGGCATGGATCACCTCGCCCGCACGCTGCTGAACTATTCGCCGGTACCGATCGAAGAGTTGATCGGCAAAGGGGTCCGCCAGATCACGATGGACCGCGTGCCGATCGAAAAAGCGGCCGCTTACGCCGCCGAAGACGCCGACGTGACGCTGCGGCTCAAACGGGCGCTGCTTCCCCAGATCGAGGAGGCGGGGCTGCACGATCTCTATTTCGACATCGAGGAGCCGATGATCGAGGTGCTGGCCGACGTCGAGATGGCCGGCGTGCGCATCGACTGCGACGCGCTGGCGCATTACGCCGTGGAACTGAACCGCCGCATGGCGCAGCTTGAAGCCGATATCCGCAGCGAAGCGGGCGAGGCGTCGCTCAACATCAACTCCACGCGGCAGTTGGGCGAGGTGCTTTTCGCCAAAATGCGCATCGCCGAGAAGCCCAAGATGACGCGCACGAAGCAGTTCAGCACCGACGAAGAGTATCTGCAAACATTCGCGCACAAACACCGGATCATCGACCTGATCCTCGAATACCGCGGCGTGAAGAAGCTCCTTTCGACCTACGTCGAGGCACTGCCGCAGCTGGTCAACCGCCGCACGGGGAAGATTCATACCTCGTTCAACCAGGCCGTGACGGCTACCGGACGGTTGTCGTCGACCAATCCCAACTTGCAGAACATTCCGATCCGCGACGAACTGGGCAAGCCCATTCGCCGCGCCTTCATCCCGTCGGACGACGACCATGTGCTGCTGTCGGCCGATTACAGTCAGGTCGAGTTGCGCCTGATGGCGCATCTGAGCGGCGACGAGGCGCTGATCGCGGCATTCGAGCACGGCGAGGACATCCATGCCGCGACGGCCGCGCGGCTCTTCGGCAAACCGATCGATACGGTGACGGGCGACGAGCGGCGCAAGGCCAAGACGGCCAATTTCGGCATCATCTACGGCATCTCGGCCTTCGGGTTGAGCCAACGGCTCGACATTCCGCGCAAGGAGGCCAAAGAGATCATAGAGGGCTATTTCGCCTCCTACCCCAAGGTGAAGGAGTATATGGAGCATGTGGTCGAGCGGGCGCGCGAGGTGGGTTACGTGACGACGATCTTCGGGCGGCGGCGTTACCTGAACGACATCGCGTCGCGCAATGCCGTGGCGCGCGGGCTGGCCGAACGCAATGCCGTCAACGCCCCTATTCAGGGCAGTGCGGCCGACATCATGAAGATCGCGATGGTGCATATCGCCGAAGCGTTCCGCCGCGAAGGAATCCGCTCGCAGATGATTTTGCAGGTGCACGACGAAGTGGTGATCGACACGCTGCGCAGCGAGTTGGACCGCGTGCGCGAAATCGTCACCGAGGCGATGGAGCAGGCGGCGCATCTCAAAGTGAAACTGATCGCCGAATGCGGTGTGGGCGAGAACTGGCTCGATGCACATTGATCCGGCGGTGTACGTCCGGCATCCCCTTCTCCGATAGAAAGCCCCCTGTTGCAATGCTGCGGCAGGGGGCTTTCTATCGGCTGCGGCGCTCCGTCAGCGGCCGACGTGCGCCGTCCGTTTGAGCGGTGCGGCCGGTGTTACGGCACGCAGCATGACCGGTGTACTTTGCGTTCCGGCGTCGGCGGTCACGAATCCGAGGTCGCTGATCGGGGAAACGCCGCTGAGAGAGGGCGTGATGCTCTTGCGGAAGACGGGGCCGTAGTGGCCTTCGGCATCCTGCGCCACGGCGAGGATATAGGCCTTCGCGTTCCATGTGAGGCCGTAGCGGCGCTCTTCTCCGTCGGGGGTTCCCTGCGTGACGAGGTACTGGATCAGCAGGTCGTCGGTGTAGAGTTCCGTGTCGCCCACGTCGGTGACCGTGTAGAGCGTGTACCATTTGGCAGCGTCGGCCGAATGGAGGACCTTGGCGGGGAGGTAGGCTTTGTTGTTGTAATTCTTATAGGTCACGTCGTCGATTGCGTAAAGTTCGCTGCCGTTGTAGTATTTCTCGAATTCGACGGTGGCGGTAGCAGTCGATACGACGGCGGCTTCGGTGGTGAAAGCGGGGCTTACTGCCGGTGTGGCCGTGGCATTGCCTGCGGCGTCGACGCAGGCCGCCCACACGTAGTAGGTCGTGGCGGGTTTGAGCTGCTCATAGTCGAACCACTGGTCGCCGCGCACGCCGATGACCGAAACGACCTCCTCCGGCGTGGTGAAGAAGTCGTCGATCTGGCCTTTGATGTAGTCGGCCAGATAGCTCCGGATGCCCTCGGCGTTGCTGCCGTATTTCTTATATTCGGCGTCGGTGACGATGTCCCAGATGTAGCGGACGCTCTTGTCGGAGGGTTCGACCTGAATCGAAGCGCTGCGCGCCGTGACACCGGAGATGTCGAAGGCGAAGGTGTTGGCCGTGGGATCGCCCTCCGGATCGGTAGTGAACTTGTGTTTGGTCAGTTCGGTCGCAGCTGCTCCGTCGGCATAGCCGAATGCCAGCACATAGTAGTCGGTGCCGGGGACGAGCGTGCCGAAGTCGCCGCTCGACGTAATGGTCGTAGGGCCCGTGTAGGTGAACCATTCGGCCATGGAGCCGTAGAGATTGAGTATCTCGGAGATAATCGCGTCGTCGGTCATCGCATCGCAGACGGCAGCCTCCTTCACCTCGGCGAAGTAGGGGACTTCGGCCGCCAGCGGCGTGATGTCGATGACCGTGTTGTCGAAGCTCTTCTCCTTGACCTCGAAGGTGAAGGCCGCAGGCCCTGCGGGCGGTTCGACGGCGAAGGCTTCGCTCAGGGCGATGTCGCCCGTGAACTCCTTGTCGTCGTAACCCGCCACGACGATTTTGTAGGAGGTGACGGGCGTGAGCGTTTCGGCGATAGTGAACTCCTCGGTGCCGGTGTGGAGCCGTTCGTCGAGGTCGTCGAGCGATGCGATCTGCCTGAGCAGCGTGGCGGTGGGGATTCCCAGCAGCGACGCCTCGCTGTGGATGCCGCAGTAGTAGGTCGCCGTTTCGTCGGAGGGCGTGACCTTCACCGCAGCTCCTTGTTCGGAGGTCTCTCCGAGGGTAATAGTGTAAGTTACAGGCTCTTTTACGGGCGGATCACCCCCCCCCTCGGGGTCGGGGTCATTGGTTTCGGAACAGCCGCCCGAAGCGGATAACAGGATTGCGGCCGTGAGAAGCCGGAGCAGAGAAAGTGATTTTTTCATACTGAACATTGAATAAAGGGTGAGAAATGTTCCATAAAGGTAAGAAAAAATATCGGAACGAAAAGAGAGAAATCCCGGAATCGGGCGACTCGGGGATTTCTTGGTTAGGTTAGTTAGGTTAATGAGATGCGGAGATTTCCGCTTTGTGTAAGACAAAAATAAAGAGGATTTTTCAATAATCCAAATATTTCGTAATGAATTTATCGATAAATCCGTTCTTTTCCGACAAATCGTATCGAAATTTTTTAAATACGGATTAAATTATAATTTTTTAAAATCTGTTTCGGCAGCGTGTCGGCGACCTTCGCCGAGCGTGGGGAGACGGCACGCTCCGGATACGCGCAACGGCCGGGAATCATCGTCCCCGGCCGTTGCGCTCGATTTCGTGTGTTTCAGGCTTTCGCCGCTGCGATTTCGGGAGTAGGCTTCAATTCGGCATTGTGCCGGCTGCGATAGGTCGCCGGCGTCATCCCGTATTCCTTCTTGAAGAGCTTGATGAAATGCGACGTGTTGGGAAACGCGCACTCGCTGCCGATCTGCGAAATGGACTTCGAGGTCGAGATCAGCAACATGCGCGCGTGCATGAGCCGCTGGCGGATGAACCACTGGTGCGGCGGCATCAGGAACACCCGTTTGAACTCCTTCTTGAACGAAGTGAGCGACCGGTTGCAGAGCGCGGCCAGTTCGTCGATCGAAATATCGTCGAAGATGTGGTCGTACATCAGTTGTTCGAAATTCTCCTTCGCCGTGTCGATGTTGCCGAGGATCTTGCTGCGCAGACAGCATTCGTCGTGCGAGACGATCAGGTAGACCAGTTCGGTCATCTTGATGTTTTCCGCCGTTTCGTCGTGGAGGAACCCTTCGCCGCGGAGGTAGTTGGCCGTATTGCTGAAAAATCCTTTCAACAGTTGCCATGCCGGCGTCGAAACGGCGTTGGCGCCCTGGCATTCGGGACATGCGTGGTTGTAGGAGATGTTCAACCCGTAGGTGAGGTTGAGGTACATCAGGATCTTGTGCAGATCCGCCGGTTGGTAGTAGAAGAGAATCTGTTCGAAGGTATTGCTTTCGTCGGGCACCTCTTCGGTGTAGTGCGTGCCGATTCCGAGGAAGAATACGTCCCCTTTCGAGATAGTCTGCCGTTTGTCTCCGTTATAAATGTGCTTCTCTCCGCGGACGATATATCCGATCGCATAACGCGACAGCGTGTGCGACTGGACTCCGTTGTGGAAATGCTCGACGAATTTCACGATCATCGGTAAACCGGAGCTGTGGCGTTCGTAATTTGCCATAAGATTTAATTTTAATTACAACTACTTAAAAGAGGCTCTCCATATGCTTGCAAGACAAATGTATAATAAAACATTGTATTATACAATGCGTAATTGTACAAATGTATCGCCAAACGATACAAAAATCCATATTTGCTACTATTGAGACTTTTCGTGTCTCTATATCAGGCCGAGAACGAGGCTCAGTAAAATAAGAACCGTATAGAACATCGATGCGGCCGCACTGTTGAATTTGGTCAGCACGACGGGGATGAGCGTAGCCGCGGCCGGTGCCGCAAGGGTCAGTGTAACCGGTGAAGAATACGGTACAAAATAGATGCCGGCCACGACGCACAAGACGTATAAATTGTAAAAAAGGATATTACGCGGTTTGGTTTTCAGCGTACGGATATCCAGCAGGACACCGGCGGCAGAACAGATCAGCAAAAAGAAAATCACTCCCCATGCGATGAGCGAAAAGAGCGTATTCCCGTCGAAAAATCGGTATCCCGAATCGCTCGTTATCGCCGCTGCGACCTGCCGCACGGGGCCGTCGAATCTCCCGCCTGCCGCCCAATGGATGAAACCGGCGAAAAAGAGCGGCAGGATCGCGCCTGACAGCGCGACGACCGCTTCGCGCAGCGTGCGCCGGAAAAGCAGGACGACGAGCGGGATGAGCAGCAGCAGCCCCGCGCCCGGCGCATAGAGCAGCGGGATCAGCCCCACGTAGAGCGATCCCCGAAACATCCGGTCGAAACAGTAGTGGCGGTGAAAACTGTTGTAGTAGTTGCGCGATGCGAGTACCAGCAGCAGCAGCGTGAGGCTCTGCGTCAGGTAGTCGCTGCTCAGCAGAACGCCGCAGCTCACGACGCCGAAGAGCGGCATGGCCAGGAAGCAGCGGGTCGCGTAGAGTTCGGCGCGGACGCTGCTGCGGCCGATGAGGAATCCGGCCACGAAGAGCATGACGATGCTCGCTGCCGCCGACAGCAGCGGCCATGACAGGCGGAATGCTGCGGTATAGTATCCCAGCGGGGCGCTGACGGCCGGAATTTCGCCGGCGAAACGTTGTGTGACCCATGCGCGCACGAATGCGACGATCACGACCACGAGGAACGTGAAGGTCGCTACGGGAAGCGGTTGCCGGATGATGTCGCCGAATTTCATACGCAGACAAAAGTAGCGAAAAATGACGAATGGTCGTAAATAATTCGTAACTTTGTTCCTCCTCGGATCCATCTGCGGGGCGATCGGAAGATGTTGGAAACCTGTTATCAGTACGAACGGATCGAAGCCGGCTGCGACGAAGCGGGCCGGGGGTGTCTGGCCGGTGCGGTCTTCGCGGCGGCCGTGATTCTGCCGCCCGATTTCCACGATCCGCTGCTCAACGATTCGAAGCAGATGACCGAGCGCAACCGCGAAAAGTTGCGGGCCGTCATCGAGCGCGAGGCCGTCGCATGGGCTGTCGAGGCGGTCTCCGCCGCACGGATCGACGAAATCAACATCCTGAACGCTTCGTTCGAGGGCATGTCGCTGGCTGTGGCGCGCCTCGATCCCGCTCCGGCGTTTCTGGCCATCGACGGCAACCGGTTCCGCACACGTCTCGAAATTCCCTGGCGCTGCATCGTCAAGGGCGATGGCAAATACGCCGACATTGCCGCGGCTTCGGTGCTTGCCAAAACCCATCGTGACGAGTACATGCTCCGCATCGCCGAAGAGTTTCCCCAATACGGCTGGGCGAAGAACAAGGGCTACCCTACGCGCGAACACCGTCTCGCCGTGAGGCGTTACGGGGTGACGCCCTATCACCGGCTGACGTTCAATCACGAATCGGGGCAGCTGGAACTTTTCTGATCGGGTCGGCCGGGGATGTGCGGCTACCCTATTTTATCGTATTTCGAGGAATCGGACAGACAGACGATCGACGTGGGAATGCGGACGCTGTTGTTTCGCCCGCTTGTGCTGCGTGGCCGCTTCTGCAAGAGGGGCGGAGCGGGACGGCTGCGGTTGCGGAAAAGGGACGGGTTCCACCGCCGAAGGGCAGGTCTGTGCGCACGGTCCGAGTTCGGGTGCGGTCGGGCACGGCGTTCCGCCGGCATACGGCCGCTCCGTGTCGCGGAGCAATCTCGACGGGATTCGAGCCGCTCCGGTCGGGACAGCGCGAGTTCTTCCGAACGATGGTGCGGATGTGATCGCGGCATATAAAAAACGATCCGATGCAGCTGCATCGGATCGTTTTCGTATAGGATCGGGGATTTAATATCCCATCGACTTCGAAGCGGCGTAAGAGAGCTTCAAGGCGTTTGCCCGGCGAAGTTCCTGCTTCACGTCGGTGATGATACCCATTTTCGTCTGGTCGTCGGCTTTCAGACACACGGTCATCAGCGCTCGGTCCGACTCGTTGAGTTTGTCGCGTTCGGCGGCGATGAAGTCCAGAATATCCTTCTCCGTACGATACGAGTCGTTGAGTTGGATACGGGGCGCCGTACCGAATTTAGCCTGCATGATCGGCGTAGGCTGGCCGATGTGGATGAAGCTGACGAGCGATTTCTTCTCCAATTTCTGCACCTCGGTCGCGGTCGGAAGCTTGTAGCGAACCAACAGCTCCTGATCGCGCATCGTGGTCGAAATCATGAAGAAGAACAGGATCATGAAGATCACGTCCGGAAGCGATGCCGTCGAGATCGGGGGCAGACTTTTGCCGCCCTTCTTTTTCATTACTGCCATTACTTCTTTCCTCCCACGTTACGCGGCTCGGCCTCCGAGATCTTCAGCGGAACCGCCTTGGTTAATATATTTCGCTGATCTTCGTTCAGATCTTCGAATTTCACTCCGAACTTGCGCATGGCCACCTCGTTGCGCACCTCGTTGAAGGCGCGTGTCAACTCGTTCTGCACCATGATGTAGGTTTCGTAACTGGTGCCGCGGTCCGTCTGGAGGGAGATCACGCCCAGGCTGACGGGATAGTTCCACTTGCTGCCGTCGGGAAGTTCGAACTCCTTCACCTCTTTTTCGGGGAGGTTTTCGTCTTCCATCGGGTTGAGGATAAACTCCTTGGCCTTGTCTTTCAGCTGGTGGATGTCCATTTGCTGGCCGCCCGCCATGATGTTGTTACCTTTAGAAACGAATACCAAGAGAAGGTTGCGTTCCTTCACCTTGACATCCTCCTGTTTCTGGTTGGGATCGGGCATCGGCGGCAAGACGCGCGTCAGACCCGTATCCGTGTTCATGGTAGTGGCGACAAGGAAGAAAATCAGCAGCAAGAAGGCGATGTCGGCCATCGAACCGGCATTGATCTCCTGTACTTTTCTTTTATCTCCTGCCATTGTTTACTCCTCTCTTATTTGAATAATTTCGCAACCTCCGAATAGAGAGCGACAACGACTGCCGCGATCATTGCGACATAGGTTACGATGATACCGCAGTCGGCGATCACCGTCGGAGTGCGAGGGAAGACGCCGCCGCTGGCGAAATCCGGGATCACGATGTCGTGGCTGGCAGCGATGAAATAGGATACCAGTACCACTACGACGATCAAGGCGAACGAAAGGAGCGTCCCCTTGACTCCCGCGGGGTTCTGAATCATACCGAAGATGGCGCAGAAGATAGCGGAAGCAATCGCCAGAGCCAGCAGGACGTAACACCAGATCAGGTTCAGGCTGATCGAAGCCTCCGAACCCCCTGTGGCTATTGCGTAGATTCCGAGAACCGCCATCACGGCCAGCAGAATACCCAATATGATATTTAAAATCTT
>OGUK01000864.1_pt1 | contig 22594 bp, 19 predicted proteins | sample 1553151 | NCBI WGS metagenome assembly OGUK01 (sample SAMEA2580208, study PRJEB22360) | human gut metagenome | biome: human gut; feature: human-associated habitat; material: faeces | place: Denmark | collected 2008/2010
ATAGCGGGTGGTTGTTTGTACCACGCAAGCGTGGCACTGGGTAAACCCATTAATTAAAAAGCCCTTTGAGAAAAGATTTCTCAAAGGGCTTGATAAACTGGAATTTATATTGAAATCATTTTTTCTTTAATTCTAGAATATTCTTCTCGATCTGCTGTATACCCCCCCTGAAATCATCATCCGTTTTTCCTGTCGGATCTTCAAGTTTCCGGTTGTCATCAAACGCTCTGCCGATAAACGGACAACCTACATCACAACCCATGGAGATGGAGATGTCTGGCTCCTGGATGCTTGATATCAGCTTAGAATACTGCTTTTTCTCCATGTCGATGCCGTAAAGCTCCTTCATGAGACGGACGGCATCCTGATTGATCTGGGGCGCAGCAAGTATGATGGAATCCTTCAGGAAATCAATGCCCGTATGATTCTGTATAATTTCTGTGAATTAGTGACTTCTCACACTGTGGTAAAAACATCTAAAAAATACAGCATTTCTTAACTGAACAGTATTTTCAATGCATGACCGCATGTGATATACTGTTTTCATCATAAAAAACCTTATCTAGGAACCGTAATAATTCTATTGAAATTTTCTTCCTGATTCACTTTGCTCTGCATGTACGGTCACATCACTTTTCTTTTTTTTCTTCTGTTCAGGCTGTTCCTGTGTACCGTTCTTGTTTTCTTCCATAATCATACTCCTCGTAAAATGGCTTATTCTTATGCTGGAAACACATCCCCTCCAGTATGTACCTGCATGTTTTATATTATACCATATTCTTCTGCACTGTACGTAATCAAATCATTTCTTTTATTTTTTTATCATCTTATCACTTTTGCGAAAAAATGGCTATGAGATTTTCAACAGATATGATAAAATGAACTCATTGTCGTTACTGTACACAGTAACCTATTATCAGTCCAATCGGAGGTATATAATCAATGGCAAAAAAAAATCTTATCGTCGGACAGTCCGGTGGACCGACTGCCGTCATCAATAGCAGTCTCTACGGTGTCGTTTCTGAAGGTCTCTCCCATCCTGACACGATCGAACATGTATATGGTATGGTAAATGGTATCGAAGGCTTTTTAAATGACTGTATTCTTGATTTCGAAGAAGCTCTTCCGGGCGAAGATCTGAACGGACTCAAATCAACCCCGGGCGCCTATCTTGGTTCCTGTCGTTACAAGCTTCCGGAATCTCTGGAGGATCCGGTCTACCCGGCTCTTTTTAAAAAATTTGAAGAATTAAATATCGGCTGGTTCTTCTATATTGGCGGCAATGATTCCATGGATACCGTCAGCAAACTTTCACGCTATGCCGAACACATTGGAAGTTCTATCCGCGTAATTGGAGAGCCCAAAACCATCGACAATGATCTTGTACACACCGATCATACTCCCGGCTTCGGAAGTGCCGCGAAATATGTCGCTTCCACTGTCCGCGAGATCACAACCGATGCCAATGTATATGAAAAGAAATCTGTAACGATCATCGAGATCATGGGACGGCATGCCGGATGGCTGACTGCCGCCAGTGCACTGGCCCGCAAATACGATGGAGACAATCCGCTGTTTATCTATCTTCCGGAAGTTGCTTTTGATCAGGATGTCTTCCTTAAGGATCTGGAGAAATCATTCGAAAAGAACTGTAATCTGATCGTATGTGTCTCCGAGGGAATCCATGACGCAGATGGTACTTTTATCTGTGAATATGACAGTTCCGTAGGAACCGATACTTTCGGTCACAAAATGCTTGCAGGCTGCGGTAAATATCTCGAAAATCTGGTACGCAGCCGTCTCGGTGTCAAAGCCCGTTCCGTTGAACTGAATGTCAGTCAGCGCTGCTCTGCATCTCTGATTTCTGCCACAGACCAGAAGGAAGCCATAACTGCAGGAAAGTTTGGTGTTCAGGCTGCTCTTAACGGTGAAACAGGCAAAATGGTATCTTTTATCCGCCAGACAGACTCTGAAGGTAATTATCAGCTGGTATGCGGACTTGAAGATGTCAACGCAATCTGCAATGAAGAAAAAACAGTTCCACTTACATGGATCACTTCTGACGGACATGATGTCACAGAAGATTTCATCCGTTACGCCCGTCCGCTCATTCAGGGAAATATAGAGGTTCCTCTCGGCGAGGACGGACTGCCAAAATTCGTATACCGAAAATAAAATGCATCCTCTCGGAGCGTTTGGGGCTTTATTGGAATATTACAAAGTAATTTCTTATAAAGTCCAAAATCTCCACTCCCGATTGACAGAGAGTGGAGATTTTATTATTCCTGTTCAAATTCTTCATGATCCTGCTGGATCTTTTCTTTTACTTCTTTCTTTAATTCTTTTTCGTGTTTTTTTTCATCGCGGCTCTTCGGAAGAATAATATTCAGAACAACAGCGATCAGCGTTGCAAGCACCACCGGTGATTTTCCAAAAATAGTAGTTACCCAGTCCGGGAAACTGGCAAGTGCAGCAGATGCCTGAGAGACACCAACTCCAATTGCAGCGGCAAGTCCGACAATGGAAGAATTTCTGTAATCCATTTCTGCTGATGCAACCAGCTTCATTCCTGTCATAGCTATCGAAGCAAACACAGAAACAGTTGCTCCTCCGAGTACACATTGCGGAATAGTGGTAAGAAGTGCCGAAAATTTCGGTACGATTCCGGCAACTCCAAGAATTGCTGCAGCCAGTCCAAGTACCCAGCGATTGATAACTTTAGTCGTTGTTACGATACCAACATTCTGACTGTAAGTCGCTGTCGGAAGTCCTCCGAGCAATGCCCCCAGAATATTTGTCACGCCATACGCCATGATACCGTTCTGCAGTTCTCTGTTCTCCGGAACTCTGTCCATTGCTCCAATCGTTGTCGCAGAGTAATCTCCGATGGCCTGTACAGAATTAATGGCAAACAGAAGCCCGATCGCAACGCATGCAGAAATCTCAAAATGGATTCCAAAATGCATAAACTGTGGAAGCTGAAATACTTTTGCTTCTCCGACACTTGAAAAATTTACCATTCCAAAAGGAATCGACACCACATATCCTACGAGAATACCGATCAGTATCGAAGCAAGCTTCAGGATTCCCTTTCCAAAATGATTCAGTGCAGTAACAACGGCAAGAGTCAGAAAAGCAACCACCCAGTTCTGCCATGAACCATAATCAGGGTTACTTGTTCCGCCCGCCATATAGTTAATTGCTGTCGGATACAGGGAAAGTCCAATGGTAAAGACAACTGTTCCTGTGATCAGTGGTGGAAAAAATACCCGGATTTTTTTTACCAGGATTCCCATAACAAAAGCAACAATGCCACCTATGATCTGCGCACCAAGAATCGAACTGATTCCATAACCTTCTGCAATTGCCTGCATACTTGGTACATAAGCAAAACTTACCCCCATGATCATCGGCAGTCCTGAACCTAAAGTAAAACCATTCTTCTTTCCAATCGGAAAAAGCTGAATCAGGGTTGACAATGCGGATACAACCAGAGATGCCTGTATCAGGATAACTCTGTCTTTTGCACTCAGGCTATTTCCGCCAACAGCACCTGCCACAATGATTGCCGGTGTTACACATCCTACGATCATGGCAACGACATGCTGCAGTGCCAGCGGAAGTGCTTCCTGAAACTTCGGGATACCATTCAGTTCAAAAATACTACCTCTTTTCATGATTCCTCCTGCCCGGTTTTCAATATTGTTTTCTCATCTGTGTATTGAAAATCCTTTTTCTGACTGTAATTGCTCGAACAGTCTTATTTTTTTAGTAATTATAACAAATTTAAGGCTTAAAAACAATTCGTAAGCCTTAAATATTTTGCTGTCATAGATACTAAAGTTTACTGTCTTTTTTTGTATACTTTTTCTCAATACTCAAATTAGCTAAACAATATTTAACCAATCCTATCTTCTCACGTCAGCAACTCAAACGTATGATACAAGTCTACTCTGCCATATCCCCAGTCCGGGTTGGGATAGACCTCCCCAGCCTCTCGCACTGCACCTCTGCTCAGATAGTGTTTTACACTGTTTCCAGTAAAATATGGCTCATTTCCCCGGACCAGTGCCCACTCAAAAAGGAGTGCTGCGATCCCCGCCGTCTGTGCGGCTGCAAGACTTGTTCCGGTAGCCGGTGCAAACTCCTTTCCCGGACCGATTGAAGCCGTCAGAATTCCTACCCCTGGAGCAGCAAAATCGGGTTTTACGATATTTTCTGCATTGTATCCACGGCCTGCCTGAATGAACAGGCTGTTATCCCGATGCTGATATGCTGTGACGGTCATCGCATCTTCAGTATCTCCAGGAGCAGTGACCGTATAATCCGGTGATGACTGCAAAAAATAGGTTTCATCAGAAATCATCCCTCTTACCGGAAGCCATATATGAAACCTGCTTTTTCCCGGTATTTTCTCTTCCACCAGAAACTTCCAGATTCCCGATGCTGGATGCTGAAATCGAATAAAGATCAGCGTGTTTCCTGTTCTTCTTTCAATTGGCACATAATTCACCAGTACTTTTGTTTCTACAAATACAAAAGACAGTTCCTGCGTTCTGTTCTTTAAAGCTGTGCTGACTGACAGTTTTTCCCCTGTCGGTGACTGAATCGTCATATAATAAGAACCGGGAGAGTCCCCCCAGAATTCTGTCATAAATCCTCTGGTACTCTCCCGGTCACCAACTCGTAGTTCTACAGTATCTTCTGTATCATTCGGTCCAAATTCTCTCAAATAATGGTGTCTGGCCGTTCCTTCATTTCCGGCAGGAACAGATACTGCGTTCTGTGTAAATGCTGCAATACTGTTTATATATTCATTCAACGGTCCCTCTCCCTGATGTGCCCCCATACTTGTTCCAAGACCTATGCAAATGGAAAGTGGCATCTGCTGTTCCTGGGCGATGAACAGCACATAAGAAATTGCCAGCATAATATCATCTTCCTGAAAAATATCGATATCTCGCGGTAAAAGATAAAAATCCCGAAGATAATTTTTTGCCTGCTTCAGCTTCACAATTACAATTTCTGCCTCTGGCGCTGCCCCGCAAAAATTATCTTTTTCAATCCGATATCCGGCAGCCGTTGCTGCACTTCTCGTCCCATGTCCATTTGTATCACTGGAAGGCACAATTTCCCAGGGATTTTCTGATGCTAGAGCCTGTTCGATCTGTTGTCGGCCGAACTCTCTGCCAAACGGAATTCTGCCATCTGCTCCGCCTTCCAGTGTTTGATCCCAGATACTAAAAATCTTACTTTGCACGCCATTATGAAATGCCGGATGAAGATAATCGATTCCGGAATCAATAACCGCAACCAGAGTTCCCTTTCCCTGTAATTTGAGATATGGATGATTATGCAGCCTTGTCACTCCAGATGCACTCAATGCTCCGGTATCCATATAAGTATAGCATCGCGGTATGGAAGAATAAGAGTAACTGCTCAATTCCAGTTCCGGAACGTCCTTCATTGGTACATATAAAATTCCAAACAGGTCATTTACAATCTGAAAGGTATCGTCTGATTCATAGGGAAATGTGCCATGTATATTCTGTTTATATCGGATAATAAAATTTTCATACTGTTGATTCTGTGCCGGTACAGGCATTATACTCACGCTCCGGTCATTTCGGTCTTCCCTATCAGCCTATGAATACAGATCATTTTTTATGACAATCAAATGCTTTTATAGATCGGTTGCTGTTTTCTTCTTTGATCGGATCACCAGTATCAGTATTCCTGCCACCAGGATAAACAAACTGATAAACTGCGAAGTAGAAAGCATTCCTACACTTCCTCGAATCAGATCACCCCGGAAAAATTCCAGGACAAACCTGCCGATGCTGTAAAAGATCAGATAGCAGGCCGCAACCTGTCCATCTTTTTTCTTGTGGCGTGCAATACAAAGCAAAATTACAAAATGCAGAAAATCCAATATACTGGAATAAATCTGTGTCGGAATCAGTGCCACATGATTCGGTGCAAAATCCGAATTCTGGAATATAATAGAAAATATGCTATTTGTCTCACGGCCATAGCAACAGCCTGCCAACAGACATCCAATCCTTCCAAATCCCTGTGCAAGTGCCACTGATGGCATCACCAGATCAAAATACTTCCAGAAATTTATTTTTTTGCTGCGACAATACAGCCAGCCAGATAAAATTCCTCCGATAATTCCACCATATACCACAAATCCATCGGAAAGTGTATCCAAAATATACTGAGGACTCTTCACAATCTCATGCCATTCCGTAATCCAGAATAAAAACTTTGCACAGAGCATCCCTCCCAACAGACACCAGATCACCAGGGAAAACACATGCTCCCGATCCAGTTTCTGTCGCTTTGCTCTGTAGTCAGTAACAACCCATGCCACGATTACACCGAGTGCAATCATGGTTCCATATCCATATACCGTCAGCGGTCCTATAGTAAACAGTTCATTTCTCATATATCCTGTCTCCTCTCCCGGATCTGCGGAAAGTATTTTTTCCACAATTCAAGAAGTTTCTGATTCGCCCTGTCATTCAATAGATTTCTCTCGCATGCATCAGGATCACATTCTCCACAGATATCCATTCCCAAAATCTGCTGTTGTTGTAGCACGATTTCCAGAAACTTTTGAAGTTTCTCAAGGCTCATATCACCTTGGCTCCATGTTGTTGACGCATCTGCTGTACACAGCACATCTTTATCCACGGAAATATACATTGGAAGATCTGCACGCAGATTCCTGAAAAATGTATTCTTTTCCTCACCTGTCATTGCCAGCAACTTTTCTCTGGACAAAAACTGTACTTTCTGCTGAAATTCCGGTTCAACCTGCATATAGGCCTCTTCATCCGGTCCAACAAGAATTACCTCTTGCAGCATCGGTACTTCTTCCAAAGATGCCGCAATCCATCCACCACAGGATAAAAGGCCTCCAAAGGCCGGCAGTTGCATATCCGTATGATTATCAAATACCAGAAGCCGGAATGGATGTTCCATCTTTGACAGCCACAGCCGGCTTACATAATGATAATTTCCTGAGTCAATGAAATGTATGCCATTTCCCGTATAGTTCTTTATATCATCCAGTATCCGGTTTTTCGCTTCCTCATCACAGTAACAGTTACTTCCCGGTAAATCCTGTACCTCCAACCAGGATATATCTTCCTGCATTTCTGCATGGTTCCGGTAAAACTGCTGTTCTTTGTAAATTCCGGAAAAATTCATGATCACAATTTCATTGTTCTCTGTTCTGTTTTGTTCTTTATTAATAGTCTTATTTTCTGCCATAGAAACATCTTACCATGAAAATGCCAAAAAAGGAACCAGTGTCCGGAGACACTGATTCCTTTATTCTTTTCCACCTTATAAAAAGTGTACTTCTCAGGCTTTGTTAACGGATCCGAAAAGTTCCATTTTTTCTTTAACTGTAGCTTTGATTGCTTCAGTTCCTGGAGCAAGAAGTTTACGTGGGTCAAATCCTTTACCCTGCTCGTCCTTGCCTTCTTCGATATATTTACGTGTAGCTGCTGCGAATGCAAGCTGGCATTCTGTATTAACATTGATCTTGGATACACCAAGGTCGATTGCTTTCTTGATCATGTCTGCCGGGATACCTGTACCACCGTGAAGTACAAGTGGCATATCTCCTGTCAGCTTCTGGATAGCATCCAGTGTCTCAAAGCTCAGACCTTTCCAGTTAGCCGGGTATTTACCGTGGATGTTACCGATACCTGCTGCAAGGAAGTCGATACCAAGATCTGCAACCATCTTGCATTCCTTAGGATCTGCACATTCACCCATACCTACTACACCATCTTCTTCGCCACCGATAGAACCAACTTCTGCTTCCAGAGACATTCCATGCTCTGCAACGATCTTAACCAGTTCTTTTGTTTTTTCAACGTTCTCTTCGATCGGATAATGGGAACCATCAAACATGATAGATGTGAAACCGGCTTCTACGCATTTCAGGCATCCTTCGTAGCTGCCGTGATCCAGGTGAAGTGCAACCGGAACTGTGATATTGAGTTCCTCGAGCATTCCTTTCACCATACCAACAACAGTCTTATAACCTGTCATGTATTTTCCTGCACCTTCGGATACACCAAGGATAACCGGAGAGTTGAGTTCCTGTGCTGTAAGCAGGATTGCTTTTGTCCACTCAAGGTTGTTAATGTTGAACTGACCTACTGCATAGTGACCAGCTTTTGCTTTTTTCAACATTTCTGAAGCGTTTACTAACATGATAAATTCCTCCTAATCTTTTTGGGTGGTATTACCAAACCCAAATTATAAGTCTAGTTTAACAGATTAAATCTGTTTCGTCTACTATAATCGTGCAAAAAAACTGTATACATTGTTACAATTTTCACGAACCCGTACTTCTGTGATATTCTCGTGTCAGTCTGGTGAGTATTTCGTCCATATTTGTCTTATTCACCACCAGCTCCGGTGTTTTGGAAAACTCCTGAAGTCTCTCTCGGATATTCTGCAGAACTTCCTTCTCTGTCCCTATTGATTTTGCCATTTTTTCATATTCTGAAGATGTTCTTGTCATTCCAAAAGCGATCAGATAAGCTTCCAGTGCCTCCCGGCTCCTGCTTCCCTCGTATGCTTTTCGAAAATACTCTGTAGCTTTTTCCATCTGAAACAGATAACTGTAAGCACAGCCAAGATTGTGGTACACTTTTTCTGTCATCCCCTCACGGATTTCCTCAAGATCTTCCCTTTCCAGAAGATTCTGGTAAACCTGTATCGCATGTACATACATTTCATTCTCCATTAATGCATCTGCCTTCTGTTTCTCACGCATTGCCGGAGTTTCTTCATTCATCTTCTGCAGACGTACATTCAGTTCTTTCAGTTCTTCATATGTCAGATAATTGATTTCTTTAAATACCGGATAAACAATATCTTCCGCACTTGCAAATTTGCTGATCTTGGAACGAAGTTTGGCTGCCAGTGCCGGAAGTTCCAGTTCCTCCTGTATCCAGCTGCACAATCCTTCATTCATGATCGTCTGGTCGATCAGATACAGATTATGATACAGATAATAGCAGAGTTCTTCAATGGAATACACATTGGTACTGATATTTTCTATGAAATAAGGCAGCTTTGCCCGTTTTGTCTGACACAGTATATATCCGCTCACTTTGTCTCCTCCTGCCATCTGGTCGTTTCTGTCCACTCTTTGCCACTTGATGGAAACATCTCACCAAATCCAAGATCCTTTACTGTAACCCTGCATTCATCCTGTGAAGTATACTGCAGATTCACACCAAGTCTCGTTGTCCGCTCTGGTCTCTCCGGCAGCCCCGGCAATGCCATTGCGATCCGTTTCTTTTTTGCCTCGCCCATTGTATCTACAATAAAAACAAGTTCCTTCGTTCCATCCAGGATCAGCTCGACATATGCATTACTTTCATACCAGTTTCTGCCTGATTCGATCAACGGATAATAAGCCGGTGCTCCCATGACGCGCAGCTCCATTCCAACATCAGAAAGTACCAGCGAACTGCTCATATAACGATAGTCTTTCAGGTCATGATTGATCACCCGTTCTGCTCCTGCGCTGCAGGCTCCTCTTGCAAACAGGTTATTTCCATAAAAAACTTTTCTTCTCTGATAACATAACAGCTTCACAGATTTCTGTGCCCATTCCTGGTCAAATCCCTCTCCATTGATCTGAATACTGGAATACAATTCTTTACCAAGTGTGTTCTTGATAAATGTATAGAATTCTGCATCCCGCTCCTCTACCTTCGCACTCAGAGTCGTTGTAACAGGCTCTTCCAGATGTACCAGTACCGGTCGTGTTCCTGAATTCATGGACATGCGTCGAAAACTTACCTTCTGCTGTTCAAAGCTGTACCAGCCTACACTTCTGTTCCAGGTTTCTATCTTCTGTGTCATAACATAATAATAAAAACTCTCTTCATAATCCAGAAGAATCGTACGTTCTTCCGGGATTCCCAGTTCTCTGCATGCCCGCTGAAGATTTTCTACCTGTACAGCATTCAGACTGTCCATGGCAATCGACAGACTCCGGATGTTTTTTTCTACTTCCGCAATCCCTGTAAGTTTCAGCATCTCATGCAGATAATGTGCAAGAAGCTCCCATGCTTCTTTTTTTTCACCTCCAACCGCTACCGGTCCGTTCTGTGCTGATATCTCATAAAGGTTTCCAGCGAGAAATCCACCTTTTTCTCTTGCAAAATATTCTGCTTCCAATCCCGCACAATATGTCTTGCGGTCTGGACGCAGGCAAAGACAGGTCGGCATTTCAAACTGGCTGCTTCCCACTTTTACGGGAAGTGAACGCGGTTCCTCTGCCTTGCGGTCATAATAACAGATCTGAGAATATTCTTTTCCAAAATCAATTCCTATTATCAAGTCTCTTGTTTCATTCATCTTCCGCTTTCCTTCTCTATGCTAAACATGTTTTTCACATACTGTTCCTGTCTGAGATAATCTTTCAGACTGTCTGTCACTTCCTGCGTTTTGTCCAGTCTTCTTGCAGACAACATCTGATTCAGCATCTGATACTTGCTTCCAGAGGCACCCTCGACTTTTTTCATTGAAACGCTGCGTTCCAAAGTCTTCTTTGTATTGTCTTTATCGCCCTCATCGATCTGGAAATAATACTGCAGTGTCTCCCCGTAAAACAAAGTAAATGTCCTTTCAAATATGCCCTGATACATTTCTTTCAAAGGTTCACATTTATATGCTGTCTCTGTTCCAAGTCCGGTATCCAGCCTGTAAAACAATGTAACCTTTGCTCCAGGTACTGCACGACATTCCACAAATGTTTTGTCATCCAACTGATATGGACTCAGAAGTTCCGGTGAGAGTTTGCGGAAAAACGCAAATTTCAGATTTTCTTTTGCACACTCTTCCAGTATGCTCTGTGCTATTCCCACATATTCCGGTTTTGGATCTTTTTCTCTGGAAATTTCCTGCAGAAGCGCCAGTCTGCAGATAAGATTAACCGGCCACTTACTGGTAAATGCATATTCCAGCCTGCTTCTGATGAACGTACTCATTGTATATTCTCTGACAAAAACGCCATAAGAAACCAGTGTAAGGTATGCTCCTGTGATTCGTTCTTTTCCGGACTGCTTCACATAAGATTCCAGTACAGCTTCCCCCTCTTTACGGTAATCTTCCGTAAAGATCAGAAGACTTAAGATTCTTTCTTCCAGATCATACGTATCCATTTCGAATCCTCTGGCACTCTTCCATATCGAAATAAGTTCATCCAGTGGTCCAAACCGATACAGCATAAGATAATGCAGGATCACTTCATCATATTTACCCTTCCGGTAAACCTCGGATGCCAGTGCCAGAAGTTCGTCATCTTCTGCCATGTCACTTTTCAAGATCATCCGGCTTGTCATCTTGAGAAGGCAGCTCAGATCCAGTCCTTCATAACCAAATTCTTCTACAATCACCATTGCCTGACGAAACATTCTTCTGGTGATCAATACTTCAAGCAGTGTCGTACGGTCAACCTGTGCATACTGACGGAAATCCATTTTTTCAAGATATTTATCAAGCTTCTGATCCTGAACATTCGCAGCATAGTAATCCAGAATCTGTTTTCTTACAGAATTTCTATACTCTTCTGTACAGTCCTCAAGTTCTGCCAGACTCTGAAAATACTCCAGATTATCCGCATTCAGCGTTGTCGATTCGCAATAATACAGCAGAAGTCCCCGTTCTCTGACTCCCAGTTCCAGAAGTTCCGGTACTGCCTTGCTTTCATCTGTGAGCTTTGTAAGATTGTATGGGATTGTAGAAACATAACGTCTCTGCTTATCATCCTGGAACAGGATCACCGCATCATCTGTATAGATTCTCGGATATGCAATTCCTTTATTGCAAGGGTAGATTTCTTCCTCTGCAAACTGACTGTGCCGCACGATCACCTGTCGGATTTTGCTGTCATCACAGTACAGACGATAGGTAAACATCTTCGGAGCGATTGCTTCTCCATCTTCAGCACTTACCGGATCAAACAGGAATTCCTGATACAGGATCGCATAATTTTCATCCATCTGTCCTTCTCTGAGTTTGCGATAGGCAAACCGTTCCAGATTATCCTTATAATTTTCATATGTTTTCGGATCTTTTTCTTTAAATGCGATCACACTCGCATATACATAAGCCTTGCGTGCATCACCAAGTGAATTGTCATTGTACGCAAAATACATCAGAAGCGGCTTCGGCAGCTGTCTTCTATATGTAATATCCATGGTTTCCACATAATATTCAAATAATCTGGTGATACGTAATCCTCTGCTTACCGCAAGCGAGAACCATTTGAAATATACCGGTCTGCGTGGTTCCCCCTTCATGATATATTTGCAGACAGCCTCCAGCACATCATCTGATGAAAATTTCTCATATCCGGCTGCAAGCGCCTGATACAGACTTCCATAGAATTTTTTTTCATATCCGGAGAGATATGCCATACGCATCACAAGCTCTTCGGTAAGCAGATCATGTTTACCAGCATAGCAGAATACCTGCATCCAGAACGGGGTAAGACGATGAAGCAGAGAAACATCCTCACTGATCATCTTCCAGGCTTCTATATAAAGAAGCGGACTTGTACAGCCTTTTTCATATAGTTCTTCCATCATGAACAGTACTTTCGATGGTGTGGTACGATATGTACTGTCAAGTTGAAGCAACAGCCACAAAAGCTGGAAACTGTCCTCTTTCTGCCTGAAAAAATTCTGCAATTTCCATACTGCCTGTCCCCGATCCTTATACAAACCGGTCACTGTACAGAGATAGAGATAAGTTCCGGCTGTTTCCAGTTCTTCTCTTGTAAATTCTTTACCGTGAAAATTCTTGAGGATTTTTTTTGCCACATCATCTTTTCCGTCCAGATGTGCCATATATGCCTCCAGGAACTGGTACTCTGGATATTCGCAGCCTGCTTCCCTCAGCTGATTTAATTCAAACCCTGCATTTTCTTTCCATGTCTGAAAATTGATCCTGTTTTCCTGATATTCAAGATAATCCTTCACAAGTGCAAGTTTGTGCCTTTTTTCTTCTCTGTGTACATCAATATGAATGCGCGCTCCCCTCGATGCAAGGACATGATACGTCAGTTCCTGATACGGACTTCTTACAATGATCTCGCCTATGTGATTTTCTCTTTTTAACTGATCTGCATGAACAAGATAGTTGATCTGAACACTGCTTCCAATAAAATCCTCATCCGTTATCACATGACGCTCTGGCTCCAGGAACTCCCCCTTTGTCTCGATCTCAAGGCGAAGATGTCCCCATCCGCTTCTGTGTATTTCAAAAGATTCCTGCATATCTTCTTCTACATTATAAAATTCTGCTGCGGTAGTTTTTAAGGATACGGAAACAGGATCTTTTTCCTTCAGACTGATCAGAAATTCCTCCAGATGCTGATAAGTTACTGGCTGTCCGGACAGACCTGCATACAACGCTTTCTGCTTTTTGTCTGCTTTCCTGAACATCATACAAAAATCTTTTTCGGTAAAAAGATGATAAGCTTCTCGAAAATCTTTTCTGGCAATCTCGCAAAATGTCTGCATATCATCAACTTTTCCTACAGAACTTATGATTTCTTCTTTTATTGCCTCAATTGCAAACGGAAGCTTGTACTCTCCTATGCTGGAAGTCACACAGAGCCAGCCTCTGCATATATCACCAGCCTGCATTCCCACTGCGTCAATTCCATAAGGCAGCCGTACGGTTGTACCCGAAAACCGACTGTTTCCCGGAACAAATCTTCGATCTGAGGAAGTAATATATCCCTGTATCTTATCATTGTTCTCCGTTCCAAGATACAGCTCCCCCTGTGTAGTCGTTCCTGCTTTGATCTTTATCTCCAGTTTTTCTTTTGAAAAAAGGAGTTCCGGCTGATCATATTTGAATTTTCCATTGAGTATCTGTTCTATCTTTTTTTTCAAAATAGTTCACCTGATTATCCTTGAAAGTGTATTTTTCTCATATAAAATTTATTATACACTACATCCTGAGGATACGCAAATCATATAATTTTATGGGAAAAGCACGTTGCTTCAGCCTCTGACATATTCTATATAGAAGCCCCTTTTGAGGTGGATATTTGAAAACTTTTCAGAAACCTTTGACCGCAGCAGAGGAACAGCTCTGCCTCAGACGCTGCCAGGAAGGGGATCCGGAAGCAAAACGTATTCTGATCGAACGTAATCTTCGTCTGGTTGCCCATGTTGCAAAAAAATATCAGGGAAACGGAGAAGAACTGGAAGACCTGATCTCTATCGGTACGATCGGACTGATCAAGGCTATTTCCACCTTCAATTCAGAACGTTCTGCCAGGCTGTCCACTTATGCCGCCCGCTGTATTGATAACGAACTTCTTATGATGCTGCGTGCAAGAAAAAAATGTTCACGTGAAGTTTCTCTTTATGAACCGATCGGAACAGACAAAGAGGGAAATGAGATCAGTCTGCTGGATATTATCGAAAGTCCGCCGGTGGATATCGTAGAAGAATATTCTACCCGTCAGGATATACGATTTCTTTTTTCTTCTATGAAGGATATCCTGACACCAAAAGAATACCAGGTCATCTGCTGTCGTTATGGACTGTTTGAAAACAACGAAATGACACAGCGTGAAATCGCCGATCAGCTTCATATCAGTCGTTCCTATGTCTCCAGAATCGAAAAAAACGCATTAAAAAAATTAAAAACTCTCTTCGGTTGATTTTCTGTCAGAAATACTCTAAAATTAGAAACAGACTGAGATGTCTTCAGTCGGAAGGAGGTTTTCTATTCATATGACAGATACAACTGAACGATCAGGCTTTGTATATATGCACAAACTATTGAAACAACTGATGATTCTTCTGCTCTGTACTGTTTTGATCGGAACAGGTTTTGCACCCGCTTCAGTCTCTGCAGCCTCACGGCCTGTAACGATCAGTAGCTGTAAGATTTCAGGAAAAAGCAAAGTCCGCGTAACCGCTGTCACGGCAAATCCACGTAAAATATCCGGATCTCGCTGTTACCTTTTTGCACTGACTCCGGGCATGTCGGCCAGGCCAGTAGCATCCTGTAAAAAATCAAAAAAAATGACATTTACCTGTAAATTAAACTCCGGTGGTGTCAACCTTCTGAATTCCGGTTTTGCTGTCGCTTCTCGGAATTCCAGTGGGAAATATACTTATATCAGCACACGCAGATTTATTTCCAACCCCGGTGCACTGGCCAAATATCGATATCGTTTTCCAAAGTCCATCTCCAAAAAGGGACTTCAGGTCAATGCTGACATGATGGAAGATGCGGAAGAACTGAATGTACGAAATTCTGTGATCAATATTGATTTCAGTCAGCTGATCGCACCACCGGCACTTCAAAATTCCAGGTACTCTTACTCCTGGAAATACCAGGGACAAACTTACTGGTTTGTAAAAGATTCTGTCTCTTATTACGACAGACAGCTGCTTGCACTGAATTCCACTTCATCTGTAAATTCTGCTGTTCTGCTTCTGAGTTGGCGCAGTGACCTGACCAGCCTGATCTATCCACAGGGACGCCAGCAGGGACATGCTTTTTATGCCTGGAATACCAAAGACCGTTCTGCGAGAAAGCAGCTGCAGGCAACACTGAATTTTCTGGCCAGACGTTACAGTACTTCCACAAAAAAATACGGACAGATTTCCAACTGGATCATCGGAAATGAAGTCAATAATTACAACACTTATAATTACGCCGGTTCCCAGACACTGAGACAGTATTCTCAGATTTATGCAGATCAGTTTCGTCTTGCCTATAATACACTGGTCAGTGTTTATTCTAATGCAAGAGTTTATATTTCACTTGATCATCTGTGGAATACAAATTATGTGAATGGAACCTTTGCTTCACGAAAAATGCTGGATTCTTTTGCTTCAAAGATACGTGCCGGTGGAAATCTGCAATGGAACCTTGCATATCACCCATACAGTTCTCCACTGACAGAGCCTCGTTTCTGGGCGAATACAAACGGGCAGCTCACCAAATCACTTACAACGCCTGTGATCAATATGGGAAATATCCGCCTGCTGACCAGCTATATACGTCAGAAATATGGTTCAAAAACAAGGATCATTCTGTCCGAGACCGGTTATACTTCTGTTCAGAGAAAACACAATGTTGAAAATCTGCAGGCAGCTGCGGTTGCCTACAGTTACCTTCTTGCTGAATCAGATAATATGATCGACTCACTGATCATTCATCGTCAGATCGACCACAAAGAAGAGATCAAACAGGGACTGAATCTTGGATTATGGACAACCGACGCCAGATCTGCTGATTTTGAATCTGCCAACACAAAGAAAAGATCCTGGAGTGTCTTTAAATATATGGACAGCAGTCGTTCTGCTTCCGAAACCGCATTTATTCCATCCACGATCGGTGTCAGCAACTGGAAATCGCTGATCCCTTCATACAGTTCCAAACTCTATAACAAATCAAACTGTACCATCGGAGCACTTGAACAGGTAAATGCATATCGCCGCGGTGCTTCCATATATCAGAGCTGGTCTCCTTATGGTGCTGTTACAACTTCACATAAAACAGGAAATACCTTTACTGCTCTTCATGATATCCGACGAAACAAAAACAGTTTATGGGGATTCTCACAAAAAATGAAACGCAGTCTTTCCTTTAAATCATATCCAAATTTCTGCACAACGCTCCGCGCAAGTGGTGCACAGAATGGATATGTACAGATCAAATTGCGCTTTTACAGTGGAAAACATATCTTTGAATGTGCCAGAATTGTACCTGCTGATCAAACTGTCCGTTTAAAAACGTCTCTTGCGAAATGGAAATATCGCAGTAAAGTAACTAAAATTCAGGTTATGGCAGCCCCTGTAAATGGTAGTCAGTGGAATGCCAACGCTCAGCTTGTTATGAATGCCCCTGTGCGCAGTCGCTAAATTTTTCATTAAATAAAAAAAGAGCAGATATCACTTCTCATGAGGATATCTGCTCTCTTTTTATTCTAAGTTCTGTTTTACAGATTCGTCTGTATTTTATGCCTCGGCCCTTCGAAGGAGATCATACTTTTCAATCTCTGTTCCAAGGTCTACGGCAAGTTTCTGCTGCGGATGCGGTGCACTTTCTACAGAATTTCCATCTTCATCATAGATTGCACGAACGGTTGCTGTGATATTTCTGCCATCCGGTTTCATGATCTCAATCATCTCACCAACAGTAAACTTATTTCTCTGCGTAATATGTGCGAAACCATTTTCATCAACTTCTTCTGCATATCCCAGATAAGTATATTCTTTTACATACGTATTGTTGTCATAAATCTGCGTATGTTCATCTGGTTTGCCATAAAAGAATCCTGTCGTAAACTGACGGTACGTACAATTGGAAATCTGTTCCTGATACCAGGACATATTTGCCTTATATTTTTCCGGAGCCTCCATATAATCATCAATTGCCTTGCGATAAGTTCTTGCAACAGTTGCCACATAAAGAGCAGTCTTCATGCGTCCTTCAATCTTCAGGCTGTCGATACCACTGTTCAGGATATCATCCATATGCTCTACCATACAGAGATCCTTGGAGTTGAAGATATAAGTTCCTCTCTCATTCTCAAATACCGGCATATATTCACCAGGACGTTTTTCTTCCACAATAGAATATTTCCAACGACACGGATGTGTGCATGCCCCCTGATTCGCATCTCTTCCAACCAGATAATTGCTAAGCAGGCATCTTCCGGAATAAGAAATACACATTGCTCCATGAACAAAAGTCTCGATTTCCATATCATCCGGAATATGTTCACGGATCTCACGGATTTCTTTCAAAGAAAGTTCCCTTGCCGTTACGACACGTTTCGCGCCGAGCTTATACCAGAAACGGTATGTCTCATAGTTTGTATTGTTTGCCTGTGTACTGATGTGGCATTCTATTTCCGGACAAATTTCACGGGCATAGGTAAAAATTCCCGGGTCTGCAATGATCAGTGCATCCGGTTTCAGTTCTTTCAACTCCTGCAGATATTCTCTTACTCCCGGAAGGTCATCATTATGCGCCAGAATATTTACTGTCACATAAACCTTTACTCCATGTTCATGTGCAAACGCAATTCCCTCTGCCATATCTTCATGTGTAAAATTCTTGGCTTTTGCGCGGAGGCCAAATGCTTCTCCACCTATATATACCGCATCTGCACCAAATACAACGGCTATTTTCAGTACTTCAAGACTGCTTGCAGGTACCAGTAACTCTATATTTCTCATACTTCCTCCTTAACGCTCAAAGACACGCCGTCTCCCAGCGGAATAATACTTGTCATAAGCTGTGGATGGTGTTTCAGTTCATACAAATACTCTCTCATACGCTTGTAAATCGTACGGTTTCTTCGTTCCACAAGATAATGGGATTCAATCAGCTCGCCCTCCTGAAGTACGTTATCTGACATCAGGACTCCGCCCGGGGCAAGCAGCCGCACCACATCCGGCAACCAGTGAATATACTGTCCCTTGGCCGCATCCATAAAAATCAGATCATATGCTCCCGAAAGTTCTTTCAGAATTTGCCCTGCGTCTCCTTCCAAAAAGGTAATCTGCGACTCACAGCCGGCTCTTCGGAAATTCTCCCTTGCCTTTGGAATTCTCTTTTCATAATTTTCAATCGTTGTGATATGCATTTCAGGCTGACTGTACTCACACATAAGAAGTGTGGAGAAGCCAACGGCTGTCCCCACTTCCAGAATACGCTGCGGCTTCTTAAGTGCCAGCAGTGTCTTTATAAAGCTCTGCATCTCCTTACGAATGATCGGAACTCCCTCAGACAACGCAGAACACTCCAGTTCATCAAGAAATGGAGTGTTCCCTGCATCAAGGGAATTAATAAACGTACGCATTCTCTCTTCTACGATCACGAAGTTGCTCCTTCCTGCTCTGCATCACCTGCAAGAATTCCCATGATCCTGTTTGGTGTATAGGCAGTACTGAGTAGATATGTGCCTGGTTTCATTTTCCCACTGTAATTTGAAAGTTTTTCCTGTACCCAGAACACCAGCGTATCCTCGATCAGTCCTTTACTCTTTAATGTCTTTGCGATATCATAACTTGTTGCATCTTCTTTGATCACAACAGTTACTTCCTGTCCTTCTCCCGGGTTCATCGCCTGCTGGTTAAAAACGTTATACCCAAACTGGTAGGTAACCTTACCGATCCAGATCACGAGGACAGCCACACAAACATACAAAGCTATTTTAAAAAATCCTCCTGCAACGATCACTCCAGCCGCACCTACCCGGTCTTTGGTATCTCCCATATCTGCTCCTTTCTGTGTACTGATCAGATCTCATCAAACTGCACTGCTCAGATTTCCGGCACCTTGATCTCAATTCCATCTGTCAATGTCTTACAAATCTGCTGCATCATCCTGCAAAGTGCCAGTTCCGCATCAAGATAAGCATTTACCTCCGGATTTCTTCGAAGTTCTGCTGATTCTCGTGCCAGCTGTTCCGCATCCTGAAGCAAATTTCCTCTTTCTTCATTCTGAAGCCGGAAGTTATCTGACCGGAAATGCTGCACTCTCGAGACCAGTTCCGGATTTTTTTCCAGGATTGCCTCCTGTTTCTTGTAAGTTCTGTACACATCGCTCTTCTGGATAGAATTCAGAAGAAGATGAATGTTTCTGTTTACAGCATCCATGTTATTTATGCCTCCATAATGATCGGCAGGATCATCGGACTTCTCTTTGTTCGCTTCCACAGGAAATCACTGAGTGCATCTTTTACTGTATTCTTGATCTTGCCCCAATCTGTAATGTTACGTTCCAGACAGGAATCTAACGCATTTTCTACGACTTCTTTTGCATCTTCCATCAGATCCTCGGACTCTCTTACATAGACAAATCCTCTGGATACAATATCCGGTCCGGCAAGAACCACATTGCTGTGGCGTTCAAGTGTCATAACAACAATCATGATACCATCCTCTGACAGATGCTGACGGTCACGAAGTACGATATTACCGACATCACCAACCCCCAGACCATCTACAAAGATCGCACCTGTATGAACAGAGCCGGTAACTGCTGCACTGTTTGCATCCAGCTCCAGAACATTACCGGAAGCAAGGATAAAGATATTCTCTTTCGGAATACCAAGATCTTCTACGACATGTTTCTGTGCAGTCAGATGTCTGTATTCACCATGAACCGGAATCGCATATTTTGGTCTTACCAGAGAATAGATCAGTTTGATTTCTTCCTGGCAGGCATGTCCGGATACGTGAACATCCTGGAAAATAACCTTTGCACCCTTCATGGACAGCTCATTGATAACCTTGGAAACGGCTTTCTCATTTCCAGGAATCGGATTTGAACTGAAAATGATAGTATCATTCGGTTTAATTGTAATCTTCTTGTGGATATTCGCAGCCATTCTGGAAAGAGCCGCCATGGATTCACCCTGGCTTCCTGTTGTGATCAGAACAACTTTTTCATCCGGATAATTTTTTACCTGGTCAATTTCGATCAGAGTATTTTCCGGAATACGAAGATATCCGAGTTCAGAAGCAACGGAAATGATATTGACCATGCTTCGTCCTTCTACAGCTACTTTACGTCCAAATTTATATGCGGTATTAATAATCTGCTGTACACGGTCTACATTAGATGCAAATGTCGCAATGATGATTCGTGCATTTTTGTGTTCATTAAAAAGATTATCGAATACATGTCCTACCGTACGCTCTGACATGGTAAATCCCGGACGTTCTGCATTCGTACTGTCACACATCAGTGCAAGTACACCTTTCTTACCGATCTCGGCAAAACGCTGCAGATCGATCGCATCACCAAATACCGGTGTATAATCCACCTTAAAGTCACCTGTATGGACAACAATTCCTGCAGGTGAATAAATTGCGAGTGCAGAAGCATCCTGGATACTATGATTTGTTTTGATAAATTCAATGGAAAAATCACCAAGGTTGATAACCTGTCCATGTTTTACTTCTTTTAGTTTTGTGGAACGTACAAGGTTGTGTTCCTTCAGTTTATTTGTGATCAGTCCAAGTGTAAGTTTTGTCGAATAGACCGGAACATTAACCTCTTTCAGGATATAAGGAAGCGCACCGATATGATCCTCATGTCCATGTGTGATCACAAAGCCTTTTACTTTGGAAATATTTTCTTTCAGATAAGTAACATCCGGGATGACCAGATCGATACCAAGCATATCATCTTCCGGGAAAGCAAGACCACAGTCAACAACTACAATACTATCTTCATACTCAAAAGCAGTAATGTTCATTCCAATCTGTTCCAGTCCACCTAACGGAATGATCTTCAGTTTTGAAGTACCCTTACGGCCACGACGCGCATTCCCTCTTGGCTGTTGTGTTTTATTGTTTCTGGAAAACGGCTTCGTTGCTGCCTTTGGCTGCTGTACTGCTGCTACTTCTCCTGCAGCAGCTATTTCCTGTCTGTCAGAATGTTTCTCATAATGTCTGCTATTCGTTTTCTGCTGTTTATAACGGAAATTTTTCTGTTTTCCCATCGGTTTCTTTGTATTATTATCACCTGGTTTACGATTTCGGCTGTTATATTTTCTGGTTTTATTATATTCTCTGTGATTTTCTCTTTCTTTATTTACGCTCACATTTTCATTTATATTTTCGCTCAATCAAGCACCTCCATATTCTGTGCAATGCAGAAAACACCTGTCATGTGTCCTCTGGAATCAAACATTTTGGCACACTAATGCAGGAATGCGCTCACATTCCTTCTTAGTCTGCCTGTCACTGATTCTTACGTTCCTAGTGACGCCTGTTTCTTATAGTATGTTTCTTACATTTCAAAATCCACGTCTTCAAGCATTTGTTCAAAAACTTTATAAACAGCCTGCAGTTCGTCCTCATCTTCGAGCATTTCATAGCAGGCCTCCGGATCTGTATCCTTCGATACATCCTTCAAAATATAGGCAGACGCTTCATCTTCCATAGAATCCGATACAAGAAGATACGATACTCCTCCGATTCTTGTCTGTTCCTCAATAAAAAACTCTTCTACTGTCCCATCGGCCAGCTGAAATCTGATTTTTTCCATACTATCACCTTTATGTTACATTTTAAGGGAATCCAGATATCCCTGTAAAATAAATACTGCTGCAATTCCGTCGAGATACTCTTTACGATTCTCTCTGCGCACACCAGCCCCATCAGGGTCCGATCCGCCGAAACTGTTGTCAGCCGTTCGTCCCACATGATCACTTCAAGGCCTGTACGCTTCTTAAGCATCTCCCCGAATTCCAGAGCTTTCTCTGCACGCTCACCGACAGTATTGTTCATATTCTTAGGATATCCAAGAACGATCTTTTCTATTTCGTACTCTTTCACGAGTTCTTCTACTTGGGCAAGCGTCCGGCGAAGTTTATTTTCCTGTTTTCGCCAGATTGTCTCTAATCTCTGAGCAGTCACTCCCAACGGGTCACTGACTGCCACACCTACGGTCTTTGAACCATAATCTAATCCCAGGATCCGCATCACTTATCGTTCCCAGGATTTATTCTTAATGTATTCATTAAGAAGTTCTTCTACCAGCT
>OGUK01000878.1_pt1 | contig 22340 bp, 18 predicted proteins | sample 1553151 | NCBI WGS metagenome assembly OGUK01 (sample SAMEA2580208, study PRJEB22360) | human gut metagenome | biome: human gut; feature: human-associated habitat; material: faeces | place: Denmark | collected 2008/2010
GAGGGCGAGATCTTCATCGGCTGTGCCGGCGGCATCGACACCATCGCCACGTTCCGGTATGCGATGGAAGAGGCGCCGAAGAACTACTCCTTCTTCCGCGTCGACGTTTCCGACCTGCAGGGCGGGCACTCGGGCGACGACATCGACAAGGGACGCGTCAATTCCAACAAGACCGTCGCACGCCTCTTGTGGGACGGCATGCAGTCGTTCGAACTGAAGCTGAGCTATTTCAACGGCGGCAACCTGCGCAATGCGATCCCGCGCGAGGCGTACGCCATCTTCGGCGTCCCGACACGGTTCAAGTCCGAGTTCGTCAAACGCTACGACCTTTTTGCCGCCGACCTGAAAGCCGAATTCCGCTTCCGCGAGCCCAATTTCAAGATTACGCTCAACGAGATGCCCGAGGTCGACCAGGTGCTCGATGCCCGGACGCAGTTCGGGTTGGTCTACTCGCTGGTGGGCGTTCCCAACGGCGTGATCGCCATGTCGTTCGCCATGCCGGGGCTGGTCGAGACCTCGACCAACCTCGCTTCGGTGAAATTCGAGGGCGACGACCGCATCGTCGTCACCTCGTCGCAGCGGTCGTCGGTCGAGAGCGCCAAGACCTATGTCATGCAGATGGTCGAATCGGTATTCGCCCTGGCCGGTGCCGACGTCGCCCATTCCGACGGTTATCCGGGCTGGGCGCCCAACCCGCAGTCCGTACTGCTCGAAAAGACCGTCGGAGCCTACGAACGCCTGTTCGGTACGGAGCCCAAGGTGCGTGCGATCCATGCCGGATTGGAGTGCGGCCTGTTCCTCGAGAAATACCCCGAACTGGAGATGGTTTCCTTCGGCCCGACGTTGCGCGGCGTGCATTCGCCCGACGAGAGGCTCGAAATCGCCACGGTTCCCAAGTTCTGGGATTTGCTGCTCGAAGTGCTCAAAACCGTCTGACCCGCCCGCGAACGCGGCAAATCCCGCCACGGATGCACGGTTTCCGGATGCACGGTTCACGATAACGGCCCCGTCTTTGCGGGGCCGTTGCCGTTGTCCGGATGGTGCCGCGGTTATTCTCCCGCTGGCCTTACCACTCCCGTGAACTTGACCACGGGATATGCCAGAAGTTCGTTCGAAACCTGTACATGGCATTTGTCCGTGTCCTTGTACAGCGTTATTATTACCTTCCTGTCCTGGGAATTCGCCGGCCCGGTCATTCTCATGCAGAACTGCATGTCTCCGTTCTTTTTCCGCTTTTCCAGCGTTATTTCCGCCGTGTCGTCCGTTATGGTCAGGTTGCCTAGCGGTGTTTTCGGAAAGAGGTCGGGGGTGAAACTGATAACGCCCCGTTTGCCCTCCATGGATATGTAGTTGCCCGTGGATGACTTGACCGGGGATTTGTCCTCCGGCAGGTAAAATTCATTCGCCTCGATCACGAACCGCCCCTCTTCCAGTGCTTTCGACGCTTGTGCGTGGCGGATCTCCCCTCCGGCCGCTTCGCCTTGCCGTCCGGCTGCCGGTTTTTGCACTGCACATCCTATTATAGAAAAGAGTCCGCAGGTCGCTGCCGCAAAAGCTATGAACAGGCTTTTTACACGTAACTAATCAACGAAAATGGAGAAATATCGAAATTAGTGTAAACTAACTGATAATGAGGAGGAAATGCTCTGATTTGCATAATACTGCTCTATTTGTAAAGGGCAGAAATATGCAGATTTAGGCAGAAGTTCAGTTACCAGAGTGTTACCTTGTTTTGATGTAGGTAACGATGGTGCAGTATTCGGTAACTGAATTATTTTCGCCCGTGTGGCTGTTGCTTCGGTCGGCAGTTTTCTGCGTATGTGAGGAACGCTTTAATTCGGGTAATTTTGCCCACAAATATTAAAGCGTATGAAAACAGAAAAGATGAAGGTGTTGCTCTACCTTAAAAAGAGCAGTTTGGACAAGTCGAGCAAGGCTCCGATTATGGGACGAATAACCATTGGGCGTTCCATTGCCCAATTTAGTTGTAAACTATCTTGTAATCCCGATTTGTGGAATCCCCGTGAGAGCAGGATGGATGGTAAGAGCCGCGATGCGGTGGAGATTAACGGGAAGTTGGAGAATTTGCTACTCTCCATTCAATCGGCTTATCAATCATTGATTGCCAAAGGTTGCCTATTTGACGCAACCGAAGTAAAAGAGCAGTTTCAAGGCAGCGTACAGGCACGGTGTATGTTCATCGAAAGGCTGGATATGCTTATCAAGGAGCGTGAAGCGCACATCGGTATAGATATGAAGAGAGCATCTATGTCTGCCTATCGTCTCACCCGAAAACGATTGCAGGAGTTCATTCAAAAGAAATATAATGTTTCGGACTTGGCATTCTCGCAGCTGACAGAAAACTTCATCTACGAACTGCAGACATTCTGTCTCGGTGAACTCGGTTATCAGCAAAGCACATTCTTCAGAGTGGCAGCAGATTTGAAGACTGTCTGTAGGCTGGCTTATCGTGAGGGGCTGGCTGATACGCTTCTGTTTGATAATGTCCATATAGAACGGGGAGACAAGAAAACACCCAAGGCACTTGACAAGGAAGCATTGGACAAACTCAAAGCACTCCGCTTTGATGAATTGGAAGAGGAAATGGAAACTACTCGTGATGTGTTTCTCTTCGCCTGTTATACCGGTGCAGCCTATTGTGATTTGATGATGCTTGGTAAGAAGCATCTTGTTCGTGATGATAATGGTAGCCTTTGGTTAAAGTTCAACCGACAGAAGACGGGTGTGCTTTGTCGCATCAAATTATTGCCCGAAGCCATCCGACTAATCGAGAAAATGCACAGCGATGAAAGGGAAACATTGCTCCCATTCATTAAATATCCCGCTTATCAGTCTTGCCTGAAAGCCTTACGACTGCGAACAGGTATTTCTTTTCCCTTTACCACGCATACAGCAAGGCACACCTTTGCCACGCTTATCACCTTGGAACAGGGCGTACCGATTGAAACGGTGAGCAAGATGCTCGGACATACGAACGTATGTATGACCGAACGCTATGCAAAGGTAACACCGCAAAAACTCTTTGAGGAATTTGACCGTTTCCTTTCTTTCACCGAAGATTTACGTTTAACCATATAAAGACAGCCATTATGAGGAGTACATTTAAGATACTGTTTTACATCAACAGACAGAAAACAAAGACTGATGGTAAGACAGCCATTCTCTGCCGTATTACCATAGATGGGAAGAGTTCCGCCATAACCACAGGAGAGGAATGCCTGCCGACAGAGTGGAACGCCAAACAAGGACAGACTACCGACAAAAGAATAAACAAAAGGCTTGCAGAGTTCAAAGAACTTGTAGAAAAGACTTATCGGGATTTACTGACGAGGGACGGAATGGTCAGCGTGGAGCTAATCAAGAACCGCTTGCAAGGTATTGCCACTCATCCGACAACGCTGCTTGCCATGAGCAAGGCTGAACTGCAATCCGTCAAAGAGTGCGTGGGAAAGTCAAAAGCAGAAAGTACGTACCAGAATCTTTGCTATTCCGACAAGCTGTTATGCGAGTTTGTCAAGGATAAAGGTGTAAAGGATATACCTGTAATCACCATTACGGAAGATTTGTTTGAAGAATACCGCTTTTATCTTAAAAAGCAAGGGTTGGCAGCTGCAACTATCAACCGCTATCTTTGCTGGCTAAGCAGGTTGATGTATCGTGCGGTCAGCCAAAGGCTCATTCGTTGCAATCCCTTTGAGAATACCAAGTACGAGAAAACGGAACAGAAGATACGCTTTCTGCAAAAGAACAATGTGGCCAAACTCATGGCTTTGAAAGTAAACGACAAGGAGGCTGAACAGGCAAGGCTGATGTTTGTCTTCGCTTGCTTTACCGGCTTGGCTGTTGCCGACATGGAGCATCTGCAATATGGACATATCCAAACGGCAGCGGACGGACAAAAGTACATCCGCAAGGAACGGCAGAAGACAAAGGTGGAGTTTGTCGTGCCTTTGCATCCGATAGCCGAAGTCATCATCGAACATTGCAAGGCTGAACAGGAAAGAAATGGAGGAATGCAATCGGTGAAAGAAAAAGGTGAAACTGAAACAAGGACAGACAGCCTTGTCTTTCCCCGTGATTGCAGCCGAAGTATGATGGCAGCCAAGCTAAGCATCGTAGGAAGAGCTTGCGGCATCAGAGAGCGGCTGTCCTACCACATGGCAAGGCATACGTTCGGCACGATGAGTTTGAGTGCCGGCATTCCCATAGAGAGCATTGCCAAGATGATGGGACACGCATCTATCGCCAGCACACAAATCTATGCGCAGGTAACCGATAATAAGATTTCGGAGGATATGGACAGACTGATTAGGAAATATCAAAAGGAGAAAGCAAAGGAGGAAGCGATATGAACGTCAATCACCATCAAGCAAAAAGAGACCGCAGTTATTTCGAATGGGGCGATAAGATGCAAATTGTCCGCAAAGGAAATGGCGATATAGCCATGACGGAGACTGAACTTGTAGATTTCTTCGGTGTAACATGGAGGAAGCTCAATTATCGTCTGCAGCTACTAATAAAAGTCTCTTTCCTGCATCCCGAAGAAAAGGACGCTGGTGAGGAAGAAGTTTTCGTAAACGGACAACTAAGAGGCTATGCGCCGCTTTATCCGCTTTCAATCATCATCGCTTTGTCTTATCAATTGGACAGTACGGAAGCCCACTTGTTCAGGAAATACATCTGTCAAGAGATAAAGCATCCTACACCTATGGTAGAACAGATATTCCTATATGGACGTGGCAGTATCAATTGATACACTTTTCTCTTTCACCGATATCAACCTACGACATAACTACAAAAGATATAAAATTGTGATAGAAAGAAAATTAGAATGTAGTTAGAGAAAAACAAGCATTACAACCCTATGACTACATTCTATTTTTCTTCTTTACGCACTTTCACAAGTTATTTTTATTTTGAGTATAATCATTTCATGTATTAAAATGGAATCAGAAACTATACTTCATCTTCACCCACGCTTCGGAGTTCTTACCATACATGGCAAACTTGCCTTTGTTGGCATGGAAATAGTCGTAGCCGGCGGTGAGTTCTATATCGTCGTTGAGAGAATAGGAGGCGGAAAGGCGGTTGAAGATGCCGCCGCTTGCCACGTCGATGTAGGCAAAGGTGGAGAGTTTCAGCGTGTTGTGCAGCAGTTCCTTCGAGAGTCTTGCTGTGGCAAGTCCGGCATTGCGATAGACGGAGAGCGCTGCGAGATTGCCCGATGTGTATTTATGGCAATACTGCACACTGATGTTCCAGTCGTTACCCGGATACCAGTCTACCCCTGCAAGGGCGTTGAGGGTGTTGCGCCGCATGGCATTCTGCCCCAAGCCGCTTCCTTGTGCCTCGCCTATGTACTCGGCGACTTCGGCGCGGAGGACAAACTGACCGACGGGCAATGAGCAGTCGGCACCCAACATCGTCATACGGCGGTACTGTCCGTTGATGTGGAGCGTCCTTCCATCGCCCGACAGGGCAGGGCAAAGGGCGGGCAACTTGTTCCACGTCCGCAAGGCACTCACAGAGAAGTCTATTCCGCTGAGATTGACGCTTGCCCGTCCGCCAAACTCCATATTCTTGATTTTCTTCTCCGGCTTGCCGCTTTCCAAGTCGGTGGTGTAAGGCTGTGGTGCAGACGGCAGGCGTATCGCCCACGGATTGCGCTCGTCTGTCGGCAACACGAAGAAGTCTGCCACAGGATTGCACACGGCTTCAAGGGTGACCGAACCTCTTGTGTATTTTGCACGCAGCCCGTTGACGGGCATGCGAATGTCGTCGTAGTCTTGTGCGAGAAACTCTGTATAGTCAAACGGCGACACGCAATCGGTAACGCGCAGTGCATCCGCCACGCCCCATACGACAATCTGCCGCCCCACGCGCAGGTCGAAGTTGCCCTTTGCATAAGAGAGATAAGCCTCGCGCAATTCCAGTCCTGTGCGTTCTTTCAATATTCCGTTGTAGGTGGCGTTCAGAGATAGCAAGAGCGAAGCCGCCCCTTTCTCGAGTTTGAGTTCTCCCCGCGCCCGAGTTCGCGAAGCCATCCAGTCGGCACGTCCCTCCGTCCTGACGGCATGGTAGGTGTCAATAAAACCTTTTACCTGCACCTGCAAGGCATTATCGTCCGATGCTTCGACCGTTTCCTGTGGAGTGCATTCCGAACCGATGGTGTCGCTATCGGCCGGCAATGTATTATCGATTTGGGCCGCTGCCTGCACCGAGAGTATCGGCACAAGCAAGAGCATAAATAGTTTCATATCAGAGTCCTTTCTCCAGTTGGGAAACAGTGAAAAGGTTAGGCGATAGCTTTATGTTGAACTTCTGATTGTCCATACGGATAATGGTTTTGTGTCCCGTCTGTACATTCTCCATCTGCATAAGGTGCATCGTCCAGAAGCCCTGCACTTTATTTATGTTGGAAATCGTGAGCCTACGGTGCAGCTTGTTCAGCTTATCGTAGTATTCCGCCTTTACCGCCATCAGGCAGTCCTGCCGAACCCAGGTGACGCGGCGTGTGTAAATCTCATCCTTGTCGTTGGGTACCGACTCTACCACCCAACATTTTTGACCGCCCAACATTTCTTCGCGCAGAAGCGTATGCTTCTCTTCGTCCACGCTGCGGGCGCTCATATCGTTGTAGGTAAAGTCGCTGCCCATGAAGTAATCGGTTTTCGACGATTTCCCGCTGATGCGCCTCGTCTTTTTCATTGCCGGAAGATAGAGCCACTTATCGTCCGTCTTGGCGGTATTGTCGTAGTCCCAAGTGAGGAATCCCGTACCCTTTACGTCGCCGGGATAGGTGAAGAACATGATTTTCTTCGTATCATTGCCTATGTCCATTGCCCACGATTCGAGTTTCCTCACACGCTTATGCCCGCTCTTCTGAATGAGCGTCATTTCGATGGTGGCATAACGTGTGTCGCCGTCTGCGCGGTTTCTTACTTTCTGCATGATGTCTCTGCCCGACAGCCCTGCTGCCTGCGCGCCGCACACCGCCAGTATGGAGATGAGCAGCAATGTGAAATGTTTTGTTTTCATATCGTTATATTTTATGGTGTTTTGTTATTACTAAGGAAGTTCGTTTGTCGTTCCTTGGGAAGTTCATTTACCGCTTCCGAGGAAGTCCGCTTATCATTCCCGAATACACGGAGATACTTGAAAAGAATTGGCGCGAGAAAGAGGTCTGCCAGCAGTGCCGACATCATACCGGCCACAGCCAGAATGCCCCAATTGCGCATCTGTGTGCCGTCGGAGAAGACGAAGCCCGTAAACGTGGCCGAGATGACGACTGTGGACATGACGATGGCGAGTCCTTCGGTGCGGAAAGTTCGGTTGATGGCTTCTGCATAATTGCCGCACCTATCATATGCCACATGGCTGTGGTTGATGAAATGAATGGTGTCGTCGACGGCAATACCCAAGACCATCGGAATGAGCGAGGCTGTCATCATATCGAGCGGATAGCCCAACCAACCCATCATACCGCCCACGATGATGGCGGGGGCAATATTCGGTATCATCCCAACGAGCCCCACTTTCCAGTTGCCGAAGACAAGCACGAGGATAACGCCTATGACCAATACCGACAACAGCATCGACCACATCTGCCCGCGCTCCACATACTGCTGCATCACGGTGAACTGCGGTATGCTGCCTACCACCGAGACGTGTGCGCCGGGAAAGAGCTTGCGCGCCTCCGCCTGCAAGTCGTTCATTTCCTTTTCCGCCTCGTTGGAGTTGTAGTCTTTCATCTCCAACTGCAACCGCAGCCGCTTGTAGTCGTAATCCATCCAGTATTCCGATTCCGTACCGCCCGCATTCTCATAGAGCAACAGCAACTGCGCCACCATATCGGCATTGTCGGGAATACGGTAGAACTGCTGCTTGTTGCCGTTGAGCGTGCAGTTCATGTCCTTCACGATGTCGGTGATGGAATTGTGGCGTTTCGTCAGTTTGTAGCCGCCTGCAATCTCCGCCAGTTGGTCGAGTTTCTGCAAATTCTCCGGCTTCTTGGCATCGTTGTCGTGCGGCAATGTAATCATAAGGTCATAGGAATATATCGAACCGAGTTCGGTTTCGCAGAGGTCGAGGAATTTCTTTACGTATGGAATCTTCCGCCCCATCGTCTTTTCGATGTCGAACGCCGGTTCGATGGAGAAGAGTCCGATACCGCAGAAGATGGTCAGCACAACCGACGAAACGACAATGGAACGATGGTTGCGTATCACAAAACTGCCGAACAGTTCGAATCGTTTGCCGATATATCCTTCAAAACTCTTCGACATATCGGCGGCAGGCTTGCGGTCCTTGCCGAACGACAACAGGATGGGTGTGAGCAGCAGGCAGGTGAGCAGCACGGCAAGCAGACAGAGCGAGGTGTTGATGCCGATGGCTCGCATCGGTACTATCTTCATTGACAGGAACGTCATCATGGCAGCCACGGTGGTGAGCCCTGACAGCAACACGCCCCAACCAGTTTCGCCTACAGCTTCCTTGATGGATTCCCTGCGCTTGCCAGTTTCTACAAACTGCGTCTTGAAGAAATTGTACAGGTGAATGTTGTAGGCGATGGAGCAGGCAAAAGTCAGTATCACGGCTATCATTGTCGTGGTCATGTCGATGTAGATGCCCGTCCAGCCGATGATGCCGAAACTGATGAGCAGTCCGAACACAGACGTGAGCAGTGGTGCAACCACGCCGCGCAACGAACGGGTTACGATGAGCATCACAACGATGGAGATGATGAAGGCAAAGAGGAACAGCCGCCCCAGTTCGCTTTTGAGATAAACGAATTTCTCGTAGCCCAGATAGGGCATTCCCGCGGCATTGGGCGACAGTTCGGCGTATTTCGCCTTGCCGATGATGTGTCCCGCTTCTTTGCCCGTAATCATATCGGGCGCAATGTCGCTCGTCTTCTTCCACACGCTGTCTTCGGGGAACGGCCGCAGTTTCACCATAATCCACGTCATCGTGCCGTCGTTTGACACCATCTTCTTTGCCAAATACGGTTTGCTGTACGCTTTCTGCCGGATTACATTCAGCGAAGCGGCATCAGACGGAATCTCGTCGGGGACAATCTGTTCGATGGTCATCCCCTCCTCTGTACCTACGGCAAACTCAATATCGGTGAGCGACGTTACCTTGTCGGCATATGACAGGCTGTCTTTCAGTTCGTTGCTCAGTTCGCGAATGAGCGTCAGGCTGCGTTGGGAGAAGATGTCCTTGTTTTTCACCAGCACCGCCACATAGTAGTCGTTGCCGAAGATAGACTTGAACTCGTTGGTCTTGAGCAGCATCGGGTCGTCGCTCACGAAATAGTCGTCGAACGAAGTTTTCATCACGATGCGCTTCGCTCCCACAAACGAGAAGGCGACGATGACTGCGAACAACGCACCGACCACAAGACGGTGGCAGAGTATCCAGTCTGCCAACTGCTTGAATTTACTGTTGATTTTTACGATTTTCATTGTTGTTTTATTTTTATTCTTAATATTATCTCCAATCAGTCGTTGGGAACCTTTAATACTTACGGAATTGGACACACATGTCCAACTAATTGGATGAATTTGTCCAGCTCATTAGACTCGTCTGTCCAACTTATTGGACAAGTGTGTCCAATTTGCACGAACGCCATACATGCTGTAAGCCATATGCTGTTGCTGTTTGCCATAATCCTTTGCGAGCGATTGGTGTAGGGGTATCATTGCCGTTCTTACTGTTGCAGACGAACCATGCGGGCGAACTCGCCGTTGCGAGCCAACAGCTCGTCGGGCGTGCCCTGTTCGCTCACCGTTCCGCCGCTAAGCACCACGATGTGGTCGGCATTGCGGACGGTGCGCATACGGTGTGCGATGATGATAACGGTCTTGTTGCGCACCAGTTCGGAGATACCCGCTTGTATTTTCGTCTCGTTCTCGGCGTCAAGGCTTGCGGTGGCTTCGTCGAGAAGTATGATTGGGGTATTCTTCAGCAGGGCGCGGGCAATGGAAATGCGCTGCCGCTCGCCACCCGAAAGGGTTTCGCCGTTTTCGCCGATAACGGTATCGTAACCTTGCGGCATTCGACTGATGAAGTCGTCGCACTGTGCCAGTCGGGCAACGTGGCGCACTTCCTCGTCGGTAGCGTTGCGCTTGCCGATTCGGATATTGTCGGCAATAGAGGCATTGAACAGCAAAACGTCCTGAAAAACAATGGAATAGTGTTTCAGCAGCGCTTCGGGGTCAATCTTCGAGATGTCGTTTCCACCCACAAGAATTTGTCCGTTGGCGATGTCCCAAAAGCGTGCGGCGAGCTTGGCAGTAGTGCTTTTGCCCCCACCCGACGGCCCCACGAGGGCGGTAACGGTGCCTTGGCGTGCCGTGAACGAGACGTTGTGCAGCACTTGCTTCGCGGTTTCGTAGGCAAAACTTACGTTGCGGAACTCGATGTCGTAGTTTTCGAGTTGTACGGCTGCACTTCCCTCCTGCGTAGGCATGTTTTCTATTTCCTTCATACGGTTGATGCGCACGTCGAGGAAAGAGAGAAGGGCAAGGTAGTTGCACACTTCGATAATGGGATTGTAGACCATTGCCGATGCCAAGAGGTAAGCCAAGTAGGTGAATACCGACACTTCGCCCTGCTGCAACAGCCACGCTCCCACCAGTATAACGGTGGGCATACCGAGCTTGAGCAGCATTCCGGCGAGGTTGAGGAAGACTCCTGCCACGAGTTCGCCACGCACCAGCTCGCGTTCGTAGCCCTTCAGCCGCTTGTCGAAGCTGCGGCAGTATGCCTGTTCGCCACTGTACGACCTTATTTCCTGCATACATTCCAAGCCTTCCTGTATCTGTTCGGTTACGCCACGCTTCACTTTATAGTGCTGGACGAAGGCTTTGTGGAGCTGACGGCGCGACAGCAACAGTACGGTTACGGCGAGCGGAACGACCCAAAAGAGGGCTAAAGCCAAGTGCCAGTTGTAGGAGAACATACCCACGCCGATGATGACGACGCTCAGAGCCGACGCAAACAGCTGGGGAACAGCGTGCGAGAAGGTTTGCTCGAGCATCGTGCAGTCTTCCATCACGGTAGAGGTGAGGTCGGAAAGGTTGCGCTCGCCGAAGAAAGCGAGGGGCAGTCGGCGCAGTTTTTCCGCCACTCCGATGCGGCGTTGCGCACTCTCGTTGTAGACGGTGGTGTAGGTGCTGTCGTACTGAAAGCGAGCCAAGAAGAACATAAACACTGCCAAGAGCACTGCCACAAGCACATAGAACCACAGCGTGTGCGGCTCGGTGGAGGGCTTGGCGTCGATGTATTCCATGAGGAAGAAGAACAAATAGGTGGGCGGCAGCATCAATGCGAGGTTCATCAATGTAGAGCAGGCGATGCCTTTCCGCAAGTCTTTCGCTCCTTTTTCGGTGAGGGCGAACCGTTGTTGAAGATATTTTATCATAATCTTGTGTCCTTTCTGTTTAGGTTTATAGTTTCCATGCCACCGACTTTTGGTATTCGTTCCACATCTTATAATATAATGTGGCTTGCTCCATGAGCTGTTGGTGCGTGCCCTGTTCGGCTATTCTGCCGTTGTCTACCACGACAATGTTGTCGGCATCTTGCACGGTGGTCAGTCGGTGGGCTATCATGAGCACGGTCTTTCCGCAAGTCAGGTGGGCAAATGCCTGCCTGATAAGGTGCTCGTTTTCGGGGTCGGCAAAGGCAGTAGCTTCGTCGAGCACCACGATGGGTGCATCTTTCAGAATGGCACGGGCAAGCACTATGCGCTGCTGCTCGCCGCCAGAGAGGTATGTTCCCTCCGCTCCTATCACGGTGTCCAGCCCCTGTGGCAGCCGCTCGATGATTTCCCGACTCTGCGAGAGGTCTACGGCGCGGTTCACCTGCTCGATGGTTGCATCGGGATTGCCGTAGCGTATGTTCTCCAAGATGGAGGTCTTGAACAGTCGGGTGTTCTGAAACACGAACGACACGTTGCGCATCAGCATTGCCTTATCCATGTGCCGAACGTCCACACCGCCTATTTTCAAACTGCCTTCGCGCACGTCCCAGAAGCGTGGAATGAGCCTTGCGATGGTTGTCTTGCCGCTTCCAGATGCTCCCACCAGCGCAACGGTCTTGCCCTGCGGTATGTCGAGGTCGATGTGGCTTACGGCATCGCGTTCCGCAGCTTCGTATCGGAACGACACATTGCGCAGACTGACGTCGAAGACTGCCGCTTTCTCGGGCTTGGAACTCTCTGGAAGCGGTGGCGTGGCGGTGAGTTTCTCCAATCGGTCTACCGCTTCGTTTGCCAGAAAGAGGTTCTGACTGAGGTGCATGGCTTTCATTACGTTGGCTGCAATGATGGGTGCGATGAGCACATACAGCACCATATCGGAAACGATGATGGCAGTCTCGCCGCCGTGCCCTATCAGTATGATGCCCGTAGGCACAAGCAGAAAGGCGAAAGCATTGATGGCTATGGTGTAGGCAGACATGGGCGTGCGCCACAGAAGGGTGTACCTGATGACGAGGTCGCGGTAGTTGATGATGCTGTCGTGAAAGCGTTTGAACGAGAATACCGTCTGTTGGAAGACCTTCACGACGGGTATTCCGCGCACGTACTCCACAGCTTCGGCACTCATTTTCTCCTGTGCGTCGAGGTACATACGCTGGAAATCGTTGTTCTTAGGGTTCATCATGTAGCCCATGATGCCGAAGGCGCACACTATCGGCACCATTGCGGCAATGCCCAACTGCCAGTCTACGGCAAGCAGAAGCACTATGATGCCTATCGGAGCCACCACGCTGCCTGCCACATCGGGCAGTATGTGTGCCACGAAAGTGTGGGTCTGGCTCGAATCCTCGTCTATTATCTTGCGCATGCGCCCCGTGTTCTGCGTGTCGAAAAAGCCCAACGGAACACGCATCAGCCGCTCCATGGCAGTGCGCCGCATATTGGTTTCGATGCGGAAAGCGGAAAGATGCGAGAGCATGAGGGCGGCGAAATAGAGCAAAACATTCGCCACCGACACCACGAACGCCGCAATGGCATAGTCCCATACGGGCGTATCGGCAAGGTTTCCGTTGGCAGTGAGCAGCGTGCGCACCACCAACCACAGGAAAATAAAGGGTACGAGCGACAGCAGTCCGTTCACTGCCGACAGCACAACCGAGCAGGGCAGCAACGGCTTGCGCCCTCCCATGTAACGTCCTAAGCGTTTCAGTATTCTTATCATCTTCGTCTATATATGTTAAAAGGTTATTGTTTCTACGGTTTCATCAGCTCTCTCCACCCTGCCATACTGTAAGCGGCATACTGCTCGAGCGCACGGTTCACCTCGCTTTCGTCGTAGTCCTCGTGCTCCACAAGTTCGCAGAAGATGTTCACCCACATAGAACTCGCAATGTGCAGGAAGAAGGGCGATATGTCGATGTTGATGTGCGGATAGCGCGCTTTCATCAGTCGCAGGTATTCCGTGCCTGCTTTCAGCTGGTGCTCAGCTATTCTCTCCTTGTACCCCGCAAGCGATGTGCCTTCGGCATTGAACAGCAACAGGCGCAGCTCGGGGCGGTAAAGCATCACCATTCGCTTCATTGCGCCGATGTATTCGTTCTGAAAATCGAGTGCGTCGAACACCTCTATGCTGAGGTGCCGCTCCTCGTTGTGCGACAGAATGTAGCGGTTCAGCTCGTTGAGCAGTGGCCGCAACACCTCGCAGAACAGCTCGTCCTTGCTACGGAAGTAGTTGTACACGTTACCCGCAGCAATGCCTGCACGCCGCGCCACCGTACGGATAGACGTGCTGCGTGCGCCGTGAGCGATGAATTCCTCGTGCGCCACGGCAACGATACGCTGCCGAATGTCGTCTTTCAGAGTCTGCATACGCCCATGAAAACTTTAAATAATGAACCAAGTTCTGTTTTGTTCATAAAAAAATCGCACCGTTTCGTAATCGAACGGTGCGATTGATTGAACGAGCCTATTTGCGCTCTTACTATATAAATATTGTGTATTCGCATAGCTGCAATGTTTATTTTGCAAAAGTAGCAAAGATATAAAAACGCTGCAATACCCAAAAATAAGTATTTTGCAATAAACACTTATGTGTGTTGAATATCTAAATTTATTTTATAAGTCAAACAACATATTGTGAAATAGAATATGAAGATTTTCAGTTATATAAAATCAATCCCCTCACTTATAATTCTCCTCCAACATCTTTTCCAAATCCGAAGCCTTATAGAGGATTTTCCCAGCAAACTGCGTGTAGGGGATAATCCTCCTATCCCGATAGTCCTGCAAGGTACGGGGACTGATATACAGCCGCTCGCACACTTCCTTACCCGTAAGGAAAAGTTCTCCGGCGAAGAGCGGCTTGTGCGTTTCTGCCACTTCCAGAATTCTTTTCCCCACACCTCTTAGCGCCGAGACAACCAGCTGCATCTCGTCGCTTTCCATGTTCAAATCTTTTGCCATTTCCATCATATACTGTTGTTTTTAGGTTTGTCTGTTCTTGCAAGGAGCAGCTGTTCCACATCCTCACGTTTGTAATAGCACTTGTGCCCGATTTGCGTAAACGGCAGTATGCCCGTATCGCGGTAATGCTGCAAGGTGCGCTTACTGATGTTCAGCAGCCTGCACACATCTCCGTTGTGCAGCCAGTCGGTGTGTTTGCTCTTTTCTCCGAATGCTTTGTGACAACATTCTGCAAGGCTCAAGATTTCATCTCGAAGCTTTGCCCAATTGCTTTCTGTAATGACGTAATAGTTCATAATCTTATCTTGTTATTGTTTATTACTTCAGGCTTTTCCTGTTTCCACCTGCAAAGATAATGGCGTATGTAGGCCTCTCAAAGCAGCAGGGGACAGTAGGGAAGTATCGGGAACAATAAGGAAAAAGGCAATCCGTTCCATCGGTTTGCATTTGCGTTTTCCTGCCCCGTCTTTTTCTTTCATTACAAAATTAAGATAGCCCATTTCTTATTCCATCACTTTTCATTCAAGTGGCAGCTTGTGGCGCTACGACTAGGACAAAAGAGACAGATTGATATTCTCATCACTACCCAAATGAGGCCAAGATAATCAAAGCAAAAGACTGCATCTGAAAGCAAACAACGACATCGATATTTCAGCCAACCTTTTCTTCTTACCTCCCGATTTTTGCTTAATGAGGCATAAATGCTCTTCTTTTTGACTTGCTTCCCTAAGAATTTAGCAGCAGACTGATGCAACATTATGCAAGAAGCCTCTGAATGCTTGGAAGTTACGCGTTCTCACCCTAACTTCACTCTTGGAAACCAATTCAAGGAAATAATGAAAAGAGAAGCAGATGCAGGCAATATAAACGACAGGCGAAATCACAATCGCAGGGGGGGAGTTCATCCAAGAATGCAGAGATAGAAGCCTATCTCTCTATTCACTATGAGTTCAGATATAATACAGTATTGGGAAGAACCGAATATCACAGCAAGTCTAACGACGATTTTGTAAAGGTCGGTCGGTATGAAATCAACACGCTCCGTAGGGAGCTCGGTTGCGATGAAGGCATATCAACTTCCTCCGAAAACCTCTATTCCATCATCGAGAGTAGCTTCTCTCCACGCATCAATCCCATACAGGAGTATTTCAAAAGGTTATCATCAATAGATGTAGGCGGTGGTGAAGACGATTCTGCTTCCCTTTCATTGAAAGCTATTCCCAATTTGGCAAGTTGTATGGTTGTCCGCAACTCCCAAAAGTGGCTGCTGTATCTCACCAAATGGCTTGTGGCAGTGGTAGCCAACGCAATGGATGACCGTGAGTGCCGCAACCACACTTGCCTTGTACTGACAGGCGAACAGGGTAAGTTCAAGACGACCTTCCTTGACTTATTCTGTCCGCCGGCACTGCACGGTTACAGTTATACAGGAAAGATATATCCGCAGGAGAAAGACACACTTACCTATATCGGGCAGAACCTTATCGTAAACATTGATGACCAACTCAAAGCCCTCAACAAACGGGACGAGAATGAACTGAAGAACCTCATTACCTGTCCGATGGTTAAATATCGCATGCCCTATGACAAATATGTGGAGGAACATCCTCACTTGGCGAACTTCGTGGCATCGGTGAATGGCAACGACTTCCTTACAGACCCGACAGGCAGCAGACGTTTTTTGCCCTTTGAGGTCTTGTCCATTGACATAAAAAGAGCAAAGGCCATCTCAATGGATAGTGTCTATGCAGAAGCCAAAGCCTTGCTCAAATCAGGTTTTCGCTATTGGTTTGACGATGACGAGATAGCCGAACTGTATCGGGAGAGCGAGGACTTCCAAGTACAGACAGCAGAGATGGAACTCTTGTTGCGTTGTTTTGAGAAGCCAACGGAGGACGAAAGCTATTTGTTAATGACCACTACGGAGATACTCACCTATTTGGGTATTTATACCCACCAGCCACTTCTTGCCAAACGTATGGGCGAAGCCTTGAAGAAAGCAGGATATATAAAGATAAGTAAGCGAAGAAACGGTGGGAATCCCATCTATGTCTACAAGATTAGAAAAATCTTGCCATGTCCACTCATTCAAACTTGTAGTAGCCAGATGTAGTAGAGTGTGTAGTATCTCCATATACTACTAACTGTTGCTGATTATCAATTACTTATATTAAAATAGTATGTAGTAAGAAGAAAGGTAAAAAAGTTTGGAGGGGAAAACTTTAGAAAAGAGGATTTCATTCAAACGGCATTCAAATATCATTCAAACCAACCATTATTATTCAAATAAGAATTATCCAACCATTTAAAGTTTATGACAATGAAAGAAGAAGATTTATCACTTATCAAGCGATACCCCATTGTGGCGTATCTTGAAAGGAAAGGCATCAATCCTATACGCAGGACACCTGCCTATGCCCTGTACCGTTCACCACTTCGTGAAGAAACACACCCGAGTTTCAAGGTGGACACAGAGAAGAACCTTTGGATAGACTATGCCGAAGGCAGAGGTGGAAGCATCATCGACCTCTGTATGCGTTTGGAGGGCTGCACGCTGTCGGAAGCCATCTGCCGTCTGGGGCAGACCACTTCCTTTGATACAGCGTACAACAATGTCAAGCCCTCAAAGGAGAAGGCATACAGCGGCAATGGTAGTATCAGACTACCAAAAGAGGAAGTGGCAAACGGGGCAAGGAGACTGATAGATGTATCAGACACCTTACCGTCACATTTACAGGAGTATCTTACAAAGGTGCGCTGCATCAACTTGGAAAAAGCATTGCCCTTTCTCAAATCTATCAGCTATGAGGTAAGAGGAAGAAGATACGAAGCCATTGGCTTTGCCAACCTCTCCGGCGGCTATGAACTTCGGGACGACAAAACGTTCAAAGGAATGATTGCCCCAAAGGATATCACTCCGATATTTGAGAGCAAGGCACAGCCCGTCTGCCTGTTCGAGGGATTTATGGACTTTCTCTCTTTCCTTTCAATGAAAGAAGAAGTGAATAACCGCTGCCTTGTGATAAACTCTGTGAGCAACATAGGAAGAAGTATCAGCTACCTGAATAACCATCAAGTATCTTCTATCCGTACTTTCCTTGATAACGACGCAGGGCGGAGAGCAACACAGGAGCTGATAAAGGCAGGTTTTAAGGTAGAAGACATGTCTGTACATTACGGGAACTTCAAAGACCTCAACGAGTATCATGTCAGCCGTGTTCGTGAGCAACAGAAAAAGCTGGAGAAAGCTCCAAAAACAAACAATAAACCCAAACAAGTCAAACTAAAAATACGATAGAACGATGAAAAAGATAAAAGCAAGCAGAGAGGAGATAGACCAATCCATAAAAGAAGCGTTCAACATGAACAGACAGGAAAGTAATGAAAGAACAGAAAGGAAAAGTCTTACATACTACTTGGGAGATACAGAAGACGAGGTGGAAGAACAACCACAGGCAAAAGCTCCATCAAAGGAAACGGATTGCCAAGAAGTAATAGCTTCTGAGCCTGCACAGCACACAGAGGATGAAACCGTTCAACGGCGTATCAGTGCCAAGATGAGACGGGGAACGCTCGAAGCCTACAAGCAGGCTTTCCTTGTCCCAACCAAATTGAACGACCGAAAGGCGGTTTATCTGAGTAGGGCGACACAGGAGCGTGCAGACTTCATCGTCCGCAGACTGGGCGACAGGGGCAGCAACCTTTCAAGTTTTGTAGAGAATATCGTGCGCATTCATTTGGAGGAATACGGTGAGGACATAGAGAAATGGAGAAAGCTGTAAACCGCAGGAAAAGGGTCGAGGGTTTTATTCAAAACCCACAACCTTTTTTAGAGAATACGATAACGGCAATTTACTGAACAGGCAGAATGGTGAGAACACCACGAACACAGTTAAACACAGAATGCACGGCATTCACTTTTCGGCTGCAAAACGCCTCGTGCGTAAATGGTCTTATCACTGACATTGCAAGACGTCAGTTTGTACCCACAAACTGCGCTTGCTCCCCTTGTGAGACTGTCGGGGAGATTAGACCGTAATCACTCCGTTCTCATCGGTCAGTGTTCAGGAATTAAGCAAGATTGAAAACAAAGAAAAGAGGACTTTTATATGAACAGATACAACAGCAAGACTGCCCGATGGCAGCGACAGGAGAAGGAAGAACTGCGGATGAACAAGACGGAGTTCATCAAGATAAGATGCACTTTAGAGGAAAAGCAACGTATCAAATCAAAAGCGGAAAGCGCAGGGCGGAAGTTCTCCGATTACTGCCGTGAGATACTCCTTAACGGAGAAGTAACAGCCGTTCCCAAGATGACCGACAATGAAAAGGAAGCCATAGAGGTGTTGAGGAGAACAGCCTACTTTTTTACACATGTTTCCAACCTTATCAAGATAAAGGATGATGCGTGGGTACTGATTACTCAAAGTCTTTCCTATCTGGCAAGGGAAGCTTTTAAGCGCTTCTTTAATCCCAAATACCGTATTGAGGAAAGAGCAATTAAACTCTTAAATCTGCTGGAGAATGATAGGGAAATGTAAGGCTATCGCGCACGGCAGCAATGCATTGGAATATATTTTCAGAGAGGGGAAACTCGGTAAAGCGCTTCTCTTTCACAATCTCTGCGGCACTACGCCAAAGGAGATTTACGAGGAAATGAAGATGGTCAGCGATTACAATACACGTTGCAGAAACAAGTTCCTGCGTATCGAAATCGGCATTGCACCACAGGACGAGAAAAGATAGAGCCTTGTATCCATCCGTAACCTTGCATCAAACTTTGCGGGACGCATGGGACTTGCCAACCATCAATGGGTGGCAGTAACGCACAGGGACACCGACAATATGCACATCCATATTATTGCCAATCGCATCAGCCTGTACGGAGAAGTGTATGACACCACCTTTGTGAGCAACAGGGCAGCAAGGGTGGCAGAGGAACTCAGCCGTAAGTATGGTATGACCATCGCAAAGGAAGTCAAGGTGGAAAAGAAACACAAAAAGACAAAATCCAGCCCAACAAGAGAACAAACAAAGCAGCAGGTACAGAAGATATGCTATGCCCTACTTGAAAAATACAAAGGCACAGGCATCACTGGGCACTCCATGTTCCTCTACGACCTTAGCAAGAGTGGTGTAACCATTGAACGCTTGAAAAACAAGCAGGGCAAGGTATATGGCTTAAAGTTCTCATATGCAGGACAATCGTTCAAGGCATCTGAAATCGGCAGGGAGTTTGGTTACCGTTCCTTGCAGAAGAATTTTGAGATAAGTAACAAGACAGAACCAAAGAAAGCCACGACAATGGCAGATGAGCCGGTAAAGAGCAAAACTCAATCCGATACAGGTTATCAACTTGTTCCTCCCAGCCGCTCCTATACGTCACCTGCCAACACAAATGAAAGTTCATCTATTGCACAAGCCGTAGGCAATGTGGCAAGTACTGCCATAAATGCAGCCGAAGAAATCATTTCCGGAGCAGGCGGGTTAATCAACCCACAGACACACGGTGATGATTATGCCGAGACAGCATGGCAGCACAGGCTCAGAAACCAAGCCAAGAAAAAGAAGAAAAGAGGAAGAGGATTGTAACCACTTTTCTCTATTCCTAGTCTCTATCCCAAAACGAAGACAAAGCAAAAGAGAGAAATCTTCATCAAAAACGCTTGTTATTCAAAGCAAATGATTATCTTTGCAAATAGAATAACAAGCGTTCTTTGTTAATGCAGAAACCTGCGATTGAAAGTAATTCGCTCGTTTCCAAATCGTTACCTATTTAGTCTATGCAACAAGGTAACTTCTTTATTTACAATTAGATACATTTTGAGAATTATCTTCTGGAGTAAAAAAAGTTTTTTCATGGCGGTAAATTTAAAGGATTAATGAAAGGATTGTGAAGCATGTGTTTTATATTGTTCACAATGTAATTAAAAAATATGAGTAAAACAATCATTTTATTCATATTTTTGCCGGGCTATGAAATCCGTGCGGTCGATGATCCGGGCCCCCGTCCGCATGGATCGGGTAACCGATGACCGCTCCGGGTGTTCCCGGCAGGGCGCTGCACGGCAGGCTGCAAATAACAAAGGGGCTGTCCGGCAAGTCCGATTTTACGATTTCACCCCCGCCGGAACAAACTCCGGCAGGGGTGATTTCTGTTTCTGGCTGCTTGTTCGGCAGCTCCTTTTCGTCGATATGGATGCCGCGCCCGGAAGCCGTATGCGTCGTCCCTTGCAGCAGGGGAAAGACGGCCGCGTAAATGCCGCGATGATTTCCGCGATGATTCCTGGAATGATTTCCGCGATGACTCCTGCGATGATGGCCCACGCGGTGATGCCGGCGCCCGGCGTATCGGGCAGGATCGCCGGCGGGGGATTACATCCCTCCTCCGCCCTGAGCGCCGCCGGTGCTTCCGCCGCCACCGCCCTGTGCGCCGCTGCTCATGTCGTCGTTGCGGATCGACTTGGCAGTGCGTTTCACCCCGACGTTCTGTTTGCCGAAGCGGTAGCTGACGCGGAAATAGAGGCTGCGGCACGCATACCTGTATTCGCTCCAGCCGCCGAAGGTCGGCGTGTCCGAGGTGTTCCTGTTCCTGCGGTATTTCTCGAAGGGGTTGTTGCACATGATGCTCAGGTCGAGCTTCTTCTTGAGGAACTGCTGTTTGATGCCCATGTAATAGTAGTAGTAGCTTTCCGATTTGCCGCCGAGCCACGCATACCCCGTCGAATAATTCTCACCCAGCATAAGCCGCGCCTCCTTCCAGAGTGCGAAGTCGAGGTTGAGGTTCTGGCTGAACGTGAACTGGTCGGTGTGGATGTCCATGGCGTCGAAATCGTTCTGCGAATACCTGCCGTTGTAGCTCAGCGAGAGGTTGACCTTCTCCGACGGGCGGTACGAGAACGAACCGTTGAATCCGTAGCTGCGCGAACGGACGTCGTTGCTGTAGGTGGTGTTCGTGATGCCGTCCCCGTCCGAGAAGGAGTACGACGACATGTTGTTGTTCGACAGGAACGTGTTGAGTGCGAAGGTCATGCTCCATTTTGCGGCATAGTGGCCGTACTGGAGGTTGATCGTGTGGTATACGGCCGCTTCCAGTCCCGGGTTGCCGTACGACAGCCGCGTGGGGTCGGTGTCGTCCTCGGCCGGCGAAAGCATGTAGATGCCCGGGCGCTGGAGCCGCTGCGTGTAGGAGAGCGAAATGTTGTGGCTCACCTTGGGGATGAATGTCAGGCTCAGGTAGGGCACCACGTTGAACTGGCGGTTCGAAAACGAGTAGGTGCCTTTGGCGGTCTCCTCCACGTCGGCGTCGTTCCATGTCCGTTCCATGCGCGCCCCGAGGCGTCCCGACCATTTGGTGTAGGTGAATCCGTATCCGGCGTAGATGCCCAGCACGTGCTGGCGGTAATCCATGCCCGTGAATTTTATTTTTTCAATCGGGAATGTGCCGTATTCGTCGCTCTGCTTGTTGTCGGTGTCGGAGGTGCTGTTGCGGTAGATGTGTTTCAGCCCCGCCTCGATCTTGTGGTGCTCCGACAGCGGGTTGGCGTAGTCTACCTGCACGGTGTTGCCCGTCATGCGGTTGTCCGCATCCTGCAACGCCCTGTAATTGTATCCGTCGTTGTATATCCGGTCTGTATGGCCTTTGTCCGGGTCGATCTCGACTTCATCCGATATGGTCAGCGTATGCCCCTCCTTGCCGAAGGTGTGTTCGTAATTGAGCGAGACGCTGCCGCCCATGTAGTTCCATTTCTGGATGCTGCGGCTGCCGTATTCCAGCAGCGGGTTCATTTCGGGGTCGAGGATCGCGTTCGTACCCAGCGATTTGTAGCGGCTGCGGCCGAGCCACAGCCACCCCTTGAGCGGGATCAGG
>OGUK01000899.1_pt1 | contig 21865 bp, 18 predicted proteins | sample 1553151 | NCBI WGS metagenome assembly OGUK01 (sample SAMEA2580208, study PRJEB22360) | human gut metagenome | biome: human gut; feature: human-associated habitat; material: faeces | place: Denmark | collected 2008/2010
GGTTGCTGATCGATGGAAAAGTCGGCTCCTCGGGTGAACAGCTGGTGCTCGAAGTCAGGGCCAGCAGTCGCCGCACGACCGTTTACGGGCAGGATAACACGCTCGGGTGCCTCGATTTCTCGAACTGCGAAATACTTTATTTTCCGCAGGACCCGACCCGGTGGATGATGCTCCCCACGACCCGTTCCTGCCGGGTTCCGGAAGGCCGCGGGATCGACTCCGCGGGCATCGCGCCCGATGTGCGCATTCCGCTGCCGCTGCCTGAAGTCCTGACCGACAACGTCGATACATGGACGTTGTGGGTCGCCGAAGATATGAAAACTGAAAAACGAAAAGAATAAATGGGTTTCCGCCCCGAAGTCTCCCTTTGCCAAAGGGAGATTTAGTGGGAATGTCAATATGAAATCGGCATCGCAGATGCCGTTAACGCAGGTTCGGCGGATTTCATGGTTGACACTCTTCCCATGGGGAGGGGAAAGAATGAAGAATTTTGCCGAACCTGCGTTCAAGTAAGATGGAGAAGAAAATTGCTAAAGACCTGCTGTCGATCGGCGCGGTGTTCCTGCGCCCCGAACAGCCTTTCACCTGGGCGAGCGGCATCAAAAGCCCGATCTATTGCGATAACCGCCTCATTCTCACCGCTCCCGCCGTGCGCGATACGGTCGAGCGCGCCATCGCGGACACGGTGCGCCGCGAGTTCCCGCAGGCGGAGGGTTTGATGGGCACCGCCACGGCGGGCATCGCCCACGCCGCCATCGCCGCGCATCTGCTCGGCCTGCCTATGGGCTATGTACGCTCGGGCAGCAAGGACCACGGCAGAAAAAATCAGATCGAGGGCAGGCTCGAGGCGGGGCAGAGGGTCGTCGTGATCGAGGACCTCATCTCCACCGGCGGCAGCGTGCTGGATACGGTCGCGGCGCTGCGCGAGGCAGGCGCCGAGGTGCTCGGCGTTGTGAGCATCTTCACCTACGGCATGAAAAAGGGCGTCGAGCGCATGGCTGAGGCGAAGGTCAAGAGCGTGAGCCTGACAAATTTGGATACCATCGCCCGCGTGGGCGCAGAGGAGCATTACATCACAGAGGCGGATGTCGCGCGGCTGCTGGCCTTCCGCGACGACCCCGCCGACGAAAGCTGGATCACAAAAGGAGGAACAAACTGATATGAAAAGCCTGATCGACATTCTGGAGCTCTCCGAGCAGGAGATCATGGAGCTGGTGAATACCGCCGGCGACATCATCGACAACCCCGCCGAATACGCACACAAGTGCGACGGCAAGATCCTTGCGACCCTCTTTTTCGAGCCCTCCACCCGCACCCGTCTGAGCTTTGAGAGCGCGATGCTCTCCCTCGGCGGCAAGGTGCTCGGCTTCTCGGAGGCGAAAAGCTCGTCCGCTGCCAAGGGCGAGAGCGTGGCGGATACCGTGCGCACCGTGAGCTGTTACAGCGATATCATCGCCATGCGCCACCCCAAGGAGGGCGCGCCGCTGGTGGCGTCCATGCACTCGCTCGTGCCCGTCATCAACGCAGGCGACGGCGGCCACAACCACCCCACGCAGACACTCACCGACCTTCTGACCATCCACCGCGAGATGGGCCGCTTCGAAAACCTCACCGTCGGTCTCTGCGGTGACCTCAAGTTCGGGCGCACGGTGCACTCCCTTGTCTCCGCGATGAGCCGCTACCCCGGCGTCCGCTTTGTGCTCATCTCACCCGAGGAGCTCAAGCTGCCGCGCTATGTCAAGGAGCAGTACATCAAGGCCAAGAATATCCCCTACACGCAGTCCACCGATCTCGAGGCCGTCATGCCGGAGCTGGACATCCTCTACATGACGCGCGTGCAGCGCGAGCGCTTCTTCAACGAGGAAGACTATCTGCGCCTCAAGGACAGCTACATCCTCACGCCCGACAAGCTCAGGGGCGCGAAGGAGTCTCTTCGCATCCTGCATCCGCTGCCGCGTGTGAACGAGATCTCCGTCGCCGTGGACGACGACCCGCGCGCGTGCTACTTCAAGCAGGTGCAGTACGGCAAGTACATCCGCATGGCGCTGATCCTCAAGCTGTTGGAAATCAAGTGAGAAAGGAAGTGCGACACAATGATCATTGACTCTATTCAAAACGGCATCGTCATCGACCACATCACCGCGGGCAAATCCATGGAGCTCTATCAGATCCTCGGCCTCGATCAGCTTGACTGCACGGTGGCCATCCTCAAAAATGTTACGAGCGGCAAGCTCGGCTGCAAGGACATCATCAAGATCGACCGCGAAATGGACCTTGACTGGGACCTGATCGGCTATGTCGATCCGAGCATCACCGTCAACATCATCCGCGATGGGAAACTTGTGGAAAAGCGCACGCTCAAGTTACCTGAGCGCATCCGCGGCGTGCTTAAGTGCAAAAACCCGCGCTGCATCACCTCCGTTGAGCAGGAGCTGCCGCAGGAGTTTGTGCTAACGGATCGTGAAAAGCGCGTTTACCGCTGCCGCTACTGCGAAACGCAGGCGGGTAAATAGGCTTTTGTAAGGCAGAAGTCGAGAAGATTCTGCTTGCAGAGAAGTATGCAGAATCAGACAAGCCTCGACGCACAGGGAGCCTCCTCTCAGCACGCTGTACTGTCCGGGCGCAAAGTCGAAGGCTTCAGATGCACCATGGAGGATGCTCGGCATATCATCACGATAGAGAGAATCTTCGGATACCCTCTATTGCAGCGATGCAGGAACAATGAAAGCTCTTTATCAATTAGGACATGGCGATGAAGGGCCCGGAGCATGTTCTTCTGTTTTGCACTGTAATCATGGCAGAGAGACGTAAGGAATATCCCCGGCCAAGCCGGGGATATTCCTTACGCGGGCAAAGCTCCATGCTGTCGGCCACGCCTCATGTGGCGTTGGTATAGTCTGCTAAACTTCTTCTGCCACTTCATTTCTGAATGGTCTCCCGTTGCTTTACAGCTTGTAGCTGCCAGACAGCATTTCTACTATAACAGGGAGATTTCTTTTTCCGCAATAGTCTCAGCCTGCTCCCGCCGCTTTCGATACTCCTCCAGATACCGGTCCAGACAGACCTTGTTGACGGTAGCCGAGATCGTGCTGCGCAGGAGATCCTTGGCATCAGACTCGGTTTCACCAAGTCCCTCCACGGCAGGAGCGACACCAGACGCTGCGCCGAGCATATTCTCAAACTCATCGCAGAAGTAGTCATAGGCGGTCTGAAGGGGATAGCACTCCTCCTGTATGCTAAACATCAGTCGAAGCCCCTCCAAAGGAACAACAGGCTTGACCACCGCGATGAACAGAAGCCGCGCAAGATGTTCGGCTGTATACAGCTTTTTTTGAGGGGCAGGAACCAGCTTCTGCTTGACATAGTTGCTCACCATGGAGCCAGTCAGTTCAGGCTCTCCTAACGGTGCCAACCGGGCGTTGATATAGCGCACCACCTGCTCCAGATACAGTCCGACCTCCGGGATCTGTGCATAGCGCGGCAGACGGAAGGCCGCGATGTCCGCTGTGATTCTGTTTTGCACTTCTTTTTCCATATTGTTATTATAAGCGTTTCCTCTACAAAGTTCAACGGCTTTGCGAAATATTTTTAACGGTTTATTAAAAACCGTTGACGAAGAAATAAAAAGCTGATAAACTGCATCCATCCCTTACCGGAACCGAACGACACTTTTTCAGTTGGAGGTCATCTTATGGATCAGATCCGCATTGCCGCAGACTCAAGCTGCGACCTGCTTACCATGGACGGTGTGGACTTTGTCAGCGTTCCGTTCACCGTCCGTACTGCTGTGGAGGAATTTCGCGATGACGCCGCGCTCGATGTCGACGCGATGGTCACAACACTTCGCGGCACGAAGGGCCGCACCTTCAGCGCCTGCCCGAACATCGCGGACTGGGAGTCCGCCTTTGGCGAAAGCGGCGATGTACTCGCGTTCACCATTACAAGCAGCCTTTCGGGCAGCTGCAGCGCGGCACTTGCCGCAAAGAAACGCTGCGAGGAGCAGAATCCCTCTCGCCGCATTTTTGTGGTGGACACGCTGTCCGCCGGTCCGGAGATCGCCCTGCTCATCGAAAAGTCAGCCGCCGAACTGCGCTCCGGCAAGAGCTTCGAGGAGGTCTGCACAGCCGTACAGCAGTATCAGCGCCGTACCCATCTGCTCTTTGCGCTGGAATCCATGCACAATCTCGCCCAGAACGGACGAATCAGCAAGCTGGCGGCAACGATGGCTGGTCTTCTCGGCATCCGCGCCGTTGGGCAGGCCAGCGAGGAGGGCACGCTTGAGATGCTCGGCAAATGTCGGGGCGCTCGAAAAACGCAGGAGCTCCTGTTGAGTGAAATGGTGCGGCTTGGCTATAGGGGCGGCAGCGTCCGCATCGGGCATTGCCGGAACGCGGCATTTGCATTGGAGCTTTGCACCGAGATCCGGCGGCGATTTCCGGGGGCGGAGGTGAAAAGCTATCCCCTGCGCGGGCTGTGCAGCTACTATGCAGAACACGGCGGGATTATGCTGGGCTTTGCGTCATGAAAACGAAGGTCTCGGACAGGAAGGCGCTGCTGCATCTTGCGGTACGCATTCTGACACTGCCGCCCATCGTCATCGGGGTAACGCTGCTTCTGATGTACGCTCCGGCAGGGCTTCTGACGCGCAGGGAGCTGCTGCTGTGCGAGGTGTTCCTGCTGGTTATCCCATTGGCGGCGTACCCGCTGCGGGAGATCTTCCACATTGGAAAGGACCGGCGCAGGGGGCAGCGCGGCACGGCGCTGGTATGCAGCGCCGTTGGGTATCTGTGCGGGTTTCTCTGGTCAATGCTGACGCCATGCTCTTGGCTCGTCCATATCCTGTTTCTCTCTTATGTCATTTCCATCGCGGCGCTGTTGCTGCTCAACACGGGCTTTGGCCTTCGCGCAAGCGGACACGCCTGCAGTACAACAGCTCCGGCGTTTCTGCTGACATGGAAGCTGCATCCGCTTTTTGTCATACCGTCCGTTCTGCTGATCGCGGCAGTGTACCGCTCATCCCTAAAGCTGTCGCGCCATACCCTGCCGCAGCTTCTGGCCGGCTCGGCGGTCAGTCTGCTGGCCTGTGTGATCTCGATCGTGGTTTATGGCGTCGGATAAAACGATACTGCGCCGCATCGCCGTTTCATTTGACGGTGGCGCGGCGCAGTCCTGTCTTTATTGCAGCTTCTTCAATCGCTGCTGTTCTGTTCTGCGTTATATTGATTCTTGAAAAACGCTACCACAACAGCGCCGGGGCCCGCATGGGTTCCGATCACACTTCCTACGGTCGTATAGCGAATTTCTTTCAGTTTTCCCTCCCAGATGTGGCGGCTGTCCTCGATGTACTTCAATAAAAGCGCATCGGAAAGTCCGCTGTAGCCAAGCAGCACCGGCCTGCTGAAATCAATGCCGCCGGCCTTGTCGATCTCCTGAACGAGCAGATTGTTCCCCATTTTCGAGCCGCGTGCCTTCCCCAGCAGGTGTATCTCGCCGTCAGTGACGGAGATCACAGGCTTGATGTTCAGCACCCCGCCGGCGAATGCGGCTGTCTTTGAAATGCGGCCGCCCCGCTTGAGGTATTCGAGGGTATCTACCAGCGCCACAACAACGATTTTTTTCTTCTCTTTCTCCAGAGCATCCGCAATTTCCTCTGCGGACATTCCCGCGTCCAAAAGCCGGAACGCAAGCTCCACCAGAATCCCTGTTCCCATCGCTGCGCTGGTACCATCTACAACATAAATGTTTTCATAATCCGCCGCCGCGATCATGGCGCTTTGATATGTGCCGGAAAATTTGGATGCAAGGGTAATAACAACGGCTGATTCGCCCGCCTGCCTTGCCTTTTCAAACTCTTCGATAAAGTCGCTCGGGGTCGCCTGACTGGTGGTGGGCATCACATCGCTTTCGACGAGCTTCTCGTAGAATGTTCTGTGGTCAATGGTTACGCCGTCGATGTATTCCTCCTGACCGAAATGAACGGTGAGAGGCACCGTATAGACCCGCGCCTTGATCTCGGGAACCAGATCCGCGGTGGAATCCACAATGATCCTTGTTTTCAATTTCTTCAAGCCTCCTGTTTCCCGCTGCTTTGGGCGATTGCGTTCAAGCTTCTGCTGATGGCGGAAAGGCTGCGGTAAAGTGCTGCTCGTTCGTCCTCCGTGAGGGTACGGCTGACCGTATCGAGGACAGCGCCAATCTTCTCCGCGATCCTTTTGCCGACCTCCTGCCCTTTTTCGGTCAAGCGCAGAGGGTTTCTGTACCGTTTGACCCGGTCGGAATCCCGGACGATAAATCCGTTCGTTTCCAGATAGTCCAACGCACGGGAAATGGTCGCCTTGTCCTCCTCGCAGTGCTCGCACAGCTCCGCCGAGGTCACGCCATCCAGAGAATATATGTAGTACAGACAGGACACGTGGGCGCTTCGCAGATGATAGACGGCCATCTCCTGATTTTTTATCCTCCGTATGTCGCGGCTGATCCGGTTGATCAAAACCGTAAACGTCTCAAATCGCTCCTGCATGGCTGCGCTCCTCTCTCACGAATGCTTTTGTTGAAATCTCAACGGTCAGACTATACCACATGGTTGTTGAAATGTCAACAGAAGAGTTCCGCACAGCCCATACTCTTTGATTGCATCCCACGGCGCGGGGGCTCGGCGCGGTTTTCGTGTTGTTCATCGAGCAGAAAAGCGGGATGCGAGAATACCGAAAAACCTCGCCGGATCAATCCGGCAAGACTTTGCTTTTGACCACATAAAATGCCACAGACAGATTTGGGACACATGGGGGTTGCGAGTCACAAGGTGTCAGGAAAGTAATTAGAATTGAGAGGAAACCGCTAAAAACGGCTAAAAAGTGCAGAAAAAATATTGCGGGAGCTCTTTGTCTCTTGCAGCGAAAAGAGAACAGCGCAGCGTCAAGGCGAAAAGCCCGTCCGCTGCGCTGTCCGATGTTCGCTTATGTGGTCATGCCAGCGGCTTTGATATTTAGCCGTATGTCAGCCGGTCACTTCTTGCAGCGCCAGAGGAAGGTCACGATCTGACCGCGGGTGCAGTCGTTGCCAGAGCCGAACAGTCCGCCACCGATGCCGGTGGTGATGCCCTTCTTCGCTGCCCACGCCACTGCGTCTGCATAGAAGGCCGTGGTGGAAACATCGCTGAACTCGGCTTTGTCGCTGACTGCGGGGCTGCCGGAGGCACGATAGAGGAAGGTCACGCTCTGCGCACGGGTGCAAGTAGCATCGGGACTGAACATACCCTCGCCGGTGCCGCCGGTGATGCCATTTTCAACGGCCCACGCCACGGCCTGCTCATAGAAGCTGCCGAGTTTCACATCGCCAAAGGCGGTGCCGGTGTTCTTGGGAGCGGGGCTGCCCGCCGCGCGCCACAGGAAGGTGACGATCTGCGCGCGGGTGCAGGGATCGTTGGGGCCGAACAGTCCATTGCCGATGCCGCCGGTGATCCCCTTCTCCTGCGCCCACTTGACCGCCTCGTAGTAGTAAGCGTTCGCGGGAACATCCTTGAAAATCTGCTCCGGAACCTCCTCAACGAAGCTGGCCTTGATGGTGACCTTGCCGCTGGGCATCTTGAAGGTGTACTTGCCGTTCTTCTCGGTGAGCTTCAGCGCGTCGCCGCTGCGGTCGAGCACCTTGAGCATTTCGAGCTCGTAGCCCTTGTCGGGCGTCGCGGTGATGGTCACGGTGTCGCCGTGGCTCGCGTTTCTAGGCGAAACGGTGATCGTACCGTTCTTGGTCTTATCCACGGTGATGGAGTAGCTCGGCGAGCTGCTGCCGCCGCCACCGCCTTCATTGCCGCCTGTGCCGCTATTGCGCAGAATCGTCAGCGTGTAGGTTTTAGCGCCGATCTTCACGACAATGTCGGTTGTGCCGCTGTTGGGGATGGCAACGGTTGCGCTGCCGCCGGTGGACAGATCCTGTCCGTTGATGCTCACGGGATCGCCGATTCCAGACACCGCTGTGACCAGCGTAGATGTTGCTCCGCTATCATTTTGCAGCGTATAGGTATAGCTCGTTCCGTTGGCGGTAAAATCGCCGAGCCCCACTGCCAGACCGTCAAAGGTCAGAAGGTCATCACCGGGCACTGCGGCTCGCACCACTACGCGGGTGCCAAGCCGGGAGAAGGTGACGGTTTCCGCCCGGAAAGTTTCCCCGGAGATGGCACCGCCAATACTGGTCTTTTTCGTTTCCAGAACGGTCCCGGCAGCATCCAGCAGCGTGGCCACCAGCTCTGCGCTATTCTGAGACTGCAGGCAGTTGTTGCGCAGGGTAATGGCGGCGGTGCTGCGACCGTTGCCGTCGTTCCCCTGTGCCACATCCATCGTCAGCTTCTCTCCGGTGCGGGCCAGTGCGCCGGTCATATGGACGCTGGCCTCGCTGTCACTGCCGTCATACTCCGGCAGGCGCTGATTGCTTCCCGTTCCACCGATCTGACCTTCCGCCCACGCCTCGGCGTACAGATAGGTACCCACATTGGGGATCTCGTTTTTGCCAATGGAGTTCATATACTTGCCCAGATCATAGGTCAGGTCCAGTGTAAAGGTTCCCTGATCGATGCGGGCGAGGGCGCTGTCTTCGGAAATGGTGATTTCATTATCGCTAACCGATACGCCGTTTGTGGTGCAGGTTACCTCTGCAGACTTGGTATGCAGATCATCCGCATAGAACGCAAGCTTCACCTCGCGGCCCTTTCCGCCGGCCAGCGTGGCGGCAGAGGAATTATAGAGGGTCATGCGCACCGTGCGCTTGCCGTCGCTCTCCGCAATCACTTCCATTTGCGAGATGCCAATGTCGGGATAATCCAGATACACTGTGCCGTTTTCGTGGATGCCGGCGTCGGCGGTGATGGTATAGCTCGGGTTGGTCACGCTGGTTCCCACACGGTGCCAGACGGTAAGGGTGGTGCTTTCATTGGGCAGCAGTTTTTCCGTAAGGGTGGCGGTTTCCTCGATGCCAAGGCTGACCGTTAGCTTTGTCACATCGTTCAGCCCGGTGTTGCGGATGGTAAAGCGAATGGGTGTCAGGCTGTTCAACGCCAGCGTTGTATAATCCACACCGATCTGTTCCACTGCCACCGCATCGGTGACAAAATCAGAGGTAGCGGTATAGAGGATCGTTTCCTCACCCGGAACGGTCACGCCGCCGATTACCTTCGGGTTTTCATCGTCATACCGGGTGGCCTGAATGACAGCCTGCACCTGATTGGGGCCGCTGACATAGGCATCAAAGTGGTCAGCCAGCGTGCGAGGCGGCAGCTCTGCCAGTTTCAATGGTGCGGAGAGTGTGTAGGTATTTGCGGCATAGCGCAGCTTGGCCGCCTTCAAAATGCCGTGATCTACCGCGCCGTTGGCGTTATTGACAGTCTCATTCCAGACGATGGTAAGATCATTGAGGCTGCGATACCCCCCGCTGAGGGAAGCGAAGCGGAAGTCTCCGCCCACGACAGCGTTGCCGCTGCTGGTCAGGGCAGACAGAGAGCCGGGAAAGCTGTTGGACATGGTGCCGCTGCCGTCCACAGCTAACAGCTGAATATCACTGCTGCCGTCTCGGACACTATGCCAACCGATGACAAATCGGTCATCCCCGCCGCCGAAGTTGGCTGCAACGACCTGGGGGTTTTCGTCAAGATTGCTGTCACGGGTCGCCAGCATGGCTGTACCGGGCGTTCCGTCAGCAGCCACGGTACAATAGGCGATCTCGTAGCCGGAGGTATCTCCGGTTTCGCTGCGGTCCAGCGAGTAAACCGCCATAGCGGTTCCGTCGGGCAGCATGGCCGCCTGCAACGCCTTCACGCGGCCAGTAGCACCGTTATAAAGCATTTTGGCCTCGTTCCAGGTGCCGTCAGTGCTGTCATAGCAACGGTACATGATACAATCTCTGGTCGTGAAGTTCAGCAGGTTGTTGCTGCCCGAAGTGCTCACGGGATCGGGGGTGTAGACGCTGCGCCAGAACACGATGGCCTTGCCGTCGCTGCCTACTGCCGTGGCTGGGGCCAGATCCGGCGTGCCGTCATCGGTTAGGCGGGTGGAAGTCCAGGCTGCGCCGTTATAGACGGACGCTACGATCTCCGTGCTGTTCATCAGCAGGTTTTGCTCTTCCAATGTCACATCATCAGCGGCATCTTTATTCGGTATCTCGGTGCCCATGCGAACCCAAGCCGCCGCCGCGAAGCTGCCGGTGCCGGACAAAGAAACGCTCGTGTCGCCGTAGCCGGTGAACCCTGCGGGATCGTCAATTTTCTGGGAGGTAGTATAGACACCGCTATTGAGGGTGGAGAAATGTGCCCGGCTGGCGTAAATATCGCTGCTGTCGACGTCGTTGATGTAGGCCAATACCTTCCCGTCATCGCTGAGCTGTGGATAGGATGTGGGGTTGGCATTGGTCTGGATGTTTTCCAGCCCACTGGGGGAGTTCAGAGAGAACAGCACCATTCGCCGCTGGGGCTGGCCCCAGGTACGGGCATATTGCTCCAGATAGTCCCGGCTTTGGAGCGTTGCACTGGCAGAAGCCACCTGCATTCCGCTCTGGGCCGCCGCCATCCGCAGCGAGGCAAGGCTCAGCCCACTGGTGGCGCTATTCCAGTAATCGTCGATCGTTTTCCAGTCATTAAAAGTCCTGGTGGCTCCAAAGGTTCCGGAGGCGATCACCGCCTCGTAGGAGATAAACAGGAAGCTGGCCACAAATTTGATTCCCACTTCGCCTTTGAACCCCAGGGCCTGACCGTTGATCTGGTGCTTTGCCTTGTCGGCAAGATAGGTGCGGGAGAGGAACTTATTCTGACTGTCCACACCCAAATTGCCGAATAGGCCGATCTTCAGCGCCACGACCGAATAGTCAAAGCCAATGCCGCCAAACGCGTGGACATAGGCGTTGATACGCAGCGTGGTCAAAAAGTCATTCACTGCCGTGGCCGTGGGATCGCTCCAGGCAAGCTCTGTACCCTGTCCCTGCCGGCCGTAGCGCACTGCGGTACGGAAATCCAGCTGAATGGCACCGCCCAGCTCAAAGGTTGCTGTCAACGGCACGGGGCCAGCCATGGCGTTCACGCTGAAGGTGAAGCCCACGCCAACGCCGGCGGTAAAGCCGCCGCCTACGGTGAAAACCTCCCACTCCTTTTTTTCGGTGTTATAGCGGATCTCCGCTTCGTAAAAGCCCTCCAACTGCAAGTTGAGGTCCGTGTTGGAGACCTTGCCGGCTATGGAGTTGGCTTTGTATTCCCCCTTGGGATCATAGGTGCCCTTGGCCATCTGGCTCAGGTCCCCGGTACCGGGCACGCCCACTTCCAGGTTCTGCGTCAGCACATTCGCACTCAACGCCACGCCGTCCTTGGAATAGTCCATGTCCTCCATCTCCAGCGTATTGTACCCGGCCCAAATCATGGCACGGAACACGGAGGGGTCTTCGCTGGGGGTGATGATCATTTTGAACACGGATGTGTCCACCGGACCGCTCAGATCATCCAGCCGTCCGGTCAGCACCTTGAGAATGTTACTGCCCTCCACTTCTCCAAAGTCGACTCCCTCCACTATACTGGAGGCTCTCATCGTCGCCAGAATACCGGTGACGCGCTTATCCTCTGTCACCTTGGGCACTCGGGTCAGATCAACGACCCGGAAGGGCATTATTTTCTCCTGCAGCAGGCTGCCGTTCAGGCTCAGCTGCGTTTTCATACCCACATCCTTGCCGTCGGCGATCCATCCGGAGGTGGTCATGGTGGCCTCGGTGAGGGTCAGATCGTTTTCCGCTACAGGGATGGATGAGAAGGGATACTGCTTGGTACTGCTGCTCTGGGCAGCAGGAAGAACGCCGTATTCGTCCGCCAGCTTGAGACTGTAATTCCGCGCGTCGGCAATCTTCTCGCCCCAGAGGAACATGGTGGTGTGCAGGGTTGCTGTTTTGAAGCTGCTGTTAGGGCCGATCTTCCCAGTCGAGCTGCGGACATCCGCCTTCTGACCGTTGGCAAGACCGTAATCAACGCTTTGCGCCACAATGAAGGGTTTCTTTTTCTCCCCCGCCGGCACGCTCTCCAGAGAGACAACGCCCTCTGCGGTGCGCATTACATCGTCCACGCCCAGCTTGCCGTTGACGGTCAGCAGCAGCGGATAGTACTTGTCGCCGTCAATTGCGCTGATCTCCAGAATGTACTCCAGCTGATCCAGAGCGGAAAGCGCCGTGGTGTTGCTCTCGCCCTTTTCGGCCGACCAGAACTGGGTGGAATCCAGATAGACGGTTATATTTCCCGCCGCATCCGTGGTATAGGTGTCGCCGGTGATGCCGCTGACAAGTGCGTTTGCCTTGGAGCCCAGCAGAGCTGCCTGGCAGTAGCCTCCGTTTTTATAAACGCCGCCGCGAACGGTCACCGTCTTGCTTGCCAGCGGATCGCCGCCCGGCGTGATGAGCGTCACAGATGCCCGGGCGACTGGCCGAAGGCTGAAGGTATTCAAGGGATAAAGCTGCAGCTTTGTGGCATCCCGCTCGCCGGAACGCAGATTTTCTTTATAGATGGTGCCCAGATAAATATCCCCACCGGAGCCGGACCGCAGAGACACCTCACTGGCGATTCCGTTGGGTTCGTAAAGCGCCAGCACGCCATCACGGTTGGTCTTGAACGTTTTGGACGCGCCTTTGCCGTCGGTGTATTGCAGCGTAGTTTCCGCCGCAGGCGTCAGCTGGAAGAGATAGAACTTATTTTGCAGCGTCTCCGCTGTCACCTGTACGGCGGCTTTCATGCCCGTGGCGGCATGGGTAGCCGTGACGGTTGCGGTGCCGTTGGCCCGGCCGGACAGCGCCATTTTGGTTTCGGGAAGGTAGGACTTAAAGGAGAAGTTTCTGATGTCCTCATACAGTCCGCCCTGCTTGTAGTTGACGGAAATGGCATTGTTGTTGTCGGAGGCCCACTCGATGCCGTCTTTAAAGGAGTTCCATCTGTACTTGTCATAGTTGATGCCGATGTACTCGATCAGCCCCAACTCCTGGCGCAGCTGCAAAATTTTATCTGTTTCGGTGGGCAGGGTGCCGCTGACCTTGGAGGTATTGTCCATGGTCAGCTTAGAAATCGTGTCTCCTTTGCCGTCCTGCACCTTCAGTGCGTCGGCATTGTAGACATACAGGGGGAAGGAGTCGGTGCTGGGAGATTCCTCACCAGGGTTCTCCACGCTCAAAACCACCTGATAGGTGTCCTTCAGATTGCCGGCTGTCACACTCCGTAGTGACAGGAGGTAACTTCCGGAGGTGCCGGATAGGCTCTCTTTGTCCACCACTTTGGTGGTTTTGTTGTCCTCTGTGACCCGGGTAATGGTCAGCGTGGGCTGTTGAGCGGCGCCGACAGTGGTGTTTTCCACCGACCAGCCGATATTGACGGGGCCGTCGGTATCCTTGAGGTAAATGCTCCGGGGCGGTGTCAGCTTGGCTGTGGCAGGCGGTGCCTGCACGATGATCCAGGCAAGTGCCGACAGGCGGATGTCCTTACTCCCGGCGTTGGGGTGCGGCATGGAAACCAATACCGTGTAGGCAGGGGCATTTCCGTTGGAGAGCTTGGTGAGCACATTCTCCTCGATCCGCACGCTGTTTTCATCCTTGCCGGCGGTATAAGCCGCAACGGGCTTGAGGCCGCTCAGCGCCGCCTCATCCGCGTAGTTGCCCTCATACAGTTCGATCGTGTAATGGAACTCTTTGCCCGGTGCCATCAGCGCGGCGTTGGAGCTCCACAGCACGGTGGCGGGCTGATTTTTCCGCGTCACGATGGACGCGCTGCCGGGAATCACCAGTGCCAGAGAATCGCCCGCCGTCACGGTATAGGGTTCTGACTTGCCCTTCACATCATCATTGTCAGTGTCCACAGTCCCGTTGTCCGCCGTAAAGGTAAAGGTGACGGTTCCCACCTTGGCTCCTGTGGTGGTAACAACGCCGGTATCCTCGTTGATGGTGGCAATGAGCGGGTCATTGCTGCTCCATTTGCCGGTGGTGTAGCTGGCCGGCTCACCGTTTTCCCCCAAAACCTGGGCCTGAAGCGTGGGGCGGGTGGAATCGGCGAGGGAAATCGTATAGTTGGCGGGATCCGCTTCCGGGACGACCTTCACCGTGTGCGCGGAAACTCTCTTTGGCACCTCGAACTGCCGGGTCAGGGGAAGAACATTCACCCACTTAGGAGCGTCTTTCGTGCCCTCGTTGGCCTGCAGCGTCACCGTGTAGGTGCGGTCGAAATCAGAGGGTGGTGCGATTGCGTAGTCGCTGACGGTGAATTTTCCGCTCTCTTCGTCCAGATAGACCTGCAGATGGATTGGTTCATCTGCGGAGCCGTACTTCAGTTCGAGTTGGAACGGGGCTTCCCTCGGCTCTGTGCCTTCCGGGGTGTGATAATTGCTGTATTTGGTCATGTAGGCCTTCGCCATGTTGGCGTCCATCATGAACGATGCCTTGCCGTTGGCGTAGGCGGCGGTTAGTTCGGTGGGAGCGTTGCGCATCAAGACGCTCTTCAGCTCAACTCCGGTAATCGGGTCGCTTTGATAGAGTGCGGTAACGGCGGCAGCCAAAATGCTTGGCGTTTCGCAGCCGACATTGAGTGCGTGGGAGGGCGAGAGGAAGAACCCTTCTGTGGAGTCCCTGATTCAGATGTCCGAGCTTTACGGCGTGAGCGTGGACTTTCTTCTGGGCCTTCCGGAAGCTCGATATCATCGGGCAGATATGCTTCAGCCGATTCCGCCGGAAGCTCTGCCGGCTTTTCATGATACACCCGTCTTCTCAAGCCGATATGGCTGGGCAATGGTGAATGCGATAGAAGGAGAGCTTTTCTTCGCAAGCGGGATGCGTCTGTCGCTGGCAGATGTAACCGAAGTGTATGTCTGCCTCCGGCCTTTGCAACACCCGGCGCGGCAGTATCCATGCCGTTGAGAAGGGACGAGCTTACCGGGTACGACTGCGTATGGGTAGAGCCAATCTCCATGGACGCCGCCCTGCGAGATGAGCTTCGCGGTTGGTATCATATTAAAAGGCGCTTTGTGGAAAACGAGGTGGGGCAGCGCTTCTACTTTGATTTTTACGGTGCAAAATGGCTTGCCTTTGCAAACGGACCGGGAAATATATGAATGAGGTCCATCTTGATGCGCGAAGTGAAATCAGAATAAGAATGTCCGCCCGTTTCTGCCCTTGAGGCGTGGAGCGGGCTTTCGTTCATTTTCCGGGCTGGTCTCGTTGCACTTTTGTGACACTTTCCCTGCACTTTCGCGGGGGAAATCCAAGACGATCCCTGGTATGCTACGGACATGGTTGATACACAACCAAACAATAAAAAAGGAGAGTAACATACTATGAAAAAGAAAACGATTTGGAGCCTTGCGCTGGCACTGGCGTTGGTGGTATCAGCCATCGGCGCATCGACCGCAGCTTTGGCGGCTGCGCCTGACACGGCAGAGCCTGCAACTGCCATCGCGACCGAGAACGAGGACGCCATCTGGGAACAGATCGAGGCGGTGGAAGAGAAGAGCGACGCCATCTTCCAGAGAAACGCAGCGCTATGGGAAAAGCTAGACGAAATCTGCAACGCCCTGCCTGACGACTATGACTTCACAAACTTTGACGAAGCTGCGTTTATCCGCAGCAGCAACGCCCTGACGGAAGCGGAGAAGGAAACGCTTCTGGCGGACATCAAGGAGCTGAACAGCCTTGACGCTGAGATGGAGGCACTGTACGCTCAGCTGCCCGACTGCGACAATATGCCGCTCTATGAAAAGGCACTGGAAAAGGCAGACCCCAAGGTGCTGGATGAGATCGACACACTGGAACAGGAGTATGACCGCGTCTGTGAAAAGCACGCCGACCTGTGGGACAAGGTAGATGAAGCGTACTTCAATCTTCCGGACGACTACGACTTCGATAACTACGATGAGGCCGCCTTCATCCGCAGTTTGAGCTTTCTTACCGACGCGGAAAAGGACGCGCTGATCGCCGACTACAACCGTCTTACGGAGATCGACAGCCGGCTGTGCGAGCTGTACAATTCCATCTGGGGAAACACCGGCTGCGAAAGCGGCATCTGCCCCCTTTGACGGAAAGACGGTTTTCTGATAGTATAAAATCAACATCATGCCGATGCTGCGCCCACGCGCAGCATTTGGCGCTGCTTTCAAGGAGGTCACCATGGGACATTCCATCTATTTGGCGGACGATGAAAAGAGCATACGGGAGCTGCTCCATAGCTTCCTCGCAAGCGACGGATATACCGTGCGCTCCTTTGAAAGCGGAGACGCGCTGTTGGAAGCGTTTCGTCAAGAGCCTGCGGAGCTTGTAATACTGGACATTATGATGCCCGGCACGGATGGACTTACCGTGTGCCGGGAGCTTCGCACTGTTTCCGATATTCCCATCATCCTGCTTACGGCCAAGGACAGCGAGCTGGATTACGTTATGGGTATCAGTCAGGGCAGCGACGATTATCTCACCAAGCCATTCCGTCCAACGATATTATTGATGAAGGTCAAAGCGCTGCTGCGCCGCGTGGAGATGGACCGAGGAAAAACGGCGGCGACAGAGGATGAGCTGCGCTACGGGGATATCCGCTATTCCGCTACGGAAAACTCCGTCTTTTGCGGAAGCACGATCGTGACGCTGACCCAGACCGAGCTGCGGCTGCTCAGCTATATGATGAAGCAGCCGGAAAAGGCCTATTCCCGAGAGGAACTGCTCAGCGCGGTGTGGGGCTTCGACTCGGAGGTGGAGACCCGCGTGACCGACGAAACGCTGCGCCGTATCCGAAAAAAGCTGACGCAAGCGGGCAGCACCGTCAGCGTAAGCACCATCTGGGGCTTTGGCTATAAGCTGAAGGGAGCGGAGTGTACATGAAAAACATCAAACTGCGGATCGTGTATTTGATCCTCGGCTCGGCTTTACTCCTGTTTGCTCTTTTTGTGCTGGCGGTAAATGTGATCATCCCGTCTCATTTTGTAACCGAGGCAAAAAAGGCGCTGCTCAATGAAGCGGAATATCAGAATCGAACCGCTCCCTACACCTATGACGAACCGGACTATGATGAGGACTGGGAGGAGGGCTACTTCTTTACGCCCAGCATCGTCTTTTTGGAGCTGGAGGACGGCTACCGGCCCAACACATGGAATCGGGATGCCTACCTGCTGGAGAAAAAACTGCTGGAATACTACACGGGGCGGGATCTATTGCTCAACCAATGCTATACCTTCAAAACGGACAGACATCACCTAATCTTCATGTCTGCGCAGGAGGATTACGGCGATGGAGAGGAACCCTACTCCTATATCATGTACATAGACATCGGTCCCATCACGCGCTATATCGTAACGCTTAACTGGGTGTTCTTTGCGGTACTGCTGGCGATCTCCTCCGTCATGTGCCTACTGGGGTTCCGCTTCGGCAGAGATATTGAAAAGGAGGCGGAGCGGCAGCAGACCTTCTTCCAGAATGCCTCCCACGAGCTGAAAACGCCGCTGATGGCGATACAGGGCTATGCGGAGGGAATACAGGCGGGCGTAATGGATGCGGGCGGCGCGGCGGACGTGATCCTGGAAGAAAGCGACCGCATGACGGAGCTGGTGGAAGAACTCTTGGACATTTCGAAAATCGATATGGGGCGGCAGCGGCTTACCCTTTCCGAAACGGATATTCGGGAACTGCTTTACGACGGCATACGCGCCGTTGAGCCGATAGCCGCCGGCGGCATCGCCATCGTGCCGGATTTCCCCGAGGAGCCCGTTATGGTCAGCTGCGACGATACCCGGCTGCGCCGAGCAGTCACCAATATCCTATCCAACGGCGTGCGCTATGCCCGCAGCGAGCTGTGCCTGACCTGCCGCGCGGACAAGCGGCACGTGACCATCCGGATACAGGACGACGGGGACGGCATCGCCGAGGAAGATCTTCCCCACATCTTTGACCGCTTCTACATGGGCAAAAGCGGAAAATCCGGCATCGGCCTTGCCCTGACCAAGGAGATCGTTCACTTGCATAAGGGGACGATCCGCGCCCGCAACGGGGACACCGGCGCCGTTTTCGAGATATCCATTCCGGTGAGCAGATAAGAAGATCACCGCGCCGCCTTTGAGCGTCCCTCTTGCAAAAAGGACGGGCCTGGAAAGAATCTTTGCTGGTGCCGGGCGGAGAGTTTCCTGTGATTTTCTCTTGTGCCGACATTGTTAGAATGGAGTACATCTATGGACTGCAAACCAAAAAAATATCTGCATATTTATGACTGGAACTACTGGTGGGGCTATTACCGCTGCGGCCAGGACTGGGAACCTTTTCACGCGGCGGAGTTTTCTCTTACCGAGGACGAGGCGGGAGAGGCGTCCTTTTTCCACTTTGATTTCTATAACCTCCCCGTGCTTCGCCAGATGATCCGGGACGGTGAGTTTGTGGAGCCGGACAGTCCGGATCATCCGGGCTTTCTGGAGCAGGCGGAGCGGCTCAGAAGCGGTGAACAGGACTGGTTCATCGGGGCACTGTACTATCCGCATTTTTCACCGGAGACGCGTTTCTGTAATGCCTCCGTCCGGAGCGGCGTCCCGCTGACAAAGCTGCTTTCCCCGTCTGTACCTCCCTATTACGGGGTGATCTTTCTCCGGGAGGAGCGCCCCCTCACTCCGGAGGTGCTGACGCATTGGGCGGAGACACTGTCCCGACCCCTGTTTGGCCAGCCGTTTTCCTGCACGCTTGCACAAGTTCCCAGCCGGCAGGAGGCGATGGAGCAGTTTGAGAACGAGATGCGGCTGACGCGATGAAATGTACGGTATCATTTACCGCTGATTTCCCGTTGAAAAGCAGCTGAGAGGGAGGCGCCTCTTATGGAATTAAGACTCACGGAGCAGGAGGCTCTGGCACTGTATCGAATCATTCTGCGGTGGGATGAATTGGGCAGCTTGACCACAGAGGATGGCGAGGAGCATCAGCTGCTATGGGATCGATCCTGTACGCTGGAAAAGGAACTGGAGCCGGTGGATGAAGCTGTAAGATGCAGACTGCTTTGACTGCGTAAGCTCCCACCGGATTGAAGCTTTTGCTGCGCTGCTGTTTTCTTTGACGCTGACGGATCTTGAACTGTCGGAAAGACGCCGGTATCGCGGGATGATATTGACAAAAGGGGAAATGATGCTATAATATCTGCGAATGGTTCGCAGATTGGAGGGGCGGCTGATGTCAGGCTATAACACAAAACAGCGAAGAGCCCTGCTTGCTTTTTTGGGGGAGCATCCAGACGAGCTGCTGACTGCACGCCAGATGGCGGACGCGCTGGCAGAGAAACAAATCAGCCTCAGCGCCGTGTATCGAAACCTTGCACAGTTGGAGGCGGAAGAAAAGGTGCGCCGCAGCGCCAAAAGCGGGTCGCATGAAGCGTTTTATCAGTATCTTGACGCCAAGGGCTGCAAGGGCGCGCTGCACATGAGCTGTGTGAAGTGCGGCAAAACCTTTCACATGGCCGACAGCAACGCTGCCCTGTTTGCAAAGCACCTGGCGCAGAGCGAGCAATTCACGCTGGACGCAGCCGACACGATCCTCTATGGAACCTGCTCGGACTGCAAGGAAAAATAACGAACAGAAGGGAGGACAGACTATGACGAAGAAATTTCGGTTTATGGTGCGCTTGTTGGCCGTAGTGCTGGCCGTTGCCATGCTGTCCTCTGCCGTCTATATTGCGGTCGAAGCCGATCATGACTGCTCCGGTGACGACTGCGCCATCTGCCGCCAGATCAGCATCTGCGAGAATCTGCTGAAATCTCTGGGGCTTGCCGGTGCTGCCGCGGCGATCTCCGCTGCGTTTACATATACCGTGTGCAGGGCGATCCTGCCCTGCGCAGAGATGAACGGCACACTGACGCTTGTTGCTCTCAAGGTAAAGCTTTCGAATTAAAAACAGGATTTTTACAAGGGCGAAGTCTATCCATTTTCGGATAGGCTCTTGCGGTTTTGCCGCTGCCCTTGTATTTTTGCGCCTATTTTTCAATAATTCGGAGGTTTTATCTATACTATGAAGAAAATTATCACCCTGGTTCTTGCGCTGGCCATGGCGGTCAGTCTGTTCACCGGCTGCGGCAAAAAGAATAACGCAGAGACGGGCGAGAGCGATCCTAATAAACTGAGCGTTGTCACCACCATTTTCCCAGAATACGACTGGGTCAGAGAAATTCTCGGCGGCAAGGCTGAGAGCACCGACCTAACCATGTTGCTGGACAACGGTGTTGACCTGCACAGCTATCAGCCCACGGCGGATGACATCGTCAAGATTTCCGACTGCGACCTCTTCATCTATGTGGGCGGCGAGTCCGATGAATGGGTGAAGAACGTCCTGAAAAACGCCGTCAACAAGAAGATGAAGGTCATCAACCTGCTGGAGGTGCTGGGCGATTCCGTGAAAACGGAGGAGACCGTTGAGGGGATGCAGGAAGCAGAGCACGCCCATGACCACAGCAAGGAGGTTTCCACCTTTGAAGATCATGAGGTTCAGGACAGAAGTCTGTCCGACTGGGAGGGCAGTTGGCAGTCTGCCTACCCCTTTGCGCTGGACGGAACGCTGGACGATGCCTTTGCAGCGATGGCAGAGGAAGGCGAGATGACCGCCGACGAGTATAAGACTTACTATCAGAACGGCTACAAAACGGACATTACCAATATTGACATTGCGGGCGACCACATTGCGTTCACCTATGAGGACGGCAAAAAGGTCGGCTCTGACTACAAGTATATCGGTTATTACATTCAGAACTGGTCTACCGGCACCAAGGCGGCCATGTATCGCTTTGAAGCGGTAGACAGAACCTCCGGCGCACCGGTCTACATCGAATTCAACGACCACATGATCGAATCAGCTGCGCCCGAGCATTTCCACATCAGAATGAGCAACGAGAGCTTTGACGCCATCGTTGATCCGGAAAAGTCGTGGCCAACCTTCTTCCCGGCTGACATGACCGGTGAGGATCTCTGCGAGCACATGGAGGGCCACGGCCATGACCATGGGGAGGAAAAGGACGAGCACGTCTGGCTGTCCTTGAAGAACGCCGAAACGTTGGTAGGTGCGATCTCCGAGGCCCTGCAGGAGCTTGACCCCGACAACAAGGATACCTACGCCGCCAACGCCTCCGCCTATATCGAAAAGCTTTCCGTGCTGGATGGCGCGTACCAATCCGCCGTGGACAGCGCGGCGCGCAAGACTGTCCTGTTCGGCGACCGCTTCCCATTCCGCTATCTGGTAGATGACTACGGTCTGAGCTACTATGCTGCCTTTGCGGGCTGCTCCGCCGAGAGCGAAGCCAGCTTTGAAACGGTATCCTTCCTCGCAAAGAAGGTGGACGAGCTGGGACTTCCCTGCGTACTGACCATCGAGGGTAAGAACCACAAGCTCGCGGAAACCATCGTCCAGAGCACCGCCGGGAAGAACCAGAAGGTGCTGACCATGGACTCCATGCAGTCCATGACCTCCGAGGATGTGGCAAACGGCACTACCTACCTCTCTGTCATGGAGCAGAACCTTTCCGTGCTGAAAGAGGCACTGAGTTAAGGAGGCAGAATGATGGCTCAGCTCACTTGTCAAAAGCTCTGCGTCGGCTACGATGGGAAGCCCGTTCTGCAAGACTTGAGTTTCCAAGTCTTTGCGGGCGACTATCTCTGCATCGTAGGAGAAAACGGCTCCGGCAAGAGTACCCTTATGAAAACGATCCTCGGCTTGCAGCCGCCCATCAGCGGCAGAATTTTGACGGGCGACGGGCTGAGGAAAAATGAGATCGGTTCCCTGCCGCAGCAGACCGTTGTCCAAAAGGACTTCCCGGCATCCGTGAGAGAAATCGTTCTCTCCGGGTGTCAGGGGCGCTGCGGCAGCCGCCCCTTTTTCAAAAAA
>OGUK01000909.1_pt1 | contig 21717 bp, 18 predicted proteins | sample 1553151 | NCBI WGS metagenome assembly OGUK01 (sample SAMEA2580208, study PRJEB22360) | human gut metagenome | biome: human gut; feature: human-associated habitat; material: faeces | place: Denmark | collected 2008/2010
CATGCAGTGAACAGCCCAGATACACAAGCCCAACAGGCTTTTCTTTTGTACCACCGCCCGGTCCCGCAATGCCGGTTGTAGAAAGCCCTATGTCGGCTTTCGCTGCCTTTGCACAGCCAACACACATTTCGGCTGCTGTCTCTTTGCTGACAGCACCTTTTGTTTCCAGTGTTTCATGACTTACGGAAACCAGATTTTCTTTTGCTTCGTTTGCATAAGTCACATAAGCACAGTTGATAACATCCGACGCACCGGAAACGTTAATAATTGTTGCCGATAGTAAACCGCCGGTACATGATTCAGCTGTTGTTATCGTATAGTGTTTGTTTGTCAGTTTCTTGACAAGCTCATTTTCTTTTGCATTTTCTTTCATTATCGCACATCCTTCATAACCCCTCGGTTTTTATAAATATAATCGACGAGAGAAATTATCGTTAGTATCACCGAAGCATAAATTAATATACTCTCAATGATACGGAACACTTCTGCCTGAAAATGAAATACTAAAAAAATTGACATTGCCATCTGGACAAAAGTTTTGACTTTGCCCCAGTAACTTGCTGCAATGGTAACTCCTTTTTCAGCAGCCACCAGACGAAAACCGCTGATAATGAACTCTCTGCTGATAATGATAATAACTACCCATGCCGGCATATTTGTCTGCGGGTCAGCCAAAAAACAGATGAGTGCTGCACAGACTAATAACTTATCCGCCAATGGGTCCATAAATTTACCAAAGGTTGTAACCTGATTATATTTTCTTGCCAGATATCCGTCAAAAAAATCGGTAATACAGGCGGCAATAAATAGACCGCCGGCAATATAATCCGAATACGGCAATTGCTGCCATAGCATCGCAATTACAAAAAGAGGAATCATGGCAACTCGCAGAATTGTCAATCGATTTGGTACATTCATTTAATCATCCTCCTCCGGTAAAATTTCTCCAATCAAATCATAGCCGTTTGCATCCGTCACCAAAACAGGTATTATGGTGCCTGATATGATTTCGTACGGTGCTTCAAAGAACAGGCATCCATCAATCTCCGGCGCATCACGGTAAGTACGACCGACATAAACGCCATCTTCCGGCAGATATCCATCCACAATCACCGAAAGTTTTCTGCCAATCATTTCTTCATTCTGGGCAAAAATCACATTCTGCTCTGTCTGCATAATTTCATCTGCCCATTCCTGTTTAATCTTATCCGGAAGCTGTCTGTCATATTCTGCCGCCGGTGTTCCTTCTTCCGGCGAATAAGGAAATACTCCTAATCGTTCAAATTTCATGTTGGCAACAAAATCCACACATTCCTCATGGTTTTCGTTTGTCTCTCCCGGAAATCCGCTGATTAATGTTGTACGGAGTGCAATATCCGGAATCTCTTTACGAAGCATGGAAATCTTCTCACGCAAATCTGCCTGTGTGGTCTTTCGTCCCATTCTTTTTAATATATCGTTGTTGCAGTGCTGAATCGGCAAATCGAGATAATGACAGATTTTTTTCTCTGTCTTAATCGTTTGTACCAGTTCTTTTGTGATTTCTTCCGGATAACAGTACAATAGCCGAATCCATTCAATTCCATCAATTTTACAAAGAGCCTGTAAAAGTTCCGGCAGTCGTTTTTTACCATATAAATCAACACCGTAAACCGTTGTTTCCTGTGCAATCACAATCAGCTCTTTAGTTCCTTCCTTTGCCAATTGTTCCGCTTCCACTAACAACTCTTCCATAGGAACGCTGCGGTAATTACCGCGCAATTTCGGAATAATGCAGTATGTGCAGTGTTTGCTGCACCCCTCTGCAATTTTTAAATACGAGGAATAGCAGGAGGACGTATGAACTCTGTTTGTTAAATTCTTCGGAAGATAGTCCAAATCATTTAACGCACATTCTTTTTTACCTTGTAATGTATCTTTTACTACTTCAAATATTTTATCATATGCCGTTGTTCCGACAACCGCATCTACTTCGGGAATTTCTTTTTGGATGTCATCGGCGTAGCGCTGCGCTAAACATCCTGTCATGATGAGTGAGACACACTTGCCAGTCTTTTTGTATTCTGCCATTTCAAGAATTGTCTCAATACTTTCCTCTTTTGCATCATGAATAAAGCCACAAGTATTCACAATAATGATTTCTGCATCCTCCGGTGTACTTGTCACCGAAATATTCTGCGAAGCTAACAATGCAATCATTTTTTCACTGTCAACTAAATTTTTATCACATCCTAATGATACAAAGAACAAATTCATGCTTTCTGAATTCCTTTCGCTTCCACACAATTATTCATCAACATCGCAATTGTCATCGGTCCGACACCGCCCGGTACCGGCGTAATTGCCGATGCTGTTTTTTCCACGGAATCAAAGTCCACATCACCGCAAAGTTTACCGCCTTCCGGTCTGTGAATTCCGACATCAATGACAACAGCACCTTCTTTCACATAATCTGCCGTAATCATTTTCGGCTTTCCAATTGCTACAATCAGAATATCTGCTCTTTTTGTTACTTCTTTTAAATCTTTTGTATGACTGTGGCAGACAGTAACCGTAGCATTCTCACGAAGCATAAGCATTGCCATTGGCTTTCCGACAATATTACTTCTGCCCACAATAACGCACTCTTTTCCGTCAATTACCACACCACTTCTCTTTAAAAGCTGAATGATGCCTGCCGGCGTACAGGATACAAAGCCCGGCTGACCGATACTTAACGCACCAACGCTCTGCGGATGAAATCCATCCACATCTTTTTTCGGGGAAATGGTCTGAATCACTTTATCCTCATTAATATGGGAAGGCAGCGGTAATTGTACCAAAATACCGTTTACGGTATCATCTGCATTGAGTTTTTCAACAAGTGCCAGTAATTCTTCTTCTGTTGTCTCTTCCGGCAATTCATAGGAAAGGGAATGAATTCCCACATATTCGCAGGCCTTCTTTTTGTTTCCTACATATACGGTAGATGCCGGGTCATTTCCAACCTGGATTACCGCAAGTGTAACATCCATATTTTCCTTTGCCACGCGTTCTTTGCACTCGTCCTTTACCTGTGCTGAGATTTTTTTGCCATCAATTAAACCTGCCATACTGTTATCTCCTTTTTAATCTATTTCTACTATATTGTCGCGGATTGCCTGCATATGAAAATCCGTCCGATTTATTACATCCGCACAAGCACGCAATTCGTAAACAATATTTTCTGCATCTTTGATATCTTTTTTGTATTTTACCTGATGCTCTAAGCTTGCCCAAAAGTCCATCGCAATCGTACGAATCTGGATTTCGACACGCATATTTTCTTTATGGTCTGAAAAGAATACCGGGACTTCCACAATTAAATGCAGACTCCGGTAGCCATTCATTTTCGGCTTTTTGATATAATCTTTTGTTTTTATTAAAACAACATCATCCTGTGCCGAAAGCATATCCGCCACTTTGTAAATGTCGTCAATAAAAGAACAGATTACACGCACGCCCGCCACATCGTTCAAATGCTGCCTGACCGATTCAACCGTAATCGGATAGCCTTTCTTTTTCAATTTGGTTGCGATGCTGTCCGGCTGTTTGATTCTTGTTTTAACAAATTCAATCGGATTTCGATTTTTTGTCATCGAAAATTCATCATTTAACACTTGTAATTTTGTTTTTACTTCTTTGATTGCACAACTGTACATCATCATCACTTTCTGAAATTCTTTGGCATCGGACTCAAAAAGATTGTCCATATCTTTTGGCAGATGCAGTTGTTTCAGATACGATGTATGTAATTCTTCATCAAGCATTGTTCTTCTCCAATCTTTAACCCCTGTACTTGCTACATACTCATTATACATATGCATACATTATCTATTATAAGCAAAAAATGAATAAAGTCAAACGAAACGGGAACACTACTAAAAAAATGAAGGGAGAATTTTTTGTAATGAAAAGTTTTGTTGACCAGGACGCCTGCATTGCCTGCGGTTTATGCGTGTCCACCTGTGAGGATGTTTACCATTTTAATGAAGAAGGAAAAGCAGAGGCTGTTGAAGGAATAATTCCTGCAGAATATGAAGATGACTGCCGGACTGCCGCTGAAAACTGCCCGACTATGGCGATTGAAGTTGATGAAGGGTGAATTGTTTTCGCAATTATTGCCATAAATAAAAAAGCATCAAAGTTTCCCATTCGGAACCGCTTCGCTTGATGAACACCTATGGTGTTCCTAGTTCCTCATGGTGAAAGTTTGATGTTTTTTTATTTAAAATTAATGTGAAAACATTTTACCTCTTTAATTTACCTCTTTGGGATTTTTACTGTTCTTTGGTTTTGCTATTCTTCGATTACTTCGATTTCGAGGTAGTCGAAGTCGATTTGCTCGATGAAGTTATCTTGTTCAAAGCGGGTTTTGTCAACCCGCTTGAATTCATTAATGTTTTTGTCAAGCCAAATTGGCTGTTGCAAATCAAAGGCTTCAGCAAATGCGTGAATACCGGCAAATAACTTTGAAACAAAAGGCAAATACTTTTTTAGTCCGGTTGATATCCGTGTCACCATTTTCATAAACCATATCACGAACTAAATGATTGTCTTTGAATATTTTTCCCCATATGCGGAACATAAAAGTCCTCCCCAAAGAACTAATTCTTTTTGTTGTAGTTAATCAGGCAGCCTTTCAAAATAATTTCTCTTTCATCGTCTGTCAGATTACCAAGATGAAGTTCAATCTCTTTCATTCCCTGGTTTACTACATAAGCATGAATCGTATCTTCTTTTGTTTCAATGGCTTTCTTGATATCTTTTACAAAAATATAATCATCTTTATCAAAAACAAGGTCACCATCGAAAACAAATGGAAGCATACCCCAGTTAATCAGGTTGGAACGGTATCTCTTTGTTGCATACTCACGGGCAATGTTAGCCATACCGCCAAGCACACGCTGACAGCTTGCTGCCTGCTCACGGGCAGAACCGTCACCTGGTTTTACGGCAAAAATCACACTTCCAACTTCTGTCTCTTCCGGTTTTACATCAAACTGTTTTTCAATTGCCTCATAGACATCTTTTAAGTTTGCATCTTCCGCATAAATATCTTGGCCTGCGATACGAGCCTTCTCTACCTTCTGTACTTCTTTTGCTTTTCCTACATATGCAGGGTCTTTTCTTGAAAGAGTAAACTCAGCAAGGCCAAGCGGATTTGAGCGGTAAGAACTTGTCTCACCGGATGGAATCAATTCATCCGTAGTCGTAACCGGATCATGAATCATCGATACCACTTTCAAAAGTACATTATCCGTAAGTGCATGCATTTTCGGCCAGTCTACAATGTTTGGTCCGAATTTAATTTCAACCGAAGGATCTGCCTTGCCGACACCATTAAAGACACGGTTATCATAAATGGTATGATCAAAATAGTATTTCGGTTTTGTAAAGTCTGCATCAATATCTGTTGCCGCCGTTAAATATCCCTTATTCGCAGCAGTTGCCGCAATCGAACGAGCATCCATAAGTGCAACAGAAGCAATCTGTCCATTCGTAACTTTCGAGCCCTCACGGTTCGGGAAGTTTCTTGTCGAATGACGAATACTAAGTCCCTTGTTGCTTGGTACATCGCCGGCACCAAAACATGGACCGCAGAAAGCGGTACGAACGGTAGCTCCTGCTTCCATCAAATCAGCAATGCGTCCATTTTTCACAAGTTCCATGAAAATCGGCTGGGATGCCGGATAAACGCTTAACGAGAATTCATCGGCACCAATGTTTTTACCGCGCAGAATGTCAGCAGCATCACATAAGTTTTCAAAACCACCACCGGCACATCCGGCAATAACACCCTGCTCTACATACAATTTGCCATCATGAATCTTATCCGTCAACTTAAAGTCAATGTTATTGTTATCAAGGCTTACAAGCGCCTTCTTCTCTACATCACGAAGGATATCCTCAAGGTTATTGTTCAACTCTTCGATTGTGTACACATTACTTGGGTGGAATGGCATCGCAATCATCGGTTTGATTGTTGACAAGTCAACTTCAACCACACCGTCATAGTAAGCAACTTTTTCCGGTGCCATTTCTTTATAATCATCTTTTCTTCCGTGAATTTCATAAAATTCTTTTACGGCATCATCTGTGCGCCAGATAGAAGAAAGACAAGTGGTCTCTGTCGTCATAACATCAATACCAATACGGAAATCAACACTTAAGTTATCAATGCCCTCGCCGACAAATTCCATTACTTTATTATTTACATAACCATTTTTAAATACAGCACCGATAATCGCAAGTGCAATATCCTGTGGACCAACACCTTTTTGCGGTTTACCGGTCAGATGAATTGCCACAACACCAGGCATTGGAATATCATAAGTCTGCTCCAAAAGCTGTTTTACGATTTCCGGACCACCCTCGCCGACTGCCATCGTACCAAGTGCACCATATCTTGTATGACTGTCTGAACCAAGAATCATAGCACCGCCTGCCGCTAACATCTCGCGGGCAAACTGATGAATAACTGCCTGATGAGGAGGTACATAGATACCACCATATTTTTTTGCACAGGAAAGACCAAACACATGATCATCTTCGTTAATTGTTCCACCTACCGCACATAAACTGTTATGGCAGTTAGTAAGTACATAAGGAACCGGGAACTTCTCAAGTCCGGATGCTCTTGCGGTCTGTAAAATTCCAACAAATGTGATATCATGGGAAGTCAATTTATCAAACTTGATTTTCAAGTTTTCCATATTGCCGGAAGTGTTATGGGATGACAAAATATGGTATGCCATCGTTCCCTTAACCGCCTCTTCTTTTGTTGTCTTAATTCCTGCTTTGCTTTCCAGTGCCGCGACAGCCTCTGCATTGTCCGGAATCAATTCCGTACCATTCAAAAGATACGCGCCACCATCATATAATGTTACCATTTGCAGCCTCCTTCATATTTTTTAACACCGAAGTGAAAATTTTTCCTATAATAGTATACTTGCTTTTTCTTTATAATGCAAATTATTTTTTGCATTTTTGCTTGATTTTTCTATTGTCATCCGTACTAAAATGAGGTAGAATAAGTTGAAATACGGCAAGCCATGGGAACATGGCAGATAGGAGGCATTATGCGTCATTTAATGAATGCACTTGACCTGACCGTGGATGAGATTCATGATTTGATTGTATTAGCTGAAAAAATCATTCAGGATCCGGCACGATTTTCAGAAGTGTGTAAAGGAAAAAAACTTGCAACTTGTTTTTATGAACCGAGCACAAGAACCCGTTTAAGTTTCGAATCGGCAATGTTGAATTTAGGTGGACAAGTTCTTGGTTTCTCATCTGCTGATTCTAGTTCTGCATCAAAAGGCGAAAGCGTGGCCGATACCATTCGTGTCATTTCCAGTTATGCAGATATCTGTGCGATGCGTCACCCAAAAGAAGGTGCACCATACGTCGCCTCTCTTCATTCAAAAATTCCAGTTATCAACGCCGGTGATGGCGGTCACAATCATCCGACCCAGACATTAACCGATTTATTGACAATTAAAAATTTAAAGGGACGCCTTGACAATCTGACAATCGGATTGTGTGGTGACTTAAAATTCGGACGTACCGTTCATTCTTTAATTGGTGCCATGGTTCGCTACCCTAACATTAAATTTGTTATGATTTCACCGGAGGAATTAAAGATTCCGGATTATATTAGAAAAGACACGTTAGATGCCAATGGCATTGAATATAAAGAAGTAAACGTATTAGAAGATGTTTTACCGGAACTTGATTTGTTATATATGACACGTGTTCAGCGTGAACGTTTCTTTAACGAGGAAGATTACATCCGCTTGAAGGACAGCTTCATCCTTGACAGCAAAAAAATGAAACTGGCACCAAAAGATATGTTAGTTCTCCACCCTCTTCCACGTGTAAATGAAATTGCAACCGATGTGGATGATGACCCACGTGCTGTTTACTTTAAGCAGGCACAATATGGTGTTTACATACGAATGGCGTTAATTATGACTTTATTGGAGGTGATTCCGGAATGTTAAATATTGGTGGATTACAAGAAGGAGTTGTCATTGACCACATTAAGGCTGGCGGCTCCATGGAAATTTATCACTATCTTGAATTAGAAAAATTAGACTGCTCCGTTGCTATTATTAAAAACGCAAAAAGCAGTAAAATGGGAAAAAAAGATATTATCAAAATCGAGGGACCGATTACGGTAAACTTGGACATTCTCGGTGTTCTCGATGAAAATATCACCATTAATGTTATAAAAAATAACGAAATTGTAGAAAAACGTGTTCTCACACTGCCGGAAACGGTAACAAATGTCATCAAGTGTAAAAACCCTCGATGCATTACTTCCGTTGAGCAGGAATTACCACACCGTTTTAAACTGACAGACCGCGAAAACCGGATTTACCGCTGCATGTACTGTGAGCAGAAGTTTTCGAGAAGACGATAACTTAATTTGATTGTGATATAAAAATTGATATTGTTTTTCCTATTCAGGACCGCTCCTGCTTAATGAACACTCGTAACGGTGCCTGAGGACAGAATACGTCCTCTAGGCACCGACGGTGTTCAACGTCCTTCATAGTGAAAAACAATATCAATTTTCATTTAAAATAAAATAAGTTAAAAAGTTTTACCGCCTACTTTTCACAAACTTACAGTTCTTCTGTCTTGAACGTTGTGTAACCTTCATAATAATAACTGTGGTCTATGCCTTTCATATATACTTCTCGGCTGTCAACCTCATCGGTCAATGCATTCTTTAAAAGATATTTTATTTCGATATCCTTAACCGGACTTCGTTCCATCGCAAGTAAATAATCTTCTTTATCGACTTTACTCCAATCAATTACTTTGCCAATTTCCTGTTTTAACATATGGTCAAGCCAAATGCGTGCACTCCGTCCGTTTCCTTCCCGGAATGGATGCGCAATATTCATTTCCACATATTTTTCTATAATTTCGTCAAAATCAGACTGTGGCATTTTATCAATATTTTCAAGTGCTGCATCTAAATACATCAGCGGTGCAAAACGAAAATTTCCTTTTGCCATATTTACCTTACGAATCTCCCCGGCAAATTCATAAATATCTTCAAACAAATACCGGTGGATTGCCTGCAAAGTAGAAAACTTACCTGCCGGGAGAGAGTCTAAAATGCCCTTTTCAAATAATAAAACTGCTTTTTTCTTACTTAACTGCTCCTCCATACGAGCAAGTTCAGCAGAACTTGTAAGACCTAATTTATTTTCAAGCATATCATCCCTCCTCATGCAAAATTATATAATACTATTGTAACATAAAACCTTTATAAATACAATTTTAAAAGTTCCGATTACATTCTACTTTACCGCAGAAAACTGATGTGTTTCCACAGCTTCTAATTCATTAATTCGAATCCAGTGGCTTGTATAAATCTCCACTTTGATTTTGGATGCTTTTACTTTTCGTTTCAATGAAACTTCCGTTGTTACTTTCGGATTTATTCCGGCATCCGGTCTTACAGTGGCTCCCATCTCGGTCCATTTTCCATTCTCATAATAGGAAATACGGTATGAATACTGTGCCTTTTCAGATGTCATCGTCAAGTCCGGTATCACACCGGTCCCTGCACTCGCAGACTCGCTTTCCTGCAAAGTAAAGAGACGAACCACATTGATACTTTTTGGCTTACTAAACGTCATCGTAACTTCATGACGGTCTGTATCACTGCTTCCTCCAACACCAGTTTCCAAACCTTTCGTAATTCGATCTCCATCCACGACAGAGTTTGGAACAGTGAAAGAACCACCACCACTTTTCTTCTGTCCGGCAAGTTTTACTGCATCTTTCATTGCCCAGTTGACATACGGCGTCAAAGTTATTTCTGAAACTTCTACGTTCGTATCTGCAAAAACAAACCGTACCTGTGTGCTTTCAATTGCTTCTTTACCCTGAACAAAAATGGTCTTTCCGTCATCGCTTGATTTTCCGGTATATATCGTCTTCCATGTATCATCTGACTGTTTTACCTGAACCTCATAACTGCCAAGCGATGAATCCTTTGTCTGAATCATAAATCGGTCGTACTGATAAGAATCCTTAAAGTCAAATGTAAGCATAGGATTTGCATCCGTTGATTGTGGCTTCCATGTTGTTTTTTCATCCTTATCATATACATTTTCTGCTGCATTTGAAGTTTCTTCACTCGTTGCAGTAATGGAAACCGGCAGACTTTCTTCATCTTCATACACTTTAGAAGACAGCGATTCAATTACCGCATCCGCTCCCGTCACTTCCATTGTGATGGTACCAAGCCCCGGCGTCAAATCCATTGCACCATCTAACATATACTCTTGCATGGTATCGGATAACTGAACTTCTCCAATTGTCTGGTCATTCCATTTAAGTGTTACAAAAGCTTTTCCGTCGGACTTTCCTTTCAGGTAAAATACAAACAAATCATCTTTTTCAACCTGCGCAAGATAAGAATATGTCATGTCCTTTTTTGCCTGTAAATTAGTATGTGCTGCCTTAACTCCTTCATAATCAGAAGCTGAAATACTTCCCGGAACTTTCGCATAATCACGAGTGCGGACGGTTACTCCGCTCACGCTGACATTACCGGATACGACGGTCATTGTAAACGTCTGGCTGCCGGCATCCAGTTTTGGCATATCTGCCGCCTCCTACAGTGCCTGCTCTTTACCAATTGTTACGGTACCAAATATCCGGTCTCCACATGAAATTTTTACCTTTGCTGCATTGTCCGATTTTGCATCTAAACCGGCAAAATAACTTTCCGATTCTGATACAATTCCCTTGGCACTAAAGGTTTCACCTGCCTGATATGTTGTTTTTTCCGTGGTAATTGTTCCCGGAAGTACATTTTCATCTGCAAGAACACCTGCAAGCGTTGTTTCTTTTGTCTGTTTTTTACCAACATAATAACTTTCTTTCGGCCCGGCATTAGAGCTTTTGACCGATTTTTCAGAAACAACCAATTTCTGAAGCAGGAATGCAGGGTCATCAGAATATATACGAATCGTATTCACGCCGGCATTTAGGTGGATATTATTCTCCTGCTTTCTGCCATTTACTTTCACATCATTTGCCCATGAACCACTGTATTCTCCAGCCAAAAACGTATCGGCATCTACCGTATTTTTCTCAACTAATGTTTCCCCGTTAATCGAATAACCATACGATATGCAAACCTTATCACGATCCAGATTATTGGATGGTGCTGTATAAACAGTAAATTTATACTCTCCATCTTCCGGAACACATACTGCATATTCTGCATAGGCAGCTTCTTCCATCGTCTTTGTCTTATCCGCATTTGTCGGAAGAATTTTCATTGACTGCCCGGTTTTTCCATAACCGTCAAAAACATGGAATGCTGTATTATTGCCACCCTCTTTTGCCGTTACATAATTTCCCGGAAGAATGGAGGCATATCCATTTGTGTAAACATATGTCTTGTCTGCATAGGAAGATGTATCATATACCTTTGCATTAACATTAAGTGTAATGGTCTGGCTGCCGCTTTGAATTTTAACGGATCCGGAAGCATCTTTTTTGACCTTTGAAAAATCAACCGATACCTCAAACGCATCCTGTGCTTTTACTGTGCCGGATTTCTTACTTACAACAATCCAGTCCTCCGAAGGCGTTATCGTATAAGCAAAACTGTTCGCTCCCTGATTGGAAACAGTTACCGTATAAGATTCCTGATTCAGATTTGTAAAATCGGATAATGTACCACTTTCTGATGCCTCGACAGCCTGTTCTTCATTTTCCATCGTAACCATCATTTTACCATCAGCCGCCGGTTTCACCCAGACTGCTTTTGGATAACTCCACCCGGTTGAATTCCATGTTACAAAGCCAACATGAGGAGAACTCATCATACCATCCCACTTGTCACCGACGCCCGGCATATTTTTGTTATACGTTTTCTGTAATTCCTTATCCAGTGCCACCGCTTGTTCCAGCTCAGCTGCATATAAATTTGCTGCCACACTGTTGTTTTTCGCCAGATATTTATTGATGCCGCTTAATATCTGCATTTTTGTCACATTTGCCGATGCAACAACCGGAAAATAGATAAGTTCAAAGTATGCTGCCTGCCAATCCGATGGAATCTCTTTCTGACACGCTTTCGCTCTTCGTATCATGTCATCCACTTTGACAAGCATTTCTCTGCCTTCATTATAATTTACTGAATCATAAGTTGCCGAATTGATGGATTCCGGTTTGCCGGAACCATTTAACCATGTATAATCATCCAACAGCATCTCCATCTCATTCACAAGAGAATCCGATGTGTTTTCGCCAAACTGCTGTTTTACCCAGTTTTTACGATATTCAGTAATTTTATCTTTTCCATTTGTTCCCCATGTATCATAATCATATGCCATATCAAGGAAATAGGAAATATTCATCTCCATCGGCTTTAAATCACCGACATTAACAATCCAGATATTATCAATGCCATGCTCATATGCCATATTCATCTGTTCCCAAGTCTTTGTAAGAGGAACTGTATTTACCCATTCATAGGAAGTCGGACCGCCATGGTAATCAAAGTGATAATACATACCATAACCGCCTTTTCGATTTTTATCCTCCTTCGTTGGAAGCGTACGCATATTTCCAAAGTTATCATCGCAGAGCATAATGGTTACGTCATTTAAAACATCCCATTTTTTCAATCCCTCTGCTTTATCTGTGCCATGCCAGTAGTCCTCTACTTCTTTATAAACAGTAAGAACCTGAGGGGCATCCGATAAATTATTCTTTTTCAAAATATCTTTCTGCGCCGTAATTACTTTTTTCAAAAGTGCAATATTTTCTTCTTTTGTTCCTGACAAAGAAGAATCCGACTCACCACGCATGCCAAGGGTATAAACATTTTCAAAATTTTTATTTCTTGCCACACCGTCTTCCCAGAATTTTGTGATGGCAGTTTCGTTCGTATTAAAGTCCCAAGCGTTACTTGTGCCATACTGACGATATTTGTTCTGCCATTCCACACCGGCACGACAAAGTGGCTCATGATGAGAGGTTCCCATAACAATACCATAGTTGTCGGCGAGTTCTGCATTGGCTAACTTATTCGTTCCCTTACCGTCCTCGCTAAAAGTATTCGACCACATCGCCGGCCACAAATAATTTCCTTTACAGCGTAAAATTAATTCATAGACATTTTCATAAAAATACTGATTATATCCGCCAAATTTTTTCTTTGCATAACTAGTCAGTGATGGAGCTTCATCATTTAGGAAAATACCACGATATTTTACGGATGGTTCTTTGGATGTAACCGTTAATTCCTTTTCCGGAATCTGAACTACATCTTTAGCAACCGGTGTAGCATCGCCCCAGTAAACCCATGGAGAAACACCCATTTTCTCAGAAATATGATAAAGACCGTAAATCGTTCCACGCTTATCACTTCCGATAACGACAATTGCCTTTTTTACATTAGCTACCGGATTTTCTACCACCTGAATGCGGTAAACTTCGCGCTTTCCTTTTATCTGGGAGGCATCTACTTTTCCCTGCTCAATCAAGGAATCAATTATCGCATTGTTTCCGATGGAGCCGGCAATAATTGCATATTCCTTCAATGATTCTGTCTTAGTTACGACATTTGCCTTTGCTTTCTCTTTTGTAACAAGAGAAATGTCTTTGGCAACGGAAGCTGCAATCAGTGATAATCCATCGTAATCTTCTCCTTTGGCATCTAAGTACAGACTTGCTGCAGAATCCTTTGCTGCAATCGTAAAGTAACCTGCCTTCTGTTCAGTAATCAGCGGGTCTTTTGTCGGCTGTGGTTTACTTGTATTAACTGCCGGAGCTTTTGTTACCGCACTTTTTTCCTTCACTGTAATCTTACACACTGTCTTCGCCCCGCGTCCATCCTTTGCATAAGCAGTAATCACAGCGGTACCTTTCTTCTTCGCCATAACAACTCCTTTTTTGCTTACCGATGCAACGGATGATTTTGATGAACGGTAAACAACACCTTTTTTTGTTGCTTTTGCCGGTGTCAGTTTTGCTGTTAATTTCAGCGAACTGCCACAAAATAAACTGGCACTTTTTTTACTAAGTGTTACTTTCTTTACTTTTTTAAGCTTCTTTGTTACCGTAACAGAAATCACTGTTTTTTTCTTTCCGCAAGAAACGATAACCTTTGCTTTACCTGCCTTTTTCACCTTACATTTTCCCTTTTTGTTTACCGAAACAATCGAGGATTTCGTTGAGCGAAATGTTACCTTTTTTGCCTTTTTTTTCGGCGTCACCTTTACTTTCAACTGAAAAGTTTCACCTTTTTTCAGCGAAAGCATAGAAATTGCCGGATTCGTCACTGTAAGACTCACAGAAGGCGAAGCCTTCTTCTTTGCCTGTGCAAAAACGATTCCTTGTCCCCCAAAAGAAGTTGTAACCAACGCAGCTGTTAAAAATGCTGTCAAACTTCTTTGGAACATCTTTGTGTTCTTTTTCACATATACCAACTCCTTATCGTTATATAGTGATTTCATTATATCTTACAAAAAATACAATTTCGATTGCAAAAAATGTGTTTTAGATTGAAAAAATTGAATATCTTGACAAAAAACATGAGATAAATCTATAATCAGAGAAAAGAATGATGACGAGGAGGATTTGTTTATGCGCTATTTACTTCATGAATCGGACCATCCGATTTCAACCGATTACTATTATGAATGTCGAAAGACAACAAACGACCATTTTCCAATAATTCCTGCCCATACGCATGATTATTATGAAATTTATATCTATCTCAGTGGCTCTGTTATGCTGTTTATTGAAGGCCGCATATATAAAGTAAAACGTGGAGACATTATGGTTATTCCTCCCTATACAATTCATCAGCTTCTTCTCACTTCAGAAGAACAACTAAATGATGAATATGACCGCACCTATATGTATATTACCCCTGCCTGCCTATCCTCCTTCGGGTTTAATGAATACTCTCTATTAGAGCCGATTGAACTGGCAAAAGAAAACAAACGGTATCATTTTAATATTGCCGATTCTGATGATTTTGAGCGCATATTTCAGTGTTTTATGGGAATTTACCAGAATTCAAAGAGAGAATTCCGCGAAAAAGAAATGTTAAACCGTGCCCATATTTTAGAGGCGGTTACACTACTAAACAAACACATTCTTTTAGATATGAAACCACGAAAAGCAACACACGTGAACCCCTTGATTGATAAGGTGCTGTCTTATATTAATGAACATTACAAAGAGGATTTATCACTGGAGCAGTTAGCCGGTCACTTTTATCTGAATAAATTTACGCTAGCAAAATTATTCAAAGAACAGACCGACCGAACCGTACATAATTATATTATACTAAAACGAATCAGCATGGCAAAACAAAAAATAACAGAGGGGATGCTCCCCTCTGTTGTATACCAAGATGTAGGATTTCGTGATTATTCTACTTTTTACCGTGCCTTTCTCAAAATGGAGAAAATTTCTCCAAAAGAATTTGCACGTTTCTGCTCCGATAAAAAGGACAATTAGAACAAACCGGTAATCTGTCCATCGTCATTTACATCAATTCCTTCGGCAGCCGGCACTTTTGGCAATCCCGGCATAGTCATAATTGTGCCGGTAATGGCAACGACAAATCCTGCTCCGGCAGAAACATAGACATCACGGATATGGATTGGGAAGCCTTCCGGTCTGCCAAGGATTGTTTTATCATCCGACAAAGAATACTGATTTTTCGCCATACATACCGGCATAGAGCCAAACCCAAGCGACTCAATCCGTGCAATCTGTTGTTTTGCTGCCGGCTCAATGATAACTTCTCCTGCTCCATATATTTCTTTTGCAATTGTCTCAATTTTTTCAACAATCGACAATTCATTTTCATAGAGATAATGGAAATTACTCTCTTTATTCTCAATTGTATCAATTACTTTTTGTGCTAACTCAATGCCGCCTTCACCGCCTTTTTCCCAAACCTTGGAAAGTGCGAACTCACATCCTCTCGCCTCACAGAACTCCTTAACGTATGCAAGTTCTGCCTCGCTGTCAGTTACAAACTGATTCAATGTAACAACACATGGCACACCAAATTTAGCAATGTTTTCAATATGTTTTTCCAAATTTACAATACCGGCTTTCAATGCATCGAGATTTTCTTCGGATAAATCTTCCTTTTTGACACCACCATTGTATTTGAGGGCACGAACCGTAGCAACAAGTACAACGGCATCCGGTTTCAAATCAGCCATACGGCATTTAATATCTAAGAATTTTTCCGCTCCTAAATCAGCGCCAAAACCAGCCTCCGTAATTGTGTAATCTGCTAATTTCAAAGCTGTCTTTGTCGCACGGACACTATTACAGCCGTGGGCAATATTGGCAAATGGCCCACCATGCACAAGTGCCGGTGTATTCTCTAACGTCTGAATCATGTTTGGACGAATCGCATCTTTTAAAAGTGCCGCCATCGCACCTACTGCCTTAATTTCTTTTGCCGTAACCGGTTTTCCTTCATAAGTATAAGCAACAATAATCCTTCCCAAACGCTCTTTCAAATCTTTCATGTTGTCTGCAAGACAAAGAATCGCCATGATTTCGGATGCCACCGTGATGATGAAATGATCTTCTCTTGTCACACCATCCACCTTGCGTCCGAGTCCTACCGTAATATTACGAAGTACACGGTCATTCATATCGACACAGCGTTTCCATACAATCTGTTTTGGGTCTATGTTAAGCTTATTTCCCTGTTGAATATGATTATCCAGCATTGCCGCAAGAAGGTTATTTGCCGAAGTAATCGCATGAAAATCTCCCGTGAAATGAAGATTCAAATCATCCATCGGTACAACCTGTGCATAACCGCCGCCGGCAGCACCACCTTTTAATCCAAAGCAAGGGCCTAACGATGGCTCACGCAAAGCAATAATTGCCTTTTTCCCAATCTTATCCATCGCCTGTCCGAGTCCAACCGTCGTTGTTGTCTTTCCTTCACCGGCCGGTGTTGGATTAATCGCTGTCACAAGGACAAGTTTACCATCCGGGCGGTCTTTAATTCGCTCCCAGAGTTCGTCCGTCAATTTTGCTTTATATTTTCCATATAAATCCAATTCATCCGCAGTGATGTCTAATTTCTCTGCTACTGTCTGAACCGGCTGCATATTCGCCTCTCTTGCAATTTCAATATCTGATTTCATATTCTACCTCCATCTTTCAAAGCACAATATCTGTTAACATAACTTGTATTATACACACTATCTTGTTCTAATGCAATAATTTATCAGAAACAAATGTAAAATATTGCTCCAACAAATGAACATCCGGCTGGCACTGATATAACATTCTGGCACCGACAACATCTTCAATTTCATTTAAAAGCCAATGATTGTTTTCATCTAAAATAAAATCAATACCAACCATGCCAAAATCAAACACCTGAACAACCTGATTTACATAATCAATAATTTCTTTATTGCATTGGTATGATGTAACACTTCCGCCCAAAGAAAAATTTGCCCGAAAACTGTTATTTGCCTGACGCTTCACAGCACCGACAATTTCTTTGCCTATGACATATACACGTAAATCCACGCCGGGTCCTTTGACAAATGGCTGTAAAATAAAATCAGAACCGGCGATTCCCTTTTGAATCGAGTCAAAGGATTCGTTTGTCAAAAAAACCTGTTTTCCACCGTGTCCATCCACCGCTTTTATTACATAATCCGGATACTCCTTTAATAATTTTTCGGACAACTCAATATTTTGAAACGTCTTTGTTTTTACCAGCGGAATTTCGCAGTTTTTCAAAATATAATCATAGGTTTTTCCTTTATGATTGCAGATTTCTGACACAAAAGAAGAGTTAAAGCAGGGAATCCCCCTCGCCTCAATTTGCTTTGTCAAAGCAGGACAGATTGTGCGAACCATACAAAAATCAACAGATTCCCGATTTGTCTCTAAATATTCCATCACATCTGTGTCATATAAAAAATGAATCGGCATATTTAACTTTTCACCTGCTTCTTCATGCATTTTAATGTAGGAAGCATTTCTTTTTGAGCCTTCTTTATCATAAACTAGTAAACCATTCCATCGTTTTGTCATTTTCTAACATCCTTTATGATCCATTCCACGATTTTATCCGCAACCGCCACACCGGTGCAGGTTTGTATATTTTTAAAATGTGCATTCGAATTTACTTCACAGACAATCGGACCGTCTTTGCCAAACAAAAGGTCAACTCCTGCAAAAGAAGTCCCTACTGCATGAGACGCTTTAACCGCAAGTTCACATTCTTCCTTTGACGGTGTATAATCTTTCATCTTACCTCCGGCGGTTATGTTGGCACGAAAATCATTTTCCGAATACCGGTACATGGACGCCACTACTTCATCACCAACAACCTGAAGTCTGACATCTCTTCCGGTGCTATTTTCTATCATTTCCTGAAACAAAAATTCTACCGAATCCGACTGTTTCATCACCGCTAAAAGTTCTTCTCTGTTTTGCACCAAATACACCTGCTCGCCAAAGGAGCCAAATGCCTCTTTTGCCACAAACGGATATGTAAGTTTTTCTTCTGCTACACCAAGAAAATCATACTGATTAAAACCAATGGTCGAATATGTCATCGGCGCAAATATCGTCTGTGGAATCGGCAGTTTATTCTCCTGTAATGCCAGATAGGTTAATCGTTTGTCATCACAGATTCTAATTGCCTCACTGCTATTATAGACCGGAATTTTCTGATTTTCTAAAAATTTTGCAAGTAAAATATCTTTATCCCAAAACAAAACAAAATCCGGTTTTTCTTTTATCTTTTCCTGCACATCTACAAGAATTTCACAATTTGTATAAACGGTTAGTGACACACCGCACCGTTTCGCCGCCAGCAAAAATAAATCTGTCAGTTCAGAAAACTTTTTGGTGTGTAAAAATCCATTGACAATCAGCCAGCCATTCATCAGCCATTCTCCTCAAGATAATTTTCAAATTGTTCAATCGACATCAAAATCTGTCTCGGTTTGGTACCTTCTTCCGGTCCGACAACACCCGCATCCGAAAGCTGGTCCATAATTCGTGCTGCACGGTTAAATCCAATTCGGAACATGCGCTGCAAAAGACCAATGGATGCCTTATCTTTTTCAATGATAAATCTGGCGGCCTCGACAAATAATTCGTCTTGTTCCGGTGCACCACCATGGGCAGTATTAGAATCGTTCTTTGCTCCCGGTACCGGTGCCGTGTCAATATGCTTTGTTACTTCTTCGTTATAGGATGGACCGTTGCTCTGCTCTTTTAAGAAGCTGACAACGGAATCTCTTTCTTCATCAGAAACAAATGCTCCCTGTACACGAATTGGTTTTGGCAAATTTTGCGGTGCAAACAGCATATCACCATTTCCTAACAATTTTTCTGCTCCTGCCGAATCAATAATGGTTCGTGAATCCACGGCGGAAGAAACCGACAAAGCGATTCGTGATGGGATATTTGCCTTAATCAAACCGGTAATAACATTAACCGATGGACGCTGTGTTGCTAAAACCAAATGAATTCCTGCCGCACGGGCAAGCTGCGCCAAACGACACACGGAATCCTCTACTTCTCCCGGTGCAACCATCATCAAATCCGCGAACTCGTCCACAATAATAACAATTTGCGGCATCTTCTGATAATCCGGGTCATCTTTGTTTGTCAGTTTGTCCATTTTCGCATTATAGGATTTGATATCACGAACACCTGCATCGGCAAATTTCTGATATCTTCCGGTCATCTCTGCCACCGCCCAGCCAAGTGCCGCCGAGGCCTTCTTCGGGTCTTTTACAACCGGAATCATCAAATGCGGAATATCTTCGTATGCAGTCAGTTCCACCATCTTCGGGTCAACCATAATCATTTTCACTTCATTTGGGTCAGCTTTATAAATAATGCTCATAATCAGCGTATTAATCAAAACCGATTTACCGGAACCAGTCGCACCGGCAATCAATAAATGCGGCATTTTTGCAATATCCGTAACAATTGTTTTTCCACTGATATCTTTACCAACGGCAAATGTGACTTTGGATTTTGCTTTCGTAAACTCACTGCTCTCTAACAACTCACGCAGCGTAATCATTTCTCTCGCCGGATTCGGCACCTCGATACCAACTGCCGCTTTTCCGGGAATCGGTGCTTCAATACGAATATCCGATGCCGCCAGACTCAGTTTAATATCATCACTCAATCCGGTAATACGGCTGACTTTAACTCCCTGTTCCGGAATCAGTTCATAACGGGTTACACTTGGTCCAAGGCTGATGTCGCCCATCTTGACACGCACACCAAAACTATCTAACGTTGACTGCAATTTAGCCGCCGTCGCGCGAAGTTCGGAATTGTCCATACGTTTGCCATTGCTATTTGGCTTTTTTACAAAATTAAGATTATCCGTGTTCAGCAAATCAAGCGAAGGAAAACGATACGGAATCTGTTCCGTCGCAGCCTTTGATAAATCCTTATGTACCGCATCCATTTCTTTTTTATCTTCTTTGGTTATCTTAACCGGTTCTTTCTTTTGTTTCACCGGCTCATCCACCGTATCTGTTTTTGTAGGTGTTTTTGGTTCGCTCTGTGTTTTCTTTGATGCACCAAATTTTTCTTCTAATTCTTTTTCGTAAACACTTGATTCTCTAACCGGCTCTTCTCCGCCACGGATAATATTGATTTCCGACAAATCCTGTACTTCCGGTACCACTTCTTCCATCTGTGCTTCCGGTTTAATTTCTTTTTGAGGAAGTTTATTCTTATCTTCCTGAATTTCTGCTTCTGCTTTCTTTGTCCGTTTCTTTCTCGGCTCTTTCTTTGGCTTTGCTTTTGACGTTTCTTCTTTATCAAATGTATAGGTGCTCATCTGTCTTCCACGAGAATACACCGGTTCCGATTCCTCATAATAATAATCTTCATCCGTCTCACGCTCTTTATACATCTGTTGAATCGAAGAAAAAATGAGTTTCTTGCTTAACAGCATAAAGAACAGTAAAAACAGCGCCAGTATCACAATAAAAGAACCTGCTCTTCCGAGCACACGTGCCAGTTCAAAAGATAAAATGCCGCCAAAGAAGCCACCACCACCGTGATTTTCCGCACAGACGGTATAGACTTCCCATACATTCTGCACAGGGTCATTTACCACCCATTGAAATAATCCGCACACACTCCAGTAAATGCCGGCACTATACCAGACCTTGTGGCGCAGTCTTTGATTCTTCGCATTAGCCAGATACAAACCTGCAGTCACAACCAGATAAACCGGGAAAACATACGCCAGTGCTCCCAGCAGTCCAAACAGCAAGGCACTTAACCCTTTGCCAAACACGCCGCACATTTGGAACAAACTAAGCAGTGACAAAATAGCAAACACAAAAAGAGCAAGAAACACAATCTCTCTTGCCAATGGGCTTGCCTGCTTTGTCTTTTTCGATGTATTCTTTCTCGAAGAAGCCGTCCGTTTCGTATTTGATTTCGATGCCGGACGTCCACGCTTCTTCGTATTTTTTGTTGTTTTCTTTGTAGCCATAAAATCCTCCCCAGACACAACTAACATGTACGATATCTGCTAATTGATTCGCAGCGTACTGAAATTATATTATACACTGAATCGCTTTTTCCCGCAAGTGTTTTATCGAACAGATGTTTATATTTTGCTGCTTGGGTTCAAAATTAAAT
>OGUK01000927.1_pt1 | contig 21405 bp, 15 predicted proteins | sample 1553151 | NCBI WGS metagenome assembly OGUK01 (sample SAMEA2580208, study PRJEB22360) | human gut metagenome | biome: human gut; feature: human-associated habitat; material: faeces | place: Denmark | collected 2008/2010
TGAAGCGGCCGTAGCGTACGGCGTCGGGAATTACAGGCACATCCTGATGCATTCCAGCGGCGAGGGGATGCGCCGTATCGCCGACCTGCTTGCCGGCGGCAGGCTGCGGGTACATGTGGACAGCGTCTTCCCGTTCGGCGAAATCGCCCGCGCTCACGAACGGCTGGAAGGCGGCGGGGTTCGCGGAAAGGTCGTCGTGGCGATGGAGTGACGCCGATCGGTGCTGCGGGTTCCTGCGGACGCTTACCCGACGACCGTGGCGACGATGCGCCGGCCTGCGGCTCGATTGCGGAATTCGCACAGGTAGATCCCCTGCCACGTGCCCAGGTTGATGCGCCCGCGGCAGACGGGAAGCGTGAGAGCCGTCCCCACGAGCGTCGATTTCGCATGGGCGGGCATGTCGTCGTCGCCCTCGTAGGTGTGGATGTAGTAGGCTTCGCGTTCGCGGACGAGGCGGTCGAAGATCGCTTCCAGATCGGTGCGCACGTCGGGATCGGCGTTCTCGTTGAGGGTCAGACCGGCCGAGGTGTGCTTGATGAAGAGGTGCAGCAATCCCGCGGCGGGCAGCGGCGGAAGGTTCGCTTCGATCTCGTCGGTGATCGGGTGGAAGCCCCTGCTGCGGGGGCGGAGGGTGAATTCGATCTGGCGTATCATCGTTGTCGGATGTTTTTGCGGTGTATGATTTCGGGAGCGAAAATACGCTTTTTTCCGGAATCGCCGTCTCCGCGGCTTCCTTTTCCGGTCGCCGCGGAAAGAAAAAAGAGGTCGGATGTCATAAGATTTTCAAGAAAATAGGAAATACGGAATAAAATACCTATCTTTGTCGGGAAACAATCGAGTTTTATTCTGAATCTTTCTTTGTAAGAGTTCGATCCGGTCGTATACGCGGATCTTTCTATTCTCAAAATCGACGTCATTATCGGCTCCTTTGTTTGGGGCAATATGCCTGCGGCGGGCGCAGTGTACGCTGTTGCGGCGTATTGCGCACGGTGTCGGAACCCTCAGAAAAAATGAATTGATAAATGGCAAAACGGATTACATCGGGAAAGAGAGAAAGAGAAAAGATCAAACAGACCAAGCGGCTGGACAAACAACGGAAAAGGGAAGAACGCCAGAGCAGCGGCAGCCGCAATTTCGAGGAGATGCTGGCTTATGTGGATGAAAACGGCGTTCTTCACACGACACCGCCCGAAGTCGGGGAACGCGAGGAGATCGACGCATCGCAGATCGAGGTCTCGGTACCCCGCAGGTCGGAACCGGAGGAGATCGTCCCTTTCGAGGGCCGCGTGGAGTATTTCGACGCAGCCAAGGGGACGGCTTCATCCGGAACTCGGACAACGGCGAAAAGTACTTTTTCCATATCACGCAGGCTCCCGCAGCGATTGCCGAGGGCAATCGGGTGACATTCGAACTCGAACGCGGCACGCGCGGGATGAACGCGGTGCGCGTAGCGATCAGCGACAAATAACAATTTTTAATTTACAGATTCAGATGAACATTTATGTTTCGAACCTCAGCTGGGGTACAAGCAGCGAAAGCTTACAGAATTTATTTGCACAGTTCGGCGAAGTATCGTCGGCAAATGTGATTACCGATCGGGAGACGGGGCGTTCCCGCGGATTCGGGTTCGTCGAGATGCCCGATGACGGCGAGGGGCAGAAAGCCATCGACCGGATCAACGGCAGCGAGTTCGAAGGCAAGGTGCTTACGGTGAACGTGGCCCGTCCGAAGACGGAGCGTTCGTCGGGCGGTTACGGCGGCGGCAATCGCGGCGGTAACGGCGGCTACGGCGGCGGTTACAACCGCAGACGGTATTAATCGGGAGATGCGGGCGGCCCGCATCGGCGGGCGTCCGTGTGCCGGAAACCGTTGCGGCGGTTCCCGATCGTTCGATCGCGGCAGTCATTTGACTGCCGCGATTTTCTGTGATAGGATCGGATAGTATTCAGACGTTCATAAGAAGGTCGTTTATCCATTCGACCTCTGTTTCCCGATGACGTTCGGCACCGGAGACCGGAAAGGGAGATTCTGCTGCGAAGACCGAACTTGCGCCTGAAAGAGCTGTAACTGAATTCGTAAGAAGGTGCGATTCCGTTCCGCTTCGCTTTTGGGAATGTCGCCGGATATTTTCAAGGGAGGCTGAGATCATGACCGTGCATTATGTAAATCTGAACCGTTTCGATATGTTGAAGGAAATCGGGTAAAAGTTTCCATACATGATCTATCCCGACGGCGGTCGCGGCTGGGGTAACAGGGACCGTTTCCTCCGTAAGGCTGAATGGCAGCGGATCGTCCTGGATCGGATAAAATCATTCACGTGTACCGGTAAAAGAGGCGAAAGAACAGAGGTCGGGAACGAAAAGTTCCCGACCCCTCCGATTCTGTTTATCTGCGTTTTCGACCGAAATCTCCGGAATTCGCAGGAATCCCGTTCCTCAACTCCGTCAGTCTTTCGTCACGACAATGTTGTCCAGGAAATGACGACCGTTGGCGGTTGCGAATTTGATCCGCGTATCTTTCGTCGCTCCGGATATTTTCACCTGATAACCTTCGTACCACTTGAAATAGGCCTTATCCGTAGCCTCCATTTCGGCGATCGTCGCCCCATTGATGCTCGGAAGATCGCTGTAATCGGGCTGTGCTCCGACCGTTCCCGGCCCCTCGACGGAGACCGACATCGACTTGGTCTCATTCTTATAAGCCGCCGACGCATAGAAAGCCAGATCGAACGTAACGGTGATTTCGGAAGGCGTATCGCCGAGTTTCGCGAGCGGGGGAGTCATGAGCCACCCGCTTCCTTTGTCCTGATTGGCTCCGAACATGACGTAGCCGGGACATTCGCGGACGCCGGTATCGCTCGCCGACCAGCCGTCCGGCATAACCTCGTTGTAAAGGTTGTTATAATTCGAAAGGAAATAACGTGCGGGAATGAAGTAATCATGGCCATTGAACGCTTCGTCGAAACCGTGCGCCAGAACGATATTGTCGTCGTCGGGCATGGGACGGGTATTGTAAGCCTTCTTTTCGTGCGTCGTCAGATAGAACCCGTGATTCAGCGTGACGGTACCGGTCGACAGTACTTCCGATCCTTTGATAGGCGTATTGTCCGTCGGCGCGATTTTTATATATAGGAAATTGCCTTTTTTTATCGTTTGTCCTTCGGAAATGCTGAAACGCGCCATTTTATAGGGCGACGTACTTTTGAGTTCAAACGTCGGGGAAAAATCCGTATACGGCGTCGCCGCTACCTCCATGCCCTTGTTCCAGCTCTTTCCGTCCGCACTCCAAGTGCATTCCCAGTTTTTCGGAACGGCGTCTGCGGAAACGAATCCGAATCCGAAACGCAATCGTCCTTTCAGATCGGACGTGGCTTTCATCTTGACGATCAATGCGGATTTCTCCCAATCTTCACCGCCCCAGCCGGTCGTGGCAAAACGGCCGTTATAAATTTGCGATTTGCCGAATACACGCGAAGTCTTGTCGTCCGTTCCTCCTATGCGCCAAACGGTATTGCCGGTCTGAGAGAACGTGACGGTTTCCGTGTCGGCGTCAAACGTACAAGTGTAAACTCGATATTCTCCACCGTCGGCAGATTGCGGATCGCACAGGAAGAAATCGGAAATCGGCGTGATGGCATAGACCGTTTCCGTTCCGCCCGCGTCATTTCCCTGCTGCGAAAAAGGGATTTCCGTACGGCTGCTCATATCATCGAGTTCGAAAACGATGCGTCCCGTCCGAACCGTCTGCCCGTCGTTGGTTTCTACCGAAAGATTGACCGACGCATTTCCCATGCCGGAAACGATATCGGCAGACGCCCAATCCAACGGCAGTTCGTCGGCATCCTCCACGGAGACATGCCAATAGGAGTTGCTCCGAACATCGAACGAGAAACTACCGCCGTAGTCGGCGATCGTTTCGAGAGAAGCCGGCGTAACTTCCAAGGTTCCGACTCCTCCGTCGCTGTCCGTATTGTCGTCGGAGCAGGCATTGAATACGACGGCTCCTGCGGACATGAGCATCGTCGCTGCAAAATTAAAAAGGCTCTTTTTCATGGTTCTGCATTTTAAGTTGGTTTTAAAACCGGAATCAGGTCTGAAAACAGTCGTTTCAGACAAAAAAACACGTTAAAAAAGTCGTTAAAATTTCCTTCTTTTTTGTCAGTTCGCAAAATTAAGCTATATTTGTACCACACCTAACAACACTTATATTATTCAAGCAAGGTTTGGTGTTGTGTGGTACCGCAAATATACTATTAATTTTAACAACATGAAAAAAATCGTATGTTACATTCGCGAAAAAAGTAATTTACTGGTAGCAATACCAATAAATATGCTTTTAGCAACGGTCGGTTTGATACCGTTCCTCGCTGCGGCCCAATCCTCGCCTGCTTACACGATTCAAGGTGCAGTCCGGACGACGACCGATGCCCCCGTAGTAGGTGCAACGATCGTTCTCGAAGGAACCCAGTTCGGCACGACATCGGACGTGACGGGTACTTTCACACTCGACTTGAAGCAGAAACCGTCCCAAGGTTCCGCGCTTTCGGTCAGCTGCATCGGATACAAAACGAAGAGAATTCCGCTCACGGAGAGCAACGCCGCGATTTCGGTAGTGCTCGAGGAGGACAATAACCTGCTCGACGAGGTAGTGGTTATCGGCTATGGCTCCGTCCAGAAGAAAGACCTGACCGGATCGCTCAGCAGCATCGACGGCGGAGCGATCCTCAACAGACAGACGCAGACCGTTTCGATGGCGCTTCAAGGAGCGATGCCCGGCGTGACGGTGACACGCACCAATTCTGCACCCGGCCAATCGGCGACCATTCGCATCCGCGGCATCACTTCGATGACCGAAGGCGCTTCGGATCCCTATGTCTTGATCGACGGGGTTCCGGGCAATCTTTCCGATCTCAATCTGACGGATGTAGCCAACATAACGGTATTGAAAGATGCTGCGTCCGCTTCGATCTACGGGTCGCAGGCCGCGGCGGGCGTCATTCTGGTAACAACCAAACGCGGGGGGAATAGCGGAACGAGCGTTACCTACAACTATACGCTCGGACTCGATTTTCCGACGTCGATGCCCGACTACATGAATGCCGTCGACTACATGAAAGCGGTCAACGAATTAAACTACAACGATTTCCCCGGGGGTGGATGGTATCAGACCTATACGAAGGACGTAGTGGACAACTATTGGAATCTCAACCGTGAGGACCCCGACAAATATCCGAATACGGATTGGCTTTCGTTGCTGTTGAAAGATTACGCCGTGCGACAGTCGCATAACGTTTCCTTCCGTTCGGGGAGCGCCAAACGGAGCACGTCGCTGAATTTCGGGTACGACGACGTGGACGGTCTTTTTACGAAAAATCTTTCCTGGAAGCGTTATACGCTGCGGCTGAATAACGATTTCGAACTTTTCAAATGGATGAAGGCGTCGGCCGACATTTCCCTACGCAAAACGGACAAGGTGAACCCCCATACTTCGCCGTCGGCCCAGATGCGCTATATTCCGGCCATTTACGCTGCGACATTGAGCGACGGGCGCTATGCGGAAGGGAAAGAGGGCAGCAATAAATATGCAGCCCTGATGGACGGCGGTACGATCGACGTGCACGGTTACAAGATGACGGGAAAGTTCCAGCTCGACCTGACACCTTTCAAGGGTTTCTCCGTCACGGGAGTGTTCGCCCCGAACTTCTCGTATACGAAGGAAAAGGACTTCCAGAAGCAGGTGCCTTATTTCCGCGCCGGCGATTCCTCGACCGTAAGCACGAAATACATCACCGAAGCGACGACGACCGAACTCAAAGAGACGCGCAGCGATACATTTAGTCATACGACGCAGTTTTATGCCAATTATCAAAAGACGTTCGGAGAAGACCATAATTTCAGCGCCATGATCGGTTACGAAAATTACAAATACGAACAGGAGGGGCTGCTTGCCTCGAAAAGTAAATTTCCGCATTCGCTGATCCCCTATCTCTCGGCCGGAGGCACTTCCGACGTAGTGGCCAAAAGCGAGAACGTCTTCGAATTGGCCCGTCGTTCGTATTTCGGGCGCGTGATGTACAATTATCGCAATAAGTATTACATTCAGGGCAATATCCGCAGGGACGGTTCTTCGCGTTTTGCTCCGGATTCCCGCTGGGGTACGTTCCTGTCTGCTTCCGCCGGATGGGTCTTTACCTCGGAAAACTTCATATCCGGAACGAAAGACTGGTTCGATTTCGGCAAACTCCGTGTCTCTTACGGCGAACTCGGCAACGAACGGATCAACGGCTATTATCCCTACCAGACGACGCTCACTCCGGCATATTCGGTCGGCTATATCGGCAATACCGTAACCTCGCTCCCGGGTTATTCCCAGACAGCGGCGGTCGTCAGAGACCTCACCTGGGAAACGACCACTACCTACGATGTGGGCGTCGACCTGACATTTCTGAAAAATCGGCTCTCGCTGACGGCCGACTATTACTACAAACGTACGGACGATATGCTGCTGACCGTACCTATCGCACCGATCATCGGTCTGAGCGATCCCTACGACAACGTCGGAACGATGAATACCCGCGGCTGGGAAATCACGCTGGGATGGCGCGACAGAATCGGAGACCTGACGTATTCCGTATCCTTCAACTTGTCGGACGACGTTTCGAAAATGGGGTATATCGGCAACAAGGAGATCATCTCGGGCGGAAAGATCATCAGGGAAGGCGTCGAGTACCAGTCGTGGTACGGATATGTGAGCGACGGCATCTACCAGACCGAAGCGGAAGTAAACGACTCGCCCCGAACCAACAGCGCGGTAACCGTAGGAGACATACGTTATAAGAATATAGCGGACGGAGCCGACTCCCCGAATGTGATCAACGCTGCCTACGACAGGGTCGTATTGGGGTCTTCGCTACCGCACTTCAATTACGGAGGCAACATCTCGCTCGCATGGAAGGGGTTGGATTTCAGTATGGATTTCCAGGGTGTCGGCAAACGCAACTCCTACCTCTCGGAGAGCATGGTACAACCGCTGCGGGCCCAATGGTACAATGTCCCGACGCTGATCGCCGGCGCGAATTCGTGGAGCAGGAAAAATACGATCGAGGAAAACCGTCATGCCCGCTACCCGCGTTATTCGTATCAGAGCGAGGGAAACAATTATGCCATTTCCGACTTCTGGATGTTCGACGGCTCCTATTTTCGGGTGAAGAACCTTACGCTCGGCTACTCTCTGCCGGAACGGTGGATGAATAAGGTCTGGGTTCGCAACCTTCGTTTTTCGGTAACGCTCACCGACTTTTTCACGTGCAGCGATTTTCCGAAAGGATGGGACCCCGAGGGAGGCGTTTCGGCCTATCCGATCACTAAATCGGTGTTGTTTTCCGCGCAGATTACATTTTAAATCTACATAAATTCCCTAAAATATGAGACGTTTAAGGTATATGATAGCTGCGATTTGCAGCGCGGCTCTCCTGGCATGCAGCGATCTGGATCTCAATCCGAAGGATGAAGCCGCGACAGGAAACTGGTTTCAGACACCCGAACAATTCGAAATGAACCTCAATGTACTCTTGCTCCATATGTTCTGGCCTCAGGAACGTTTGGAGTGGACCGGCTCCAACCAATGTGCATTGGATGCCATCACCGACGACTTCACCAACCGCGACAAGCTGCTGAGCTTCACCAACGGATCGCTCAACAGCACCAATCCCGTGGCGACGGCCATGTGGGACAACACATATACGGCGATCAACCGATGCAACAAGATCATCACGGAATTGCACAAGGTCGAGGCGCAGATGGACCCGGAACTCCGAAATCGTATTCTGGGGAACGCACGTTTCTACCGGGCCTGTTTCTATGCCCGTCTGCTGATGCACTTCGGCGACGTGGTGGTCGTGGACGAAAACATCGACATCGAATCCGAGGAGGGGAGAAATGCGGCCTATCTGCTCGAACGTACCGACCGTTGGTCGGTGCTGGAGGACGTGCTCGAAGAGTTCGATGACGTCGTGGAAATGCTGCCCAGGGAGTACTCCGCTTCGGAGGTGCAGCGGGCCACGAAAGGAGCCGCCTACGGCATGAAAGCCCGCACGGCGCTCCATTTCGCGTCCATTCGGAAGTGGGACACCTATGGACTGGGAAATCCCTCGGAAGCCGAACGGCTCTTCGGGATCGCAGCGGAAGCAGCCAAGAATTGCATGGATCTGAACGTGTACAAACTTCACGACAGCTTTCCGGAACTCTTCCTGCAATCGACGAAAAATTCACCCGAAGGCATTTTCGTGATCCCGCGTTCGAAAGCCTATTCCAACGGGTCGTTGAGACAGTACCTCAGCGGGCAGTCCGTGACCGTGAAACTGACGCGCACTCCTGTGGGCACCAACGCATTGGGCGAGCTTCCGTCTTGGGATCTTCTGTGTTCGTTTCTCTGCACGGACGGTCTGCCGATCGACGAATCGCCGCTTTATGATCCGAGCGAGCCTTTTAAGAATCGCGATCCGCGGTGCAGTTACACGATCGTCGAATTCGGAACCCAGCATTTGGGATATGAATTCAATCCCCGGCTGGACGTAGCGGAAATATACAGCAGCAAAGAGGGCAAGATGGTGACCAACAACGACTCGCGCACGTATCTGATATCGGGGAATTCGAACCAATACGCCTCCTACAACGGGTTGGCCCTGAAAAAAGGAATCGACGAAAGCTGGCTTTCGCCCTATGAGACGGAACCCGACAAACGGATATTGCGTTATGCCGACGTATTGCTGATGTATGCGGAGGCCAAAATGGAACTCAACGAAATAGACGATTCGGTGCTCGAAGCGATCAACCGTGTGCGCGCCCGTGCTTACGGCGTCGAAGTTTCTGCGACGGGGCAATATCCGGCCGTCGCCGAACGGGAGCAGACCAAGCTGCGCACGATCATTCGGACGGAACGTCGTATGGAGCTAGCTTTCGAACAGCTACGTTACCTGGACCTCTATCGCTGGCGTATTGCCGAAAAGGTAATGAACTATCCCAATTATGGCCTTCCGGCAAAGAACAAGGCGCGCCAGGACGCCTATATGCAATATTGGTTCCACGGTGCTGTTCCCGAGATCGACGAAAGCGGATGCCCCGATTTCAGCCGAACCGTCAAAGGGGAGCCCTCATTTTTCGAGTCGCAGGCCAACAAACTCTCGCAGAGGCAGTTCATCGCCCCCAAAATGTACTTGTGGCCGATCCCGAACAAAACTACTGAGGTCATGCCCAATATCGAAAACAATACCGGATATTGATCCGTTCCCGAACGACGAAAACAGGAGGCCCGGAACTGATGTTCCGGGCCTCTTCGTCTATACGGATGCGCACGCAATACGGCACATGCCTGTTCATTCCGATCGAATATATAGGGCTGATAATAGATTGACAGCTCCGTCGTCGTTTTTCGCATACGGGCCATGACGCACTCGACATCCGGATAGACACAATCACGGAAAATAAAAACGGGAGTTCCCGATTTCCGGGAACCCCGTTTGCCGCGACGGGCGGAACGATTTCATTCCATGGCGAAGGAGAGAGCTTTCGGGCGCTCCATGATCTGTTCGTAATGATTTTCGAAACCGTCGGTTACGACGATGCGCAGCGACGAAGAGGCCGTACGGGCCTTTACCTTGAACATATGGGCCGAATACGAGGTCGGGAAAGTCATTGCGCTCTTCTTGTCGAGTTTCCGCATATTGTAGGAGATGACATGCAAAGGATCGTGCGTACGGACGCGCTGCACCGCGAGAGACGAATCGTCCGAAAGATCCGTCACTTCGATCTTCCAGTCGTCCGCCCAGTCGAAGACGTTGATGAGCACTTCGTTATTGTCGTTCGCCCGATCATACCCGAAAGCGTATTTTGCGAAGTCGGAGTCGCTGGCCGACGGACAGAAGTCCGATTTCTCGAGCAGACACTCGTTCAGGTCGTAGGTGCGGAATTGGTATCCGGCGTCCTTGCCGATGCTTTTGTAGTACCAGCGTACGTCGCTGCCGGTCGCTTCGAAGATCTTGTATCCTCCGGGCGACCCGTCGCGGCAGATATGATTGCCGGCGTAATCGGTGTGCCCCGTCCACCACCATGTAGCGCATACGGCGGCGATATTGTGTTCGCGCAGGCGTTCCGATTTCGTGATGTTGAAATTGTAGTGGGTGTGTCCCGTGAGAATGTTCACGTCGTAGCCTTCCAGACACTCCACGAAACGTTCGGCATCCTCCATATTATAGCTTGTAGTCGTGCGGCCGGTGTCGTCGAGGGTAGGAGTCTTGTGCAGCGGGACGTGCATCCCGACGAAGACCGGAGTCTGCTTGTCCACTGTCGCGAGGTCTTTCCTCAGCCATTCGAGTTTTTCATCCGTTAGACGGACCGAATAACTATGCGTGCCGTCGATTCCGTTCGGATTTTCATAAACGACGTTGTCCAGCAGAATGTAGTGTACGTTTCCGATGTTGAACGAAAAATCCGTTGGCCCGATGATCTGCCGGAAGGGGCCTGCGGCCGCGAAATCGTCGTTGGCGACCGTGGGATCGTTGTCGTGATTGCCCGGTGCGCTGAATACGGGGAAGTCGAGCGATTTCAGGTCGTTTTGATAATCGTTCAGGTCGTAATCGTTTTCGTACCAGTATTGATCCCAGGCCAGATCGCCCAGGGCGATCCCGTATACCGGAATGTTGTCTGCGCGGCAGCTTTTCAGATAGTCGGTCATTTCACGCAGGAATCCGCTTTGAAACTGGCTGCGGTCCGAAACGCGCCGGGCCAGGTGCACGTCCGTGAAGACGACTATGCGATGATGACTGTTGTCGCATTTCGCAAGTGCGAAATCCCGTTGCTCGACCGTCGAAGCCGACTGGTTTAGGTAGCCGAAGAAGCGTGGCGTCGTACCCGAATGATCCACTTCGTAACCGCTCGGCACCGAGATGAAGACATATCCGTTCTTTTTGTCCGATGCGAGGTAATAGATCCCTTCGGCATCCGTCCTTGTCACCTCCGAACCGTCCGATACGACCACTCCGGCCACCGGTTCGCCGTTGCAGGTGACGGTGCCTTTGATATTCATGCCCGCTTTGTCCGGAATGTCCGAAAGCAGATTGAAGGTCGTGCGTCCGAGCAGCAGGTTCTGGCCGTTGCGCGACACATAGACTTTGTATTCGCCGCTGGTCAGACCGTCGGGAACGACGAAAACGATCTTCGTCGAGGTGACGAGCACGGCCGGAGCGGTATATTCCGCCGAACCTGTGAGGACGGGGCGCAGTACCACGACGTCTCCGGATTCGAATCCTCTGCCGGAGATGGAGACTTCGCTGCCGATTGATGTGTAGATCTGATCGAGCAGCACGACATCCGAGATATCGAGGATGCCGTGCTCTTCGGAATCCTCCTTCGAGCAGCCGGTGCTCTGGGCCATTAGCAGGATCAATGCCGCCGATACAGCGAACAAACGATGGATTATCGAGGTGAAAGAGTTGTTTTTCATTGGTTTTATAGGTTGGATTTTCCCGATGCCTCAGTCGGTCGTACGGGTATGATAGGTAATATGTCGAATCGGAGGAAAAGACGATCCGCGATCGGCCCCCCCCCGACGCATCACGTCTCCGGCCGCAGGCCGTCGAGTCGTGCGAGAAGTCCGTAGAAAGCCGCATGTCCGATGTGTGCCGCCGGAGCAATGCTCCGCAGACACGCCGTCCCATACAAGCCTTTGCGCAAGCCAGGTTCGAGATAAACGTACGAACGGGAAATTTGACCGCCCAGCAACAGACACTCGATCCGTTCCTTGCGGATCAGTTCGCGGAGAGCCTCGCCCAGCATACGGCCTATGGTCGCAAAGGTCTCCCTGGCGGGCGGATTCCCCTCTCCGGCCATGCGGCCCAAGTCGGCCACCGTAAGCGACGGCCCGGTATCCTGTCCCGTTATCTCGCCGTAGAGTCGTAGGAATCCGCGTTTGGCGACATAATCTTCGAGGATTCCGTCGCGGAACGGTTTCTTGTAGACGGTGATCCGAGGGGAACCGGTCGGAGCGTATTGCACCTCGCCGTCGAGACAGCAGGCGAACCCGAGTCCCGTTCCGAGGGCGATGAGCGCTGCGTTGGCGAAGCCCCGGGCGTTTCCGCAGCGCATTTCGCCCAGCATCGCGGCGTTCACGTCGTGCATGAACAGAACGGGCATCGTCGGTCCCACATCCGTACGTGTGCGGAGCAGGTCGAGCAGCGATATGCCGTATATGTTCCGGAATTTGTGCGTCATCAGCGGAATGCCGAGTCCGAAGTCGAACGGGCCGGGGAAGGCGATTCCCGTGCATCCGATCCGCAGGCCTCGGTCCGCCGCGGAGCGCATGCCTCGCTCCACGGCGGCGATCAGGGCTTGTTCGATCTCTTCGCGCGGACCGTCCGACGGCATCGGTACGGAGTATTCCGTGTCCGGAACGAACCGTCCGTTTCCGTCGGCGATGACGGCTTTGAGAAACGTCCCTCCGACATCGAAAAGCAGTTTCCCGTTATTCGGCGTCGAATCCATCTTTGAGCATGGTTTTGTGCACGCAGATCGGCTCCGTGCGGAGATTCTCGATGACGTAGCGCCCCATGTCCGCGGGGACGACCACCATGTCCATGAATTCGGCGTCGAAATAGCGTTCGGGATGTTCGATCGAACGGATTCGGATGCGTTCGCCGTCGACGAGCGTCAACACGTGGAACCTGCCGTTCGTGTTGTCCTCGACGCTTGTCTCGAATTCGAGGCGTCGCAGCGAGAAGTAGAGCATGTCGCTCTCTCCGACGATATATTCCGCCCATGTTTCGCCTTGGCGGACGATGCGAGGCTGTTGTACGATATGGTCATGTACCCACGACGCCTTGCGTTCGAATGCAAGGTTGCGTTCGCCGTGCCAGGTGTGGATCGGCCGGGGCTTGCCGTCGAGGTCGGCGCGCAAGTAATCGTAGAGTTTGTAGGTGTAGGAACCGATCGTCAGGCTGCCGATTTCCAGCACCACCTGGTTGCGGCCGGAAGAGTGGATGGTTCCGGCCGGAAGCATGACCTGCAATCCGGGTTTCGAAACCTCGTAGTTGACGTATTTCAGATAATCGACGGGCTTGTACTCCGTGTCGGCGCGTTTGATGTCCCGGATGAACTGCTCGGTGTCGGCGTCGTCGCGGAATCCGACGAACGTGCGGGCGTTGTGTCCGGCCACGACCACGTAATAGCTTTCGTCCTGACGTCCCAGCTCGTCGTAATTTTCTTGGTTGTAACGGGCTCCCGAATGTACCTGGATCGACATGTTGCCGTTGCTGTGGTAGGAGTCGTCGTAGTTGAAGCGGATCGGAAAATAACCGTGGAATTTCTTTACGCAGGCATCGCCCATGATGGCTTCGCCTTCGCGCTGTACGAAAGTAAAGAACGGGAACTCGACCCGCTCGGCACCGGCCTCGACGACGATGCTGACCTCCATCGGGATCAGGTCGAAGACCCACGCGCAGTTGCGCATGGCGTCGGGCAGGTTGCGGAGTTTCTTGACATAGGTGCCGCCCCAGACCCCTTCCAAATAGACGGGCTTGCAGCGGAACGGATAGGCGGCCAGGGCGCCGAGCATCTGTTCCATGGCATTCCGCGGCAGCAGATGTATCCGGTCGTGATGGTCGGAAGCGACATAGTAGTCGAGTACGCTCTGCTGCAAGAGTTCGCCGCGCAGGTGTACGGCCATTTCGAAATCCACGTAGTAACAACGCCGGATAACGAGGTTGGCAGGCCGGGCCGTACGGTCGCCCAGGTTGGCGTATTCGCCGCGGCGGATACGCAGGATCGATTCTTTGGGAGTGACATCGAAGTAACATTTTCTGTCGTAGAGCGGCCGCAGCCTTTCGACGAGACATCCGTATCCGTAGACGGCGATCACCTTGCCGTGGTCCGCGGATGCCTGTAATTCGGACAGCCGTCGTGCGAACCCTTCGATTTTCGCAGGGTCGAACATCGCTTCGTATCCGCCTCGGAAGATCCGGCCGTAGAGTAGCGTCGGGTCTTTCGTGCGATCCCATTCCAGATAGGGGTCGACCATTTCGTGGATCTGTTCCTCGGTTTTGTAGACCCGTGCGAAATCCATCGCTTCGAATCCGATGCCGAGGAGTCCGAGTTGCTGCGAGAGCAGGTTGATCGTTCGGGTCCAGTCGGCCGTGGTGTATCCGTCGAATGCGACGATCAGGTTGCGTTGGGGCGTCGCTTTCAATGTCTCTGCGAATTCCCGGGCGAGTCTGGCTGCCGCCTGCGGAGTTCCGGCTGTGACGGATTCGATGGTCTGGGGGGCGAGTACCGGCTTATTGATCGCACGCGGATCGTCGTAAGGGTACGGATTGTACATGAAACTCATGGTATGTAAATTTTATGGGATGAATGTTTTTATTCGATAGGGCAGTAGTCGAAGTCCATCAGGGCGGCGACCTCCTTCAACTCTCGGCGGTAGTCTCCGTCGACGACCCCGAAGTGCTGTGTGCTGCCCACGCGAAGAATCTGTTCGAAGAAGCGTCCGACGGGAACGTCGGGCCGGAAAATGCTGTGCGAATAGGTAGTCAGAATATGGTCGCCCGGAAGCGACTCGGCCATTCCGCAAATGAGTTTGTAGCGTCCGTTCTCTTCGACGAGCTGGGCGAGTGTTTTCCGCCCCGGAGAGATACGATACCATGCGAACGGAGCTCCGGCGTAGCGGTAGTCGGTTTTGGCGAAGCGCACGTCGCGTGCGATGACCACATTCCCCTGCCATGAGGAGTCGTTGTGGTCGTTGGGGCCGGCGTGACCACCGGCGAAGGTTCCGAATTCGGATTCGATGTGGAAAGGTTCGAGAAAGTTTACGTGACGTCCCGAGAGCAGTTTCAGGATATAGCAGATCAGTCCGGCTCCTGTGTCGGCTTCGGGGACGAGTACCGAGATGTTCTCGTTGAACCAAGGGTGATAAAAACCGGCGCGCAGTCCCACCAGCCGGAACATCGCCTGGTCGATGTCATTGAAGACCAAAATGTCGGAATCGGACATGCGAGCCATCTCCGCCAGTCCGATCGAGGCGCGAACCGAAGCCCGGAATTTTTCGGGATCGACGTCGTCCATCATCCGGTATCGGGCCGTCAACTCGTCGCAATATGCGTTCAGTACGGTGTCGTTCACGCCGTCGATGACCTCGCCGTAGGTCGAATAGGGGAGGAAATGGATCTCCGGACCGATTTTCGTGAAGAGCGCGTAGGGATCGAAATAGGTGGACCACATCGCCTCGTTGTAATTGGCCAGCAGTCCGAGATTCGATTGCCGCAGCAGGCTGCGTACGCGGGCGGCTGCGGCGAATGTCCGGATGCGTCCGGTCACCTCCTCCCGCGATCCCATGACGATGCGGACGTGTTTTCTGCCGACACGAGGAAGCGATCCCGACCCTTCGAGCGATCCGACAAGCGTTCCGGAGCAGAGGTACTCGATGAAGTCGTCCTCGTCGAGCGTGTCGCGGAAGGCCATTCGCTCCTTGGCTACGTTGACGAAGATCATCGGCACCTCGGGCATGTCGCGCAGGAAACGTATCCATGCGAAATCTTCCGACCAGGAGAGGAACTCGGCGATGATGAAGTCCGCCTTTTCCAGATAGAATCGTTCCATGGCACGGACTGCATCCTCCCGTTCGTAGACGATCCCCGGGAAGATGACGTCGAGAAAGTCGAGTGTCCCGAGAATTTCCTCGACCTGCATGGCTTTGCGTTCTCCGTAGGTGCCGTGCGGCAGCCCTTCCCCCAGATTCTTGAATCGGGGCGATGCGATCAGGAACAGCCCTGCTTTCGCCTTTCTGTTTTTCTGTTTGCTATACATTGTTTATGCGATTATAGTTTTTCATGTAGAACCGTTTGCTGCCCGCAAGCATCAGCACGCCGCATACGAGCCATACGCCGGCCAGCATCGTAATGCCGGAAGAGAGTCCGGCCGCCTCTTTCACGGCACCCAGTATGACGGGTGCCAGCGCTCCTATGGCGAATCCGGTCATGATCATTACGCCGGACGCCGAGGAGTGGTAGCGTTCGGGAACGACGTCGTAAAGAACCGTGTAGGTGTTGGCGTCGAAGAATGCCCGGGCGAAGCCGAATCCTGCGAAGCCGAGATAGATGATCCACAGCGTCGAAGAGTGTCCCATCATCACGATGAACGGCACGGCGGCCAGCAGGCCGATGCCCTGCATGGCCATTCGGCTCGCAGGGTGTTTCGCGGCGATCCGGTCGGAGATGCGTCCGGCGATCAGGATTCCGACGAAGGCGAACAGATGCGTGTAGAACATCGAGTGGAAACCGGCGGCGGCCAGATCCATGTCGAAACGTTCGTAGAGATAGGTGGGCATCCAGGTCAGATACCCCGTCAGCACGAAGATCAGTCCGGAGAAACTGAGCGTCAGAATGAGTGCCGTCGGAGTCGTGAAAACGATGCGGAATCCTTCGGCGAAACGGGGTTTCTGCTCGTTCCCCCCCCCTCTTTCTGTCGGCTCGGTCGCAGGATGTTTGCGGTCGCGCAAGTGTCCGGCCATGATTATGCCGTGGAGAACCCCGATGGCGCCGAAGATGTAGAAGGCGTTGCGCCAGCCCCAGAGTTCGCCGACGACGCCGGCGGCATACCCGCTGAGGATGATCCCGACATAATAAGCCGTCTGGTGGATCGACATGGCGAAGGCTCGCGTCCGGTCGTGGTAATCGGCGATGAGCGAGTAGTTCGCAGGCCCGAAGAAGGCTTCGCCGCCGCCCGTTGCGATGCTGCGCATCACGACCAGCATCAGGAATCCGTTGCAGAGTCCCGTGAACATGGTGGCGATGCTCCAGAAGAGGACGCTCGCCGTCACGATCCACTTGCGGCTGAAACGGTCGCCGATAAATCCTCCGATCGGGACCAGCACGGCATAGAACAGGTTGAAAACCGTGGCGATCGTACCGACGGCCACATCGCTCAGCCCCAAGTCCTCGCGGATGAGCGGAAGCACCACGTTGAATATCTGTCTGTCTGCCTGATTGAGCAGGTAGGCGACCCACAGCAGGGCCAGCACCTCCCATTTGTATCCTTTACGGACTTTGTCGTATCCTGTCATAAACTTGAAACGCTTTTGTCTCGGTTCGGGAAATAGTCGTCAGAAATGCATGTCCCGGGTCGATCCGGAAATCTGGCGTTCGCGTGTTTGCGTCCCTTCGGGCAGGGCGCTCCGTTCGAGAATCACTACGGGAGAATCCCATACGGGAAGTCCCGTGAATTTCATGCGCCCGTCGCCGGAATGCCCGTGATATTTCGGCAGAGCGTAGATCCGGCCCGTGATCATCTCGATTAGTACGGGATCTTTCAGCGAGAGTCCTTCGATCCAAAGTTCGATCGGCTCGAAAGCCAGGTTGTCCGAAGGAATACGGTCGTTCTGCCAGACGACGGCGCCGACGAGCGTTCCGTCCTTCTGGCGTTCGATGCCTGCGACCGTGAGTCGTCGCGGCGTGTTGCTCTCGTGGTTCAGGCGTCCGGCGGAACGGAGTTCGGGGCGGAAGAGATTGACCATATGCTGCACGGCATGGAACGACGGCCGTTTGTAAACCACCTCCTTGAAAAGATTTGTCCGCAACAGCCCGAACGACTGCTGCATGTTGGGATATTGCAGGTCGACGAAGGTGAAGATCGACGAGCGGATGCCCATCATCCAGTCGTTGGCCATGCGGCGTGCGACCCATTTGGCCTGGCTGTATTCGTTCCATTCGTAGTAACGCAGGGCATGTGCCCATTCGAGCGTCGCGGGACATCCCGATTCTCCCTGGAAGAGCCGGATGTCGGGATCGTAGGATTTCACCAAACGGGCCAATGCTTCGATGCCGGGAGTAGCGTCGTCGGGATTTTCGTGGTAAGGATGGAAACTCACATAATCGATCATGCCGAGCTGCCCTCGCTCGCGAAGCAGGTCAAGCACGTGTTCGGTATAGCCTAACGGCATACGGGAAAGCCCCATGCCGATGATGACGGCGTCGGGCTGCACTCGGCGGATCGTTTCAACGGTATGCGACAACAGCGAGGCATAGGCATCGTAGTTCGTGCGGTTCTCGCCGAGATTGGGCTCGTTCCAGATTTCCCATTCGTGTACCTTGTCCCGGTAACGGGCGACGATCGTCTCGACGAATTTCAGCCAGGCTTTCATGGTCGGTTCGTCGGTAAAAATTTTCGACCCGAGACCTTTTTCAGCGCCGTACAGGGGATTGCCGTATCCGAGGTTGATCCAGGGCTGCACCCCCTCTTCCAGCATTCCGTCGACGATATGGTCGATCCACGCGAAGTCGTAGCGCCCTTTCTGCTTTTCGCAGCGGGCCCAGCCGCTCTGAATACGTGCCGAAGTTACTCCCAATTCGCTCAGATAAGGTTTGTAGCTGTCGAAATCGGCGTAGTCCCGGTCGAGCGTCTCGCAACCGACCGACCAGTCGGAAGCCCCCAATTCGTGCGTCGTGCGTGTCGGCAATGTACCGATCAGTTCCAGTTCGGGGCCGGTCGTCTGCATTTTTTTCCACGTGAGGGACCAATGCGGAGTGTCGTTTCCGGCAGATGCGGTGATCGCCAGACAGGTCATTGCTGCGGTCATGCTGATAAGTTTGCTCATTTGTCGTAGTTTTTGAGTTACAATTCAGGTTATTTTTATTACTTTTGTACCAAAGTATAGCACACTCAACCCAACATAGGCGTCATCAGTTTTGATTTATGTGTGTTGTAGTGTGGTGCAAATATACTCCATTTGTCGTGAAAAACAAAAAAAACAGTTATTTTTTATAATCCGGATATGGCATATACCATAAAAATAGACCTGAAATCGCAGACACCCGTCTACAAACAGCTCATCAACAGTGTCGAAACGGCTATCCACAACGGCGAGTACAGATACGGAGACCTGCTGCCGTCGATGAACGAACTTTCGCTTCAACTGGGGATATCGAAGGAAACGGTCAAGAAAGCCTATTCGCTCATGCGCGACAGGGGAGTTATCAGTGCCACGCAGGGAAAGGGCTTTTACGTTTCATCCGAAAACAGCGGGCAAAATCCCAAGATACTGGTGTTGTTCGACAAATTGAGCACCTACAAGCAGGTGCTGTTCAGCTCGTTCTCCTCGACGATCGGAACACAGGGGGAGATCACTATCCGTTTGCACAACCAGCAGATCGACCTGCTCGAATACTATATCGACGAAAACCTCGACCAGTTCGATTATTATGTCGTCACCCCGCACTTTCCGCTCGACGAATCCACGCAGCGGCGTGCGGTCAAGGCGCTGATGCGGATTCCGAACCGCAAACTCATCCTGCTCGACCGGTGCCTCGATTCGCTTCCCGGCAACTACGGTGTCGTATATCAGGACTTTACCAATGACGTCTACGAAGGGCTGATGCAGGCGCTGAAAAAACTCCGGAAACAGAACAGGCTCAATATCATCACCGAAGCGTCGAGTCTCTATTATACGTTCATTCGCGAGGGGGCGGAACGGTTTTGCTCCGATCACGGCATTCCGTGCGAGTTCTATCAGGCCGTAACCCCCGATATCGTCCGTCCCCAGGAAGTCTACCTCATCCTCAACGGACAGCTCGATACGGAGCTCATTGATCTGGCGCGTGCCGCGAAGGAGAAGAAACTCAAAGCCGGACGCGATATCGGTTTCATCTCCTACAACGAATCGCCGATCAACGAGATCGTATTGAACGGACTGACTACCATTTCCACCGATTTCCGGCAAATGGGAAGTGTGGCGGCGCGAATGATTCTCGACAAACAACTTCGCAAGGTGAAATGCGATTTTAGAATGACGCGGCGCAGCACGTTCTGATAGACTGCAACAGCCCGCGATAGAACGATACGGTTGCAGAATAGATATTGCGCAGATCGTCCCGTATCCGGTTCAGTAGCCGGAGTCCGTCTGACGGACTCCGGCTTTTTTTACCGATTTCAGTATCGGAAAACTTGCTTTTTGAAAAATATCCGATTATATTTGCACCACACAACACTAAACTATTGTTATTTATGAATTCTGTCTTTACGTGTCTGGCTGGTCCGATGTCGTTCGTATTGCTTTTGTTTGCGGAGCATGCGATGGCCAAGGAACCGGTATGCGGACGTGTCCTCTGCGGCGGGCGCGGCGTCCCGGGCGTGGTCGTCACCGACGGGGAAAGGTTCACGCAAACCGATTCGCACGGAGCCTATCGACTCGTATGCGGAGAGAATGCCATGCATGTATATATCTCCGTTCCGGCAGGCTACACGGTTCCGGTCGCGGAGAGCGTTCCGATGTTTTGGATTCGGGTGGACACGCTTGCCGTGCGTGAGGGGATCGATTTTACGCTGCTCCGCGAGCCGGATAAAGGGCGCCGGCACCGTTTCGTCGCGATGGGAGACCCGCAGGTGCGCAACCGTCGGGAACTGTCGCAGCTCGATTCGCTGCTCGCCGCGTTGAAACGGACCGTGGCGCAACTTCCGGCGTCATCCGAAATTCCGGTGCTTGTCGCCGGCGATATCGTTTTCAACCGTCCGAAGATGCACCTGCCGAGCAAGAAGAGTTTTGCGGTACTCGGCCGGCCGGTCTTCTACGCCATCGGCAACCATGACCACGGCCCGATCCGCGACAGCGAAACCCCTGCCAACGAGGAGCCCGCCACACGTCGATTCCGGGAGCATTACGGGCCGACGTATTATTCGTTCAACCGAGGGCGCGTACATTACATCGTACTGGATAACATCCGTTTTCGGGGCGGAAAACGCGATGCTTACGACATCGGTTTCGGTGAGGAGCAGCTCGCATGGGTCGAGCGCGACCTCTCCTACGTCCCGAAAAAACGCGCCGTTGTCGTTCTGGTACACGCTCCCCTGCAAAGCCGGCAATTCCCCGATCCGGAGCATTACGGCGACAGTTCCGCCCTGCTGGCGCTGTTGGACGGATATGCCCGCGTGCAGATCATCTCCGGACATACGCACTGCAACAGCGTGGCGACTCCTTCGCGTCGAGTGACCGAGCACACCGTAGGAGCCGCCTGCGGCGGTTTCTGGGAGGGGCCGGTCTGTCTGGACGGCACTCCGCTCGGATACAAACTCTTCGAGGTGCGGGGACGCCGGTTCCGCTGGCGCTATGTCGCCGCAGCCGCACCCGAACGTCTTTTCAGCGTTTATCCGCCCGATACGTCGCGTTGCGGGGCTTCGCGCCCCGCATCGGAGCTGCTCGTCAATGTTTGGGACTGGGACCCGCAGTGGCGCGTAGAGTATTCCGAGGACGGGGGCCGCACGTTCCGCCCGATGAAACGCTGCGGGTACGACGATCCCCGTGCGCTCGATCCCGTAGCATGCGAATATTTCGGTACGGCCGGGGGGGCGCGGCGTGGCGGCCGCGGAATCCGGA
>OGUK01000933.1_pt1 | contig 21271 bp, 12 predicted proteins | sample 1553151 | NCBI WGS metagenome assembly OGUK01 (sample SAMEA2580208, study PRJEB22360) | human gut metagenome | biome: human gut; feature: human-associated habitat; material: faeces | place: Denmark | collected 2008/2010
GACAAGAAAAGAGGGTGACTAAAAGTCAAGAGTATCTGAAAACTTCCGACTGTTTAGTCACCCTCTGCCTGTTTTTGGGTTTATCTCTCATTGTACATCTATGGTTCCCCAACCTAAAAATGACTTAGTAATTCTGCACTTTGAATAAACCCTCTTTTGTGTGTTTTTATATATTTCATCGTAACATCTCTGTCTGAGACTTCTGTAACATTTCCGTCTGACTTTTACGGCATTTCCGTTTCCACTTGGAATTTCCGGCTTACTTTCATCAGGTTGATTGTATAAGTCACCACGTTCTGTGCCTCCTGAACCATTGTCAGATAAACCATGCTGACCCGGATACTGCCCGCCTGACTTTGGATGCGCTGCAACTCCTTGCGTTTCAGCAACGAAAGCTGTCCGTTGAGGTCGTTGGCACGGCGGACTTCTTCTTCCATATCGTTGTACTCATTATTCTCCATTTTCTTGCGGCATTGCTGAATCAGGTAAGTAATGTCCTCGGACACATCGCTGAATTCTCCTTTTTGGATAGCGTCCAGCGGGTTGAAGTTATTGTCGATATGCTCCAGACACGGTTCGCAAAGGCGGGAAATGCTATACACCAGTTCGCTGGCAAAGTCGTTGCCCTGATAGTAGTACAGCCCTTTTTCGAGCACGGTGTTATTGTCGAGGCGGCACATGGCTACCGTTCCCGTGCGCTTCATCTGCTTGACAAGTTGTTTCTCGAACTTTGTGGAACCCATGGCACGGCGCAGTCCCCGCAAGTTCTCGTGGATAAACGAGGTGACAGTCAACTCGAAGTTTGTCTCTGCGTATTCGAGAACTTTGCAAAGCTCTTCGCGGGTATGTTTGCGCATCAGTTGCAACGCTTCTTCGCTGTCCGATGTTTGCATCAGTTGTTTGAGAGTTTCGTTGCCTTGTTCTTTTGCTTTGCGTTTCTTATACATCACCTGGCTGCGTATCAGGATGAATGCTGCCAGAGCGATGAGGGCAATGATTGAAATATTTCCACCGAAATGCAGCACGAGGGCGACGAAGAAACAGATCGTGAAGGCAGCTCCGGCAGTGATAAACCAACCGCCGATGACGCTCAGTACGCCTGTGATACGGTAAACGGCGGAGTCACGTCCCCAGGCACGGTCGGCGAGGGAAGTACCCATGGCAACCATGAAAGTCACATAAGTGGTGGAAAGAGGTAATTTTAATGAAGTACCCAATGCAATGAGCAGACCTGCCAATACCAAGTTTACTGAAGCGCGAACCAGATCGAATGCAGCACCATCGGCAAGGATGGCCTCGTCTTTGCGGAAGCGGGTGTCGAGCCAACTCTTCATACCTTCGGGCATCACTTTAGAAATATTATTGGACATTGTCATACTTAAACGTACCAGTGTGCGGGCAATCGGCGTGCTTCCGAAGTTCTCTTCTCCTTCATCCTGGCGGGCAAGGTCGACGGAAGTCTTGATTACATTATGTGCTTTTTTAGAAGTGCAGAGAGCGTATACCATGATGATACCTGCTCCGAAGAGAAAATACCAGGGTGTTTTGGCGGGACCGAGAAGTGAGGACATCAGGAAACCGTCCGGTGAACTGTCTGCTCCATTAGTGGTAAAGTCGATGAAAGAAGAATATCCGGCTAAAGGTACACCTATGAAGTTTACAAGGTCATTGCCAGCAAAAGCGAGAGCCAGGGCGAAAGTACCCAACAAAACCACTACTTTGAATACATTGATTTTGAGCCAGTGCAGTACTTGCATGAGTATCGTGAAAAATATAAAACAGAAACCGATCAGCATAACTGTGTTGTCCTGTATCCATTGTTTGTTGTCGGGGGTCATGAATGAGCTGTCCTTCAAACCTTTTATCAGCATGAAATAGATGATGGACGTAACGGCGATACCTCCGAATATCCCGATGCTGTATTTCATTTTCTTCTTGTAGTTGAAAGTGAACACCACGCGTGCCAGCCATTGTACCAGCATACCGAAGAAGAAAGCGATAGCGACAGAAACGAAGATTGCCATAATGACGGATAGTGCTTTGTCTGTATTGATGAGATCGCCAAGTCCCAGCGTATCACTGCCTTGCACCTTGATCAGTGCCAATGCGAATGTACCTCCGAGTAACTCGAATACCATGGATACGGTAGTGGAAGTCGGCATACCCATTGTGTTGAAGACATCCAGCAGCACAACGTCCGTCAGCATTACGGCAAGTAGGATGCACATGATTTCGGCAAAGTAGAAATGCTGTGGTTGATAGATACCGTGCCGGGCGATGTCCATCATTCCATTGGACAACGCTGCACCGATGAATACGCCTAAACCGGCGATAAACAGTACGGTTTTGAAAGAAGCAGCCTTTGCTCCGACTGACGATTGAAGAAAATTGACTGCATCATTACTGACGCCCACAATGAGGTCGAACACCGCAAGGACGAACAGGAAGATGACAATGCATAGATAAATAGTTTCCATAATAATGTATTTTATTTCTGGCTGCAAAGGAACGTAAATCGTGTTGCAGAGAAATGTCATACATATTACATAGATGTTACAAAACTATTCAGTCTTCTCCTTCAGGTATTCATAAAAAGTATATTGTGAACGTACTTTTTCCTTTTGTGGATGAGCTGATTTCCAACAGTTACGCAGATTCTCATCTACAAAACAGGCTTTACGCTTATCTGAGAGCTGGATAGAAAGCATATCTATCAGTTCCTGCTTTGCATCCGGGTCCAGTATGGGGGTGACAGCCTCGATGCGACGGTACAGGTTACGCCGCATCCAGTCCGGTGAGCCGAGGAATAGTTTCGGATTTCCTCCATTACCGAAATACCATATACGTGCGTGTTCCAGAAATGTATCCACAATACGTGTGACACGAATGTTACGACTGTATGTTTGCCCCGGTATCAGGCAGCAGATGCCACGGACGATCAGGTCTATTTCCACACCGGCTTGCGAGGCTTCATACAGACGGTTTATCATGGTAGGATCTTGCAGTGCATTCATCTTTAGTATGATGCGACCGGCTTTTCCTTTTTTCGCCAGCTCCATTTCATGATCAATCAGACGGTTCAGTTCCGGTATCAGGTTAAAACGGGCTACCAGTAAGCGATGGAACTTCAGATTCTCTTTACCTTGAAGGGTACGGAACAAGTTGTACAGATCGTTCACGATGATCCGGTTACAGGTAAATAGACCACTGTCTGCGTAGAGCGTAGCAGTCTTTTCATTGAAGTTACCGGTGCTGATATAGGCATAACTGGTTAGTTTTTTCCCTTCTGCGTCGCGCCGAAGAACGAGGGCAACCTTGGCATGTACCTTTAATTTAGGAATACTATATATGATATTAATGCCCGAAGCTTTCATCATTTCAGCAGTGGCAAGGTTGTTTTCTTCGTCGAAGCGGGCTTTCAGTTCCACAAAAACAGTAACCTTTTTGCCATTCTGTGCGGCGGCTATCAGAGTGTTGATTACAGCTGAGTTCTCGGCAACCCGGTATTGTGTTACCATGATTTCACGCACGGTAGGTTCGTGTACGGCTTCGTACAGGAAGTGGATGAAATGTTCGAATGAATGGTAAGGATAATGTAGTAGCAAATCCTTTTTCTCCACATAGCGGAATATGGATTCCCGTTCATCAAGGCAGGTCAGTTTCATCGGTTGCGGCTTCCGTATAGGGTGTATATTGGGGTTGGGATTAGGCAAATGGCGTAAGTCTTCCAGGTTGAGGTGCTTGTCTCCCGGAACCAACTCGCGGCGGTCGATATGGAAAGCGTCTACCAGGAAATCAAGAAAATCCTGCGGCATGGCACGGTCGTACACAAAGCGGCATACATCTCCTATCTTGCGTTTCTTTACTTTAGTCTTTACCTGTTCGATGATTTCGGAAGTGTTGGCGGCATCATCTATCAGTATATCCGCATCGCGAGAAATCTTGATGCAATAACTGCTTTCTACATCATAGCCCGGGAAGATAACATCCAGATTAGCCTTGATGATATCCTCTATGAACATCAGATAATAGTTGTTTCCTACTTTGGGCAACTCTATGAAACGTGGAACTTTGCTGTACGGCTGTTTCATTACGAAATATTGCGTACGTCCCGGAGCACCGGGCGGCAATCCTTTCTGTTGAAGACGGACGGCAAGATACAGACGATTATCGCGCAGAAATGAAATGACCTTGTCCTTGGACACCGGCACAGGTTGCAGGAACGGGAAAATCTCTTCCCGGAAGAAACGACGTACGAAGTCGTGATGGAAGGGTTCCACATTTCGGCTCTGATAGAAAATGATATGATTTTTCTTCAGGGCAGGAAGTATCTTTTGCTCGTAGATACGGATACGGTCCTCCATTTGGCGGTTTACTTCAAGGTTTATCGCATCCACCAGTTCGATGGTAGACTGTACGGTTTCCTCGTCACTTTGTGCAGCACCGGTAGCTATAGCTTTATGGTCGGCAACGCGTATTTTGTAGAATTCTTCCAGGTTGGAAGAATAAATGGATATAAAGTTAATGCGTTCATACAGAGGCAAGGTGTCATCTTCTGCTTCCAACAGAACACGGTAATTGAATGACAGCCAACTAATGTCCCGTTTAAAATATTGATATTGGTTTTCCATACTCATCAAGATTTTCCCAAATATAGTTACCTTTGCACAGATAAACAAAAGAAAGATGACAAAAGTTGGTTTATTATCCGATACACACGGATATTGGGATGAAAAGTATCTGCAATATTTCGAAACGTGTGATGAAATCTGGCATGCCGGTGACATCGGTTCGCTGGAAGTGGCGCAGAAGTTGGCGGCATTCCGTCCTTTCCGTGCCGTGTATGGCAACATTGACGGGCAAGACATCCGTCAGGTCTATCCGCAAATCAATCGTTTTACTATTGACGGTGCCGAAGTGTTGATAAAACATATTGGCGGCTATCCGGGCAATTACGATCCTTCCATACGGGGAAGCATTCTGGTGCGTCCGCCCAAACTTTTCATTAGCGGACATTCTCATATATTGAAGGTGAAGTATGACAAAACACTGGATATGCTGCACATTAATCCGGGTGCCGCAGGTATTTCCGGATTCCATAAGGTACGCACAATGGTCCGTTTCATTGTTGACAATGGAGTGTTCAAGGATCTTGAAGTAATAGAGTTGGCAGGTTGAGAAAGCTCCTAAAAATAAATTAAATTATTTTGTACTACATTTGCTTTGCATTATCTTTGCGACTTGAATAGCAAATTGAGAGCCGTGGGGCTTGGTCCTCCTTCTTATTTTATTCTATATTTGTATCAACCGAAAAAAGAACTGAAATATGAAAGGAATTATTCTTGCCGGTGGTAGCGCCACCCGCCTTTACCCCTTATCAAAGGCTATTTCCAAGCAGATTATGCCGGTTTATGACAAGCCGATGATTTACTATCCGCTTTCCACGCTTATGTTGGCGGGGATACGCGAAGTGTTGATTATTTCCACTCCACGTGACTTACCCATGTTTCGCGAATTGCTCGGTACGGGTGAAGAGCTCGGAATGTCCTTCTCTTATAAGATACAGGAGAAACCTAATGGACTGGCACAGGCTTTTGTCCTGGGTGCCGAGTTTCTAAATGGTGAACCGGGATGTCTTATCCTAGGTGATAATATGTTCTACGGTCAGGGCTTCTCTGCTATGTTGAAGCGTGCCGCTTCGATAGAAAAAGGCGCATGTATCTTCGGCTATTATGTAAAGGACCCACGTGCCTATGGCGTGGTGGAATTCGATGCCGACGGCAAAGCCATTTCGCTCGAAGAGAAGCCTGCGCAACCCAAAAGCAACTATGCCGTGCCCGGTCTTTATTTCTATGACTCTACTGTCACTGCCAAGGCTGCCGCTTTGAAACCATCTGCCCGTGGCGAATATGAAATCACCGATCTTAACCGCTTGTATCTGGATGAAGGCACTCTGAAAGTAGAAATCTTCGGCCGTGGTTTCGCATGGCTCGATACGGGTAACTGCGACAGTCTGCTGGAAGCAAGCAACTTTGTGGCTACCATACAGAACCGACAAGGTTTCCGCGTCAGCTGTATCGAAGAAATAGCCTGGCGCAAAGGTTGGATAGATGCCGATCAGTTATATCGTCTTGGTGAACAACTCGGCAAAACGGAATACGGTACATACCTGATGGAACTTGCCAATTCTCACCGTTGAGAAAATCATAAATTATAAATTATAAATCATAAATCAATGAAGACTTATCTCGTAACCGGTGCAGCCGGGTTTATTGGCGCGAATTATATCAAGCACATTCTGGCAAAGCATGATGATGTCAAGCTTGTGATATTGGATGCTTTGACTTATGCCGGCAACCTCGGTACCATCGCCAAAGACATTGATGATGAACGTTGTATCTTTGTGAAGGGTGACATTTGCGACCGTGTATTGGCTGACGAACTGTTTGCCAAGTTCAAATTCGACTATGTGGTGAACTTTGCCGCTGAAAGTCATGTAGACCGCAGTATTGAAAATCCGCAGCTTTTCCTGGTTACTAACATTCTGGGTACGCAGAACCTGCTGGATGCAGCGCGTCGTGCCTGGGTGACGGGTAAGGATGAAAATGGTTATCCTACCTGGCGCAAGGGTGTACGCTATCATCAGGTTTCTACCGATGAAGTGTATGGCTCATTGGGTGCCGAAGGATACTTCACAGAGCAAACTCCGCTTTGTCCGCACAGTCCTTATAGTGCTTCCAAAACAAGTGCCGATATGGTGGTTATGGCTTATCATGATACGTATAAGATGCCGGTAACCATTACCCGCTGCTCCAATAACTACGGTCCGTATCATTTCCCCGAAAAGTTGATTCCGCTGATTATCAAGAATATTCTGGAAGGCAAGAAGCTTCCTGTTTATGGTGACGGTAGCAATGTGCGCGACTGGTTGTATGTGGAAGACCACTGCAAAGCTATCGACCTGGTAGTTCGCGAAGGCGTAGAAGGTGAAGTCTACAATGTAGGCGGTCATAATGAAAAGACCAACCTCGAAATCGTGAAGTTAACTATTGCCACTATCCACCGATTGATGACGGAGAAACCGGAATATCGTGAAGTTCTGAAGAAGAAAGTGAAGGATGAAGACGGTCAGATTGATATCAGCTGGATTAATGAAGACCTGATAACCTTCGTGAAAGACCGTCTCGGCCATGACCAGCGATATGCCATTGATCCGGCAAAGATCACTGCCGCTTTAGGCTGGTATCCCGAAACGAAATTCGAAGACGGTATCGTGAAGACTATCGAGTGGTATCTGAATAATCAGGACTGGGTGGAAGAAGTAACCAGCGGTGATTATCAGCACTATTACGAGAAGATGTATGGAAAGAGATGATGTTAGTGATTAACGGTTAGTGATTGCTATTATAACACTAAGAAGAATCCCCATAAACAGCATATTGCGCGAAGTCTCGCCCAGTATGCTGTTTAATTTTTTACCGCTTCGTATCTTTACCATGCGTTTCCAGGTAGTTACGTGGAAATAAAGGTAGGTGAAAGGCATGAAGATACCTGCATAGTTCCAGCCTTGGGCAAACCAGAAGGAAAGCAATGTCGCGATGATGCCGAGCCAGAGGTAAAGGTATCTGCCGAAAGGTTCTCCGAAACGGACGATGAGCGTACGTTTTCCGCTGAGGGCATCCTGATCGCGGTCGCGATAATTGTTCACAACTAATAAGGTATCTATTACCAGTCCGCTGATGAGCGAAGCAATGATGACGTTTGGGGTGAATGTATATGCCTGCACATAGTATGTGCCGCCTACCGGAACAAAGCCGAAGAATATCAGCACCAGTAAGTCGCCCCAACCTTGATAGGAGAGGACGGTGGTATAAAGGAAGGCAAATATTACGCAGAATACTCCCAGCACAATGAGTTCCCATCCTCCGTGAGGCAGTTCTCCCCAACTTGTGTATAGCAATCCGAGACCGGAAATGCAGGACAGAATGACGATGACACCGATTCCCACTTTCATGGCTTCCGGTGTAATCCAGCCTTGTGCGCAGGCACGTTCCGGGCCCAGGCGGTCGGTACGGTCGGTACCTTTCAGGAAGTCGAAGAGGTCGTTGATGAAGTTGGCGGCGATCTGCATACCGCAGGCAAAGAGCATACACAGCAGAGCGGGAACAATTTTGAATTGTCCGTCGGCAAATGCCAGTGAAGTACCTATCATCACAGGAATGATAGCTCCCGTCAAGGTTTTGGGACGGGCTGCAAGGAGCCATGCATGGGGGGAATTCTGTTTGATCTCTTTCATATTCCGGTTTTAGAAGTAAGTTATCATTTACCAATTTTGTAGCAAAGATACAGAAAATGCCTATCTTTGTATTCGTTTATGATGAATAATGTGCTCACTTGCGATGAATAATATACTTGCCTATGATGAAGAATTTATTTTATATATGTATCCTTTCCTTACTATTCTTTTCTTCCTGTAAGTCGGGTAGCAGTATGTTTTCGTCTTCCAAGTCCGGTTCCGGATATAAAGGCATCAGTCGGGTAAGGACTTATGAATTTACCCATCCCGATGTACCAACTGCTTTCGATGGTTTTCGTATTGCCTTTATATCCGACTTGCATTATAGAAGTCTTTTCAAAGAGAAGGGATTGGCTAATTTAGTCAAGTTGCTCAATAATCAGCATGCAGATGCATTGTTGATAGGTGGTGACTTGCATGAAGGTTGCGAATATGTTCAGCCCCTTTTGGCTGCCCTGTCCGGGGTGAAAACACCGATGGGGACGTATGTCGTACTGGGCAATAATGACTATGAAGCCTGTTATGATGATATTGTACGTGGATTGCAGAAGTACGGTATGCACTTGCTGGAACATAAAGTAGATACTTTGAGACGGGACGGAGAAGAAATTTTGATTGCCGGCGTGCGCAATCCTTTCAATTTAAAGAAGAATGGCACATCTCCCACACTTGGACTTTCACCCGATGATTTTGTCATTCTGCTGACGCATACGCCTGACTATGCGGAAGATGTTCCCATTACGAATACCGATCTCGTACTTGCCGGACATACTCATGGAGGACAGGTCACTCTATTTGGCTTGTACGCACCAATCATTCCATCCCATTATGGCAAGCGTTTCCGCACCGGATTGAAATACAACTCGCATCACATACCGATGATTATAACCAATGGCATCGGTACATCCAATAAGAACATCCGGCTCTTTGCGCCCAGCGAAGTGGTGATGATCATACTGCATCAGCAGAAAGACTAATACCTACTGATGCAGATGGCATCTTTTGCATGTTCACTCACCGGGTAAGAGCACAATACCCAGCTTCTTCTTGCCATCCATCTTTACTGTTACAGGTTGTTCGAAGTGGACATGCCGCAGATACTTGCTTTCGTGTACGGCCGGTTGTGCATTCAGGAAGTCCTGATCATACACGCCATCATTCATAAAGGCATTAATAGTGAAGTAGCCTACACCGAAAGAAGTCAGGTTCTGGAAGAAGTGGGTTCCTTGGCTGGGATCTACGCGATAATTCGTCAATCCGGCTTCCACAATGACGCGGGCAGCACTGATATGTGGCCATTTTACAGGAATACCCAGCCATGTGTCACTGCTACCCCAACGTCCGGGACCAACGAGAACATAGTTCCTGCCTTCATCAAGGAATTGTTGGTTCAGTTTCTCTATTTCCCAGGCAATCTCTTGATTGTGTGATGCGCTGTAATCATCCGTCTTCACATAGATGACATCATAGATATCATTCATAATTCCATGTCCCAGGGAATTGTTGGAGCGAAGCAGTACTTTATCGTCAGGTATGGCTGTCAGATCTTCGTCCAGCATCTCTTTCGTATCTACGATGGGGCGTATCTGCAACAGGTAGAAAGTACCCGATTTGTCCTGTTCCCGACTCATGGTGGCGGCAAATTCTATTTCAACGGGGCGGCGCATTTCCTGTTCACCGTATTTCAGTACCAGTTGCAGTATGCGTGCCAACGGGAAAACGTCGTGTTGCAGGATATTGGCGAAGGTAATGACTTTGCGTCCGCCGGGATATAGACCGTCGCGAATAATCTGGTCGTAGGGATCGTAGGTAGAGGCTATATAATTCAGTGCTCCGTCCTTTTCCGCCTCTTTCACGTGCAGTTTCAACAGGTTGAAGCCGTCGTCCATAGAGAAATCGTGTCCGGCATTACGCAGGTCGAGAGCGTAGAAACGGGTTTGCGTCTCTTTCAGTGCTATTTCCATTTCGCTGGTCTGCAATATCTGATGGGGATGATAGGGAGAGAAGCGGAGTGTCATACCACCGTCTACGATATATTTTCCCAAACCGAGGGCGAGGTTCACAGTACCTTCTTCGGCTTTTTCATCACCGATAGGATAATAGTTCAGCGAGCGTGCCACACCGGACATACTGGGGTAGTAACGGTCACCATATTGGTTGCCGACTACCTCTTGCAGAATGACCGCCATCTTTTCCTGGTCGATGACATTGCTTGTGGCCTGCATATATGCTTTACTGTCTCGGAAGTAGACCGAAGCGTACACGCCTTTTATGGCATCGGACAACATACGGAGCATTTCGTATTTATCATCCAGATAGGGGATCATATACGTATTGTATATTCCGGCAAAAGGTTGATAGTGTGAATCTTCCAGCAAAGAAGACGAACGGATGGCAAGCGGAGACTTCACTACATCAAAGAAGGTAAAGAAGTCTTCTACCAGTCGGTCGGGTAACTTCGCTTTCAGGAAGTATCGCAGGATCACATCGTCCTCCGCATCCGAAAGGGCTACCTGATACAGATTGTTTGTCTCCATAAACTCGTCGAAGACATCAGTACAGAGCACTACGGTCTTGGGAATGGCAACGCGGGCGTTATCGAATTCTTCGAATTCAGGGTGATGCTTCACCATATTGTCGATGAAAGCGAGGCCGCGCCCTTTACCTCCCAATGAGCCGTCACCGATGCGGGCGAAGTTGGAGTAGCGGTCGAAACGGTCACGCTTGAACACGGCTACCACACCCTGGTTCTTCATCTTACGGTATTTTACAATTGCTTCGAAGATGATTTTACGGTGGGCGTCCACATCCTGCAAACTGTTCCAGGTGATAGGTTTCAGAAATTCAGCTACCGGGAACATGGCGCGTGAGTAGAGCCAACGGCTGACATGGTTGCGGCTGATATGATAAAGGAATGACTCTGCCGGTACGGCAAAAAGGATGTTTTGTAATTCCTTCAGGTTCTTTACACGGGCTATCTCTTCCAGTGTGTCGGGATTGCGGAAGATAAAGTCGCCGAAACCGAAATTGTCCGATACGATGCGGCGCAGGTCTACGTCCATCTTCTTGGAATTCTTATCGATAAAGGCGGCACCATATTTTGAAGCATAAAGCGCATTCTCCGATTCGGACGACTGAATGATGAGCGGTACGAAGGGATCTTCCTTACGGATGGCAGCGCAAAGCTTGATACCGGCAAGTCCGTCCTTTTCACCACGTTCCACACGTGGAAAGCGGACATCGGTAATGACTCCTAATATATTATTTTTGTATTTCTCGTAAATGCCTATAGCTTCTTCATACGTACGGGCCAGTACAATCTTCGGACGTCCACGCATACGCAACGTGCGCTGGTGGGCGTTCAATGCTTCGGTGCTGAACTCCTGGCTCTGTTTCAATACGAACTTATAGAGGTTGGGCAATATGGATGAATAAAAACGGATACCGTCCTCCACAACCAGAATCACCTGCACACCTACTTCATTTACGTCGTGTTCCAGGTTCATCTTGTCCTCTATCAGTTTGATGATAGACACCAGTAGGTCCGTGTTTCCCAGCCAGCAGAAGATATATTCGAAAGGACTCAGGTCTTCGTTGGCGATGCGTTTGGTGATACCGTGGCTGAAAGGGGTCAGTATCACCATGGGAATATGTTCGTAAAGGCTCTTGATGTGTCGCGCCACATCGAAACTGTCGTTATCTCCCGTTCCCGGCATACAGATGATGAGATCGAATGGTACGGTAGAGAGTTGTGCCAAGGCTTCCTCGCAAGTCGATACCTGGGTAAAGCGGGGTGGATAGCGCAGAGAAAGTGAAGTATATTCATTAAAGATTTTTTCGTCAATGCGTCCGTCGTCTTCCAGCATGAAAGCATCATAAGGATTGGCTATCAGAAGGACGTTGAAGATGCGTCGCGTCATCAGGTTAGCGAACTGCGTGTCTTTGAAATAGAGCTGGTTTAATTTAAGCTTGCTGAGCATGGCCTATCACGGTTTATTGGTTTGATGGACAAAAGTAATAGAAATCAAACCTATTTGGATAGTTTTTAAACCACTTTTTTTATATTTGTGTCTAATATTGCATCCGCGAAACCTATAAATGTGTAATGCGGACAGATAATAACGATATTATGATAAAATACATTTTCACCTTACTTATATTTCTCCTTCAATGCTTCACTTTATTTGCCGGTTCGTTTCGTCCCCTGAGTATAAAAGAAGGGTTGAGCAGCCGGCAGGTATTTCAGGTCAGTAAAGATTCTGCCGGTTTTATATGGGCCTATACCCATATGGGGGTAGACCGGTATGACGGCAATGAAATAAAACACTATCAGCTGGACGAAACGGTGGAGTCCAAAGATCATATCCTGTCTTCCACTACCATGACCTGTGATTATTCGGGGAATATCTGGATTGCCTTGAAGAACGGAAAGATATACGCGTACGATAATCGGACGGATGCTTTTCAACTGCGTGTCGATGCATCCGGATATCTTTCTTTTCCGGTCTTGAATAATATCCTTTTTGATGTGGATAACCGCCTTTGGCTGTGTATGTCAACGGGTGTTTACTGTTGGGAAGAAAAGTCCGGCTTATTGCTTGCCGGGTTGAAAGGACAATGCGTCAATTGCATTGTGCAGATAGATGATACTGAATTCTGTGCCGGAACCAATAAAGGTATCTATCGGTTGAAGCGAGCGAATAAAACCGGTTTTTCTTCAGAGGAAGCGATACCTCTTCCCGCGGAAATGCATGTCGAATCATTGTGTGCTTTCGAAGATAAATTATTTGTAGGTACCTTTTCCGACGGGGCTTTTGTCGTGGATAAATCGACAAGGAAGGTGCGGTCTTTCAAAGAGTTCATCCCCCATGTTCCCATTCGCACTTTTGCACAGGCTCCTGATAATACCTTGCTGATAGGAGCTGACGGTGCCGGTGTTTTCCAGATAGACAGAACCACGGAACGGCTTCTGAAGCATTATATCACCAATGAAGATGATGAAAGAAGTCTGAATGGCAATACCGTTTCTGATATTTGTGTAGATGAATTTGGCGGCATTTGGGTGAGTACCTCTACCAATGGCATCAGCTATTTAGACCCCAATATTCCTGATGTAAGGAGAATGAAGCATGAACAGAATAATGCTAATTCCCTGAAATCGGATCATATCAATGTCATATTTCAGGATTCCGAGGGAGATTGCTGGTATGGCACAAACAATGGAGTCAGCCTTTACCGGCACAAACAACGTCAATGGAAGCACTTTCTGGATGGTACGGAGCATGGTTCTAAAGTTGTATTGGCTCTTGCTGAAGATTCAAGAGGAAACATCTGGGTAGGTGGATATGGTATCGGTCTTTATGCTATCCATAAGGGAACAGGCAAGGTGCAAAAGATGAAAAAACGGAAAACCGGTTCGGACAAGGGTGTGGCCACCGATTACATTTATGCTATCCATGCGGAAGGTGATTATCTTTGGATAGGTGGTATTGAAGGCGAATTTACACGCTACAATATGCTGACGGATACTTATACCTATTATCCGATTGATTGTGTAGGAGACTTGAAGTCCGGTAGAGACGGTTCATTACTGATAGCAGGATGTAGTGGTCTGGCTGTTTTCGATAAAGCTACGGGAAAAGCACAGTGGCATCAGAAGTTCGGAGATATTTCCCTGCACTATCCTATCCGATGCTTATTGCAATCTTCATCCGGAGATATATGGCTTGCCACCGACGGAGAAGGATTGGTACGTTTCAACCCTGATAGAGGAGAGGCGCGTGCCTATACTACGGATGACGGTCTTGCTTCCAATTCCATTAATAGCCTGTCGGAAGATAACGATGGCCGTATCTGGTTCAGTACGGAAAAAGAACTCTATTGCCTGGACTTATCAAACGATATTCTGATCAGCGCAAACGATTTTCTGGATATCACCTGGGGATATTATAACCCTAATTCAGCCTTCAAACTGGACGATGGATGCCTTGCTTTTGGTACGGCGGAGGGAGTGATAACCTTTTCTCCTTCGCTGAACTTCGGACAGCATGGCCCTATCGAACTGATACTGACAGATTTTAAATTGCTTTATGAATCGGTGAAGGCGGGTATGAAAGGTTCCCTTTTAAAGACTAATATCAACGACACGCAGAAGATCGGCTTGAACTATAACCAGAATTCATTCTCCATTTCTTTCTCTGCCATCAATTTTACGGCTCCGCACAGAATAAGGTATGAGTATATGTTGGAGGGGCATAATGAAGAATGGGAACATTCCAATTCGGTGCGGAGCGTGAACTATATGGACCTTTCTTCCGGTACATACACATTCCGGTTACGGGCATTCGATAAATATACCGGGCAACAGATAGGGGAGCGCAGTCTGAAGGTGGTAATCAGTAGTCCTTACTGGGTTTCATGGTGGGCATTGCTGTTTTATTTTATATTGCTTTCTGTCTTTGTTTATATCTTTGTGCAGTATCGGAGGCATAAAGCCAATGAAGACCGGGTAAAGGAGAAGATACGTTCCTTTATCAGCATAGCGCATGATATACGCACCCCGATCAGCTTGATAAAGGCACCTCTGAGCGAACTTGAAGCACAGCGGGAGCTTCCGGAAGAAAGTAAGAAGACAGTGGCGGTAGCTGTGAAGAATGCCGAGAAACTGTTGAGTATGGTTACTCAGTTGTTGGACTTACAGAAAACGGAACTGCATGCCGAATGTCTGAAAGTCTCTCCTTACGATATCAAAGCTTATCTGGAAGAAAAGATAGCGGAGTTCCACATGGCCGTCCTGCAAAAGGGAGTGGAAATTCAGTTGAAGGCAGAGGCGGACATGCCGCAGGTGTGGATGGACCGGGATAAGATGGATCATATTGTGGACAATCTCCTTTCGAATGCCTTGAAATATACGGAGAAAGGGATTATCTATATTACGGTAAGAACAACGAAGAAGAAATGGTCTATTGAAGTAAAAGATACAGGTATCGGCATTCCAAAAGAAGAACAAAGAAATATCTTTCATGAGTATTATCGGGCACAGAATGCCATGAACTTTCAGGAAACAGGTTCAGGTATCGGGCTGATGATTACACGGAGGATTGTGAAGCAGCATCACGGTGATATTTCGTTTAGCAGTACGGAAGGTAAAGGGACGATATTTACCGTTACATTCCCGTTGAAGATAAAGTCGGGGATAGTTGTTGAGCGAAAAGAAAATACGCAGGAAATACCCACTGTTGATACCTTCCCGGAGCAGGAAGATGCCGGTAAGAATGTGTTGCTTCTGGCTGAGGATGATAAAGATATGAGGGAGTATCTGATGAACAGTTTGTCATCAGAATATAAAGTAATCGGAGTGCCCGATGGCGGGAAGGCTTTGGAGATGGCAAGGGAGATCAATCCGGATATCATTATTTCGGATATTGTCATGCCCGTGTTAGAAGGTGATGAATTGTGCCGTATACTGAAGTCTTCTGTCGATACGAGCCATATTCCTGTGATACTATTGACGGCTCTGAGTGAAAGGGAGAATATCATATTCGGACTCGAAGCCGGGGCGAATGATTATATAATTAAACCTTTCGACCTCTCTGTCCTGAAAGTCCGGATACGGAATATCCTCCAGAACAGGCAGCATCTTCGCGATACGGTGCTGTCCATGGATACTCTACCGGAAGATACGGACTATACCAGCCAGCTGGACAAGGAGTTTATGGATAAAGTGATGGAAGTGATTGATGAAGAACTTTCTAATTCAGAATTCTCTATCAACGACTTTTGCCGTATGCTGGGCATGAGCCGTACTTCCGTTTATAATAAGATCAAGACCTTGACCGGGCAGGGACCTAATGATTTTATCCGTATTGTCCGTCTGAATAAGGCGAAAGAACTTCTGGCTTCCCGAAGATTTTCGATTGGTGAAGTATCTTCCATGGTTGGATTTTCTGATTCAAAATACTTCAGTACTTGCTTTAAAAAGCAGTTTGGTACGAGTCCCAGCAAGATTTAAAGTATTAAAGATAGCTTTTTAACCACCACGGACAGGTATCAAACCTTTTTTGTTAGATAATCAACTCCCGTTTTCCTGATAGTGCGTAATATTGTGGACAGTAAACAATATTAAAAACGCAATAAAGAATGGAAACTTATTTAGGTCTTGATTTGGGTGGAACCAAGCTACTGATTGGTGAGGTGGACAGCCATGGTAATATTTTAAGGTATAAGAAATATGACTCCGGATATTTTAACCAGCAAGCAGCTTCGGAAATCATAAAGTCGTCACTCGATGATTATATCCGTACGGTGGGTTGGTGTGACCAGAAACCTGTCGGTATGGGAGTCGGGCTGATAGGGCGTGTAGATCCTAATCAGGGCATTTGGTTACAGATTGATCCGAGTCGGACGCAACCGATAGCGCTGGCAAAGGAATTGTCGGATATTTATGGTATCCCCTGCCATATAGATAATGATGTGAAAAGTGCCACTCGCGCTGAACGTGTCTGGGGATTCGGACAAATATCCAAGAACTTTATTTATATTAATGTAGGTACAGGTATTGCCGTCGGTACGGTTATCAATGGCAGGCAGATACGTGGCAGTCACTTCAATGCGGGTGAGGTAGGGCACGTGCGTGTGGGAGTGAATCTTGGCATTAAGTGTGGTTGTGGAAGAATGGATTGTGTGGAGGCCATTGCTGCCGGTATCGGTTTTGATAATTGCGCCCGTCTTTTTCGCAACCGGTATGAAACCAATCTGCATATCCCGGCAGAAAAGGGAGAACGGGTACTGATCAGCGAACTCTTTGCGCTAAGCCAGAAAGGAGATCCTTTGTGTGTGGCTCTGGTTGAAAATGCTTCGGAAGCTTTGGCAAATCTTATCATGAATCTGGTACGGGTTACTGATCCTGATACGGTGGTATTGGGTGGCGGCATTGTGTCCGACGGATATATTCATGAGAAAATACTGGAGAAACTTCATCCTACTACGATGCGCTTTGTAACCAATGGCGTGGTTATCACTAAACTTAACCCGGGTTTTATAGGTTTGTTGGGTGCGGGCGCAGTGGCGATGAATATGTAAATAGTGATTAATGGTTAGTGATTAATGATTAGTGATAAGAAAGTAGACTCATGAAAATAACTATAGCAAAGAGTGAAAAAGAGTTTGATTGTATCGCTGCATGGCGCATTATTGGTGAAATTCTGAATAAGCCGGAAAGTGTTATCGGACTTTCTACAGGGCGTACTACCGGCAACCTGCATCGCCTGGTTGGAGAAATCTATTCCCGATATCCTTTTGATGTTTCTTCTGTTACATTCTTCGGACTGGACGAGGTGACTAATGTACCCCGTGAGTATGCAGGTGCATGTTACACAATGCTGAAGACAGAACTGATCGATACGCTGGGCATCCAAGAAGACAACTTTTTGATGCTACCTACAGTCTCTGATGATTTTGACAAAGCCTGCAAGCTTTTTCAGCAAGAAATAGAGGACCGTGGAGGCATTGACTTATTGATTTTGGGATTGGGTGAGAATGGCCATCTGGGTTTTAACCAACCTGGTTCTCCCTTAGGAGGAGAAACATGGGTGACTCAAATGAATACGGAACTGGAAGAACGTATCCGACGGGAAACGAATACACCGCCGGAGAAAGAACTGGGTGGTGCTACTTTGGGAATCCGGAACATCATGCAGGCCCGTAAAATCGTATTGGTTGCCAAAGGTGCGAACAAGGCGGATATCGTCAGGAAAATGCTGGAGGGACCCGTTACACCGGAAGTTCCTGCATCGGTACTTCAGCTTCACCCGAATTGCGAATTTCTTTTATTTAATACATGATACTATGACACAACAAGAAAAACAAGTGAACTATATGGGACCATTTATCACAATGGTATTCCTGTTCTTCATTGTAGGTTTCCTCACTACTGCCAATACTCAGTTCCAGGGACCGCTGAAAGAAACATTCCTTGCCGAAGTGGGTGGTCTGAAAAACACATTCGCCACATTGATTACCTTCTCCTGGTTCCTGGCTTATCCGGTCTGTGGTCGGGTAGGGTCGTCCTGGATTAGTAAATATGGCTATAAAGGTACGCTGATGCGCGGACTGTTGGTAATGGTGGTTGGTTTGGGATTATTTTTCGCTTCCTCTTATTTTACGGTTTTCTTTCCGGAAGCCAACTGGCATGCTGGAGGAAATGTTATTCCCGGTGGTTTCTTTATTTTCCTTTTGGGGTCTTTTGTGGTGGGAGCTTCTGCTACCATCTTGCAGGTGGTTATCAATCCTTATCTCACGGCTTGCCATGTGAAAGGTACGCAAGCCATTCAACGTCTTGCCATTGGTGGCTCAGCCAATTCTGTAGGAACCACTTTGGCACCTTATTTTGTTACGGGTGTTGTTTTCGGTGGCTTGGCAATGGAAGATATCCGGATAGATCAGTTAATGATTCCGTTCCTGGTGCTGATAGTGGTGATTTCTTTGATTGTTTTCCTGTTAATGAAACTATCTTTGCCGGATATACAGGGAACTCGGATAGAGAAAGGTGAGAAGCTGGAAAAGAGTATCTGGTCGTTCCGGCATCTCACTTTAGGAGTCTGTGCTATATTCTGTTATGTGGGCGTGGAAGTCTGTATCGGTGCCAATATCAATCTGTATGCCATTGAAATGAATTATGCATCTCCGGCATTAATGGCTACACTGTATTGGGGCGGGATGCTCGTGGGGCGGTTGGTAGGAAGCTCTTTGAATAAGATTTCTCCTCGTGTGCAGTTGGTTGTAACTACGGTTTCGGCAGGAGCACTTGCTTTGTTGGCTATCCTTCTGAATAATCCGTGGTTGCTGACGGCAGTCGGGTTGTTCCATTCTATTATGTGGGGAGCCATCTTTACCCTGTCCGTAGCCCATTTGGGCAAATATACATCTGTGGCTTCCGGGGTATTTATGATAGGTGTAGTGGGTGGTGCCATCCTGCCTTTGTTGCAAGGAATACTGGCTGATGTGCTCGGAAGTTGGAGATGGTCTTGGTTTATTGTACTTTTGGGCGAGATATTCATGCTCTATTACGCATTGATAGGTTCACGTATTCGTCAAACAGCTGATTAATTATAATACTTATGAAAAAGATTAGAATGATGATGGCGGCTGCTTTAGCCATATTGGCTTCATGTAGCACCACCAAGTCGGGGGAAAGCACAGCGAACCCCTTGAGTTCCAAAGTGATTGTGGCGTATGTAACTTCTTGGAGTAACATCGTGCCAGAACCCCAGTACATGACGCATATTAATTATGCTTTCGGTCACGTAAACGAAAGTTTTGATGGCGTCAGGATTGACAATGAAGAACGCTTGAAACAAATTGTGGACCTGAAGAAGCAAAATCCCGAATTGAAAGTACTTCTGTCTGTCGGCGGATGGGGGAGTGGACGTTTCAGTGAAATGGCTGCCAATGATGAATATCGCCGGGCATTTGCTAAGGATTGCGACCGGGTAGTGAAGGAATTTGATCTGGATGGTATCGATATCGATTGGGAATATCCCACGAGTTCAATGGCGAACATTTCAGCTTCACCCGATGACACGGAGAACTTTACACTTCTGATGAAAGATATCAGGGCAGCGATAGGTGATCAGAAGGAATTGACACTTGCCACTGTGGCTTCAGCGAAGTATATCGACTTCAAAGCTATTCTTCCTTTTATTAACTTTGTGAATATCATGGCTTATGACATGGCCTCTGCACCGAAACACCATTCGGCACTTTATCGGTCTGCAAACAGTGGAGGCATTACGTCGGATGAGGCTGTTACTGCGCATCTGAAAGCCGGTGTGCCACCTTCCATGCTGGTGATGGGGATGCCTTTTTATGGTCGTGGCGGAGATGGATACCCCAGTTTCCAGGATTTTAATAAAGTAGGAAGTACCGGTGGTGATTATACTGAAAAGTGGGATACGGTTGCCCAGGTTCCTTATCTGGTTAATAAAAATGATACGCTGGTATTCGGTTTTGAAAATGCCCGTTCACTGGCAATCAAGTGTCAATATATCTTGGATAGAGATTTATTGGGTGGTATGTATTGGGACTATAGTGGTGATAATGAGCAAGGAGATTTGCGTCGTACGGTGGCTGAGAATCTGCTTGGTAAGAAGCATAGAACTAAGGTGCTGGTCTTGACGGAAAGAGGTGGTCGGCATGGTGGATTTACGGATGCGGGTCTGAAGTGGCTGACTGATGAAAGTAGAAAGATGAATTTCAGTATTACCGAGATAAACAATGCCAAACCTATTACGGAGACTTATCTGTCCCAGTTCAATCTGATTATCCAGTTGGATTATCCTCCTTATACATGGCCGAAAGAAGCGGAAGATGCTTTCGTCAAATATATAGAGGAAGGTAAAGGTGGTTGGATCGGTTTCCATCATGCCACTTTGTTGGGTGAGTTTGACGGTTTTCCACTGTGGCAATGGTTCTCTGATTTTATGGGTGGTGTACGTTTCCAGAATTATATAGCGCCGCTTGCTGATGGTACGGTGCTTGTGGAGGATAAGAAACACCCGGTGATGAAGGGAGTACAGGCTTCTTTCGTGGTGCCTGATGATGAGTGGTACACTTATGACAAGAGTCCACGTCCGAATGTGCGTGTGCTAGCCAGTGTTGATGAGGCTACCTATACGCCTGCTTCGGATATCAAGATGGGCGATCATCCTGTGGTATGGGTGAACGAAGGTAAAAAAGCGCGCAATGTTTATTTCCAGATAGGGCACAGCAAGAGGCTGTATGAGACGGAAGATTTCACGAAGATGTTCAGGAATGCTATTAACTGGACGTTAGGAAAATGATGAATGTTTTCCTTCTTATGGCTCTTCTATAAAGAAAGTGCCGAAAACAATCACTAAGTAGGGTGATTGTTTCTGGCACTTGGCACTATAAAATATTTTGTGTAAATGGAAAATACGGGATTCAGGTTGAGTTCCG
>OGUK01000949.1_pt1 | contig 21016 bp, 17 predicted proteins | sample 1553151 | NCBI WGS metagenome assembly OGUK01 (sample SAMEA2580208, study PRJEB22360) | human gut metagenome | biome: human gut; feature: human-associated habitat; material: faeces | place: Denmark | collected 2008/2010
TCTCCTGCTGATCGGCATCAGTTGCGTACCTGCCGTAACGGGCATGTGCGCCACGCTGCCGCTCTGGTATCAGAGGCACCTGCGTAATCAGACGATTCACACGCTGGGCCTGACGCTCCTTTTCCTCACCTTGGTAATCTGCCTGCTGTCCGTAATCACGAACGAAAGTTCGGGAATCGGATTCGCGGCCATCGCACTCAGCAGCATCAATTTCTTCCTATTCCGGCATTACGAACGCCTGCTCTATACATTGCGGTGCCCCGGCTGCCGCCGAGTAGCGCTCCGCATCCGCGCCATACACCACAAAACCTACAAACTTCACTGCAAGCACTGCGGACTCTACACCGATTGGCACGCATAACCGCTCGGCCAAGTCCCATTGCAATTTCCCGCGCAGGGAGTCGCGGAAGAACAAGACAACAGCCTCAGAGATATAAAACGCCGGCATTAAAAAGCATCATTGAAAAGGCGCAATGCCGATTTCCACGGACTGCGCCACAAATAGAAAAACGGCCGCCTCGGACTGGATTATAAATAGGAAAAAGGGCAGGACAGTTTTTCCCGAACCGTACAACGCGCCCCGTACATCGGATTAAAACCGTCTTCGCCCGGCGGGAGGATCTTCGGATCTTCCCGCTTTTCATTTACCGCTCCGTTCCGACTCATCCTCTCATCGACGGCACAAAACGCGCAGACAGGAATAGTCAGGCAAAAGTGCTCCAGCATCAGAGCTCTTCCATGAAACGACAATTCCTCACCGATAGAATAATTCAGAGATTTTTTCTATATTTGCATACAAGACAAAAAACTGATGCCTATGGAGAGATAATTGCACAATTTTTTCTGTTTACCAGATTTACACGTGCCGATCCGCACTAAAAGCGCCGGTACATACATATAAAAAGCGCCAGCTTTTATTCATACATCTTGAAACTTAGGACACTTCAAACGGTAGTTGTGAATAAAACGGACGCTCACGTTACTGCGTGGGCTATACTGTTTTATTTGACTACCAAGGTATCCTAAGACCGCAAGATGCAAATAAAAGTGTAGTCCCACGTTTTTTATATGTCCAGCACAATGAAACCGCCGAGGGACTGGCACTTCAATACCAGCAAGAAACATGAAAAAAATTTATTTCTGCCTTCCGGCAATCCTGACAGGCGTCTTACAGCTTTCAGCACAGGACATCATCACCAAATGTAACGGCGAAGAAATCGCAGCGAAAGTCGCCGAAATAGGCGACACGCAAATCAAGTACCGGAAATATGAAAATGCGCAGGGACCGCTCTACACTCTCCCGGCATCAGAAGTTTTCCTTATCCGATTCGAAGACGGAACCCGCGAGGTCGTAACGCCGCTGGACGCCCCGGCAGTCTCACCGGCCACGGCTGCGGAAACGACCGGGACGGAGAGCAGCACAACAGCTCCTGCGGCTGCGAATGAAAATTACGCACAGATCAACCGGAGCGTAAAGAGGACGAAGGAGCCGCTTCGAGACAAACATTTCTACATCGGACCGCGTGCCGAATTCGGATATGCGGCAATAACGTCCAAAAGCGGAAATATATCGGGCCCCGTCTGCTCGGCCGGAGTGATTGCCGAGTATATGTTCGACAAAATGAGTCCGCACGGTGCGGGTGCGGGAATCAGCTACGACATGTATATGTTCGAAGAGGATTTTGACCTGAACTGCATGAATATAGATTTGTATTACGTCTATCGGCCGCGCGGCCGCTGGAATTGCTTTGCAGGGTTCAAATTCGGAATCCCGGTCAAATCCGAAGCGTCAGGCGCCGACCTGAAAACAGTGACGAATACGGCCGTCGGTATCGAGATGGGCGCCGGATGGGCCACGCGGCATTTCGATCTCGGCGCGGCAATCTTCATGAACTTCAATAGTACGCTTGATATATCCGAAAGCAATCGGATGGCAGGTGTCAAACTCCGGATAGCATATCGCTTTTAAGCCATGAAACAGTTACTGTCATTCATCGTATGCTGTCTGATCGGAGCAAGTTCGGCAGCACAGGATATCATCCTGAAACGAAATGCCGAGCAGATCGAAGCCGTCGTGAAAGAGATTACCGACACCGACGTCAAATACAGGAAATTCACGCATACCGAGGGCGTCACCTATTCCATAAGACGCAGCGAAGTGTTCTCGATCACCTATGAAAACGGCACCAAGGATCTTTTCGCAGATGAAAAACCGCAGGCTGTCGCCGCGAGCTATCCCTACCCACCCGTTTCCCGCAGCTATTCGCTCGGAGAGCTGTTCGATGAGGGCGGTATCCGGGGCATTGTCATCCGGGTCTCAGAAGATGGCAGGCACGGACTGCTCCTGTCGCTCGTGGAAGGAAAAGCAGCATGGGGTTTTATTAACAAAAACCCATTGAAAGAAAAAGGCTTCGCGAGCGGCTGCACCGATACCGAAGACGGATGGAAAAATATGCTGGCCATACGGGAATTAATCGCAAACACGGACTTATTGTGGTCGAACCTACCTGCATTTTCGTGGTGCAAGGACCTCGGTCCGGGCTGGTATCTTCCGGCGCAAAAAGAATTGGAGTCCATATGGAATTTCGGGAGAAGTAATCCGGCTTACTCGTATAAGGAGCATAAAGAGGCCATAGAAAACCTGAATTTACGGCTTGCGGAATATGGCCAGCCGGAACTCGGCCGTATGCGCGACTATTGGAATTCGACGGAAGCAGATGCGAAGAGGGCGCATATATTGGTCTTTACCAATGCACCCTTCAAAAGCTACACAAAAGGAACAGAGAAATTCGCCGAACGCTTCGTAAGGGCCGTTCACAAATTCTGAACAGAGAGTTCTGATGGGGTGAGGGCCAAGCGGTCCTCACCCATTCTTTTAAAATCGAATAAAAGGCTTTGCGACATTCCCGCTAATTACGCCATTTCGCCAAACCGGGCAATCCAGTCAATTCAGTCTCCCATCAGACCAATAAGGTTCGGTATTTGTAGGTAAGAGAAAATGCAGAAAAGAGTAAATATCTTGTTTACAGGTATTTAATTCTCTGTTCTGCATCTGTTCCGAGCAATAAAATTGCATAATCGGGCAGGTTTGACGGTGAGTTTTGTTACTTATCCGTTACCTGCCCGAAATGCTTTTGTTTGCATTAAGGCATTTGTTTTCAGTTTGTTGCATCGGATTTCCGCATAACAAATAACTTGACTTAACGTTTAACCCATCCACAAAGTTCAAGTTATTATGCAACGCAGCACTTTCAAAGTCCTTTTCTATGTAAAAAGGCAGTCGGAAAAACACGGTCAGGTTCCCGTTATGGGCCGTATCACCATCAATGGCACGATGTCGCAGTTCAGCAGCAAACTCTCCGTTCGTTCCAGCCTTTGGGATGCCAAAGCCAACAAAGCCTCCGGCAGAAGTCTTGAAGCCCAGCGTCTCAATGAAAAGTTGGAGAACATCAAGACCAATATCGGCAAGCAGTACCAACGTCTCTGCGACCGTGATTCATACGTTACGGCCGAAAAGGTCCGCAACGCTTTCCTCGGTATGGGTGACGACTGCCGCCTGCTGTTGCAGACCTTCGACGAATACCTTGCAGATTTCCGCAAGCGCGTGGGCAAAGACCGCGCCTATTCGAGCTATGACAATTACCGCAAACGCCGTAACCGCCTTGCCTCTTTCCTCGAATACGAATACCACGTCAAGGATATTGCGTTCAAAGAGCTGAAGCGGGAGTTCGTGGAAAAGTTCGTCGTCTACCTCTCCACGGTAAAGGGTCTTGCTTCCGGGACGATCCATTCTACACTCAAGAAGCTGAAGCTGATGACCTACACGGCGTATAAGAACGGCTGGATTGCCGCCGATCCTTTCGCAGGTTTCTACGTGAGGCCGGAGTACTCGGAACGGCGTTACCTCTCGGCTTCGGAATTGCAGGCCGTCATGGACGTCCGACTGCCCAATTACCGGACGGGCATCAACCGGGATGCCTTCGTCTTCTGTGCCTTTACAGGCCTGAGCCATGCGGACGTGGTGAAACTTACCCACGCAGATATTTATACGGACGATAACGGGGATCGGTGGATTATCGACAGGCGCCAGAAAACGGGTACGCAGTTCCGGGTCAAACTGCTTCCCGTCGCCGCAATGCTCTACGACCGTTATAAGGACATGCATCTCTCGGGAGACCGGGTCTTCCCGCTCAAAGGCACCTATAATACGTTGAACATGTCATTACGGCATGTTGCCAGACACGCCGGTCTGTCGTTCAACCCCACGATCCACCTCGCGCGGCATACCTTCGCCACGACGGTTACGCTCACGCAGGGCGTACCGCTGGAAACGGTCAGCAAGATGCTGGGGCATAAGCAGATCACCACGACCCAAATCTATGCTAAGATCACCAATGATAAAATCGGACAGGATATGGCGGCATTAAGCGAGAAACTCAGCAGCGTCTTCAAGGTCGCACGGTAATGGCCTCCTATCTTACAGCTAATTCGATTCCCGATCTTACTTCGTCAATAGCAGGGTAATTTTCGATGTAAGTTTTCCCGCCGGCAGGGAATTTATCGTCAGAGATGGAAATATGCAAGGCCATGCGAATCGCCCGAGGGGCGAGCCTTGCGGATTTCCATCCCCGGCATTTTGCTGGTCGCTACCGTCGGAATAGGCGGCTTTCTGCGGCCCGGACGCTACCCTGCGGACTGCCCCTCCAATAGCCATAATCCACGACACGCACGTCATATACCCCAATAGGCATAACAACCGCTCCCGACGTTTCGTTCTGCTGTCCGTTATAATTCGCATTGTCTGTTCAAAACGGTCGTCTGTTGTTCTTCTTCTCGTGGAGATAATTCAGCTCACCGCTGTAAATGTCCATGACAAATCGCAGCATATTGTCGACCAAGGCCGTAAGCCTTGTACTCTCATTCCCTAACAGGTGGAGTATTTCCGATACTTTGTGCTTGGTTCGGGTACTGACATAGATCGCAGAGCGGTTGCGGCAATCCACCGGAGCGAAGAACGTGCGTTCAAAATCCGGTAGCGTGAGCTTTTTCCGACGGAAACCGGAATGTTCTTTTACGGTACTCGCAGTGGAGTCTATGCCTGTTTTCTCAGCAGTCGGTGCCGATGCTCCGGATACCGTTTCCGATGTGTTTTCCTCAAGAGCGTCCATATCTTCCTCTTCCGGTTCGGGAATCTGGCGGACGACTTTCGAATCCAAAGGGGCCTGTCGGCGATCATCTGACGCATCAACTCCTCGTCGACTTCGATACGGGGATGTTTAGAAGGATTGGGTGCAGGTTTGTCTGTTTCTTTCAATGAATCCATGGTGCAACGTTTTTTGAGATTGATTGTTAGCTATACGGTCGTAAGGCGTGTATGTCCGGTTTTATGTTTTAAACCATTCAAAATACCGTTTTCCGTTTAATGTGGTTTATATCGGGATAATGAACAGAATAAGAAAACCGACCTTTCATGCTGCAATATACAACCGGGTGAAATGCTTCGGTTCCGATGTCCGCTCCAGACCGCTCCAGTCCGCACCGAGGCAAAAATTACGGACTGTCCCGTCTGTCCCGTCCTGAAAAAGGTTTACAGAAAAGAGTAAATCTTATGCAGCAAACAACGAATTCAGACTTATCGCGTCATTATTTACCGCGTCAGTTGCGTCATCTGATTTTACAGGAGTATTTGAGCGGAGTCAAGACGGCTCGCCAACTCTCCGAAGAACATGGTATTCCCATGTCTACGATTCATAAGATGGGTCAGCGCTGGAAAGCGAAAAATAGTTGTAGCTTTGTGAGTACCCCTAATCCTTTTCCGATCATGTCCCGCGTTACGAGTGAAGAAGCCAGTGAATTATTATCCGAGAACAAAGCCCTTCGGCGGCGCTTGGAAGAGGCTTTATTACGTCTGGAAGGCTATGAGATCATGGGAGATATCCTCCAAGAAGAATACGGTATCGACCTGCTAAAAAAATCCGCAGCCGGACAGTCCAGCGTCTCAAAGAAAGACACACAGCAATGAGCCTGTCGTTTCTGTGCGGGTTGTTCGGCTATACCCGTCAGGCCTATTATAAACATTTACGGCGTAATAGGGAAGGATCCTTGTCCAACACCCTTCTTTTGGAGCGGGTGGGTTGCTACCGGAAACTGATGCCCAGGCTCGGCGGTCGTAAACTGTGGCATTTGCTGCAACAAGACGGATTTCCGGTCAGCCGGGATCGGTTATTTACGCTGCTTTCGGAAAACAATCTTCTGGTCAAAAGTCGGAAGAAATACAGCGTTACGACCTGCTCGCGGCACTGGATGCGTAAATATCCGAATCTGATCCGGGGTTTCGACCTCGAGCGGCCGCATCGTTTATGGGTCGGAGATATTACGTACATTTCTTTGAAAGAAGGATTTGCATATCTGGCTTTGATAACGGATGCCTATTCCAAACGGATCGTAGGCTATGATCTGAATACGACATTGGAACGGGACGGAGCGCTCCGTGCACTGAGGATGGCCATAGACCAGACTCCGCAGCAAAAACGGCAAGGGTTAATCCATCATTCGGACAGAGGATGCCAATATTGTTCGAAAGAATATGTGAAATTGCTGACCGATAATGGGATTCGCATCAGCATGACTGAAAAGGGCGATCCGTATGAGAATGCCGTTGCCGAACGGGTGAACGGTATTCTGAAGAGCGAATGGAGCGACGAGGAATGTTTTGAAAGTTTTCAGGCAGCAAAAGAACGCATCGACCAGATCGTTATCCTTTACAATTCACTCAGACCTCATGCCAGCTGCGATTGGCTTACGCCCTTGGAAGCGGAACTTAGAACCGGGAAACTCAAACATCATTGGGGCCGAAAGACGGTTGTTCGGAAGGCATATGTAAACTTATATCAGGACAATATTTTTTGAACCAAAATGTTTATCTTTAATTATCAATCACTGTAAACCTTTTTCAGGACGGGACACTGTGCCCTAAGAGTCTATGCTGTCAGAACCTTTCCTATTCTTTGCATTTCCCGGCTAATATTGGCTTCTGAAATTTTTGCATAGTGCCGAGTCATATTCGTATTTGTATGTCCGAGGATTTTGGCAATGATGTCGATTGGCATGCCATATTCGATAGCCAATGTGGCGAAAGTGTGGCGAGCGCAATGCGTCGTCAGATTTTTATGGATGTTGCATATTGTTCCGATTTCCTTGAGATACGAGTTCATTTTTTGGTTGCTGGGGATAGGTAATAACTTTCCTTTGAGTTGTAATTCAGGATTATGTTCATATTTTTGTAATATTTTGAGCGGGTAGGGTAGAAGTGGCACACGACTTATTACAGAGGTCTTTTCGCGTGGTTTATGTATCCACGTTGTTCCGCTGTCATCCGTTGTAATGTGTCGTTTTTGTAAGTTGTCTGCGTCCGTAAAGGCCAGTCCCGTTAATGCACAGAAGCAAAATACGTCTCGGATACATTCCAGCCGTTCATTAGGCATTTCCTTGCTTATCAATATGTCCAGCTCTTCTTTTGTCAATGGAACCTTGACGTTTGTTTTGTCTATTTTCATCTTGTAATACTGAAACGGATTTTTTTCAATCCATTCGTTCCGTATCGCGAATAAGATGAAATTTTTGAGACAGCAAAGTAAATTTACGGCACCATTGTTTCTGCATTGGTGGGCTGTTTGCATGAAGGTATTTAGGCCGTCTATATATTCATAGGAAACCATATCCAGCGGCAGGTCATCTTTCCGGTATTGCTGTTTGGTATATTCGGTCATGTATCGTAGTAAACGATGGTATTTGTTACAAGTTACCTGTGTGATACGTGTCCCGACCTCCTGTTGCCGTTTATCGCAGTATTTCGAAAACTCGACGAGGAACATTCTTGAACCGGATGCATTGCTCAGTCGTTGTTTGATGGAAAAGCAGTCCGGAGTTTTATTCTCTTTGAGAAGCAGGTCGTAGGCCGCAAGGATATTCGCCCGATAACTGGCGACGATGCTGTTAATTTGCTGATCTACTTCGTCTTTGTAAAGGGAGCGTTCGAGGCGCTGGTTCCATCGTTCCGGTTCGATTTGACATTGGGTATAGATCTCTGTTGTTTGGCCGGATGTGGTGATACGGGCATAAATAGGAGCCTTTCCTTTTTTAGAGATTTTGGTCTTTTTGCAGAAAAAGACTACGTTGAATGTTGTGCGTTGGTACATAGCTGCATGGGTTTGAAATCGTTAAACGTGTGCAGCATAGGGATATTGTGGCGTAAAACGGTGCAATACAGTGTTTTATGTGTAATTCGTGACCTATTTTTGACCGAAATAAAATAGGTCACGAATTAGGTCATAAAAACCTGCTTCAGAATACATTTTACGCGATTGTTTCAAAAACGAAAAAACCTCATATATCGTTGATATACAAGGTTTTTACTCTTTATTGCAGTGATTTTCAACTGCTTCTAAGGGTGGAAGATGGGGCTCGAACCCACGACCTTCGGAACCACAATCCGACGCTCTAACCGACTGAGCTACATCCACCGTGTGACCGTCGAACGGTCGTATCGGGATGCAAATGTAATACACTTTTTTTGTCCGTGCAAAAAAAACGGTGAAAAATCTTCGGGAAAATGCCCCGGGTGACAAAATGGCAGGCCGGACTGTACCTTTGTCACCTGGCGTCTGCCAAAAAACGGTTGGCACATCTATTGATGGGACTATGGGTGCTAACGCGCAACAAACTATTCAATAATAAACTAAAAACTGAAAAGCTATGAATGTAAAACCATTATCGGATCGTGTACTCGTCCTCCCGAATCCCGCGGAGGAGAAAACGGCCGGCGGACTGATCATCCCCGACACGGCGAAGGAGAAACCGCTGGCAGGTAAAGTAGTCGCTGTGGGCCCCGGTACTTCGGAGGTCAAAATGGAAGTCAAGGTCGGCGACCAGGTACTTTACGGCAAGTATGCCGGGCAGGAGATCCAGGTCGACGGCGTGGATTACCTGATCATGAAGCAGAACGATATTTTGGCGATTATCTGACGATAACCGGTCGTCCTGACCTCGAAATTTTTACATTCCCTCTGAAAATCCCTTTGAAATGGGGGACTCCGGGGATAAGCTTATGAACGAATATAAAATATAAAGTTATGGCAAAAGATATCAAATATAATGTTGAGGCGCGCGAACTGCTCAAGGAGGGTGTCGATGCGCTGTCGAACGCAGTGAAGGTGACGCTGGGCCCCAAAGGCCGTAATGTGATCATCGACAAGAAATTCGGTGCGCCGCAGATCACCAAGGACGGTGTGACGGTGGCCAAGGAGGTGGAGCTCGAAGACGCTTTCGCCAACATGGGCGCCCAGATGGTACGCGAGGTCGCTTCGAAGACCAACGACGATGCCGGCGACGGTACGACGACCGCCACGGTGCTCGCACAGTCGATCATCGGCGTAGGCCTGAAGAACGTGACGGCCGGTGCCAATCCGATGGATCTCAAACGCGGCATCGACAAGGCCGTGGCCAAAGTGGTCGAGTCCCTGCGCAAGCAGAGCCAGGAGGTGGGCTCGGATTTCGACAAGATCGAGCAGGTGGCCACTATTTCGGCCAACAACGACGAGACGATCGGTAAGCTGATCGCCGAGGCGATGGCCAAGGTCAACAACGAAGGTGTGATCACCGTCGAGGAGGCCAAGGGTACCGAGACCCATGTGGAGGTCGTAGAGGGTATGCAGTTCGACCGCGGTTATATCTCGGCTTACTTCATGACCGATCCCGAGAAGATGGAGGCACAGCTCGAGAAGCCTTACATCCTGATTACCGACAAGAAGATTTCGACGATGAAGGAGCTGATGGGCGTGCTCGAGCCGGTGGCGCAGAGCGGCCGTTCGCTGCTGATCATCGCCGAGGACGTGGACGGCGAGGCGCTGTCGGCGCTCGTGGTCAACAAGCTGCGCGGTACGCTGAAGATCGCCGCCTGCAAGGCTCCGGGCTTCGGTGACCGCCGCAAGGAGATGCTCGAGGATATCGCCATCCTGACGGGTGCTACGGTGATCTCGACCGACAAGGGTATGAAGATGGAGGATACCGACCTTACGATGCTCGGTACGGCCGACAAGGTGACGCTCAACAAGGAGAACACTACGATCGTCGACGGTGCCGGCAAGAAGGAGGAGATCGCAGCCCGCGTGGCTCAGATCCGCTCCTCGATCGACAAGGCTACGTCGGATTACGACAAGGAGAAGCTCCAGGAGCGTCTGGCCAAACTGGCCGGCGGTGTGGCCGTACTCTATGTGGGTGCCGCTACCGAAGTCGAGATGAAGGAGAAGAAAGACCGCGTGGACGACGCACTGGCTGCGACCCGTGCCGCTGTCGAAGAGGGTATCGTCCCGGGCGGCGGTGTGGCTTACATCCGCGCTACGGCGGCCCTCGAAGGGATGAAGGGTGCCAACGAAGACCAGACGACCGGTATCCAGATCGTGAAACGTGCGATCGAGGAGCCGCTGCGCCAGATCGTCGAGAACGCCGGCGGCGAAGGTTCGGTCGTTGTCAACAAGGTGAAGGAGGGCAAGGATGCCTTCGGTTACAACGCCCGCGACGACAAGTATGAAGACTTGTTGAAGGCCGGTATCATCGACCCGACGAAGGTGTCGCGCGTTGCGCTGGAGAATGCCGCTTCGATCGCTTCGATGTTCCTGACCACCGAATGCGTGCTGGCGGAGAAGAAATCCGATGCTCCCGCCATGCCTGCTATGCCCGCAGGCGGTATGGGCGGCATGATGTAATCATCGGTTCGCAATATGGAAAACCGGAGCCTCCGCTGAGGCTCCGGTTTTTGTTTTGCCGCGAAGCGGTCGAAGCGGCATTCTTCGGCGCTGCGGGCAGTTGGCCGGAAAGGGGTTGCGTCCGGGGGGCGCTCCGTTGGCCGCAAGGCTATTCCTGTCCGCGCATTTGCGGTTCGGCATCTATCATATGCCGGCCGAGCCGATCTGCGCCCCGGCGAATTGCCCGGGCTTGTAGTGTCGGCTGCGTCTTTGTCGCTCATGCGCCCGGGAGCCATGAGCCGGCTGTGAGGGCCGCGTGTGTGGCCGTCCGAAATGCCGTCGATGCGATAGGCCATTGCCATGACCGGCAGGCCGAATGCGAAAATTACAGCCTCAGGCCCTGCCGGTGCGGCAGGCGGGCCTTGAAAATGAAAATGGGCTGTATTGAGTGCGTTTTTGGCTGATTTGTTTGGTATTTGAGGCGGGAATATCTAACTTTGTCCGAGCAAAATAATCGGTTCCCAGGAGTGGGGAAGAAGTGCAACGGGAGATGCGGAACCATTTTATTAATCTAACACACCCACAATGAAGAAAATTACCATCTTAATGCTGGCCTTCCTGGCTGCCTCCTGCATTGAGAAAAGCGATGTCCGTCCCGGCAGTCCCGTGGACGTCGACATCGACCATTACCAAACGGCCGGCACGTACGATGTCCCCGTGAAAGAAGGTTGCATCACCGTAGTGAAGGCATACGGGGTGACGCTGGCCGAGGCCGAAAGCCCCATGACGATCTGGGTGCCGCGGATGACCCTGACCCGTTCGGACGAGGGGTTGACGACGACGTTCGTCCCGCGCGATGAATACCCCAATTTTGCAGGCAACAAATCGCAGTTGTTTCAGGTCGTATGTTTCGAGGACTCCAGGCGCGGGGATTACGATTACAACGACCTGGTCATCCATGTGCTGTACCAGACCCGGCAGAATATCTTCGGGTTCGGCGTACAGCCCGTGGCGTTGGGGTCGACGAAATCCATCAAACTGGGATGTGTCGTTTACAAGGGCGGCAAGCGTGTCTTCAAGGGGTTGATCACCCCCGACGGTGCCGATTGCAGGTCGCAGTATTTCAAGTCGATGGAAGGGACGCTCAACACCTACGACAAGGTCAATATCAAGGTCGGCGAGTACCTGGGGTCGACGATCCGCAACTGGGACGTGTCGAAGATCGAAGGGAACGGCCCGATGCGCGTTGAGTGGTATATCGAGGTGGATAACGGCGTGGAACTCTATGCCTTGTCGACTGCCTACCTGAACGATTCGTTCGACAAGGACAAATTGCCCTACGGACTGGTGATCACCACCACGGGGACGGAATATGTCGACGAGAAAGGCGGCTACCTCTGCGGGTTTGACTGGTTCAACTATCCGCGCGAATCGGTGCATATCAAGGAGGTTTATCCCGAGCTGTGGAACTGGCTGACTACGGACAGCAGCTATGATTTTGCCGATATTTACGATGGCAGAAATGTCCCTGCGAATGCTTGCCCTGCCGCCGACCTGGGGCTGTTCGAAGCCCGGACGATCGACGTCACCAACAGGAAATACCGGGCTGACTGAGCCCGTGCCGATAGCGGCCGAGGCGGGTTGCGGTGCCGTCGCCGATTGAAAAAAGCAACCCTGCGGGGTTGCTTTTTTTTATGTGCGGGCTTGTTGTCATGCGCTGCGTGCCCCGGGGATGCCGGATTGCCTGATGCACGGTGTTGAATGCCCGATACTGGCGGCGTGTGTTGCGCCATTGCCGGCCCTGTTCCCGGCTCCCGGTTCCGATCCTTCCCTTGCAGGACGGGGCTCCACTTTTTGTCAGGGCATCCACTCCAGAATCCCCGTCACGGGGTGGGCGGCGCGCCAGGCTTCGAATTCCGCATAGGTACCCACGCCATCGCGCAGTACGGCCTGGTAGTATTCGATACCCATGATCTTCTCCGCCTCCGGGGTTTCGTATTTGAGCCGGAGGATCGTTTCGCGCGTCCGGTCGGTCAGCACGGCGGCGATGCGGTCGGCTACCCGTTCGAAATAGCCGTCGTAGGCCGAACCTTTCGGCATGTGGATCATGTCGATCTGCCATAACTGGTCGTCGGCATCGGCATACCAGGCATGCCATTCGAGGCATTGGTCGGGGGCGTCGAGCAGGTTGTTGAAGGTGATGCTGCGGATGCGGTTGTTTTCGGCCAGGCGTGCCATGGCGGCGAAGCTGTCCGCAAGGCGCAGCGGTGAGGAGTAAATGTGGAAGTCGATGTCGCGGTGCGTCATCAGCAGTCCCGTGCGGAGCGACCCGACCAGGTTGGGTTCGGCGCCGACGGAGCGCCATGCGGCTTCGAGCCCGGAGTCGCGGATAACCTCGCGGGCGCGCTGCTGGTTGGCGGCCGCAATCTTCGTCAATTCATTCATTGTGCGGTAAATGTCGGGGTCAATATACGGAGTTCATAAAGTGCGCCGGACAAAAGGTTCGTTCCGGCCGGCGGGTAGTTGCGTGTGCGGTTATTTGCCCAGCAGAATGCGTGCCTGGGCTATGGCGGCATCGGTGATGCGGCTGCCGGAGAGCATCTTGGCGATCTCGGTGATGCGCTCCTCGTCCGTCAGGCGCGTGATGCCGGTGCGCCCGTCGCGTTTGTAGACCACGAAATGGGCTGCGCCTTTCGACGCCACCTGCGGCAGGTGGGTGATGTCCACGACCTGCAACGTCGCGGAGAGTGATTCGATGATCTCGCCCATGGCGTCGGCGATGCGCCCGGAGACGCCCGTGTCGATCTCGTCGAAGATGACCGTCGGCAACTGCATCCGCCGGGCAAGCAGGGCCTTGAGCGCCAGCATGACACGCGAGAGCTCACCGCCCGAAGCGATACGCTCGACACTCTGGGGCGTCGCGTTGCGGTTGGCCGAGAAGAGGAATGCCACGCCGTCGCCTCCCGTGCGCCCGAGGTCGGGGAGCGGGGTGAGCGCTACTCGGAATACGGTTTCGGGCATGCCCAGCTGCACGAGCGTCGCCAGTATCTGTTTTTCGAAGGCCGGGGCGGCTTTTGCGCGTGCCTTGTGCAGCCTGTCGGCCAGCGAGCCGGCCTTCTGTGCGGCTGCGTCCAGTTCTTTTTCAGCCGCTGCGATCTCTTCGTCGCCGTGTACGATGGCGGCGAGCTGTGCGGCATAGCGGTCGCGGGCTGCGATCAGCTCCGCTTCGGAGGCGACGCGGTGCTTTTGTTGCAGGGCGTAGAGGGCGTCGAGGCGTGCGGCGAGTTTGGCCAGCCGTTCGGGGTCGGCGTCGAGGCGTTCGCTGTCGGCGGCTACGGCGTTGTCGATGTCCTTCAGCTCCTCGAGTACGGAGTGCAGGCGTGCGGCGTATTCCCCGGCCGCGGGGAAATGTTCGCGGATGCGTGTCAGGTCGTTCTCGGAATTTTTCAGGAGCGTGAGCACCCCGGTTTCGTCGGCATCGAGGGCGTTGCGGAGCGTAGTGAGCACCTCGCCGATGCGGTCGGCGTTCTCCAGTACGGCCAGTTCTTCCTCGATGGCGGCCTGTTCCCCTTCGCGCAGGTTGGCAGCCGTGAGTTCTTCGCTCTGGAAGCGGAGCCACTCCTCGTCGCGGCGTCCGCCGGCGGCGGCTTCGCGCAGGGCGGCGAGCCGGCGCCGCAGTTCCGTAAGCCGCGTGTACTGCGCGGCATATTGTGCGAGCAGCTCCCCGTTCCCGGCCACGGTGTCGAGCGCCGAGGTGCGGAACTCTTCCGAGGAGAGGATCAGGTTCTGATGTTGCGAGTGGATGTCGATCAGGCGGGTGCCGAATTCGCGCAGCTGGGCCAGTTGCACCGGGAGGTCGTTGATGAAGGCGCGGCTCTTGCCGGCCGGGGTTATCATGCGCGTTACGGTAGTCTCCGGCGCATAGTCGAGGTCGTTCCCGGCGAAGAAAGCCTCCATGTCGCGCCCCGAGAGGTCGAAGGTGCCTTCGACCACGCAGTTGCGTGCGGCGTCCTTCATGGCCGAGCCGTCGTTCTTGGCGCCCAGCAGCAGGCCGAGGGCACCGAGCAGGATGGATTTCCCGGCTCCCGTTTCACCCGTGATGATATTCAGGTGGGGATCCAGCTCCATTTCGAGCTTGTCGATAAGCACGTAGTTCTCAACCGACAGACGGCGTAACATGGCGGTCTTTATTTTAACAGTGATTCGATTTTGTCGACGATACGTCCGGCTACTTCGCTCTTCGGCATCAGGGGCAGCGGCTCGCGGCCGTTGCGGTCGATGAAGGTCACCTTGTTGGTGTCGCCGCGAAATCCCGCGCCGGCGTCGCGCAGCGAGTTGAGGACGATGAAATCGAAGTTCTTTCGCGCCAGCTTCGCCTCGGCGTTGGCCTGTTCGTCGTGCGTTTCGAGGGCGAAGCCGACCAGCAGGCGGCCGCCTTTGGAGGCTCCCAGCTCTGCGGCGATGTCGCGCGTACGGCGCAGGGTGATGTGCATTTCGCCCTCGCCCTTCTTGAGTTTGGTCTGCGAAACCGTGTCGGGCGTATAGTCTGCCACGGCGGCGCACATGACAGCGCCGTCGGCGCCCTCGAAGGCTCGGGTCGTGGCATCGTACATCTGGGCGGCCGAGAGCACGTCCACGCGTTCCACGCCCGGGGGCGTCGGCAGCGACGTACGCCCCGTGACGAGGGTCACCTGCGCACCGCGCGCGGCCAGCGCTCCGGCGATGGCGTAGCCCATTTTGCCCGACGAGTGGTTCGAGATGAACCGCACGGGGTCGATGGCTTCGATCGTGGCGCCTGCCGTTACGACGAAGCGTTTACCGGACAGGTGCTTTTTTTTTTCGGGGTTTTCCGCGGCGAGGAGGGTGCCGACATAAGCGGCGATTTCCGCAGGTTCGGCCATGCGTCCCTTGCCCGTGAGCCCGCTGGCGAGCTCCCCTTCGGCGGGTTCGGCGATCCGCACGCCGTGTCCGGCCAGCCGGCGCAGGTTCTCCTGGGTCGTAGGGTGGGCGTACATGTCCAGATCCATGGCGGGGGCGACGACCACCGGGCAGCGGGCCGAGAGGTAGGTCGTCAGCAGCAGGTTGTCGGCGATGCCGCATGCCATTTTGGCCAGCGTATTGGCCGTGGCGGGGGCGATCAGGTAGCAGTCTGCCCACTCGCCGAGCGAGACATGGGAATTCCAGGCCCCGTTCTCGGGGTCGAAGAACTCCACGAGGATCGGGTTCCTGGAGAGCGTGGCCATCGTCAGCGGGGTGATGAACTGCTTGGCCAGCGGGGTCATCACGACACGCACCTCGGCGCCCGCCGTCCTCAATAAACGACAGAGCACAGCCGCCTTGTAGGCCGCTATGCTTCCCGTGATGCCCAGCAGTATGTGCCGTCCGGCCAATCCTTCGGCCGGACAGGCAGTGCCTGCGCCGGGGCCCTGTATGCCACCTCCCTGCAAATTCATGGCGGTATCGTTAGGACTCCTTGGCCTCTTTGTTCTCTTTGTAGAAGAGTTCGCCGTCGAGGAACTCCTCGGTGGCGATGATCGCAGGCTTGGGCAGGCGTTCGTAGTAGCGCGAGATTTCGATCTGCTCGCGGTTCTCGAAGGTCTCCTCCAACGTGTCGGTCGTCGTCGAGAACTCGGCGAGTTTGCGGTTGAGCTCGGTCTTCAACTCGGCCGAGATCTGGTTGGCGCGGCGGGCGATGATGTTGACCGTCTCGTAGATATTGCCCGTTTCGCGATCCAGATCCACCAGCTTGCGGGTGATGGTGTTGTTGGGGATGTTCTTTTTAATTTCCATCTTGCGTATCGTTTTTTTGATTCTTAGCCAGATAATCCTTCGCCTCTTTGGCCATGCGGTCGACCTCCTTGCGGTGGGTCGATTCGGGGAACTCGGCGATGAAGGTATAATAGGAGTCGAGCATCGAGAGATAACGGTCGGTCTGCTTGCGCTGCACCGAGTTGTGCGCCAGCTCGTAACCCGAACCGACGATCAGATACATCAGCTCTTCGCGGTGGGGCGTCTCGGGATATTTCCGCAGGGCGTTTTTCAATGCCACGATCGCCGACTTGTGCTTGCCGATCTTGTAGTAGGTGTAGGCGTTCAGGAACTCCTTGTCGTGGAGCCGCCCCGTCAACTCGTTACGCATCTGCTCGAACTGCCCGTACTTCTCGCTGTCGGGATAACGCGACATGAACTCCGAAATGGCGACGATCGCCTGGCCGGTGACCGTCTGGTCGCGCTGGGGCGACGGCGAGAGGTAGTAGAAGCACATGGCGTACATCCCTTCGGCATCTTCGATGAAAGGACTGCGGCCGAAGGTGCGGCGATAGGTGTCGAACAACTCCGAGGCCGTGTCGTAACTGCGGTTCTTGAAATGGGCGCGGGCGATGTAGAACGAAAGCGTGTCGGCCTTGCTGGTTCCCGAGTAGTAGTTTTCGACGTTCTGCAAAAGCGTGATGGCCTTGCTCCATTTTCCGGCATCGTACAACTCGACGCCCTTGGCGTAGATCGCTTCGGGATCGCCTCCCTTGATGAGGCGGTTGATGCCGCTGCACCCGCTCAGGGAGGCGCTCAGAGCCACGATACCGAGCAGGTAGAATAAGATTTTTTTCATCCTTTGGTTTGTTTCCGCGTGCAATACTCCACAGTCGTGCAAAGTTACGCATTATTTAACGAAAAACAAAACGAAAAATTGTCCGGCCCCGAACGAACCGGAGCGGGCGGCGATCGGGAATCGTCGTCCGGACGCGCACCGGCTGCGGAAACGACGGCTCCGAAAACGGCGCTATTCGTCCGCCGGCGTCTTGTCAGGCACGGAGATCAGGTAGAGCAGGTGTTCCAGTTCGCGCATGTAGTTGCGCTTGTGATTCTTGGGCGAGTAGACGTAGCAGTCGATCGTGAAGACGCGCTGCGTAGTCGTATCGACGGTCGTGTAGCTCACGAACGGACCGCCCATGAAGTCGTTCTTCACGTCCCAGAATCCGCGCAGCTCGACCCACAGCCGCCCTTCGAGCCGGAAGGTGCGCAGGTCGGGTTCGTAGACGTCGGCCGTAATCATGTAGGAGCCTTCCGACGGACCGGGGATGCGAGCCGCGAACCGGTTGCGCGCCTCGGTCAGCGCTTCGACCGTCAACGCCTGTTTGCCCGTGTAGGGGTAGGAGTAGATGAAAAATCCCTGGCTGGCCTGCGGAAATTCGTAGGAGATCCACAGGAAATCGTCGTCCTTCGCACGGAGCTTGTAGCCCTGCGGCACGGAGAAGTCGACGCCGAACTGCTCCTTGACCAGCCCCGTGAGAAACTTGTCGGGGAATTTGCGGCCGAAATCGATCGTGCGGTCGCGTTCGGCCTTTTCCAGCACGTAGAGCAACTCCCCGCGGTGCGCGCCGAGGTAGTCGACGAGCGACTGCTGGGTCGGCCCCTGCAACGTCACGACGATCTGCGGCTGGGCATAGAGGTCGTACTGCACGGCCGCTGCCGGCTCTTCGACCTCCGCGTCGACGAGTACCTGCAATACGTTGCGGTGACGCGTGACGAGATTCTCGAATCCGCTCGGCAGTACGCGCAGCACGTCGAAGAGCGGTTCGCGCTGGTTGAGTCCCGCGACGGGTTCGGTCAGAATGCTGCGCAGCGTATCGCCCAGCGCACCCTGCCATTCGGGCTGGTCGCAGACCACGATCAGTTCGTAGGGCGCACCCTGCGCGTTGATGCGCTGTTCGCCCAGCGTGCGGAACGCCTTGCAGCCGAAACACGACGCTGCGACGGCAAGCACGACGGCCAGTTTTACTACTCCTTTCATCGGTTCTATACGTTTTTGTGCGAGGAACGTGCGGACGCCGGTGCCGGAGACCGCCCCGTCCAGACGGAAATTCGTTCGCTGCAAAGATGGTGCAAGTCCCGCACGGCGTCGGATGCGATCCGCACGACCGGCCGCGCCGCCGCCTCTGCACGCGGGCTTCCGCCCTTGCAAAGATAGTATTTTTTGTCTACATTTGCACGGTCATTGTCTTCTAACCGCACATGCGTCTCAAACCGCCGAAATTCATCCGCTGGCTGATGCCCGACCTCATCTGGGAGATGAAGGACCGGTCGGCCGTCTACCTCACCTTCGACGACGGCCCCACGCCCGGCATCACCGAATGGATTCTCTCGACGCTGGACAAGTACGATGCCAAGGCGACCTTCTTCGTGCTGGGCAAGAACGCGGAGATGTATCCCGACCTCTACCGCCGCATCCTCGACGCCGGCCACCGCATCGGCAACCACACCTACTCCCACCAGAAGGGATGGGGCATGAGTCTCGAACGCTATACGGAGGATGTGGATTTTGCCAACGACCTGATTCATAGCGAACTGTTCCGGCCGCCCTATGCGCGGATCACGCCGGCGCAGGCGCGGTTTCTGGGGCAGCGTTACAAGCTGGTGATGTGGGATATCATTTCGCGCGACTACAACCGCAACCTCTCGCCCCGGACCTGCCTGAGGAACGTGACGCGCTACCTCGAAGGCGGGTCGATCGTCGTCTTCCACGATTCCGAAAAGTCGTTCCGCAACATGAGCTACGCCCTGCCGCGCACGCTTCAAGCCGTCCGCGACATGGGACTCAAATGCAAGGCGATCGACCTGTAAGCTGCACGCGCCGTCAGGCTGCGGGCGGACGCCGGGAAGCGCTCGTGCGGAAGTCCCCGCCCTGCGAAGCCCCCGCTCTACCCTGAAAATTACGGGGGCGTTCTCGCTTTGCGAGAACGCCCCCGTGCGGATTATCGCCGCAACGGGTTATTCGCCCGAATAGTAGGTCAGTTTGCCCATGTAGGTCGCCGTCACGTTGCGCCCCGCACCGTCTTTGAGTTTGAGTTCCAGCGTGTAGATATCTCCCTCGCGGCTCACGTCGACCATTCCCGAAACGAGGCGCGCTTCGACCTGGCGCCGCACCGAATAGAACCAGCAGCCCCAGTAACCGCCGTAGGAGGCGTCGTAGATGCCGGCGATCATCGTTCCCGCAGGCAGTTCCTCGGCGGTATTGGCGTCGAGAAGCGTATAAGTCCCGTCGGGGATGTAGTCGCCGGCGCCGTGCGTGACGTTGAACGCCAGCTGCACGGCGTCGCCCTGACCGTAGTTGATGTCCAGATCGTAGTCCGCCTCGGCCAGCACGACGTTCCACGCATCGGAACCCATCTCGTAGATGTCGCCGTAGTAGATCGCCATACCCTGCGTGAAGGTCAGCTCCACGTCCTCGGTCAGATTGCTCATGTTGCCGTCCAGCGTGCGGTTGTAGAACGCCAGCGGCCCGTAGTATTCGAAGTCGCAGACTTCGTCGTTTTCGAGCAGAAGCGAGCAGGTCACTTTATAAAGGCCCTCGATCATCTCGACCTTGGCCGAACCGCTCTGCGCCTCGGAATAGGTGAAATCGCCCTCGTCGTCGTGGCGCGCCAGATAGGTGTCGCCGTCGCCGTTGAGCGTTCCGGCCGGATAGCCACTCCCGACATTCATCGGATAGTCTCTGACGTCCAGCGCCGCGAAATCGGGGTCGGCCGCCAGCGAACCGTTGAAATCGAGGCAGAGGATATAGTAGCCTCCGGGATCGTTCTCGTCTTCGACGGTGAAGTTGATCCAATAGTTGCCCGTCCCTTCGTCGTGATAGTCGCCCTTGTAGTATCCTTCGGCCCTTACACCCTCCGTCAATGCGGGTGTGTCGGGAGTATCGGGTTCCCCGGGTTCTCCGGAGTCGTCATCTCCATCTCCCTCCCCCTCACCCGGCGTTCCGGGCGTTTCGTTCTGTTCGGGATCGGTCGCAGGATCGTCGTCGCTGCACGCAGGCGCCATGCAGACGAGGCAGAGGGCAGCCGCTGCCAGCAAAAGTTTTTCGAATCTCATATACTAACTAACCGTTAAAATTATACCGCAAATGTATAAAAAAATATTCTTTTTGCGACGATCGTGTCCGGATTCGCCGCGTATTTGTTAATTTTGTCTCCGCCTATGAAACTGATCCTTGCCGTTACCGCCGCCAGCGGCGCCGTCTACGCCCGCCAGACCGCCGAGCGCCTCGCCGCACTCGACTGCGTGGAATCCGTAGCACTCGTTTACAGCGACGTCGCGCCGACGGTCATGGCGCACGAAGGCGTCGCACTGCCCGACCACCCGAAGTTCGTCCGTTACGACAACCGCGACCTGTTCGCCCCGCCGGCCAGCGGTTCGGCGCGCTACGATGCGATGATCGTCGTGCCGTGTTCGGTCGGTACGGCCGGCCGGATCGCTTCGGGCGTGTCGCAGACGCTCATCGA
>OGUK01000951.1_pt1 | contig 20946 bp, 10 predicted proteins | sample 1553151 | NCBI WGS metagenome assembly OGUK01 (sample SAMEA2580208, study PRJEB22360) | human gut metagenome | biome: human gut; feature: human-associated habitat; material: faeces | place: Denmark | collected 2008/2010
CGGACGAATGACGGCGGCCTCTGCTTTAGCATTAAAGTCCAGAGTGCTTCAGTTTGTGGCGAGTCCTTTGTTTAATGCTGACAAACCCTATTTGGAAGGTGATGCTTCCTCTCAATTCCTTACCTGGTATGGTAATTATTCATCAGACAGGTGGCAGAAAGCACTGGATGCAGGGTTGGAATTTATGCGGGCTAATAAAAAGAATTCGAATGTTTATCAACTGGTGAATACAGGTAACCCTCGCGATGATTTTGCGGCAGGATATTTCAATCGTCATAATGGAGAGGTTCTGATTTCTTCCAGAAGATTTACCACTTATGCTACGGGGAAACTTCCGTTTGCCCAAGTACGCTACGGAGTTGCTTCTCCTACATTAACTTATGTCGATATGTTTCAGATGAAGGACGGGACGGAATTCGACTGGAATAATCCCGATCATAATAAATTCCCTTTCTTTGATAAGGATGGAAATCCTAGAAGGGATATCCGCTTGTATGAAACGGTTGCTGTGAATGGAGATAAGTTTAAGGGTGCCCAGAAAGTACAGATTTTTGAAGGAACCACCCAGTCACCTTATAAAGATGGGCGAATGAGCTACAATGGTTTTGCGATGAGAAAATTCATACGAAACTTTAATGACGAAGTGAATGGTAAATTCTATTCTTGTCCGTTAATTCGTCTTCCCGAAGTTTATTTGAATATGGCTGAAGCGATGAATGAGTTGAATAAGGCGGAAGTTCGTGACGAGTTTGGCAATACGGCCTATGATTATCTGAACAAAACCAGGGAACGTGCAGGTATGCCTGCGATTTCGGCGGCAGATGTTCCGGCCGGAAAACCGTTGCGCGAAGCGATATTACGTGAAAGAGCCATTGAATTCGGTTATGAAGAAGTACGTTATTTCGATTTGATACGTTGGAAACGCGCAGATATATTTACCGGACAACTATCACGTCTGATTATTAAAAAAGCGGCCGGTGAGCCGAGCGGCTTTTCTTATAAAGTATCTCATGCAATGGCGGAAACACGCCAGTATGCGAAACCTGAGAAGTGGAATGACAAATATTTCCTGTTACCTCTACCGGTAGACGAGATAAACAAGAAATATGGATTGATTCAGAATCCGGGTTGGTAATAATCAAATCGTTGAACAATAAGAAGAATGATTATGAATAAATCACTTTATATCGTAGCTTTCTCGTTGGCGTTTGCCACTACAGGGATAGCTCAAAATAATGAAGGACAAGATAAGACAGTCGATCTGGGAACTCAGACGACAACCGAGTTACGGAAGACACAGGCGGTATCTACCATTTATTCGGACGAATTGGATAAAAATGCAACTACGAGTCCTTACAATGCAATATATGGCCTGTTGCCGGGACTGACTGTGATGCAAAATACGAGTTGGGGAACCGACAAATCACGTTTAAATGTACGTGGTCGTGGCTCCTTGAATGGAGATACGCCATTATTTGTGGTAGACGGTTTTGCCCGCCCGATCGAATATATCAATCTTTCGGAAATAGAATCAATATCCGTATTGAAAGACGGTGCTGCTTCTGCGATCTATGGTACGCGGGGTAGTAACGGGGTTATCCTGATTAATCTAAAGAAAGGGACCAAAGATGGACAGGTTCATACAACCTATAGTACTTCCGTTACTTTTAATAAAGCTAAAAAAGAACTCGACATAATGAATGCGGAAGAATACCGTGCTTATCGCACAGTGTCTAATCCGCTTTCCGATATGGGAGCTGATTCAGACTGGTTTGATGCCGTTACTCAATTGGGGGTGACTCACATGCATACATTGACATTTTCCGGCGGTAATGCGAGAACCAACTATCGGGTGACCGCCGACTATCGTAATGCCCGTGGTATTGATTTGCGTTCCGACCGTCGTGAATATGGAGCACGTGCCAATATTAACCATACAACCAAAGACGGGCTATTCACGTTCTCTGCTAATATAACTCCTCGTGTTATCGACCGGAACAAATCAGCCAATGTATATAGCAATGCTATTAAAAACAATCCGACAATGCCTATTTATGATTCGGAATCGGCTAATGGGTACTATCGTTTTCCCAGTGGAACGGAAGGTTCTAATATCGTAGAGCAATTGAATGAAGAAGAGAATGGTACGGAAATTAAGTTGCTGGAATGGAATGCTACGGCTGCCGTTAATCTGCTGCCTCTGTTTAATCCGAAGAATCCGGACATGGTATTGAAGTCGCAGGTCACTATTTCTCAATATCAAGTTGATAAATTTAACGGATGGTTTACACCGTCTACTTATGGTTCTAACGTAAATGATGGTGTCACCGGAAAAGCCAGCCGTGACTTCGACAAAAGTACGACTAACAATCTGGAATGGGTAACAAATTTCTCTACACGTATCAAGAATCATCAGATCCGTGCAATGGTGGGGTATAGCTATAATTATGGTGTAAATTCCGGAATGTCTGCTGAAAACTGGAATTTCTCTTCGGATGGATTGACGTATAATAATCTGGGTTCCGGGCTGGAAGCGGCAAAAGATGGAAAAACAATGATGGGCTCCTATAAGAATGACCATAAGTTAATCAGCTTCTTCGGACGTGTTAATTATGATTGGAAAGAGCGCTACCTGTTTACTTTCTCTTTACGCCACGAAGGGTCTTCCCGCTTTGGCGAGAATCATAAATGGGGTAATTTCCCGGCTGTATCTGTCGGTTGGCGTATCTCGGATGAGAAGTTTATGAAAGGACTTTCATGGATTGATGACTTGAAAGTACGTTATGATTATGGGGTGACAGGTAATCAGGAAATAGGAAATTATAATTCTCTGGCTACTTACCGGGCTTTCGGTTGGTATCAATACAATGGTAACCGTTTTCATGTATGGGGACCGAGCAAAAATACGAACTCGGAATTGCGCTGGGAGAAAGGACATAATCAGAATGTGGGTTTGGACTTCTCACTCTTCTCACACAAAGTGACCGGTTCATTTAACTATTTCCATCGTAAACAAAGTGATTTGCTCGGAGATTATTCTGTACCGGTACCACCTAACTTGTTCTCCACCATCTATACCAATGTAGGTACATTGCGTAATACCGGTTTCGAACTTGATGTTACAGTAAATGCTGTCCGGACAAAGGATTTCACTTATAGTTTCACATTAGTGGGGGCTACTAATAACAATAAGTTTGTCAGTTTTTCCAACGATATATATAAAGGACAAAAATATTACTCTACCTGTAGCATGGCGAATCCGAATAATCCGGGATATTTGCAGCGGATTGAAGAGGGGGAACGTATTGGTAACTACTTTACATATCGTTATGCAGGAGTGGATAAAAAAGGTGACTGGCTGATTTATGATAAAAAGGGGAATGTGATTCCTGTAGCCCAAGGTACGGAAGAGGATAAGTCTGTGACCGGAAACGGTTTGCCGAAATTCACCGGCTCTATGACGCATAACTTCACTTATAAGAACTTTGATTTGTCTGTTGCCTTCCGTGGTGCTGCCGGGTTTGACATATTCAACGTGCATGATTTCTATTTCGGATTGCAGAGCATGACTACCAACCAGTTGACGACCGCTTATTCGAAGAATGCACATATCACGACAGGTAAGAATGTGATTACCGACTACTTCATTGAACCGGGTGATTATCTGAAGATAGACAACGTCACTTTAGGATATACCATGAACCTGAATAAGAAATATATTGAAAAGATACGTTTGTTCGGTACGGCCAACAATCTTTATACGTTTACGAAGTTTACCGGTGTAGATCCTTCTACCTACGAAGTGAACGGACTGACACCGGGTACTTTCGGAGGAGGATATAACTATTATCCGTCTGCTTTTCAGTTTATTTTAGGATTACAAGTAAGTTTCTAATAAAAGACGATTATGAAAATAACAAAATATATCATTGGATTAGGGATAATGGCAGGTACAGTCATTAGTTTGCCATCCTGTACAGATCTGTCGGAAACGGTGTATGATCAGGTCATGTCTCAAAACTATTATAATACCAAACAGGATGTTATCAACGCCGTTTTTCGTCCGTTTGAGCATATCTATGAATCCATTGTCAGACGTCATGAACACGAAGAACTGACAGGGGATCAGTTGATAACGCCTACTCGGGGAACTTGGTGGTATGATGGCGGTAAATGGGAAAAATATCATTATCATCAATACGATGACATTAATCAGGAAGACTGGACAAACGAGTGGGAAGGCATGTATGGCGGTATCGGTCAATGCAATCTTGTGTTGGATGATTTGTCTCAATTGAATCCTTCTAAATTTAATTTAAGTGACAGTGAGTTTGATAGTTTTAAAGCGCAACTACGTTGTATGAGAGCTTATTGTTATCTTCGCCTGCTTAATAGTTACCGTAATTGTATCTTAACTACGACTTCTGACCAAGCGGTCTATGAACAGCCGGAAAACCGGAAGCAGGTATCTCCACAGGTTATGTTTGATTTTATCGAAAGTGAGTTGAGAGATGTCTGTCTGGTAGCTTTACCTTCCAAAATCGGACAATCTGGTAATGGCGGTCAACAAGGACAATTTACCAAGGCGGGAGCTGCTGCATTGCTGGTACGTCTTTATTTGAATGCGGAAAAGTGGATTGGACAGCCCAAATGGCAGGAATGTATCGATATGTGTGAGCGTATCACCGGAGGAGAATTCGGTTATTATGCAATCGCTAATAACTGGTACGAACCTTTTGACTGGAATAATGAAATGTGTAATGAAGTAATTCTCGGTTTTCCCGGTTCTTATGGATTGACTAGCTGGCATCTGCAAAATGACAAGAGAACTGTTTACGGACGGGCCCTTCCTTATGGTTGTGAGAAATACCTGAAAATTGAAGGAAATGGCAGCCGAAATCCCAAAAATGCACTTTCGCCAAGTTATAATAACCAGCAACCACGTGCATTGTTTGATTATGAATTGGGCATGGTTACGCAGAAATTCGCCAAATATGCAGGCGATAAACGTTATAAACAATATGTAAATACGAGTAATAATACACGGGAAGGTATGTTCTTCATGGAAGGGAAAATAGCTAATTCCAGTATTAGTGGGGGATATGCCAAGAATCCGGATAATCAATATGTCCTTTACCTACTTGATCAAGTGGGACGTTTTGAAGGTAACGCAGAATCCGGTTATATTGCCAACCCGAATTATCAGGAGTCTAAACTGGGAAACGGAGATTTCAACTCGGGGCTTTACTGTGTGAAGTATCCTTTCTATCCGTTTGATGGAGGATATTTTATAGAGTCGGATTATACGGAAATCCGTTTGGCGGAGATTATTTATTCGCAGGCGGAATGCCTTCTTCGTCTCGGACAGGCAGGCGAGGCCGGCAAGCTGTTGAACAGCGTGCGTAAACGCAACTATGAAAATTTTACTGCAGATATCGCTTATCAGCCGGAAGGTAACGTGGTACTTGATCTAAAAGAAATGCTTGATGAATGGGGACGGGAATTTCTTGCGGAGAGCCGTCGTCGGACGGATTTGATCCGCTTCGGAAGATTTCAGGATGCATGGTGGGACAAGAAACGGGATGCAGATACTCATTATGAATTGTTCCCGTTTTCACAGACCCAATTGGAGCAGAATGAATATCTGAAACAGAATCCCGGTTATCCGGATATTGCCCGTTAAGCGGTGAACTGTAATTATTTCAATTTAGTGTACAAGTTTAAAATGAAGAAAAATGAAAAATAAGTTGCTCACAATATCAAAGATTGGGCTTTTGGCCTTCACTATTTTAGTGAGCCAGGCGTGTCAGGAAGATTATGAGATGGTTGATCCTCCGATGATTACTGATTATGATGATGATCTGGATGAAGAAGTTGTCTTGCAAAAAGGACTGGAAAGTTATTTTGTAACTCAATTCGGTGAAGGGGACATGGATGGTACTTCATGGGATCAGGCAATGGATGTAGCTGGTTTTCGCAAATTATTGAGTGGATCTATCGATCTGTCCAAGAGTACTATTTACATGAGCCAGGGAAAATATGTGATGTCCGAGACCGGAGGACTCGGGGTGATTATCCGCAAAGACATTAAAGCGATCAAAGGAGGATATAGTTTGTTGAGCGAAGGGACAGATCTGACTAATCGTCGTATTGATACGTATAAGACAGTGATCAGCGGAGATGTAAACGGTAATAATCAGGCTGATTCCGGTGATTGCGGACTATTGTTGGTGAAAGGAGGGATTATTGGGATTGAAGGAGTTACTTTTCAATATGGGTACCTTTCTAATAATGATGCCAAGTCTAACGAGTGTGGTAGCGGAATTTATATCAATGGTAACGTCAATAGCACCTCTGTCGAATTAACGGATTGTATTATCAGGGATTGTAAAACGGAAGCTGTCAACGGGCAAGGAGGAGTAGCGGGAGGTACAGCTATTCTTATTGCTTCCGGGAGCTCGAAACTGAACAATGTGAAGTTCCTGGATAATGCGGCGGATAGCCGTGGCGGAGCAATACGGTGTAACAGCAATAAGGCTGTTGTGTTTATGAATAATTGCCTGATAACTGGCAATTCAGTAAGAGAACTTTTTGGGGTCGGTATTCAGATATCATCGGGACATATTTGTATGAATAACACAACCATTGTCGGAAATCCGGGAAAAGGTGCTGCTTTAAACGGGGGAGGTAGTTTCATGCTCGCTAATAGTACGATTGTAGGGCATGATATTGATCAGGAGTATGGCGCCTTTCGATGTGAAACCTCTATTGATGGTGATACTAAGTTTATTAATAACCTGTTGATTTCCGAGAATTCTACCGCTCCAAGCTTCATTTTGAACGGAGCGAATAAAGAAGCTTACTCCATGGGATATAACTTGTATCAGCGAGTTAATAATTTCACAATGGGCGTTTCTGATACTGCTTATCCTACCCTTGTGAATGGCAACCTGACGGAAGAGGGTGTTTATAAGTGGAATATTGACCAGATCGGACAGGTGGGTGGTTATGCTACCAAACAAGCTGTAATCAATGCTGTGAAAAGTTTCAATCCTGCTGCTTCTCCTATGGTTAATTTAGGTGAGGTATTCGTGGAATGGATGGGTGAAGATGCTTTCGGATTGGATCAGCGTGGCGTGACACGCAATCCTAATAAGATGCAAATGGGAGCTTATGATGCTGTATTGTCCAACTGAATCTTTAAAAAGTAATTGTGATATGAAAAACAAATTTTATATAATGACCGCTTTGGTCATTAGTCTGACAGGCTGTTCAAACATTGAAGACGGGACGCAGCCGACCGGCAACTTTCCCGAAGATCATGTAATCCGTATTGTGACAGAAGTGAATGCGCCTGTGTCGCGTGCCGGATATGATGCAAGTAATCTGGAGAGTTTCGGACTGATCATTCATAACAGTGAAAACATTGCTTATGATTATAATTCGCAAATGGTAAAATCTAATAATGACTGGAATACGGCGGACGGGCAACAAATGCTTTGGGATAATGCAAGAACTCCGGTAACAGTAGTGGCGTATGCTCCTTACATTTCGGAAGCTAGTTTAGACACTCCGTTAGCTATCAACATACAAAGCAACCAAACTACTGAAGAAAATGTGATTGCTTCTGATTTCCTGTTGACTAAATCAATGGTTGATCCGAAACAGGATCTCACCGCAGATGGTAGATTGAAAGTTACTTTGGATCATGCCATGAGCAAGCTGATTATAAAAGTGACGGTAAATAATGGTATGGAAGATGCGGCGATCAGTAAACTGGGCGATATGGCTGTAAATGGTACAATAGTGGGTGGTATTTGTGATTTGTCAGTGCCGGAACCGGTATTCATTCCACGGGAAGATGCTGTAGCTACAACTATCGCCCCCTATAAGGGTACGGATGGGTATGAATGCATTCTTCTCCCGCAAACAATAATAGAAGGCTTTTCTGTCAATTTCAGTTATGACGGAAAATTGTATATATGGACTGCCGAAGAGCCCATTGAGTTGCAAAAGGGAGTAGAGCATACGCTGACACTGAATGTAAATGAAACGGCACGGTTGGCTACCATGCAAATGAAATATCGGGCAACCGGTCAGATTATCGATCAGAAATAAAAAGGAGGAGATGAGTTATGAAAATTACTAAACATATATTGGCTGCATGTATATTAACGGGTATGGCAGCTTGTGATACGGATAAAGAGATAGCCGTGTTCAATGAAGACTCCGGTGCAATCAAGATCAATGCTGTTATTGATGCTGCATATACCCGTAGTAATCCTACAGGAACAAATGAACAGCAAATGCAATTTAATAATGGAGACCAGATTCTGTTGAGTTGCGAAGATGGTAGTGTGACTTATATGTTGGCTGGAGGGCAATGGGCTCCTACGGATAACTATTATCTTAGGTGGGGAAATGAACCTGTTACTTATTCTGCCTTTTATCCGGTGACTGAAGGAACAAGCGTAGCCAACTTCTCTCTTCCTATTAATCAGCAGAGTTTGGAAAATCTGGCGAGCGCAGACTACATGACTTGCACAGTAGAAGATGCTATAAATGAGGGATCAGGTGTCCTTCATCTGAATATGAACCGGAGAATGGCGAAAGTTATCATGACATTGGACGATATAGACTCACAAAGTAAAGCTCTAGGAGTTAAAATCGGTTCCTATCAGGGATATACGGACGGAAATGTTTCATCGGGAACTGCACTTGTTTCACCGTATGTCACCATTCCTGAAGGAGGGAAAGCCGGACAAAGCGGATGTAAATATACGGCGATCGTAGCTCCGGGAGCTGCAAATCCTAATAGTACTTTCGTTTCTTTAAATTACAAGGGGGAAGATCTGGTATTGCCGGGCATTCCTGCAATAAAGGCCGGATTTTGTTATGAATTTACTTTGAAAGTAGAAGGTTCGGTCATTAGATTGAGTGAACCGATTGTCACTCCATGGGAGACTGGTACAATCAATGGGGGAGATGCAACGGAATTGCAATTGGACGCTTATTATGTGAAAGAGCATGCTACAGGGAATGCTACCGGTATGGATTGGGATAATGCAATGGGAGTAGACGGGTTACGCAATCTATTGAGAACTAACACTAACAGTGCGATCACGACTGCGAATGCTAAGAAATTGGATGGTAAGAATATCTATGTGGCAGGCGGTACCTATTTGATAGCAGATCAGGAAGCCGGTCTGAAAATAGAGTATAGCGGATATAGTAAACAAGTCGAAATAAAGGTTGTGTGTGGATATGATCCTCAAAGTACCCGGAAGGATTTAAGCAAGCGTGATCCTGTCCGGTATCTGACTACTTTCACAGGAGATGCAAATAATAACGGCATTGCGGATGCGGGTGATTATTCCTTGTTTACATTAGGAAACCAGATAGATATTACATTTGAAGGTTGTACGTTCTCTTGCGGTTATCATCCCAATGAGAAAATAAATGGCTATAGCGGTGGATTCCTGATTGCGAATGGTAGCAGTGGCAATGCAACATTACAGTTGAATCATTGTATCATTGAAAAGTGCTATAATGCGGGAGTAAATGGTTCAGGTGAGGCTGGTGGTTCCGGTATATTCATGTATAAGGGGACAGCCAAACTAAATCATGTGCAGTTGAGAAACAACAAGGCATCTTCGCGTGGAGGCGCAATTCGCGTCAATGACAGTGGGAGTATTCTTTTTATGAATAATTGCTCCATTACAGGCAATGAAGGCGGACAGTTCGGTTATGCTATTCAAATGTCAAACGGTCATTTATGTATGAATAATACAACTGTTACCAATAATAGTGGTAGAGATGGAACCATTAACGGCGCGGGGAGTATGTTGATTGTAAACTCTACCATTATCGAGGATGGTGCTCAAAATAGCGGGGCTGTTATTCGTTGTGAATCCTGGCCGGCCCGGCAATCATTCTTGATGAATAATATCATCCTGAATAAAAATGCAGCTAATCCGGTTGTTGAAATGTCCGGTGATGATACTCGCCATTTGACATCCAAAGGGTATAATCTGATGGGCGGTACGATCATGCCTGCATCAACCAACAAGTTTACAACATCAGAGTTTGATAAGTATAACAGTACGATTAGCTCTTTAAATGTCGTATGGGATGCCAATCGTTCTGTCTATACTTGGGACGGGAATGTGAATGAGTTTACCCGGACTGCTTCCGACGCTGTTAAGAATGCGATCACAACCGGCTTTAAACCGGATAGTTGTCCTTTCCAGAATTTAGGTGAGGAGTTTGGAAAATGGTTGGAAGAGATGGATGCTTTTTCCACTGACCAGTTGGGGAATCCGCGTGATAAAAATGCGATGTGGCCGGGAGCTTATCAAGAATAATGATACAATTTATTTAAACGAATGACAATGAAAAACTACAAACTGATATGGTTAGGGATATTCTGTTGTTTGCAACCTCTTATATTGTTTGCACAACGGGGAGAAACGATCCGTAAGGCATTTTTAGATCCGAAGTCCGATCAGGTGTTAGTCGTGGCACACCGGGGGAACTGGCGGAGTGCACCGGAAAATTCCGTAGCGGCAATTGATAGTGCCATACAAATGGGAGTGGATATTGTGGAGATTGATATTCACAAGACTAAAGACGGACAATTAATATTGATGCACGATGACCGTGTAGACCGGACAACCAATGGTAAAGGATTGATTAAGGATTATACATTGGCAGAAATCAAGAAGTTGAAACTGAAAGATAAGGATGGAAATCTGACAGAACATATTGTTCCAACATTGGAAGAGGCATTGTTGGCAGGCAAAGGTCAGATTATGTTTAACTTGGATAAGGCGTATTCTGTGTTTGACGAGGTATACGCTGTGCTCGAGAAAACCGGAACTGCCAGTTTGGTGATAATGAAAGGAGGCCAGCCGGTGGAAACTGTCAAAAGTGAGTTTGGAGATTATCTGGATAAAGTGATTTACATACCGGTGATAGGACTTGACGGAAAGGATGGCGAAAAGAAGGTCAGGGACTATATGACACAGCTGCATCCTGCTGCCTTCGAATTGGTTTATTCGGATTCTTCCAGTCCTTTGCCTCGAAAAGTGAAATCGATTATTCTGGGAAAGAGTCGGATTTGGTACAATACGTTGTGGGCTTCTCTTGCGGGAGGGCATGAAGACGATCAGGCTTTAAAAGATCCGGATGGAAACTATGGATATCTGATTGAAGAGCTAGGGGCACGGATTCTCCAGACTGATCGTCCGGGATTCATGCTGGATTATTTGAGAAAAAAGGGATTGCATGATTAATCGTCTGAAGACAATGAGGTAAAATGTATTGTTTGGCACACAGATAACGTCGATGATATAAACAGACGTTATCTGTGTTGCTTTTATCTATTCTCCAAGTGAAAATAAATTTGAGATTTGGCTTAGGTTACTAAAATAGCTATATTTGGCTCACTGAATCGACATGAGTATATAATATGAAAAAGTCAATAATAGCATTTATCAGTCTTATTACTCTTTGTATTGAGCCATTAATGGCATCTGCCGAGTTTTCCTTTAAGAAATATCAGGTAGAGAACGGACTGTCTCATAACACAACCTGGTGTGCAATTCAAGATAGTTATGGCTTTTTATGGATAGGGACAAGTAACGGGCTGAACTGCTATTATGGTAGCGGAAATAAGATTTATCGGAATGTTTTAAATGACAAATATTCTTTAGGGAACAACTTTGTCAGTTCTCTGATGGAAGAGGGTGAAGACCTTTGGATAGGAACAAGTTCCGGACTATACATTTATGATCGCTCTGACGATCATTTCTTGTATTTTGATAAGACAACTAAATATGGAGTGTTTATTAGTTGCGAAGTCAAGAAAATTGTAAAAACGAAAAATGGCTTGATCTGGATCGCTACCTTGGGGCAAGGCATCTTTATTTATGATCCGGCAAAAGATGTTTTGACTCAAAATAGTATTCGGACTTTTTTTGCTTGGGATATTTGCCAGGGTACGGATTCTCTTGTCTATGTTTCTTCTATGCAGGAGGGGTTACTTTGCTTTGATGAAGAGGGAACTTTTCTGCAGAACTATCCGGTTTTATCCGAATTGAGTATTGGCAATCAAAGGATTAACTGTCTCCATAGTATTGAACATGAGATTTGGTGTGGCGTGGGGACGAATTCGTTAGGGTGTTATCAGGAAGGAAGTCGGGAATTAAAAATATATGATACATCTGCAGAGAGTTTCAGTTCTATTCTTTGTCTGATGGACTATAGCGAGAAAGAAATGCTGGTTGGTACGGACAATGGCGTTTATTTGTTTGACCGTGAGCGTAAAACATTTCGTAGGGGAGACTCTCCGTTTGGTTTATGGACTTTGAGTGATCCGACTGTACACGCGATGATGTGGGATAATGAAGGCACGCTTTGGGTAATGACTAATTCCGGCGGAATAAATTATATGTCTAAACAGTCGAAGCGTTTTTCTACTTATTCCCTGTCTTTGACGGGGATGGAAAAAGCAGATAGGGGGATAGGACCTTTCTGTGAAGATCGGGAGAAGAATGTTTGGGTGGGAACCCGGAATGGATTGTGGTTTTTCAATTCACAAACTCATTCTTTTTATGAGTATTCTTTGAAGAAATCGAATATAAGATACGATGTACGTAGCTTGTTGTTGGAGGGCGATAATCTTTGGGTGGGAACTTATGCTGAAGGATTGCATGTATTGAATCTGAAAACCGGGAATATTAAAAGTTATACTTATTCCCGTAATATCCCGAATACGCTTTGCAGTAATGATGTACTAAGCCTTTTTAAAGACCGTAAAGGAGAAATCTTTATCGGAACAAGCTGGGGATTATGTCGCTATAATCCGCAATCGGATAATTTTATAACTGTGATTAATGTCGGTGCTATGGCTTCTGTAACTGATATCTATGAGGATATGTACAATAATCTTTGGATTGCGACCTCAAATCGTGGCGTTTTCTGTTATAATACAATTGGTGAAGAGTGGAAGCATTTTGAACATATCCGGGAGGACCTGACTACTATTACGAGTAACTCTGTGATAACATTATTTGAAGATAGGAAAGGTACGATGTGGTTTGGGACCAATGGTGGAGGATTATGCTCTTTTTCCAAAGAAACAGAAACTTTTGTTGATTTTGATCCGGAAAATGTCTGGTTGCCGGATAAGGTTATTTATTCGATAGAGCAGGATCAGGCAGGCAATTTTTGGATTTCCTGTAATTCCGGGTTATATCAGTTTAATCCTACAGATAAGAATAAGAACCGGCTTTTTACTATAAATGACGGTTTGCAGGGGAATCAGTTCACGGCGCAATCTTCATTGGCTTCATCGACGGGGAAGTTGTATTTTGGAGGAGTGAACGGCTTTAATGTTTTTGAACCGAAAGAATTTGCAGATAACACCTACCTTCCTCCTGTTTATGTTATGGATATCAGTTTTCCTAATTTGAATAATGAGCGGGAAGTGAGGCGGCTGCTCCAGCTGGATAAGCCTTTTTATACAGTTGATAAGATAAGATTACCTTATAAGAATAACAGTCTTACCATCCGTTTTGCGACACTTAGCTATGAAGATCCTCTTAGAAACCGTTATGCGTATATTTTGAACGGAGTGGATAAGGAATGGATTAACAACTCTTCTAATAATACGGCTTCCTATACCAATCTTCCTCCGGGGGAGTATGAGTTTTTGGTTCGTGGTTCGAATAATGACCATTATTGGAATGAAAAGGCAATTTCTTTATGGATTGTGGTTACTCCTCCCTGGTGGCGGACTACTATTGCTTATGTCGTATATGCATTGTTGTTACTTGCCGTCATCGTATTTCTTGGTTGGCGTTGGAATTTGTATGTCAGGCGTAAGTATAAACGTCGGATGGAGGAGTATCAGACTACCAAAGAAAAAGAAATGTATAAATCGAAAATCAATTTTTTTATTAATCTGGTACATGAAATACGTACTCCGCTAAGTTTGATTCGTTTGCCGTTGGAGAAATTGAGAGAAGAGGAAATCAAAGGGAAAGAGAACAAGTATATTTCTGTGATAGAAAAGAATGTAGATTATCTATTGGGAATCATCAATCAGTTACTTGATTTTCAGAAGTTGGAAAGTAGTGCTTTGCAGTTGAATTTGAGGAAATGCAATGTTAATGCATTGGTAAGTGATATTTTTAATCAATTCAGCGGTTCTGCGGAGTTGAGAGGACTGACATTACATCTTTGCTTGCCTCGTGAAGAAATTAATACGATGATTGATTCGGAGAAGATAAGTAAGATTCTCGTAAATCTGATGGGAAATGCGATGAAATATGCGAAATCCAGGATTGAATTGAAAGTATTATCAGTAGATGACGAGGTGAGGATAGTGGTTACTGATGATGGCCCCGGCATCCCGGAGGACCAACACGATAAAATATTTCAAGCTTTTTATCAATTGCCTGACGACCCGGTGGCATCATCTAAGGGTACCGGAATTGGTTTGGCATTTGCAAGATCCTTGGCAGAAGCCCATCATGGGAATTTGTTTCTGGAAGATAGTTCCGAGGAGGGGGCTTCATTTGTGTTATCTTTACCATTGGGAGTTGTAGAAACGGAAGATGCATCTGATGGATTGACTGAAACGGATGTTGTAGGTGTTGGAGAAGAAGTGACTTCTGTTTCTGAATTCGGTAATAGGAAATTCACAGTTTTATTGGTGGAGGATAATATTGAATTGTTAAATTTAACTCGAGAAGCTTTAAGTGTTTGGTTCAAGGTGATACGTGCCGGTAATGGAAAAGAAGCACTGGAAATACTTGCACACCAGGGTGTAGATGTTATTGTCAGTGATATTATGATGCCTGAAATGGATGGACTTGAACTTTGTAATCATGTAAAATCCGATATGGCTTATTCTCATATTCCTGTTGTTTTGCTGACTGCAAAAACGACATTGGAATCTAAAGTGGAAGGACTTGAAAGTGGTGCTGATGTATATCTAGAGAAACCGTTTTCTATTAAGCAGCTCCATAAACAGATCGAGAATTTATTAAAACTGCGATTGGCGTTTCATAAACAGATGACGGACATCACAATTGGTTCATCCTCTTCACTTTCGGATTTTGCCATTTCTCAAAAAGATGTAGAATTTATAGACAAGATCAATGCAATTTTATTGGAGCAGGTTGTTAATGAAAATTATTCAATTGAAACATTGGCAGATCAAATGAATATGAGTCATTCTAATCTTTACCGGAAGATGAAAAGTTTGTTTGGTATGCCTCCTAATAACTATGTGAAGAATTTCCGCTTAAACAAAGCTGCTGAATTAATAGCAAATGGTGTTCGAATAGCTGAAGCTGCAGAACGGTTAGGCTTTGCTTCTTCTTCCCATTTTGCAAAATGTTTTAAAGAGAAATTCGGAATGTTGCCAAAAGATTATAGATAACAAGTCTTTTCATGATGGAAAAAATAAGGGGAGGGTAAATGAAGTTTAAAAATGCAAGAAATATACTGTAGTAAGATTTTTTATCCATTCGTTTTATATTCTTAACTCCGAAAAATTCGTAAGTGTAGATAAACCAACTACTTTTGGCTCTCGAATTTGCAGCATTTTTGAATGTCTTGCGTCTAATAAACATAAACTAATATATTTCTAGTCATGAAACACAGACTGTTACTACTAATTCTATTCGTATTCGCTACCTCCGTGGCGGCGGGGTGGGCACAAAAATCCACAGCTCCTTCTTATACAGTCAAAGGAGTACTTATTGATTCTTTAACACAAGAGGGAGAACCGTATGCTACCATCAAAATAGCAAAGAAAAATACTCCGGATAAAGCAGTCAAGATGGCGGTGACTGGGGCGAATGGTAAATTTCAGGAGAAACTGAATGTCGCTGCGGGCAATTACATCATCACCATTTCTTCGATTGGTAAAGCACCGATAGTAAAGGAATTTACTCTAAAACCGTCCGTGAAGGAGGTTGACTTGGGCACAATGATTTCTTCAGAGGCCAATAACGTATTGAAAGGAGTGGAGGTAGTTGCACAAAAACCTTTGGTAAAGGTAGATGTGGATAAGATTGAATATAATATTGAAGATGATCCGGACTCAAAATCGAACAGTATATTGGAGATGCTTCGGAAAGTGCCTTTGGTAACGGTGGATGGAGAAGACAATGTACAAGTAAACGGCAGTAGCAGTTTCAAGATACATGTAAATGGAAAGCCCAATAATATGATGAGTAATAATCCGAAGGAAGTACTGAAAAGTATGCCGGCAAACACAATCAAATATATTGAGGTGATAACTTCACCGGGAGCTAAATACGACGCGGAAGGTATCGGAGGTATTCTGAATATCGTCACAGTAGGTTCCGGATTTGAAGGATACACGGCTACTTTCAGAGGAAATGCTAATAATAACGGAGTAGGTGCCGGCACTTACGCAATGGTGAAACAAGGTAAACTGACTGTTTCTGCCAACTATAACTACAATTATAATAATAGCCCGCGCAGCTATTCCGACAGTTATCGCGAAAACTACGAACCGGATAAAGAGAATGAAAAATATCTGGAATCGGAAAGTAGCTCCAAGTCGAAAGGGAATTTCCAGTATGGCAATTTGGAAGCCAGTTACGAGATTGATACGTTGAGGCTGCTGACCGTGGCTTTCGGAATGTACGGCAGTAGTGACAAAAGTAACAGTGACGGAAATACGATTATGCACGGAGCTGACCGACAGGATTTTGCGTACCGTTATAGAACCGACAATCATGGAAAAGGGTCATGGTATTCTATCAACGGAAATATAGACTATCAACGTACTTCCCGAAAGAATAAAGAACGGATGATTACGTTTTCTTATAAAATCAATTCCCAACCCCAAACGAATGATTCATATAATACTTATCTGGACATCGAGCCTGATGAGAATAAACTGGATATCATCAAAGAATTGTCATTAAAGAATTTCCATTCGGACGGAAAGACAAATACGATGGAGCAGACTTTCCAGGTGGACTATACTACTCCGATTGGAAAGCTGCATACAATTGAAACCGGTGCCAAATATATTTTCCGACGTAACTCCAGTGATAATCGGTTTTATGAAGCCGAGGGAGCAAGTGAAAACTATGCATATAATGAGAATCGTAGTAGCGAGTACCGTCATTTGAATCATATTCTCTCTGCTTATGCCGGATATACGCTGAAATACAAGGGATTTACTTTCAAACCGGGATTGCGTTATGAGCAAACCATACAAGAGGTGAAGTATCTGGTGGGTCCGGGCGAGAACTTTGATTCGAATTTTAGTGATCTGGTTCCTTCCGTTTCCTTGGGAATAAAACTAGGAAAGACGCAGAATTTGCGTGGTGGATATAATATGCGTATCTGGCGTCCGGGTATCTGGAATTTGAATCCTTATTTCGATAATCAGAATCCGATGTTTATCAGTCAGGGAAATCCGAACCTGAAGAGTGAGAAGAGTCATTCGTTCGACTTGTCTTACAGCAGTTTTACGTCCAAGTTCAACATCAATCTTTCTTTGCGTCATTCTTTCAATAACAATGGAATTGAAAGAATCAGTCGCTTGATTACTGATAAAGACGGAGAAATCTTTGAAGGTGGGCATAAAGCTCCCTACGGTGCACTGTATAGCACATACGGTAATATCGGAAAGAGCCGGGAAACAGGATTGAACTTTTATTTGAACTGGAACGCTTCTCCTAAAACGAGAATTTACGTCAATGGACGTGGCAATTATAGCGATTTGCGGAGTCCTGCCCAAGAGCTGCACAATTATGGATGGAATGCTTCTGCTTATGGAGGAATTCAGCAGACCTTACCGGGAAAAGTACGTTTGAGTCTGAACGGCGGAGGTAGCACACCCCGAATCAGTTTGCAGGGAAAAGGTTCAGGATATAGTTATTATAGTTTGGGATTGAGCCGTTCTTTCCTGAAAGAAGAACGTCTTTCTTTGAATATTTATTGCAGCAATGTTCTGGAGAAATACAGAACTTACAATAATCACACAGAAGGAGCTAACTTTATTTCGAAGAGTTCGAGCAAATATCCGAGCCGGTATTACGGTTTCAGTATTAGCTATCGGCTTGGAGAGTTGAAAGCCAGTGTGAAGAAAGCCGCACGAAGCATCGACAATGACGATGTGAAAGGTGGCGGAGGAGGTGGAAACACCGGTGGTGGAGGTGGTCAGTAGACCACTTCCGCACACCGAGATTCCCTCTTATTTCTGTCTCACGTCTTGCTTGTTGGTGTTAAAACCAAGTTTGGTTAATCCGGCCTGTACGTCGGGATGGCTCATGAAGAGTTTCCACAATAATCCGCTCCGGTAGTTTTCGATCATGACAGCAATAGGACCCTGGTCGATAGCCAGATAACGTTGCGGATACCAATTGTCCGTTTCGCTGAAAGCATCGTAGAATCCGAAAGGACCGAACACTTTATCTCTCATACTATATAGATGGCGCATCACTTGCATGGAATATTCCGGTGTATAGACAATGGATGAAAGCGCGGCGGTAGGGGAGATTACTCCTTTGTCCTCCTGCTCATTGGGCGAATGAGCCGCATATCCATCGACGGAGTAGCTGGCAGTCAGTCCCCAACAATCCGGTCCGAAACCTTTGTAATGTTTAGGGTTGCGGATGCAGTAAGCACGGTTCACCAGTGTCAGGTTGCGCATTTCGTGGAAGTAGCTGGGGCAGTATTCATCTTTTAGTCCCACCGGATCAAGTCCGAGGAAAGAGTATTGAGCCCAGAAAAGCGGTCCGGCTTCGGTGCCCTGATAGCGGAGGTGCAATTCGATTCCTTCCACTTTATGCGGAGAAACGATGGCTCCGTTCTGTGCCCAACCGTCATGATAGACAGCCGCAGGTACCCCATGGGTAGGAGAAGCAGCAGCAAGAATATACATAATCATACATTCGTTGTAGCCGTGTACAGGGAAATTCATTTCCCAGCCATACGTCGGACTCCAATGCCAGTAAAGAACGTTTTGCCCGCCTTGCCGATACCAGTTCCAGTCGACATCCCGCCAAATCTGGTCGATCCGTTGGGCGAGGGCTTTCTCTTTCTCGTTTCCGTTGACGTAATATTGGTGTACGGCCAATAGTCCTTGGATGAGGAAAGCGGTCTCTACCAGATCGCCCCCATTATCTTTTTGCCCGAATGGTTTCACCTTGCCCGTATCACCATACCACCAATGAGGGTAGGCTCCATGGAAACGGTCTGCCTTTTCGAGGAAAGAAACGATGCGTTCCATTCGTGCCAGTCCCTCTTCGCGGGTGACGTAACCGCGGTCGATTCCCGCAAGGATAGCCATGATGCCGAAGCCGCTGCCGCCGGAAGTGACTACGTTGGCATCGTTTTCTGGATAAACGCCGTCCACATGATAACGTTCGGGAGCTAAGCCGCTATTCGGCTCGGAACCTTCCCAGAAATAGAGGAAAGTCCGTCGCTGGACGGTATCCATCAGGGCGTCGTCCGATAACGAGTCGGTGGCTGCGGAAAGGTTGTTGCTTTTGCTTTTCCCTTTACAGCTCTGGAAAGTCAGGGCAACGGCGGATAGAAATAGTAACATGAGCGGAAGTGCACTCATTTCTATTATTCTTTTATATTTATCGTTCATAATCAAGGTGATAAAAGTTTAGTTTAACGTGAACTTCGCGGTTTTCACATCACGGCTGTTCGTACCGATCATCACTTCAAAGTCGCCCGGTTCGGCAACCAGTTGCAAGTCATAATTATAGTATCGAAGCATTTCCGGAGCAATCTTGAAACGGACAATCTTCATTTCTCCCGGTTCCAGGAATATCTTTTGGAAACCTTTCAGCTCTTTGACGGGACGGGTACTGCTACCCACAACGTCGCGGATATAAAGCTGTACCACTTCCGAGCCGGGCCATGTTCCGGTATTGGTAACCTCCACTGCCGCGGTCAACGAACCGTTCATGTCCATGGAAGAATGACTCAAGTCGATGTCACTGTAAGAGAACGTCGTATAAGAAAGGCCGTAACCGAACGGATAAAGCGGATCATTATCCACATCGAGATAGTTGCTGCGGAATTTCTCAAACCATTTGCCATCTTTCAATGGGCGTCCGGTATTTTTGTGCGCATAATAAAGAGGTATCTGGCCGACATTCTTCGGGAAAGTCATAGTCAGTTTACCACCCGGATTGACGTAACCAAAGAGGGCGTCACCAATGGCATAAGCGGCTTCACTACCTCCGAACCATACATTTAGAATGGCAGGCACATGCTCCTGTTCCCAATTCAGCGTAAGCGGACGTCCGGTGAATAACACCAGTACTACCGGTTTGCCTGTCTTTAAAAGTTCTTTCAACAGATTCTGTTGTACGTCGGGAATATTCAAGTCTGTACGACTGCTGCTTTCACCGCTCATTTCAGAAGATTCGCCTAGCGCTGCGATGATGATATCCGACCGACGGGCTACGTTCAATGCTTCGTCCAGTAACTGCTGGTCGGTGCGGTTGTCACGGTTCAGGGAACGGCCGAACATCGTTGCCCGTTCTTCGTAACTTGCGTCACTAATCAGGTTGCTTCCTTTAGCGTACATGATATTCGCTTTTCCGGCTGTCATCTCTTTCAATCCTTCTACCAAAGAAGGGCAACGGTCGAGCACAGCTGCTACGCTCCATGTACCCGGCATATTGCTACGGCTGTTTGCCAACGGACCGATTACTGCAATATTTCCTTTAGGGTTGAAAGGCAACAACGGATTTCCGTTCGGATTACCGTCGGGACTGTCATTCTTCAGAAGAACGAAACTTTCTGCTGCAATTCTGCGGGCTGCATCACGATGGGCTTTGGTAAAGATGTCGCGTGCCGGACGTTTCGGATCGCAATATTTATAAGGATTATCAAACAATCCCAGTTTATATTTGGCTTCCAGAA